>Ga0302314_10000666_pt1 | contig 63483 bp, 55 predicted proteins | sample III_Palsa_N2_3_FD_200533 | JGI IMG/M metagenome (GOLD analysis project Ga0302314, IMG submission 200533) | Peat permafrost microbial communities from Stordalen Mire near Abisko, Sweden - III_Palsa_N2_3 | ecosystem: Environmental > Terrestrial > Soil > Palsa > Peat permafrost | place: Sweden...
CGTTCGACATCTCGGTGCTCGAGATCGGCGACGGCGTGTTCGAGGTGAAGTCGACCAACGGCGACACCTTCCTGGGCGGCGAGGATTTCGACAACAAGATCGTCGAATATCTCGCCGACGGCTTCAAGAAGGACGAGGGCATCGACCTCGCCAAGGACAAGCTCGCGCTGCAGCGTTTGAAGGAAGCCGCCGAGAAGGCGAAGATCGAGCTCAGCTCGGCGCAGTCGACCGAGGTCAACCTGCCCTTCATCACCGCCGACCAGAACGGCCCCAAGCATCTCGTCAAGACGATCACGCGCTCGGATCTCGAGAAGCTGGTCGAGGATCTGGTCCGTCGCACGATGGAACCGGTCAAGAAGGCGCTCGCCGATGCCGGTCTCAAGGCCGACCAGATCGACGAGGTCGTGCTTGTCGGCGGCATGACGCGCATGCCGCGCGTCCGCCAGGCGGTGAAGGACTTCTTCGGCAAGGAGCCGCACACCGGCGTCAACCCGGACGAGGTCGTCGCGATCGGCGCCGCTGTGCAGGCGGGCGTGCTCCAGGGCGACGTGAAGGATGTCCTCCTTCTCGACGTGACTCCGCTGTCGCTGGGCATCGAGACACTGGGTGGCGTGTTCACCCGGATGATCGATCGTAACACCACGATCCCGACCAAGAAGAGCCAGACCTATTCGACCGCGGAAGACAATCAGAACGCGGTGACGATCCGCGTCTTCCAGGGCGAGCGCGAGATGGCGGCGGACAACAAGATGCTCGGCCAGTTCGACCTGATCGGCATTCCGGCCGCGCCGCGCGGCGTGCCGCAGATCGAGGTCACCTTCGACATCGACGCGAATGGTATCGTCAACGTCTCGGCCAAGGATCGCGGCACCGGCAAGGAGCAGCAGATCAAGATCCAGGCGTCGGGCGGTCTGAACGACGCCGACATCGACCAGATGGTCAAGGATGCCGAGAAGTTCGCCGAGGAAGACAAGAAGCGCCGCGAGGCGGCCGAGGCGAAGAATAACGCCGAAGGCCTGATCCACTCGACCGAGCGCCAGCTCGAGGAGCATGGCGACAAGATCGATGCGTCGCTCAAGGCCGAGATCGAAGCAGCGGTGGCCGAAGCCAAGACCGCGGTCGAAGGCGGCGAGCCTGCGACGATGACCGAGAAGGCGCAGGCGCTGGCGACGGTATCGATGAAGCTCGGCCAGGCGATCTACGAGAAGGAGCAGGCCGCAGGCGCCTCGCCGGGTGCGGAAGCGCCTAAGCAGGACGACGTGGTCGACGCCGAGTTCTCGGAAGTCGACGACAGCAAGTAAGCGCAAGACCCTCTCCCCTGCGGGGGAGAGGGATACGGAGATTTAGTGGCGGAGCCACTTAGTCGGAGTTGGGTGAGGGCACGCGGCATTGATGGCGTGCCCTCACCCTCCCACCGGCTAAAGCCGGCGGGCCCCTCCCTCTCCCCCAGGGGGAGAGGGGAGAAGAGGACTCAATGACTGAAATCGATTTTTACGAATTGCTGGAATGCGAGCGCACCGCCGATGGCGCGACGATCAAATCGTCCTATCGCCGGCTGGCAATGGTTCATCATCCCGACCGCAACCCCGGCAATCCCGAGGCCGAGACCAAGTTCAAGGCGATCTCCGAGGCCTACGACTGCCTCAAGGATCCGCAGAAGCGCGCGGCCTACGACCAGTACGGCCATGCCGCGTTCCGCAACGGCGGCGGTGCCGGGGGTCAAGGCCAGGGTTTCGAAGGCTTCTCGGACATCTTCGAAAGCGTGTTCGGCGACTTCATGGGCGGCGGCCGGCAGCAGCGCGGCGGCCAGCGTCGCGGCGCCGATCTGCGCTACGATCTCGAGATCAGCCTCGAGGAGGCGTTCACCGGCAAGACCGTGCCCGTCACGATCGACGTCGCCGCGAACTGCACAGTGTGCGAAGGCACCGGCGCCAAGCCGGGCACCTCCGCCAAGACTTGCAAGACCTGCGCCGGCCACGGCAAGGTCCGTGCGCAACAAGGTTTCTTCGTCGTCGAACGCGCGTGCCCGACCTGTCACGGCGCGGGCCAAGTGATCACCGATCCCTGCACCGCCTGCCGCGGTGAAGGCCGGATCGACAAGGAGAAGACGCTCGAGGTCAAGATCCCCGCGGGTGTTGACGAGGGTACGCGCATCCGCATCTCGGGCGAAGGCGAGGCTGGTGGCCGCGGCGCGCCTCCGGGCGACCTCTACATCTTCCTTCATGTCACGCAGCACGCCTATTTCGTGCGCGAGGGCACGACGCTCGCGGTGCGCGCACCGATCAGTTTCACGACGGCGGCGCTCGGCGGCGAGATCGAGGTGCCGGGAATCGACGGCGAGGCGGTGACGATCAAGATTCCCGCGGGCATCCAGTCGGGCAAGCAGCTGCGCCATCGAGGCTCGGGCATGGCGGTGCTCAACCAGCGTGGCCGCGGCGACCTCGTCGTCGAGATCGCCGTCGAGACACCGACCAAATTGTCGGCGCGCCAGAAGGAATTGCTCGCCGAGTTTCGCGAGACCGAGACGGGCGAGGAGACACCCGCGTCGACCGGCTTCTTCGACAAGCTCAAGGGCATGTTTGGCGAGTAATCCGCTCCGGCAGGGTCAACGTCGTAGCGGGCGGGCCTCGCCATATCCATGCGTCGCCGCATCGAACAGCCGGATCGTGCCGCGTCCCGCCCGCTTCGCGGCGTAGAGCGCGGCGTCGGCCTCGGCGAACAGGCGCACCGGATCAAACGGCCGCCCGCTATCCGCGAGCGCGAGGCCGACCGACGTGCCGACATCGATCCGCATCCCGTTGCAGATCAGCGGGCGGCGGACCCGGTTGCGGGCATGAGCGAGCATCGCGTCGACCCGCCCCGGTGCAAGCGGCGCGCGCAGCAGCACGGCAAACTCGTCCCCCCCGATCCGCGCGACCAGCGCCGCATCGGGAACTGCGCTTGCGATCCGGCTGGCGATCTGGCGCAGACACTCATCGCCCGCGGCATGACCGAAGCGGTCGTTGATCTGCTTGAAATGGTCGACATCGATCAACAGCAACGCGGCGATCGGCGGCTCGTCGACACGGGTGCCCGGTCGTTCGCGAAACACGGCCTCGAACGTACCGCGATTGGCCAATCCCGTCAGCGAATCGCACTCGGCCCGTCGACGCATCTGGTCCCAGGCACGGCGCTCGTCGGTCACGTCCTGCTTGACGCCGAACAGGCGAACGGGTCGCCCGTCCTCATAGTCGACGTCCGCGGTGAGCCGCATCCAGCGCGGTTCGCCATCGATGGTGCGGATCTGCGCGTCGAGCGTGAAGCTGCCGCCACTGCGTAGCGCCTCCGCCCGGAGCCGCTCCATGTCGCGGCGAGACTCGTCCTGATAGAGGCCGACGGTCATGCTGCGCTCGACGGTGATCCCCCGCGGCAGGCCGAACAGATCGTAGACGCCGTCCGTCCAGGTCAGCGTCTCGGTGGCGAGGTCGCATTCCCACATCCCGATCCGCGCCAGCAGCGCCGCGCGATCGCGCAGGCTGCTGCCGTGCCGAGCAACGGGTGCAGGATTGGGAGAAGAAAAATGCTGGTACATCACGCCTCGAGATCGCATCGGCCGAGGCAGGCCGATGCGATGCATCCTAGGCAAGAATGGTTAACAGCTTTTCCAAGCGATTACCGTGAATAAGATCGGCCGGATGCCGAACGTCACGCCTTGGCGTCGGCGTTCTCGCTCTTCTTGGCTACGCCGACCATCGCGGGGCGCAGCAAGCGGTCCTTGATCATCCAGCCCGACTGCATCTCGTGGACGACCGTGCCCGGCGCCTGGTCGGCGGACTCCATCTCCATGATCGCCTGATGCTTGTTGGGATCGAGCGGCTGACCGACCGCCTCGACGCGCGTGATGCCGTTGCGCTGGAATACGGTCTCAAGTTCCTTGCCGGTCATCTCGATGCCCGTGACGAGCGGCTTCATCGTGTCCTGGTCGCGCAGCTCGGGCGGAATCGCGGCGAGGGCGCGCGCAAGATTGTCCGCGATCGAGAGCATGTCGCGCGCAAATCCCGTCGTCGCATAGGTGCGCGCGTCTGCGATTTCCTTCTCGGTGCGGCGCCGCAGGTTCTGCATTTCTGCCTGCGTATAGAGGACCTGGTTCTTCGCCTCCTCGAGCTGCGCCTTGAGCGCGTCGTGCTCGGCGAGTTCGGGGGCTGCCTCGGCCGTCTCGGCGCGCAGGGTATCGTCGGTAGTGCCGTTCGTTTCGTCAGTCATGCCATCAACCTGGAAAGTGCGTGTGCGGTGAAATCCACCATCGGTACGACGCGTGCATAATTCAACCTGGTAGGCCCGATCACGCCGACCACGCCCACGACGCGCCCCTCACGGGCACGATAGGGCGCCGCGATAATCGACGAGCCCGATAATGAAAACAGCTTGTTCTCCGATCCGATGAAGATCTTGGTCGCAGAACCGTTGCGCGCGCCGTCGAGAAGGCGGGATATCTCCTCCTTGCCCTCGAGCTCGTCGAGCAGCTGGCGGATGCGCTCCAGATCCTCGGCGGCGGCGGGATCGATCAGATTGGCCTGGCCGCGCACGATCAGCACCGGCCGCGCCGCGCTATCGATCGACCATACCGCAAGCCCGCGCTCGACCAGATCGCGACTGACACGATCGAGCTGCGCGCGGCCGAGCCCGATCTCCGCACCAAGCCGCGCCTGCGCCTCGCTGAGCGTGAGACCCGCGAGTTCGGCGCTGATATAGTTGGCCGCCTCGATCAGAGCGGAGGGCGAGGTGCCCGGCGGCAGGGCGACGACGCGGTTCTCGACGGTCCCGTCCGCACCGACCAGAACGGCTAGCGCCTGGTCGTGGGTGAGCGGCACGAACCCGAACTGGCGCAGGATCGGCTCCTGCTTGGGCACCAGCACGAGGCCGGCGCAGGCCGACAGGCCCGACAGCACCGCCGACGCGGTGGCGAGCGCCTCCTCGATCGGTCCGCCCTGCCCGACCCCGCGCTCGATCGCGGCGCGTTCGGCGTCGGAGGGCTCGTCGGTCTGCATCATGCCGTCGACGAACAGGCGAAGCCCCGTCTCGGTCGGCATCCGGCCCGCCGAGATATGCGGCGCGGCGAGCAGGCCGGCTTCCTCCAGATCCTGCATCACGGTGCGGATCGAGGCCGGCGACAGGTTGAGCCCGGACAGCTGCGATATCGTCCGCGAGCCGATCGGCGTGCCCGAGCGCAGATAGCTCTCCACCACCACGCGGAACACGCTGCGCGCGCGATCGGACATTTCGAGGACGGGGGGGGCTGGCATTATGCGACAGATGTAGGGGTTAGTGGGCCTCGGCTCAATGACGGATAGGTGACACCCGATCGGGGCCGATCGTCCTCCCCGGCTTTTGCCGGGGAGGGGGACCAACGGCGCAGGCGTTGGTGGAGGGGAGGCGCTGCAAATGAAGCGCCATTGGTAGCCGCCCCTCCACCGCCGCTTCGCGGCGGTCCCCCTCCCCGCGCAAATCGCGGGGAGGATTTGCGTTGGAGACGGTAGCGCTTGCCGCTACAGCGCAGCGCATCTCATCACAGGAGCTTCCATGCGTCCCTCAGGCCGCGCACCCGACCAGATGCGCCCGATCCTCATCGAACCCAATGCCACCCGTCATGCCGAGGGAAGCTGCTTCATCAGCTTCGGCGACACCAAGGTGCTCGTCACCGCCTCGGTCGAAGAGCGCGTGCCGCCGTTCCTGCGCGGCAAGGGCCAGGGCTGGGTCACCGCCGAATACGGCATGCTCCCGCGGGCGACGCATACCCGCGGTAATCGCGAGGCAGCCAAGGGCAAGCAATCGGGTCGCACGCAGGAAATCCAGCGCCTGATCGGTCGCAGCTTGCGCGCCGTGATGGACATGAGCCTGCTCGGCGAGCGCCAGATCACGCTCGATTGCGACGTCATCCAGGCCGACGGCGGTACGCGCACCGCGTCGATATCGGGCGCATGGGTCGCGCTGCGTATAGCGATCGACAAGCTGCTCGCCGAGGGCAAGCTCGCGGTCGATCCGATCACCGCGCAGGTCGCCGGCATCTCGTGCGGCATCTACGAGGGCACGCCCGTGCTCGACCTTGACTATATCGAGGATTCGAACGCGCATGCCGACGGCAATTTCGTGCTGCTCTCGACGGGCAACATCGCCGAGGTCCAGGCCACCGCGGAAGGTGCCACCTATGACGAGGAGGCGCTGCTCCGTCTGCTCCGCCTCGCGCGGATCGGCTGCACCGAAATCTTCGCGGCGCAGCTGACGGCGACGGGGCGCTGATGCGCAAGCTGGCGCCCGGCAAGCTGGTGATCGCCAGCCACAACAAGGGCAAGCTCGTCGAGATCGCCGCGCTGCTCGGCCCCTATGGGATCGAGCCGGTGTCGGCGGCGTCGCTCGACGTCCCCGAGCCCGACGAGACCGGCACCAGCTTCGCCGCCAACGCCGAGCTGAAGGCGCGCTTCTCCGCGGACCTGACCGGCCTGCCCGCGCTGGCCGACGACAGCGGCCTGTGCGTCGACGCGCTCGACGGCGATCCGGGCATCTTCTCCGCGCGCTGGGCCGGGCCGACCAAGGATTTCGGGCTGGCGATGGAGCTGGTCCACGAGAATCTCGCGGCGGTAAGCTCCGACGCCGGGCGCGACGCGCATTTCGTCTGCGCGCTGTCGCTATGCTGGCCCGATGGCGAGATCGTCACCTTCGAGGGCCGCGTCGACGGCCACCTCTGCTGGCCGCCGCGCGGGAAAAACGGCTTCGGCTACGACGCGATGTTCGTGCCGTGGCACCACGAGCTCAGCTTCGGCGAGATGGACGCCGACAAGAAGCACGCGATGAGCCACCGCGCGGACGCGTTCCGCAAGCTGGTCGCGACGGTCTTTTGATGCGCGACGCAAAAGCCCTATCCCTTTGGGAGAGGGTTGGGTGAGGGCCTCCGATCCCGAACCGCGCCTGCGGCGCGGCCCCTCACCCCGACCCTCTCCCCAATGGGGAGAGGGAGAGCCTTTGGCCCTCTACGTCCACTGGCCGTTCTGCGTCTCCAAATGCCCCTATTGCGACTTCAACAGCCACGTCCGCGCCGAAATCGACGAAACGGCGTGGCGTGACGCGCTGCTCGCCGATCTTGCGCATGAAGCGACGCTGACGGCGGGGCGCAAGCTCGGCTCGATCTTCTTCGGCGGCGGTACGCCTTCGCTGATGGCACCCGCGACCGTCGCTGCGGTGCTGGATGCCGCCGAACGCCATTGGGGCTTCGTGCCCGACATCGAGATCACGCTCGAGGCCAATCCTTCTTCGGTCGAAGCCTCGAAGTTCGACGCGCTGGCGGGTGTCGGCATCAACCGTGTCTCGCTGGGCCTCCAGGCGCTCGACGACGCGGCGCTGCGCTTTCTCGGCCGCGCGCACGACGTTGCCGAGAGCCTCGCCGCGCTCGACGCCGCACAGGCCGCGTTCGCGCGCGTCAGTATCGACCTCATCTACGCACGCCCGGACCAAAGCGAGGCTGCGTGGCTCGCGGAACTGGACCGCGCGATCCAGTTCGACACCGAACATCTGTCGCTTTATCAGCTGACGATCGAGCCCGGCACGCAGTTCGCCGCGCTCGCCGCCAAGGGCCAGCTGCCGACGCTCGATACCGAGACGGCGGCGAACCTGTTCGAGCTGACGCGCGCGGTGACGGCGGCGGCGGGTATTCCCGCCTATGAAATCTCGAACCACGCGCGGCCGGGCGCGGAGAGCCGCCACAACCTGACCTATTGGCGTTACCGCGACTATCTTGGCGTCGGCCCCGGTGCGCACGGCCGCCGCGGCGGCCTCGCGACGGTGCGGCGCAAGAAGCCCGAGAACTGGCTCGCGGCCGTCGCGCGTAACGGCCACGGGCTCGAAAGCGAGACGCCGCTCGATCCCGGGACGCGTGCGATGGAAGCGCTGCTGATGGGGCTGCGGCTGGGCGAAGGCGTCGATCTGGCGGCGCTGTCGACGCGGCTCGGGCTGGCGATCGACGCGATGGTGGACACGCGCGCTGTTGATCGGCTGGCGGAGCACGGGCTGATCCGAAGCGAGGGCGACCGGCTTGTCGTGCAGGAGCCGGGAATGCTGCTGCTCGACGGGATATTGGGCGAGATCGTGCGGTAGGCCCGTAGTGCTCCTGCGAAAGCAGGAGCCCAGAGCTGCACGCGCCGTGTCTGCTTCACCTGGGCTCCTGCCTACGCAGGAGCACACATCCCGCTTTCGGACAGCGCCCCTTACCCCTCGTCGGTATCGAAGATCGGCGCGAACCCGCCGAATATCATCCGCTTGCCGTCGAACGGGATCGGCCCTTCAGACGTCGCCATGCGCCGATCGGACCAGATTTTTTCGTGCGCGGCGTCGCAACTCGCCTTGTCGGGCCAGACGATCCACGAGAACACGACATTCTCGCCTGCTTCGGCCTTCACCGCCTTGCGGAAATCGGTGGTCTCGCCGTCGGGCAGCGCGTCGCCCCAGCATTCGACGACGCGCTCGGCGCCATATTCGCGGAAGACCGGCGCGGTCTTGGCCGCCATGTCGCGATACGCATCCCGGTTGGCCACCGGCACCGGAATCACGAAACCCTGAACATAGCCCACCGCGTCTCTCCTCTCGCTATTGGTCTCCGAAACCCTGCGTCGCGGGCGACACGACGGTCACCCCGCCGGCGCCGATCTGCTTCACCTCGAGCATGCGCTCGCCGATCCCGTCGCGCCCGAAGCGGAATGCGCCATCGACGCCCGAAAAACCACCCTTGTCGACCAGCCGCCCCTCGGGGAAGGGCGTGCCCGGCCGCCAGTCCGCCGAAATCCGCACCGCGAGCAGCACCGAATCATAACCCAGGCTGGCGAGACGGAACGGACCCTTGCCGAAGCGCGCGCGATATTTGGCCGCGAACTGCCCGTAGAGCCCGTCCGACACCGCAGCGAACCAAGCGCCGCTCATCGGCTTGGCTGCCGCCAGCGTCGGCTCGGTATTCCAGAGTTCGGTGCCGAGCAGCCGCGCGCTCGATCCCGCCTTGCGCACCAGCGGGGCCGCAACCAGCGCGATCCGGCCGCTGTCCGCGATCAGCAGCGCGTCATAGCCCTTGGGATCGCCGAGCTTCCTGATCGCCGTTGCAAGGCTCGCCGGGCTGCGGTCATATCCCTGCATCGAGACGACGGTCGATTGCGCGTCCTCCGCCGCCTTGATCACCGCATTTGACGCGCGGCGGCCGTAGAGACCGTTGGGGACGAGCGCGGCGATCCGCGTCAGCCCGCGATCATGCGCATAGTCGATCACGCGATCGACCGACTCGGTCGGCGTGAAGCCGAGCAGATAGACGCCGTGCCCCGCGACATCGACGTCATTGGAAAAGGACAGCACCGGGACATGCGCGGCCTCGGCGATCGGCGCAACCGCGCGGACGTCGGGGGACAGCAGCGGGCCCAGGATCAGGCCATTGCCCTCCGCGATCGCGCGTTGCGCGGCGGCGGCGGCACCAGTCGCGGTATCGTAGGTCGTGATGCGCAGCGCAGCCCCACCCGAATCGATCAGCGCCATGTTCGCCGCATTGGCGATCGACTGGCCGATGCCCGCCTCGGGCCCGGTCAGCGGGACGAGCACCGCGACGCGGTCGCGCGCCTCGCCGGGAAGGCGGCCGGGCTGGCTCGGAAGATGGTGCGGCGGCGGCGCGGCCGGGCCTGCACCGGGGCCGCGCGGCACGATCCCGCCGCAACCGGCGAGCAGCAGCGCGACCGCGAGGCCACCCAGCCGCATACCCCGCGGCCGCATCGCCGGTTGCGATGCGTGTAAGCCCTCTGCCATGACATCCCCTATGCACGAAATTCTTGCCCCCGGCCTCTACATCGTCGCGACCCCGATCGGCAATCTCGGCGACCTGTCGCCGCGCGCTGCCGACATCCTGTCGCGCGCCGACCTGATCGCCGCCGAGGATACGCGCGTCACCGCCAAGCTGCTCCGCCATATCGGCGCCGAGCGACCGATGATTCCCTATCACGATCATAATGCCGATCGCGTCCGGCCGGGGCTGGTTGCGCGCCTGGCGGGCGAGGCGATCGCGCTGGTCTCCGACGCGGGCACGCCGATGATCTCGGACCCCGGCTTCAAGCTGGTCCGCGACGCGCGCGCGGCGGGTGCGAGCATCGTGACGCTGCCGGGGCCATGCGCGGCGGTGGCGGCGCTGACGCTGGCGGGATTGCCCACCGACCGCTTCCTGTTCCTGGGATTCCTCCCCAACAAGGAGAAGGCGCGCGCCGACGCCATCGCCGAGGTCGCGACGATCCGGGCGAGCCTGATCTTCTACGAGAGCGGACCCCGATTGGGCGCGGCGCTGGCGGCGCTGGCTGCCGGGCTCGGCGATCGCGAGGGCGCAGTGGCGCGCGAGATCAGCAAGCGGTTCGAGGAGTGCGTCACCGGCACGCTAGGCGAACTCGCCGCGCGCTATGCCGACGAGACGCCCAAGGGCGAGATCGTCCTGGTGGTCGGCCCGCCGGGAGAGGCGGTGCGGCCCGAGGTGACCGATCTCGATGCGCTGCTGCGCGAGGCTCTCGAGCGACTGCCCGTCGCCAAGGCCGCCAAGGAGGTCGCCGCCGCGACCGGGCTCGACCGCCACGATCTCTACGCCCGGGCATTGGAACTGAAAGCGTGAAGCGACAGGCAGCGGAAGCGCGCGGCCGGCTCGCCGAGACGATTGCCGCCAACTTCCTCCGCCTCAAAGGCTGGACGATCATCGATCGCCGCGTGCGGACACCCGCGGGTGAGGTCGACATCGTGATGCGCAAGCCGGGCATCGTCGCCTTCGTCGAGGTCAAGTCGCGCAAGGACCAGGCGGCGCTTGATCTCTCGCTCGACCGCCAGCGGCTGGTGCGCGTCGCCGCCGCCGCGGAATATCTGATGCCGCGCTACGCAGGGCCCGGCGACGACATCCGCATCGACGCGGTGCTGATCGCGCCGGGGCGGCTGCCGCAGCATCTCGAGCATGTCTGGCAGGGATAGCGATCTGCCAGGCCCGCGCCTCCACCCGTTCGTACTGAGCGCAGTCGAAGTGCATGCTCCAAACGCAACGCCTGCCGCATGTCCTTCGACTGCGCTCAGGACGAACGGGGGTGGGTTTCGGCCCGGGGGCGAACGGAGGTGGGTGACGAGCAGGCCCCGGACGCCTATCTGCACCCCGAACACAAAGGGAGCGTAACGACATGGGCCTCACCGTCGCCGTCCAGATGGACCCCATGGAACTCGTCAAGATCGCGGGCGATTCGACCTTCGCGCTGATGCTGTCGGCGCAGGCACGCGGCCACACGCTCTACCATTACGCCGCGAGCGACCTTTCCTACCGCGACGGTCGCGTCTTCGCGCCCGCCCGCCCGGTTACCGTCCAGCGCGTCGAGGGCGGGCATTTCACCGCAGGCGCGGTCGAGACGCTCGATCTCGGCGCCGATACAGATGTCGTGCTGATGCGGCAGGATCCGCCCTTCGATCTCGCCTACATCACCGCGACGCACCTGCTCGAGCGCATCCAGCACGAGACGCTGGTGGTCAACCATCCCGCCTCGGTGCGCAACGCGCCCGAAAAGCTGTTCGTGCTCGATTATGCGCGCTTCATGCCGCCGACGCTGATCACGCGCAGCCTCGCCGAGACGCGCGCCTTCCACGACGCGCATGGCGAGGTCGTGATCAAGCCGCTCTACGGCAATGCCGGATCGGCGGTGTTCCACGTCGCTCGCAAGGACGCCAATCTCGCCGCGCTCACCGAGCTGTTCGGCGAGGTGTGGCGCGAACCGTTCATGGTCCAGGCCTTCATCCCCGACGTGTCGAAGGGCGACAAGCGCATCGTGCTGGTCGACGGCAAGGCGGCGGGCGCGGTCAACCGCCTGCCCAAGCCGGGCGAGATCCGCTCCAACCTCGCGGTCGGCGGATCGGGTGCCGAGACCGAGCTGACCCCGCGCGAGATCGAGATCTGCGACGCACTAGGCCCAGAGCTCGCCAAGCGTGGGCTGGTGTTCGTCGGGATCGACGTGATCGCGGGCTATCTCACCGAGATCAACGTCACCTCGCCCACCGGCATCGTCGCGATCGACCGTTTCAACGGCACCGACACTGCCGCGCTGATCTGGGAGGCGATCGAGGCGCGCGCCGCGGCGCGGGGCTGAGAGCTTCTTTCGGCGCCGTTCAGGCGTCGGCGTGACCGCCGCTCGCGGGAAAGTCGAGCGCCACCATCTTCGCCGCGACCGCCCGCGCATCGATCGGATAGGCGCCCGATGCGATCAGCGACTTGATCGCATCGACCTTCTTGGTGTCGACCGGCGCCGATGCGTCGGCAAGCAGCGCGAACAGGTCGGAGGTTTGCGCGGCGGCGGGCGTCTTGGCGTCGGTTGCGGTGGGTACGGGCGTGGCAGCCACGGGCGCGGCCGACGTCGGCCGAAGCTGTGGCAGGCCGCTTGCTCCTCCCGTCTTGTCGATGCCGTCCATGGCGCAAACTCCGATCCTGTTGCTCTTCATCACCGGTAACGGCGGATTGCGGCAAAGTTTAATGCGCCGTTCAAACTTTTTCGAGGCGAAGGTCGGCGCCTTCCTTTTCGTCATCCTGACGAAGGTCAGGATCCAGACACGCGGCGCTGTATTATCAGGCGTTGCGCGTCTGGATCCCGAACCAAGTTCGGGATGACAAAGCGGAAGATGGTGGTCTCACGCGCGCGGATGCGCCGCGCGGTAGACGTCCATCAGATGCGCGGCATCGACCGCGGTGTAGATCTGCGTGGAGGACAGGCTCGCGTGGCCGAGCAGTTCCTGCAGCTGCCGCAGGTCGGCGCCGCGGCCGAGCAGGTGCGTCGCGAAGCTGTGGCGGAGCGCGTGCGGCGTGGTCCGCTCGGGCAGACCCAGCCGGACGCGGGCCCCCGCGACCGCACGCCGCACGATCGCGGCATCGAGCCGCCCGCCCTTGGCGCCGCGAAACAGCGCCGCGCCCTTGCGCAGCGGCCAAGGGCAAAGCGCGGCATATCCGGCGATCGCATCGCGCACGACGGGCAGCAACGGGACGACGCGGGCCTTGCCGCCCTTGCCGGTGACGACGATCGTCTCGCCGAGCGGCAGCAGTCCCGCATCGAGCGCCATCGCCTCGCCGACACGCAGCCCCCCGCCGTAGAGCAGCAGCAGCACCGCAAGGTCGCGCGCGGCGATCCAGGGAACGTCGCGCGCATCGGCGGCATCGTCGGCGAGCGCGCGGGCGTCGGCGGGGGCGATCGGACGCGGTACGCCGCGCTTGACGCGCGGGCCGTGGATACGCGGCACCGAGGCCCCTTCTCCCGCCGCGAAGATCAGGAAGGCGCGCACCGCCGACAGTTCGCGCGCCGCCGACGCGTTGGTGAGCGCGGCATCCTCGCGGCGCCGCGCCAGGAAGGCGCGCAGGTCGCTCGTCGCGAGCGTGCCCAGCACCGCGGCATCCACAGCGCCACCGCGATGCGCGCCGACGAAGGCGATCAGCCGATGCGCGGTCGCCACATAGGCGCGCACGGTGTGGACCGAGCGCAGCCGATCCCGGCGGAGATGATCGCCAAATGCGGCGGCGGTGAAGCGCGCCGGATGGTCGTCGAGAGTCAGGGAAGCAGCCACCGCCCGACCATACGCGCGAGCGTCGCGCCGAGGAAGGCGAGCAGTTCGGAACCGTGGCGCGTCTCGAACCGCTGCTCGGAGCGTTGGCCGAGCGCAATCAGGCCGCAGGGCAGCGGCGCGCGATTGTCGAGCCGGATCAGCGCCTCGGCACGGATCAGCGAGGCGGCGGGCCCGAACAGCGGATGCCCGCGCTCGACGCCGCGCAAAACGACACCGTCGACGCCGCGCGCCGCCCGCGCGATCACGCGTCGGTCGACGAACTGGAGGCCGTTGGAATCGGCGCGCAACCCCGTCTCGCCGACGTGCAGCGCGAGCGCCACCGCATCGACTCCGAGCATGTCGGGCCAGTCCTGCGTGACGATGTGGATGAGGTGATCGAGGCCATCGGCTTCGATCGCGGCGAGCACCGCGACGTGGATCGCGGCGACCGCGCCCGAGTGACCGCGCGCGAACGCGATCAGGTCCTGGTTCGCCTCCTCGACCTCGGCGACACGCGCGCGCAGCGTCGCCACCGCCCGGTCCTCGAAGTTGATCACGCTGCCCATGGAAGGCGAGCGTAGCCGAAGATGGTTAAAAGGAAATGGCAGTCTCGACGAAGCGGCCCGTGTCTATCGTCCTCGTCATCCCGGACTTGATCCGGGATCCATAGACGCGGCGCCCGATAGTTTGACGCCGCGTTTATGGATTCCCGCCTTCGCGGGAATGACGGTGTCAGGACCGGCGCTCGAACAGCCGGCTTTCGCCGCCATGATCGGGCAATGTGATCCGCCCCGTCTCGACGAAGCCGAGCTTCACGAGCAGCGCCGCCGACGCCATATTGGTCGGCGCGGTGATCGCGAGCAGCGTGTCGATGCCCGAAGCCTCGCGCGCCCAGTCGATCAGCGCGACCGATGCCTCATGCGCATAGCCGCGCCCGACATGGCTCGCCAGAAAGGCGAAGCCGAGATCGGGGCCATCAAGACCCGGGCGACGGACCAGACCCGCGGTCCCAACGGGTTCGTCGCCATCCTTCAGCGACACGCGGAACATGCCGAAGCCGTGCGCTTCGTAGGAGGCGAGCACGCGGTCACGAATATAGGTCTCGGCATCGGCGATTGTGCGGACGCCGCGATCGCCTATGTTGGCGAGGAACCCCGGATCGGTGAGTATCGCCAGCATGAAGCCGGCATCCCCCTGGTCGATCCGCCTGACCAGAAGCCGCTCCGTCTCGAACATGCACCACCTCGAATCTGTCCCGACGCGCGAGCCTAGCGCATGAGTCGCGCCCGTGTCCTGCTGCTCAACAGCGCGCTGGGTCCACTCGACTATCGGGTGCCGCGTGAGATGAGCGTCGCGCCCGGATCGATCGTGCTAGCGCCGCTCGGGCCGCGCCAGATCGCGGGCGTGGTGTGGGAGGCGGAGCAGATGCCGTCCAACGCCGAGGTCGGCGACAATCGGCTGCGCAACCTTGCCGCCGCCTACGACCTGCCGCCGATCGCCGCGCCCTTGCGCCGGCTGATCGAATGGACCGCCAATTACTATCTGAGCCCGCCCGCCGCGGTGCTTCGCATGGCGCTGTCGTCGGCGAGCGCGCTCGACGGCGGGCGCACCGTGATCGAATATCGCGCGACGGGTGTCGTTCCCGAGCGGCTCACCCCGCAGCGGCGCCAAGCGCTCGAGCGGATCGGCGAGCGGCAGGGGCTGGTGCGCGAACTCGCCGCGATCGCCGACGTGTCCGACGCGGTGATCCGCGGGTTGGTCAAGAGCGGCGCGATCGAGGCGGTCGAGGTTGCGGTCGACGACCCCTTCCCGCTCCCCGATCCCGGCTTCGGGCCGCCCGAGCTTTCGGCGGTGCAGCGCGAGGTGGCCGAGACGATCGTCGCGGCGGTGCGTGCCAAAAAGTTCGATCCGATGCTGCTCGACGGGGTGACCGGTTCGGGCAAGACCGAGGTCTATTTCGAGGGCATCGCCGCCGCGATCGCTGCCGGCCGGCAGACGCTGGTGCTCCTCCCTGAGATCGCGCTGACCGAGCCCTTCCTCAAGCGCTTCGCCGCGCGCTTCGGGCATCTGCCCGTCGCCTGGCATTCGGACCTGCGCCAGTCGCAGCGTCGCCGGGCGTGGCGCGCGGTGGCGAGCGGCGAGGCGAAGGTGGTGGTCGGCGCGCGGTCGGCGCTGTTCCTGCCCTATGCCAATCTCGGGCTGATCGTCGTCGACGAGGCGCACGAGACGAGCTTCAAGCAGGAAGAGGGCGTGATGTATCACGCGCGCGACGTCGCGGTGATGCGCGGCTCGTTCGAGCAGGTGCCCGTCGTGCTGGCCTCCGCCACCCCCGCGATCGAGACGCGTCAGATGGTCGAGATCGGCAAATATCGCGAGCTCAAGTTGCCCGGCCGCTACGGAGTCGCGCAGATGCCGAGCATCGCGATCGTCGACCTGACGCAGGACCCGCCGATGAAGCAGCGCTGGCTCGCGCTGTCGCTGGTGACCGCCTTGCAGGAGACGCTGGCGAAGGGCGAGCAGTCGCTCCTCTTCCTCAATCGTCGCGGCTATGCGCCGCTGACCTTGTGCCGCCACTGCGGCCACCGCTTCCGCTGCCCCAACTGCACCGCCTGGATGGTCGAGCATCGTCTCACCGCGCGGCTTGCCTGCCATCATTGCGGCCATGTCATGCCGCCGCCCGCCGCCTGCCCCGAATGCCATGAGGAGGACAGTCTCGTCGCCTGCGGCCCGGGCGTCGAGCGGATCGCCGACGAGGTCGCGGCGCTGCTCCCTGAGGCGCGCACCGCGATCATCACCTCGGACACGATCTGGTCGCCCGCCAAGGCCGCCGAGTTCGTCAACCGGATGGAGGCGGGCGACATCGACGTCGTGATCGGCACGCAACTCGTCACCAAGGGCTATCATTTCCCCAACCTCACCTTGGTGGGCGTGGTCGATGCCGATCTCGGGCTGTCGGGCGGCGATCTGCGCGCCGCGGAGCGCAGCTTCCAGCAGATCGCGCAGGTCGCCGGGCGTGCCGGGCGCGGCACCAAGCCGGGGCGCGTGCTCGTCCAGACGCGCGAGCCCGGCGCGCCGGTCATCCAGGCGCTGGTGACGGGCGACGCCGAGAGCTTCTACCACGCCGAGACCGAGAGCCGCCGCGAGGCGGGCGCGCCGCCGTTCGGGCGCTATGCGGCGATCATCATCAGCTCCGAAAAACTCGACGAGGCGGTCGATACCGCACGGCTGATCGGCCATGCCGCTCCCGAGGTGGAGGGCATGATGGTGTTCGGCCCCGCCCCCGCCCCGCTCGCGATGCTGCGCGGCCGGCACCGGCAAAGGCTGCTCGTTCACGCGCGCCGCGCGCTCGACGTGCAGGACGTCATCCGCGGCTGGCTGGGCGGGCTCGAATGGAAACGCGGCGTGCGCGTCGCGGTCGACGTGGACCCATATAGCTTCCTTTGAGCGTTGGGGCGCCGACCGACCCGTTTCGATACCAGGAGAATAAGATGTTCCAGACCCGCAACCGCGCCCGCATGGCCGCCGCGACGATCGCGCTGACGCTCGCCACGCCGCTATTCGCCGCCGTCGCCAAGTCGCCACCCGCCAAGAAGCCGGCAGCAGCCGCGCCCAAACCGTCGGCCGACGGCAGCGTCACGCGCGCGCAGATGCAGGCCGAGGTGAAGCAGGTGTTCCAGCGCGCCGACACCAATCACGACGGCTTCATGAGCCGCGCCGAGTTCGCCGCGAGGATGGGCGTGGTGATCAACCGCGTACCCGCCGGCCTGACCACGCCGCCCACCAAGGCGCAGGCGCAGAAGATGCTCGATGCGGCCAATGCGGCGTTCAACGACGTCGACACCAATCATGACGGCAAGCTGAGCCTCACCGAGACGATGCGCCGGCCGCTCGCCGCCTTCGACGCGATGGACGCAAACCATGACGGCGTGCTCACGCTCGCCGAGAAGCGCGCCTTCCACGAAGGCGTCGCCGGGGCGCCGCAGCCGGCCGGCCCGGTGCTCCCATCCGGCGGCCCGGGCCGCTGATCCTGGGCGATCGTCGAGGCGCCGCGGCATGATCCTCATCCCGGTCCTCGGCGACCAGTGCAGCGGCCACCTCGCTTCGCTGCGCGACATCGGTCGGGCCGATGCGGTCGTGCTGATGATGGAGGTGGCCGACGAGACCGGCTACGTGAAGCATCACAAAAGGAAGATCGCGTTGATCTTCTCGGCGATGCGTCACTTCGCGGAGGAACTGCGCGAGGCAGGCTGGACGGTCGATTATGTGACGCTCGACCAGCCGGACAACAGCGGCAGCTTCACCGGCGAGGTCGCGCGCGCGGTGGAGCGGCACGCCGCGACGCGCATCCGCATCGTCGAGCCGGGTGAATGGCGCGTGCTCAAGATGATCGAGGGCTGGGACGCGGCGTTCGGTCTGCCCGTCGACATGCTGATCGACGATCGGTTCGTCTGCCCGATTCTCGCGTTCCAGACCTGGGCGCAGGGGCGGCGCGAGTTGCGGATGGAGTTTTTCTACCGCGACATGCGCCGCCAGACCGGGCTGCTGATGGACGGCGACGACCCTGAGGGTGGCCAGTGGAACCTCGACCACGACAACCGCAAGCCGCCGAAAAAGGGCGTCGCTTATCCGCATCCGATGCGGTTCGAGCAGGATGTGACCACGCGCGACGTGTTGGCGCTGGTGGCCGATCGCTTCGCCGATCACTTCGGTAGTCTCGACGGGTTCGCGCTTCCCGTCACGCGCGCCGAGGCCCGCCGCGCGCTCGACCATTTCGTCCGTACCGCGCTGCCCGACTTCGGCACCTATCAGGACGCGATGGTGACGGGCGAGCGCTTCCTGTTCCACGCCTTCCTCTCGCCCGCGCTCAACTGCGGGTTGCTGTCGCCGCTCGAGGTCTGCGAGGCGGCCGCAACGGCGTATCGCGCCGGCGATGTCCCGCTCAACTCGGCCGAGGGGTTCATCCGCCAGATCATCGGATGGCGTGAATATATCCGCGGCATGTACTGGCTCGAGATGCCGCAGCTGTCCGACGCCAATGCGCTCGGCGCCACGCGGCCGCTGCCCGACTTCTACTGGACGGGCGAGACCGAGATGCTCTGCCTACAGCAGGCTGTGATCTCGACGCGCGACGAAGCCTATGCGCATCATATCGAGCGGCTGATGGTGCTCGGCAATTTCGCGATGCTGGCGGGGGTGAGCCCCCAGGCGATCTCGGACTGGTTCCTCGTCGTCTATGCCGATGCCTATGAATGGGTCGAGCATCCCAACGTGCTCGCGATGAGCCAGTTCGCCGACGGCGGCCGGCTCGGCTCGAAGCCCTATGCGGCGGGCGGCGCCTATATCAACCGCATGTCGGACTATTGCGGCCGCTGCCGCTACGACGTGAAGCAAAAGACCGGCGAGGACGCCTGCCCATTCAACGCGCTCTACTGGGATTTTCTCGCACGGCACGACAGGCGCCTGCGCGGCAATCACCGGATGGGGCCGGTATACCGCAATTGGGATCGGATGACGGACGAGCAACGCGGCGCGTACCGGGCAAGCGCGAAGGCGTTTTTGAGGACGCTGCAGCCGGCGGCGGAAGGCTGGGCGCGGGATTGATCGCGCCGCGTACGATTGACGTGCGCCGTGCTCCTTCGCACGCAGGAGCCCAGGAGTTCGAGCGCAGCGCTCGCGTCACCTGGACTCCCGCATACGCGGGAGCACTGCTTGGTCCGGCACGGGCTTAACCTATATTCAGGCCTTCGAGGACGGCACCGCACTCGCGCTCCCCGCTACGCTTGCATCCGCCCCGCCCCCCTGCTAACCGGCCCGCGACCCGTGCGGGGACGCCTCTAGGGCGCCCCCTTTTTGGCATGGGGCCAACAAGCTTCCGGGGGATGGGACGCGCGTGGATATTTCCGGCGGTATTCAGGCTAGCCTCAGCGGGCGTTACGCGCTGGCGCTGTTCGAACTGGCGCGCGACGACCGCGCGCTCGACCAGGTCTCGACCGATCTCGATACGGTGAGCGCCGCGCTCGCCGAGAGCGCCGACCTGCGTGCGCTGCTCAAGAGCCCGCTGATCGGCCGCGCAGACATCAGCAAGGCGATCGCCGCGGTCGCCGAGTCGCTGGGCCTCGGCAAGATTGCGACCAACTTCCTGGGTGTGCTCGCGCACAACCGCCGGCTGGTCCAGCTTCCCGCGGTGATCCGCGGCTTCAAGTCGCTGACCGCCGCGCACCGCGGCGAGACCACCGCGCAGGTCGTCTCGGCGCATCCGCTCGACGCCGAGCAGATTGGCGCGCTGAAAGACAAGCTGCGCCACCGCTTCGGCAAGGACGTCGCGATCGAGGCGACCGTCGACAAATCGATCCTCGGCGGATTGATCGTGAAGATGGGCTCGCGCCAGATCGACGGATCGATCCGCACCAAATTGAACACGCTCGCGCACGCGATGAAAGGCTGAACATGGATATCCGCGCCGCAGAAATCTCGAAGGTCATCCGCGACCAGATCGCCAATTTCGGCACCGACGCGCAGGAGTCCGAGGTCGGGCAGGTGCTGTCGGTCGGCGACGGCATCGCGCGCATCTTCGGTCTCGACAACGTCCAGGCCGGCGAGATGATCGAGTTCGCCAACGGCGTGCAGGGCATGGCGCTCAACCTCGAGGCGGACAACGTCGGCGCGGTGATCTTCGGGTCGGACGCGCAGATCAAGGAAGGCGACACGGTCAAGCGGACCGGCACGATCGTCGACGTCCCCGTCGGCCGCGGCCTGCTCGGCCGCGTCGTCGATGGCCTCGGCAACCCGATCGACGGCAAGGGCCCGATCGTCTCCGACCAGCGCTCGCGCGTCGAGGTCAAGGCGCCCGGCATCATCCCGCGCACCTCGGTCCACGAGCCCGTGCAGACCGGCCTCAAGGCGCTCGACGCGCTCGTCCCCGTCGGCCGCGGTCAGCGCGAGCTGATCATCGGCGATCGCCAGACCGGCAAGACCGCCGTCGCGATCGATGCCTTCATCAACCAGAAGGGCCCCAACGCGGGCACCGACGAGAAGGCCAAGCTCTACTGCATCTACGTCGCGATCGGGCAGAAGCGCTCGACGGTGGCGCAGATCGTCCGCCAGCTCGAAGAGAATGGCGCGATGGAATATACCATCGTCGTCGCCGCGACCGCGTCCGAGCCCGCGCCGCTGCAGTTCCTCGCGCCCTACACCGGCTGCGCGATGGGCGAGTATTTCCGCGACAACGGCATGCACGGCCTGATCGTCTATGACGATCTCTCCAAGCAGGCGGTCGCATACCGCCAGATGTCGCTGCTGCTGCGCCGCCCGCCGGGCCGCGAAGCCTATCCCGGCGACGTTTTCTACCTGCACAGCCGCCTGCTGGAGCGCGCCGCCAAGATGTCCGACGCGCATGGTGGCGGATCGCTGACCGCGCTGCCGATCATCGAGACGCAGGCGGGCGACGTCTCCGCCTACATCCCGACCAACGTGATCTCGATCACCGACGGGCAGATCTTCCTCGAGACCGACCTGTTCTACCAGGGCATCCGCCCGGCCATCAACGTCGGCCTCTCGGTGAGCCGCGTCGGTTCCGCCGCGCAGACCAAGGCGATGAAGAAGGTCGCCGGCTCGATCAAGCTCGAGCTCGCGCAGTACCGCGAGATGGCGGCGTTCGCGCAGTTCGGCTCGGATCTCGACGCCTCGACGCAGAAGCTGCTCAACCGCGGCGCCCGCCTCACCGAGCTGCTCAAGCAGGGCCAGTTTCAGCCGATGCCGTTCGAGGATCAGGTCGTCTCGATCTTCGCGGGCACGCAGGGCTATCTCGACAAGATCCCGGTCGGCGACGTGACGCGCTTCGAGCAGGCTTTGCTGTCCGATCTCAAGACCAACAATCCCGAGGTGCTGGAGCTGATCCGCACCACCAAGGATCTGGGCGACGAGGCCAAGGGCAAGCTCAAGGCCGCGCTCGACGCGTTTGCGAAGTCGTTCGGGTAAGCGCCATGGCCGGCATGCTTCAAATCCTGACTTATCTTTTGGCAGTATATCTGGTTGTCAAAGGCGTTGAGGTTTTGCAGATCGGTTTGGCATCCAATCGTGATAATAGGACGGTATTGATCATTATCGGGGTGATCACGTTGGTAGTGTGCATCGGCGCTGGGTTTAGCTTCACTGCAATGCAGGACAAGCAAGCCCAGTCGATGCAAGCTTCCATGCCAACCATGCCCTCCTCCAACCCCTGAGAGTCATCGATGGCGAATCTAAAAGCTCTCAAAGGTCGCATCGGCTCGGTTAAGTCGACGCAGAAGATCACCAAGGCGATGAAGATGGTCGCCGCGGCGAAGCTGCGTCGCGCGCAGGACGCGGCCGAAGCCGGTCGCCCCTATGCCGATCAACTCGCCGGCGTGATGTCGCGGCTCGCCTCGGGTGTCACCGTCGGCCCGGAGAGCCCCCGGCTACTCGCGGGCACCGGCAAGGACGACGTCCAGCTGATCGTGGTCGCGACCTCCGAGCGCGGTCTCGCAGGCGCGTTCAACTCGAACATCGTGCGTGCCGCGGTGCGCCGCGCGCGAGAACTGCAGGCGCAGGGCAAGACGCTGAAATTCTACCTGGTCGGCAAGAAGGGCCGCGCGGTCATCAACCGCGTTTTCCGCGGGCAGACGATCCACCAGGTCGACCAGACGCACATCAAGACCGTGTCGTTCGACGACGCGCTCGAGGTCGCCCGCGACATCATGCAGCGCTTCGAGGCGGGCGAGTTCGATGTGGCCCACCTGTTCTACGCCAAATTCCAGTCGGCGCTGGTCCAGATCCCGACCGAGAAGCAGCTGATTCCGGTCGAAGTGCCCGCGGCCAGGGGTGGCACACACAGCGATACGTCCGAAGACGGCAAGCACACGCGCACCGTTTCCAACGACGATCACAAGGGGCCCGTCGCCGCGGTCGAGTATGAGCCCGACGAGGCCTCGATCCTGGCGGCGTTGCTGCCGCGCAACATCGCGGTGCTACTGTTCCGCGCGTTTCAGGAGAATGCGGCGTCCGAGCAGGGCAGCCGCATGACCGCGATGGACAATGCGACGCGCAATGCAGGCGAGATGATCAGCAAGCTGACCATCCAGTACAACCGCAGCCGCCAGGCCGCGATCACCACCGAACTAATCGAGATCATCGCCGGCGCGGAAGCGCTGTAGCTTCACCTAAAAAACGCCGGCGCGAAAGCGCTCTAAGCATTTGAGAAGGCACAGGAAACCGTCATGGCAACCGCTCCGAACCCCACCAACAACGTCGGCCGCATCAGCCAGATCATCGGCGCCGTCGTCGACGTCACCTTCGAAGGCCCGCTGCCCGCGATCCTCTCGGCGCTGGAGACGTTCAACAACGGCCAGCGCCTGATCCTCGAAGTCGCACAGCATCTCGGCGAGAGCACGGTCCGCACGATCGCGATGGACACGACCGACGGCCTGACCCGCGGCCACGAGGTCAAGGACACCGGCTCGCAGATCACCGTGCCGGTCGGCCCCAAGACGCTCGGCCGCATCCTCAACGTCATCGGCGAGCCGATCGACGAGCGCGGCCCCGTGGACACCGATCTGCGCATGCCGATCCATGCCGAGGCCCCGCCGTTCGTCGACCAGTCGACCGACACCAGCATCCTTGTCACCGGCATCAAGGTGATCGATCTGCTCGCGCCCTACACCAAGGGCGGCAAGATCGGCCTGTTCGGCGGCGCGGGCGTCGGCAAGACCGTGCTGATCCAGGAGCTGATCAACAACATCGCCAAGGGCCATGGCGGCACCTCGGTGTTCGCCGGCGTCGGCGAGCGCACCCGCGAGGGCAACGATCTCTACCATGAGTTCCTCGACGCGGGCGTCATCGCCAAGGATGCCGACGGCAATCCGCAGTCGGAAGGCTCGAAGGTCGCCTTGGTGTTCGGCCAGATGAACGAGCCGCCGGGCGCGCGTGCTCGTGTGGCACTGTCGGGCCTCGCCAACGCGGAATATTTCCGCGACGTCGAGGGCCAGGACGTGCTGTTCTTCGTCGACAACATCTTCCGCTTCACGCAGGCGGGCGCCGAAGTGTCCGCGTTGCTCGGCCGCATCCCGTCGGCGGTGGGCTATCAGCCCACCCTGTCGACCGACATGGGCCAGCTGCAGGAGCGCATCACCTCGACCAACAAGGGATCGATCACCTCGGTGCAGGCGATCTACGTGCCTGCCGACGATCTGACCGATCCGGCGCCCGCCACGTCCTTCGCCCATCTGGACGCGACCACGAACCTGTCGCGCGCGATCTCCGAACTCGGCATCTATCCGGCGGTCGATCCGCTCGATTCGACCTCGCGCGCGCTGTCGCCCGCGGTCGTCGGCCAGGAGCATTACGAGGTCGCCCGTGCGGTCCAGGAGACGCTGCAAAAGTACAAGTCGCTGCAGGACATCATCGCCATCCTCGGCATGGACGAGCTGTCCGAAGAGGATAAGCTGACGGTTTCCCGTGCGCGGAAAATTCAGCGCTTTCTGTCGCAGCCGTTCCACGTCGCCGAAGTGTTCACGGGCATCTCGGGCAAGTTCGTGCCGATCGAGGATACGGTCCGCTCGTTCAAGGCGGTGGTGAACGGCGAGTACGACCACCTCCCCGAGAGCGCCTTCTACATGGTCGGCGCGATCGAGGAAGCCGTCGAGAAGGCGCAGAAGCTGGCCGACGCGGCCTAACCCTGTTGATCCCTCCCCGCCCGGGGAGGGAGGAGTATATCGATGGCCGACATGCATTTCGAACTCGTCACGCCCGAGAAGCTGGTCCGCTCGGAGGATGCCTTCATGGTCGTCGTCCCCGGCACCGAGGGTGATTTCAGCGTGCTCGCGGGTCACGCGCCGCTGATGTCGGTGGTCCGCGACGGGGAGATCGCGATCTATTCAAGCCCGACCAACGTCACCGCGCGGATCAAGGTCCAGGGCGGTTTCGCCGAGGTCAACGACAAGGGGCTGACGATTCTGGCGGAGCATGTCGAGGAACGGGGTTGAATTGCTCAGGCGGCTTTACGAAAGCTTCCTTAACTAAATCGGGTTAATTTGCCCCGACCGCAGGAGGGTCGGGGATGTTCGAAGCGCAGTTGTTCCGCTCATATGAGCCGGCTGAAGACCAGGCGGAGGAGCCTTGGGAAAGTCTTCGTAGGACACAACTGGGTTCGCTACCGGCTTTTCTAGCGCGCCGCAGCACCGACGCCTCCAAACCGTGGTTATCGGTCGTAATGCCCGTTCACCATGGCGAACGGTGGCTTGACGCAACGTTTCAGTCGATCGTCGGGGGCGATGCGCGCGATATCGAAGTGATATTCATCGACAGCAGCGCCGACTGTCTCTCTGTCGAGATCGCCGAGAAATACCAGGACCGGCTTCATATTATAATCCACCGACGCGCCGATCTAAAGCCCTGGACCGATAAGACTAATTATGGCGTCGCCACCGCGCGCGCCGATCATATCGTCATGCTGCACCAGGACGACATTTGGCTGCCCAACCGCATCGAGCAACTGCGGCAATGGATTGACGCTGCGCCAGCGGCCTCGGTCCAGTTCGCGCCGACGGCGATCATCGATCATGCGGGCCGAACGATGGGGATCTGGCGCTGCCCGCTCGAGGCGGGTCCAGTGGTGCGCGACACGCTGTTGAGCCGCCTGCTCGTGCAATGCTTCGTCAGCGTGCCGGCACCGGTCTTTCGGCGCGACGCGTTCATTGCTTCTGGCGGCATGGAAAGCGCGCTCTGGTATACCGCGGATTGGGATCTGTGGCTCAAGCTGGCAACAGCAGGCTCGGCGATCTACCGATCCGAAGTCACCACCGGCTTCCGCGTACATGGCCAGTCGCTGACGATCACCGGCAGTCGCGTGAGCGAGGATTTCGAAGCGCAACTGCAAAGGGTATTGGATCGACACACGACGAACGATCATCCGCGATCACGGCTGGCCGATGCGTCGGTCCGAATCAATGTCGACTTGGCGGAAGCTGCCTCAGGAAGTGGCTGGGCCCTGCTGCGCGTTCTTAGGACGATGGCAGCGCTCGGTCCCGTGTCGCTCGTTCGATACTTGCGATATTCGCGCCTGCTGGAACGCAGCCTGCCACGATTGCGCGCGGGGCTGATCGGCGCGCGATGATGCGACCGCAGATCGGCCGCTACATTCTGGTTGGCGGCGCCTGCGCTCTGACGCAGAATATGGCGATCGTCGGCTTGGTACGTGTCGGCATGCCCTATCTCCTGGCCAATATCTTGTCGGCGTCGGCAATCGTGCCGGCAGGCTACCTTCTGCACTCGCTTTTCACCTTCCGCGTCAGACCAGATCTCGACGGGTTTGCCCGGTTTGTCGTAGCCGTCCTCTTTGGCCTGCCCGTTTCCACGATATCCCTGTGGCTGGTCCATGGCGTGTGCAACGTTCCTATCGGCATCGCATTGGCCATGGTGACGGGAATGATGGCGGTATACGGCTTCACGCTGACATCCTGGATATCGCACGCCCGAACGCGGCGATGTGCCGTTCGCCCTTCTGATCCGGCCTCGGCCTAAGCGAAGGCGTGTCCGCAACGGGCGCGTATGCCAACCGACGTCGGTCGAATCGTCTCGGTTAACCTTTTCTTTCTGACATTGCTTTACCTTCAGGACACTTCGCCGGGGTCTTACGCATGTCTGTCCAGCTAAATCACTGCCGCCCTCGGCGTCATCGCAGCGGTGCGATCCGTTCGATCAACTTGCTTTGTTCTTCGGTCCAGTGATGTCGGCGCCAAGCATCGCCGTGGTTGTCCCTTGCTACCGGGTTGGCACACAAATCCTTTCGCTACTTGCTCGAATTGGACAGGAGGTGCGGCATGTCATCGTCGTCGACGACTGCTGTCCGCAGAATACCGGTGAACTGGTCAGCAGCCTCTGCCGCGACCCCCGCATTACCGTAATTACCCATGAGACTAATCTTGGCGTCGGCGGGGCCGTTATGACGGGATATCGTCGCGCGCTGCAGCTTGGCGCCGACGTCGTCGTCAAGCTCGACGGTGACGGTCAGATGGATCCGGCGCTCATCCATCGTTTTGTGCGGCCGATTCTCGAAGGTCAGGCGGATTACACTAAGGGTAATCGCTTCAACGACATTGAGGACGTACGCACGATGCCGCCGATGCGCCTGCTTGGAAACGCCGGCCTGTCTTTCTTCACGAAGGCCTCATCCGGCTATTGGACCGTGTTCGATCCCACCAACGGCTATACCGCAATCCATTCCGCCGTGCTGCGGCAGCTCCCATTCGGGAAGATCCGACAGCGCTACTTTTTCGAGTCCGACATGCTGTTTCGTTTATCGACGATTCGTGCGCATGTCCTCGATGTGCCCATGGCAGCCTTCTATGGCGAGGAGCGAAGCAATCTGCATGTTAGCCGGGTCATACCGCAATTTCTTGCCGGCAATCTCGTAAATACGATCAAGCGCATTTGCTACAATTACTTTTTGCGGGACTTTAGCATCGCCTCGATCGAGCTTGTTCTCGGCCTGGGATGCCTTTTGTTCGGCATCATCTTCGGCAGCTGCGGATGGTGGGAGAGCGTTCGCACGGGGATCACCGCCAGTACGGGCACGGTGATGGTAGCGGCATTGCCGGTCATCGTTGGCGTTCAACTTCTATTGTCGTTTCTTGCCTTCGACATTGCGGCCGTACCACGCCGCGCCCTGCACCCCATGCTTGCACGCGCGACCACGATCGCGGCAAAACGGGACGTCGACCTCGAGATCGTATCGCGGGCGAACTGATGCCCGCGATCGTAGCAGCAGGCTCTGCACGACTGCGAATTGATAGCGCCGTCTTATGGACGGCGTTACTCGGTCTGCTCGCCGTTATTCCGATGATCGTCCTGACTCCGCCGTTGCAGGTCCCCGACGAGGCGCAGCACCTCGATCGAGCCTACCAGATCAGCGAAATGCGTTTCTGGAGCGTCGCGCAAAGGGGACGCAGCGGCGCGGTGCTTCCCGTTTCGTTGGCAGGGATGGCGCATATGTTTCTCGGCACAACGGAAATTTATGCCGTGCCGTCCCCCCGCGCCTATCCTCTGTCGGCGACGCTGTCTTATCGTGCAACGATGCTCATCCCCAATCGCCGAGCCTTCACCGACTTTTCCGGTGCGGCATTCTATTCTCCTCTGCCGTATTTTCCCCAGGCGGCGGGTATCGCCGTGGCCCGCGCGGCCGGCGCCGGGCCTCTCGATCTATTGTATGCAGCAAGGCTCTTAAATGCGCTTTCGGCGATCGCAGTACTGACGATCGCTGTTGCGCTGCTCCCGTTTGGCCGGCCGCTGCTGGCTTTCGTCGGGCTGCAACCGATGGCGGTGTATGAATATGCCTCCGTCTCGCCCGATGCCCTGACGATTACCACAGCCCTCTTGTTCACGGCACTTGGGGTACGCGGACTGACGAAAGGACGTATGACAATGTGGTCCGTCGTCGCGATGATCGTGACGGGAACCATCTTCTGCTCGCTCAAGCCGGTATATGCACCGTTGCTGCTAATTGCCCTGATGCCGGGCGTTTTGCGACGTCAGACCGCAGCAATCACGTGGCGGATACATGTGCTGATCGTGGGCGTCGTGATCGGCGCGACACTGTTCTGGCTTCACTCGAATGCAACACTGATGATCGATACCGCTCCAGGCGCCGACCCCCACGCTCAGACGGCTCGCCTGATCGCGGCACCATTTCATGTCCCCGCTCTGTTGTTGCGTACGCTGCTCGTCAATGGACGCCTGTACGCGATGGGGGTCGTCGGGATTCTAGGATGGCTCAATATCGCGCTACCGACGGCCAGCTATATCATGGCCGGAGCGGGCTTCGCGGCGGCGCTATGCGTTCGCGACGCCGGCGAACCAAGCATGCCGCGAGCAGCGAGCGCCTGGCAGATCAGTTTAACCATTACTGCGGCCCTTCTCGTCATGCTCGCGCTTTTCGTCATGTGGACACGACCGGGAGCGGACGTCATCGGCGGCGTGCAAGGTCGCTATTTTCTGCCGCTATTTGGTCTTCTTGGCCTATCAATCCGATCGCTCGTACCGGTGCCGACCGAAAGTCGACAAAGCCTCCGCGTCGGGCTTGTCCTGCCCTCATTGACAGTCGTGCAGATCATACTGACCGATTTGACGATCGTGCGGGCCTTCTCTGTGCTCTGACGCGAACCTGCACTCAATGGACATTTCGGCATCCCGCCAGCGCGGCAGCACGCTCGATTGCTTGCTGATGCGGCGTGATTTCCCGCGGCTCGGTAAGGTCGAACATAGCGTCGATATTCGAGAAGCGGGGCCAGTCGACAAAACCGATCGATCCCTTGGAACACAGCCTGGGCAGCGCGGAGACATCGGTAAACTGGGCAAGCAGTCGGATCGGTCGGTTCGACAGATCCGGTCTGTTGATCACGAGATCCCGCGCGAACGGAGCCTCGGTATCGTCGACGATGACAATATCGGCAGGTGATGCCGCGATGACGCGATCGAGGACACGAAACGGCTCTGCCTGCCGGTGCGCTAGGACGAGGTGAGCCGGAAGCAGGATCACTATACTCGCAAGCGACGCCCATGCCATCGGTCGCGCGAGATCCAGCCCGCGCGCACGGAGCCACAGGAAGCCACCGGTCGCAAGCAGACACGCGTTCCCGATCACACCATGTAGATAGCGATAGCCCCACCCATGGCCCTGATATGGCACGAGAAACGATACGACCAGAAGCGGCAACAGCAGACCCAGAGCAAGGCTTCGTGCAACCGCATCCCTGCGCCATCCGACAACGATCCCGAGCATCGCAAGCGGCAGCAGCAGAAGGTGCTGCCAGGTCACGAAGCGCAGAAGATTCATCGCCATAAGAACGACCGTTCGCGGGTGAAAACCGATGACGGTCAATACGCGATCGATATATCCGACGCCGACCGGGGCCGCACCTTGCGGAATCGGTAATGTGCCATGCGCGCTGATCCAGACCGGCCACGCAGCGCAAAACGCCCCGATCGCAAGATATGCCGCGCCATAGGCGATCAGTATCCACCACCGGCGCTGCGTTACGAGCATGAACAGAAACGGCAGTACGAACAGCGGGTGGAACAACGGCTGATGAATACCCGTCGCCAGCAAACCAACGAGCATTGCGCCGCCATGTCCGGCCCGTCCGCCACGCAGGAAGAGCGCCAACCACAAGAGGTTGAGCCCGATATGCGCATTCATGGCATAAGCCGTCATTCCGGCGGTGACGATCTGGGACGAGCCTAGGTAGAACAGCGGTGCGATCACGCGCGCTATCGCGTCTTCGGGCCAAAGCCGTCCCGCGATCGACCAGAGGCATAGAAGGCCGAGTCCGACAAATGCCGGCCCCGTCAGGTCTACTAAGCCGACTGCACCGAACATCGCCCGCGCCATTGCGTTGACGGGCAGATAATTGGACACCCAGGCTTCATGGTCGCCAACCGGCTGGATGTAGAGCTGATTTAGGGCGTCCGCATAGGGCCGCCACCAGATCGGGATCGGCTGCACCGCTGCGCCGTTCCGATAGATAGCCGCGTCGAAATTCGCCATTTGTTCATCGCGGCTGAGATCGTATCCGCCAAAAACAATATGATGGCCTGACCAGCAGATTAGCACGATCAGCAGGGTGAGTGCCGCTATCGTCCAGCCCGAACCCCACCGCGGGTGATCGAGCATCGCACCCGTTCCTCGCAATTCGGGACGGACGACCAGTAGCACGACGGCAAAGGCTGGAACGAACAGCAGATCCTGATGACGGAAGAGAAAAGCGGTAAGGAATTCTTGCGGGATTCCGAGATAAGGCTCGAAAATCGTGCAGGCGAGCAGAACAAGCATCGCGGCGAGCGATGCCAGCCGGACGCGATCGTAGCGACGTCGTGCTTCGGTCGCGGCGTCGGCTGGAAGGATGTTCGTCATCGTCCATTCCGGTTATCGGGAACACACCGACAATGTCGGAATTGGCTCGGCATGGACGCGGACAATAGCCGGGAGTGACGATGGCGCAAGCGCCCGACGTTAGGGTTAGTCATTCGTTAGGCCCTTCGGGCTATCGTCCGACAGACTGCATATCGAGGCGATGAAACGACATGAGTGCGTTCGGCAAGCGAAACGGCGTAGGCGGCGGTAGCGGACAGCGTCCCGCTTTCGGTGTGGCCCGTCCGATGCACGGCCCCGAAGCGGGCGGGGCGCAGTTTCCGCCGATCGATTCGGTGCCGCTGCCCGGCGCGTCCGATCCCAACGAGCCGACGTCCGATGCGATGCAGCGGCTGACCGACCGGCAGGACGGTTCGGGCGATGCCGCCTCGCACAAGGCGGAGGGCTTCGAGGCCTCGGTCCACAAGATCAAGGAGCAGGTCCTTCCCCGCCTGCTCGAGCGCGTCGATCCCGAGGCTGCGGCGACGCTGACCAAGGACGAGCTCGCCGAAGAGTTCCGCCCGATCATCGGCGAGGTGCTCGCCGAGCTCAAGATCAACCTCAACCGTCGCGAGCAGTTCGCGCTCGAAAAGGTGTTGGTCGACGAGCTGCTCGGTTATGGCCCGCTCGAGGAACTGCTGAGCGATCCCGACATCTCGGACATCATGGTCAATGGGCCCGAACAGACCTTCATCGAAAAGAAGGGTAGGCTCCAGCTCGCGCACATCCAGTTTCGCGACGAGCAGCATCTGTTCCAGATCGCGCAGCGCATCGTCAACAAGGTCGGCCGTCGCGTCGATCAGACGACGCCGCTCGCCGATGCCCGCCTCGCCGACGGCTCCCGCGTCAACGTGATCGTGCCGCCGCTCAGCTTGCGCGGCACCGCGATCTCGATTCGTAAATTCTCCGACAAGCCGATCACGCTCGACATGATGGCGGGCTTCGGCTCGATGAGCCCCAAGATGGCGACCGCGCTCAAGATCGCGGGCGCCTGCCGCTTCAACATCGTAATCTCCGGCGGCACCGGCTCGGGCAAGACGACGATGCTCAATGCGCTTTCCAAGATGATCGATCCCGGCGAGCGCGTGCTGACGATCGAGGACGCCGCCGAGCTCCGCCTGCAGCAGCCGCACTGGCTGCCGCTCGAGACGCGCCCGCCCAATCTCGAGGGCCAGGGCGAGATCAGCATCCGCGATCTCGTCAAGAACGCGCTGCGTATGCGCCCGGATCGGATCATCCTGGGCGAAATCCGCGGCCAGGAATGTTTCGATCTGCTCGCGGCGATGAACACGGGTCACGATGGCTCGATGTGCACGCTCCACTCCAACTCCCCGCGCGAGGCGCTCGGGCGTATGGAGAACATGGTGATGATGGGCGACATCAAGATTCCGAAGGAGGCGATCTCGCGCCAGATCGCGGACTCGGTCGACATGATCATCCAGGTGAAGCGCCTGCGCGACGGCTCGCGCCGCGTCACCAACGTCACCGAGGTGATCGGCATGGAAGGCCCCGTTATCGTGACGCAGGAGCTGTTCAAGTTCGAATATCTCGACGAAGGCACCGACGGGAAAATCCACGGCGAATATCGCTCGATGGGTCTCCGCCCCTACACGCTCGAGAAAGCGAAGCAGTACGGCTTCGATCAGCCCTATCTCGAGGCCTGCCTGTAACAGGGTACATGGGCTAATCGCTTGTCATCCGGTCATCGGCGCGCCAGCATCGGCGCACCCTATGATCCGGAGTTTGCCCGTGCGCCGTGCCCTGTATGCCTTGCCCCTGATCGCGCTCGCATTCGCGCCGCTCTCCGCCAAGACGCCCGTCAAGTCCGCGACGCACAAGACGACCGCCACGACGCCGCGACCGGGCATCGAGGTCTCGCCCGACATCGCGGCCGCGGTGGCCGATCCTGCGCGCAAACCCGAGAACAGCGCACGCGACAAATATCGCCATCCTGCGCAGACGCTGAGCTTCTTCGGTCTCAAGCCCGACATGACGGTGGTCGAGATGCTGCCTTCGGGCGGCTGGTACAGCGAGATCCTCGCGCCCTATCTGGCCGCCGCCGGCCATTATGTCGCCGCGGTGCCACCGGGCAAGAGCACCGACAATTTCCAGGCGCTGCTCGCTTCGGATACCGCGCGCTACGGCAAGGTGCAAATGGTGTCGTTCACCGCGGGCCAACTCACCGACTTCGCGCCCGCGGGCACCGCCGACCTCGTGCTGACCTTCCGCAACATCCACAATCTGCTCGGCTCGCCCGATCAGCCCGGCGACGGCAACGCGCCGCAGACCTTCGCCGACTGGTATCGCGCGCTCAAGCCCGGCGGCGTGCTCGGCATCGAGGAGCATCGCCTGCCCGAACAGATGGACGTCGCGCGCGAGAAAACGACGGGTTACGTCAAACGCTCGACCGTCATCCGGCTGGCGATGGCGGCAGGCTTCCAGCTGGTCGCGGCGAGCGACGTCAACGCCAACCCCAAGGACGATCACGATCATCCCAAGGGCGTCTGGACGCTGCCGCCGACATATGACTTGGGCGATGTCGACAAGGCCAAATATGCGGCGATCGGCGAAAGCGACCGGATGACCCTCAAATTTGTCAAGCCCGACCCGAACGCACCTGCCGCGGGCGAGACACCTATGCCGGATCCGAACGCGCCGCGTCTCGACGTCCAGGTTCCGGCGGAGGTTCCGCCCACGCCGCAGAAACCGCAATGAGGCGCATCGGCCTTAGCGCGCTGTTCGGTCTCAACCGGACCGGACTGATTGCCGCTGGCATGTTATTGGTTCCTGCGGCGGCCTACGCGGCGCCCAACCTCGCACCGTGGGGTTGGCATGGCGAGGTCGGGCAATTCGAGGTCTATGCCGATGCGCCGCCCCCGCCCGCGCTGCTCTCCGATCTGCAACGGGCGGAGCGGCTGCTCGCAGTATCGCCGATCGACGATCCGCGGGCACGTCCGGCCATTTATCTTACCGACGGTGGCTGGCGATGGGCCTTCTATTCCGCGCGCAGCGGCGGGTTCGCGGTCACGCGCGTGTTGACCGCCACCAGCATCTTCAATCGCAGCGACATCGCGGACGACCACATCTATACGGCTGACGGACGCCAACGCAGCCTGTCGGGCGTCGTCGCGCACGAGACCGTTCATCTGTTGCAACGTAGGCACGTGGGCCTGTTCGCCTATGTGCGGATGCCGGCCTGGGTCCGCGAGGGCTATGCCGATCACGTCGCGCAGGAAAGCAGCCTGGACGATGCCGCGATCGACCGGCTCCGCGCTGCCGGTCGATCGGATGATCCCGCCATATTCTATCGGAAAGCGCGGATGCGCGTCGAAAGGGCGTTGGCGAACGGCATGTCGACCGATTCGCTTCTGCTGCAACATGGTGGCACGACAAGCTGACCGCAGGAGGACGCGCGACGGCCGCGGCCTATTTCCCCATCTTGTCGATCTTGTCCTGCAGGCCCGCGAGCTGCGCCTTGAGCGCCGCGATCTCGTCGCTGCCGTCGCTTGGTACGGGCGCGGCGGAAGCGGGGGCCGCGTCGGCCGTGCCGCCCGGCTTGAACGCCGTCGCGGCGGCCTCGAACATCGCCATGTTGCGCTTGGCGATCTCGGCGAACGGGCCGCCCGAGAAGGCACCTTCCATGGCGGAACGGAACTGGAGCTGGTTGCGCCGGAACGCCTCCATCGAGGCTTCGAGATATTGTGGCACCATCGACTGCATCGAATCGCCGTAGAGCGCGATCAACTGGCGCAGGAAGTTGACCGGGAGCAACGTCTGCCCGTGGCTCTCTTCGTCCATGATGATCTGGGTAAGCACCGCATGCGTGATGTCGTCGTCGGTGCGCGCGTCCAGCACCTTGAAATCACGCCCTTCCCGCGTCATCGCGGCAAGATGGTCGAGCGTGATGTAACTCGATGTCTCGGTGTTATAGAGACGCCGATTGGCGTATTTCTTGACGATCACGGTGCCCGTGCCCGATGCTGACTTCGCCATGATGCGCCGCTCTCCCCTCCGGCACGCCGCCGGTTAGCCGAAGGCTAGCATTGAACGCTTCCGCACCGCAACACAGACCGCGCCCCTTGCCTTTGTTTCTGGCGATGCTGCGCAGCGAAACCGAGAACGATCCCGGCCGACTGGCTGCCGCGTTGGCCGGGTTGCGCGCCTATCAGTCGGCATCGAGGCCCGCACAGATGCCTGCCATGCCGATCGTCGCACAGGCCGGTCGGGCCGTGCTGCGCGATTATGGCGGCAGCGGTCGACCGCTGATCGTGGTGCCGTCGCTGATCAATCGCGCCGATGTGCTGGACCTGCTGCCCGATGTCTCGCTGCTGCGCTGGCTGGCGGGGCAAGGATTGCGGCCGCTGCTCGTCGACTGGGGGACGCCGACGCCGGACGAGCGCGATCTTGGTATCGCCGGCCATGTCGAACATCATTTGCTGCCGCTGATCGAGGCGATCGGCAGGGATGCGGCATTGGCCGGCTATTGCCTTGGCGGCACGATGGCGCTGGCAGCCGCGGTGGTCCGTCCACCCGCCGCGCTCGCACTGATCGCGTCACCTTGGCATTTCTCGGGCTTTCCCGAGGCCGCGCGACAAGGCCTCGGCGGGCTGTGGGCGCAGGCCGCCGCGTCGGCGGAGGCGATGGGGCTGCTTCCCGTCGAGGTGCTCCAGGCCGCCTTCTGGAGCCTCGATCCGGCACGATCGGTGGACAAGTTCGCCGCATTCGGCGCGCGACGCCCCAACGACGCCGCCACCACGCTGTTCGTGGCGCTGGAGGATTGGACGAACGACGGCGCGCCGCTCACGCTCGCCGCCGGACGCGATCTCGCCACGCACTTTTTCGGCGAAGACCTGCCAGGCCGTGGCATATGGACGGTCGCAGGCCGCGCGATCGACCCGGCCGACCTGCGCTGCCCCGTGCTCGATATCGTCTCGACGACAGATCGGATCGTGCCGGCAGCGAGCGCCGCTGGGGTCGGCCAGCGGATGACACTCGCGCAGGGGCATGTCGGCATGATGGTAGGGGGTCGGGCACAAACAAGCCTGTGGCAGCCGCTTGCCAGCTGGCTACGCGATCCGACCCCGCGGTAACGCCGTGCCCGGGCTCAGTCCCACAACTCGGCGCGGTATCGATCGAAGCACCGCTCGCCGCACGCGAGGCGGATCAGCGCGCCTTCTGCCATTGCGGTCGCGCGACGCGGGTCTTCCTCGACCGCCGGACGAATCGCTTCGGCGTTCCAATCCGCGCTGTGCTTGATGTCGAGCACGGCATGAAGATCAAAATACCGCCGTTCGCGATCCGACAGGCCGATCCGGCGCAACCCCCTGGCGACGTCGGCCGAACGACCCGGCGCGGTCAGCTCGATCACGCCGAGCGCACCTACCGAATGCCAAGCGTAGCGGCGTGTCGACGCCATCGCGGTCATTGCATTGGCGAGGCACAGGCTTTCCCAGACCGTATTCTCGACGACCGGCATAACCGCCAGTGTCTCGACCAGTTGGTCGAGCATCGGACCGTGCATCCCGCGCGCATTGCCGCGACCCATCTCGTCCCAATAATTGCGGGCGAGTTCGAGCTTGGGCCGGACGGGCAGCTTGACCTGAGTCATCGCGACGAGATCGTCGAACCCGGCCTCGCCCGCTGCTTCCTGTTCGAAGAACCAGCGCAGTTCATCGCGCGATGCGGTTTCTGCGAGCCAGGGGAAAAGCGGATCGCCCTGCCCGGCTCCCGCCGCCTTCAGATCTTCGAACCACGCAATGAAGCCGTCGGCATCTGTCGGCGCCAGCGCCGCCTGCGCTGCGATCTCGACGCGCAGATCCTCGATAAAGCCGCCTTCGAGCCGCAACATCCGCTGATCGCGGTCGAGCGCCTGCCGCCAGTCGCGGTCACCCAGACCGGGCGCCAGCCGCTCACGATTCCAATGCGCGAGACCGCGCTGAAAACTGTCCGTAAGAAATTGCGAGCCTGCGCGCGTGCGCAGACCCAAGGTCGCCTTCGAAGCCATCCTGCCCGCCTGTCGATGCTATAATGCTATGGCAAGGAAACGGCCGCCGAACCGCGCAGGTTCCGGCAAGACACTGATCTGAAGCAGTAAAGCAGAAGATATTTAGCGGATCGGCCCGTCCGCGCGGCCCTGGACGAACTGATCGACATAGGGATTTCCGCTGTCATACAGTCGATCGCGGGGGCCGTGCCAGATGATCCGGCCGTTGTAGAGCATGGCGACTCGGTTCGCGATCTTGCGCGCCGAGACCATGTCGTGCGTGATCGTCAGCGCGGTGACGCCCAGATCGTTGACGAGCGACGTGATCAGATCGTTGATCATGTCCGCGCGGATCGGATCGAGCCCGGTCGTCGGCTCGTCGAAGAAGATGATCTCGGGCCGCGGCGCGATCGCACGGGCGAGCGCCACGCGCTTCTGCATGCCACCCGACAGCTCGTTTGGGCGCAGATTGAGGATGTCCGCCTTGAGCCCGACACGCTCGAGATTCTCTTCGGCGACGCGGCGCATGTGCGCGGTATCGGTCATCCGGCCCTGCGTCAGCCCGAAGGTGACGTTGCGCCAGATCGGCATCGAATCGAACAGCGCGCCGCCCTGGAAGAGCATCCCGAACTTGGTGCGGATGCGGCTCATCTCCCGTCCGCGCGCGCCGACGACCTCTTCGCCGTCGACGGTTACCGATCCGCTGTCAGGCTTGAGCAGACCCAATATGCACTTGAGCGTCACCGACTTGCCGGTGCCCGATCCGCCGATGATCGCAACCGACTCGCCCGGCTCGATCGACAGGTTGACGCCGTCCAGCACGGTCTTGTCGCCGAAGCGCTTGACCACCTCGGTGAGCTTGATCTTGGGCACGCCCTTGGCGACCTCGGCCATTATTTGAGCGCCACGATGGTGATGACGAGATCGGAGAACAGGATCAGGATGAAGGCGGACACCACCGCATCGGTCGTCGCCTTGCCCACGCCAGCGGCGCCGCCCGCGGTCCGGCTGCCGTTGTAGCAGCCCATCAGCCCAATGATGAAGCCGAACACCGCCGCCTTGATCACCGCCATCCAGATGTCGTCGGCCTGCAGGAACTTGCGCGTGGTCGCCAGATAGGAGGCGGAATTGAAGCCGAGCTTGTAGATCGCGAGCAGATAGCCGCCCATGATCCCGATCGAATTGGCGATCAGCACCATCACCGGCAGCGCGATCACCGCAGCGGCCATCCGCGGAACGATCAGGTAGCGGAAGGCATCAGTGCGCAAAGTGGTCAATGCGTCGAGTTGCTCGGTGACGCGCATCGTGCCCAGCTCGGCGGCCATCGCCGAGGCGACGCGACCCGCGACCATCAGGCCGACCAGCACCGGGCCCAGTTCGCGCACCATGCCGAACACCACGATCGCGGGCACCGTCGAGGAGGCGTCGAAGCGCGAGCCGCCGGTGTAGATCTGCTGCGCCAGCGCCGATCCCGTGAAGATCGCCGTCAGCCCGACGACGGGCAGCGAATACCAGCCGATCTCCATCAGCTGCGCGGCGAAGCGTGCCGGGTAGTAAGGCGGGGTCACCGCGCGGACCAGCGCGGTGAAGGCGAAGGTCATGATGCGGCCGAACATCGCGAACACCCCGATCACGGGGCGTCCGATCGCGGCGAAGGCGGCAAGCATCGAGGCGGGGAAGCTTTCGGTCATGTCCAGCGGCGCTGATAGCGGCGGCCGAGGCCTGTCAGCAACTCATATTGCGATGCACCCGATCGACGCGCCGCTTCGGCGAGATCGGGATCGAGCGCGAGCCAGTCGCCCTCGGCGACATCCGCGCCCGTCGCGTCGACCGCGATCAGGTCCATCGAGACGCGGCCGACGACCGGAAGCCACGCCTCCCCCGCCCGCACGCGGCCGGTGTTGGAGAAGGCGCGCGCATAGCCGTCGGCATAGCCGATGTTGAGGACCGCGATGCGGCTGTCGCGCGTCGCGGTCCAGGTCGCGCCATAGCCGACGGTCTCGCCGGTGGTGACGGCGCGAAGCTGAATCACCTCCGCCTCGACCAGCGCGACGGGGCGGATATGCCCCTGCGCTTCGACCCGCGGAACGCCGCCATAGAGCGCCAAGCCTGGGCGCGTGAGATCGAACGCATAGTCGGCGCCGATGCAGACGCCGGCGGAATTGGCGAGGCTGGCGCGGCGCGCCGGCATCGTCGCCACGATCTCGGCGAAGCGCGCGCGCTGCGTCTCGTTGAGCGGGTGACCGGGTTCGTCCGCGCAGGCGAGATGACTCATCAGCGTATCGATGGCGAGGCCGCCGAGCAGACCCAGCTCGTCCGCCCGCAGCCCGAGCCGGTTGATGCCGGTATCGACCATCGCATCGCACGTGCCGCCCCCCGCCGCCTTCCATCGCGCAACCTGCGCTGGCGAATTGAGCACGGGCCGCGCCTGCCCGGCCAATGCCGCGGCCATATCGGCCTCGCGAACGCCGTGGAGCACCGAGAGCGCGCACCCGTCGGGCAACGGCCCCAATGCCGCCGCCTCGGCCCAGCTCGACACGAAGAAATCGCGACAGCCCGCGCGCGACAGCCGCGCCACCGTCTCTCGCGCGCCAAGCCCGTAGCCGTCGGCCTTGACCGCCGCGCCGCAGGCCGCCGCACAGCCACGGTCGCGCAGCCAGCGCCAGTTGGCGGCGAGCGCGTCGCCGTCGATCGTCAGGCGTAGGGCGGGTGGGGAAGCATCGGACACTGGCGCCGCGATAGCGGGCGGAGACGCGCCAGTCGAGATCGCCCTAGTCGAGATCGCGTCCCAGCGTCTCGGGCACCCAGAAGATCGTCACCACCAGCGCCATCGCGACCACCGCGAAGGTATACCACAGCCCGGCGAAGGGATTGCCCGAGCGAGCGACGATATACTGGCTGATGAACGGCAGGAACCCGCCGAAATAGCCCGTACCGATATGATAGGGGATCGACATCGACGAATAGCGGATGCGTGCGGGAAACAGTTCGGACAGCAGCGCCGCGACGGGTCCGTAGGTCATTCCCGACAACATGCCGAGCAGCACCACCGAGACCACGATCATGATCGCGCCGCGCACCGTCGGCTTGACCTTCTCGATCGACCAGCCGCCCGCTGCCAGCGCCTTGTCGATCGCCGCGGGCGAGTGGTCGGTGATCGCGCGGCCACCGACCGACAGCGCCACCCCCGGCGTCCGCGCCTTGGTGTAGATCACGCCCTTGCTCGCGAGATGATCGAGGATCTGCGCGCAGGCGCTCTTCTGCCCGCCCATCGCGAAGGGATTGTACGAGCAATCCGGCCCCGAGACGATCACCGGCGAGCGCCGCGCCGCCTCCGCCATCCCCGGGTTGGCGCCCGCCGCCATCAGGTGGAACAGCGGGAAGACGAGCATCAGCGTCAACGCATAACCCGCCACGATCGAGGGCTTGCGCCCGATCCGGTCGCTCAGCGATCCGAACAGGATGAACCAGCCGAACGAGATCACCGCGCCGATGCCGATCAGCACGCGCGTCCAATTGTCGTCGAGCCGCTGCGCATTCTGGAGGAAATACATCGCGCCGAACTGCGCGGTGTACCAGATCACCGTCAGCCCCGCGGCGATGCCGAACAGCGCGACCGTGATCAGCTTGATGTTTTCACGCGACGAGAACGCTTCGGTCAGCGGATTGGCGGAAACGCGCCCGGCGAGCTTGAGCGCCTTGAACACCGGGCTTTCGTGCAACTTGAGCCGCATCCACAGCGAGACGACGAGCAGCACCAGCGAGAAGAGGAAGGGGATGCGCCACGCCCATTCGTCCCATGCCGCCTTGGTCACCGCCGATTGCGCGGTCTCCACGACGATCAGGCTGAGCAGGAAGCCGCCGATCACGCTCGCCTGAATGAAGCTCGTATAGAAGCCGCGTTTGCCGCGCGGCGCATGTTCGGCGACATAGGTCGTGGCGCCGCCATATTCGCCGCCGAGCGCAAGCCCCTGCAGGCAGCGCAATGCGATCAGGATGATCGGCGCGCCGATGCCGATCTGCGCATAGCTGGGCACGAGGCCGACGCCCGCGGTCGCGATCCCCATCAGCGCGACGGTGGCGAGGAAGGTGTATTTGCGCCCCAGCCGGTCGCCGAAATAGCCGAACAGGATCGCGCCGAACGGCCGCACCCCGAAGCCGACGCCGAACGAGGCGAGCGCGGCGAGGAACTGCGCGGTCTCGTTGCCCGACGGGAAGAACAGCCGCCCGATGATCGGCGCGAGCGTGCCGTAGATGAAGAAGTCGTACCATTCGAAGATCGTGCCGACCGACGATGCGGCGATCACCAGCCGTGCGCGCGCCGCCCCGATCTTGGACCCGTCGCCGATCTCGCCCGCCGCTGCCACCATGCGCCCCTCGTCCCCTGTTGATGCGATCCTAGGCGGTTTGCAGGTGGACGGGAAGCCGATCGCGCGACGAACGGAGCCGGGAAAAACGATCGGCCACGCAACGACCGCGCGTGGCTGCGTTGCCCATCGCGGCGCGGCAGCCTATCGGAACGCCATGCACGACGCCGCCCCTGCCCGCCTGCCTCCGCCACCCGATCCGGCCGCTGCCGCGATCAGCCTGTTCCTCGACTTCGACGGCACGCTCGTCGAGATCGCCGAGCGGCACGATGCGATCCTGGTCGGGGAAGCGCTGCGCGATCTCGTGCGCGCGCTCGCCGGTCGGCTCGACGGTCGGCTCGCGGTCGTCAGTGGACGCACCGCGGACGAGATCGTCGGCTATCTCCATGCCGCCGACAGCCGCCCGCCCTTCGGGATCGCGGGCAGCCACGGGCTCGAACTGCGCTGGACCGACGGCCGCGGCGAGGCGCCGACACGGCCCGAGGCGTTCGATGCGATCCTCGCCGCGCTCCACGCGCTCGCCGGCCAGCATCCGGGCGTCGTGGTCGAAGAGAAGCCGTTCGGCGCCGCGCTGCACTATCGCCGCGCGCCCGATGCCGGTCCCGCCTGCGATGCGCTTGCCGAACGACTGGCCGAGGAGAACGGCCTTCACCTCCAGCGCGGCAAGATGGTCGCCGAACTGCGACTGCCCGGCGCCGACAAGGGCGACGCGGTGCGCCGCTTCATGGCCGATCCGACGATGGCAGGCAGGACGCCGGTCTTCCTCGGCGACGACGTCACCGACGAGGCCGGCTTCGCCGCCGCCGCCGCGCTGGGCGGCTGGGGCGTGCATGTCGGCGATACGCCGGTCACCGCCGCGCATTACCGACTGGAAGACGTGACCGCCGTCCACCACTGGCTGGCCCGCATCGCAGGAGTATCGACATGACGACCAACCTCGACCTCTGGCCGATCGGCAATTGCCAGGTCTCCGCGCTGATCGACCGTGCCGGCCACATGGTGTGGGGCTGCCTGCCGCGCGTCGACGGCGAGCCGATCTTCTCGTCGCTGCTGTCGGGTGTCGAACCCGGCGACGAGGCGGCAGCGGGCCTCTGGGCGATCGATCTCGACGGATGCGTCAAGACCGAGCAGGCCTATGTCCGCAACACGCCGATCCTCGTCACGCGGTATGAGGATGCAGCGGGCAATGCTATCGAGGTGACCGATTTCTGCCCGCGCTACACCAATAACGAGCGCACCTATCGTCCTGTCGCCTATGCGCGGATCGTGCGGCCGGTCGCGGGCAGCCCGCGTATCCGTGTCCGGCTTCGACCGACTCGCGGCTGGGGCAATACGGACGTGGCGACCACCGCGGGATCGCACCACATCCGCTATACGCTCGACGGCGAGACGGTCCGCCTCTCCACCGACGCGGCGGTCGGCTACGTCCAGGAGGAGCGCCTGTTCCGCGTCGAGCGCCCGCTCCACTTCTTCCTGGGTCCCGACGAGAGCTTCTCGACCAGCCTCGAACCCGCGCTGACGCGGATGCTCCACGACACCAAGATCGAGTGGCAGGCATGGGTACGCGGTCTGGCGACGCCGCTGGAGTGGCAGGACGTCGTGATCCGCTCGGCGATCACGCTCAAGCTGTGCCAGCATGAGGAGACCGGCGCGATCGTCGCGGCGCTCACCACCTCGATCCCCGAACATGCCGGATCGGGCCGCAACTGGGATTATCGCTATTGCTGGATCCGCGACGCCTATTACACCGTGCAGGCGCTCAACCGGCTGGGCGCACTCGACGTGCTCGAATCCTATCTCGGCTATCTGCGCAACATCGTCGAAACAGCCAAGAGCGGGCATATCCAGCCGCTCTACGGCGTACTCGGCGAGCAGAAGCTCGAGGAGAGCATCGCCGAGGGCCTGCCCGGCTATCGCGGCATGGGGCCGGTGCGCGTCGGCAACGCTGCCTATGAGCAGATCCAGCACGACGCCTACGGGCAGATCGTGCTGTGCAACGTCCAGGCGTTCTTCGACCAGCGGCTGTTCCGCTTGGCGGGCGTAGAGGATTTCACCGCGCTGGAGGCGATCGGCGATCTCGCCTGGGACGTGTACGACAAGCCCGACGCCGGCCTGTGGGAACTGCGCACGCGGCAGTCGGTCCACACCTATTCGGCGGCGATGTGCTGGGCGGCGTGCGACCGGCTCGCCAACGCCGCCCACAAGCTGGGCCTCGAGGATCGCGCCGCCTTCTGGCAGGACCGCGCCGACCAGATGCACGCGGTGATCGTCGACAAGGCGTGGCGGATGGATACGCAGCGGCTGTCCGCGACCTTCTCGGGCGACGATCTCGACGCGAGCCTGATCCAGCTGCTCGACCTCCGCTTTCTCTCGCCGCAGGATCGCCGCTACCGCGCGACGCTCTACGCGCTGGAGACGGGCTTGCGCCGCGGCACCGACATGCTGCGCTACGACAGCGAGGATGATTTCGGCAAACCGAGTTCGGCGTTCAACGTCTGCACCTTCTGGCTGATCGAAGCGTTGCATCAGACCGGCCGTAGTGAGGATGCCCGCGCCTTGTTCGAAGAGATGCTCAAGCGCCGTACCACGGCAGGCCTGTTGTCGGAGGATATCGATCCTGCGACCAACGAGCTGTGGGGCAATTATCCGCAGACCTATTCGCTGGTCGGCATGATCAACTGCGCGGTGATGCTCTCCAAGCCCTGGACCTCGATCCGATGAGGGCCATCTGGTGAATCGCCTTATCGTCATTTCCAACCGCGTGTCCGCGCCGAGCGCGCAGGGCGGCGCGCAGGGCGGGCTCGCGGTCGCGTTCCAGGCGGCGTTGCGCGAGTATAAGGGCATCTGGTTCGGCTGGTCGGGCGAGCAGACCGACGAGTTCACGGGCAACATCAACTTCCAGCGCAACGAGGGCGTCACTACCGCGACGGTCGACCTCGAAGAGCAGGACATCGACGAATATTACAACGGCTACGCCAACCGGACGCTGTGGCCGCTGTTCCACTATCGCATCGATCTCGCCGAGTTCGAGCGCGGCTTCGCCGACGGCTACCAGCGCGTCAACGAGCGCTTCGCCGACACGGTGCGCCCGCTGATCGAGAGCGACGATGTCGTATGGGTGCAGGATTATCACATGATCCCGCTCGGCCAGGAGCTGCGCCAACGCGGCTGCGACAACCGGATGGGGTTCTTCCTCCACATCCCTTGGCCACCGCGCCGGCTGCTCTCGTCGCTGCCGCAGGCTGCGGAACTGGTCGCGACACTGTTCGCCTATGACGTGATCGGCTTCCACACCGAGGAATGGCTCGACGCGTTCCGCGACTATGTCGTCAACGAGATGGGCGCCGTGCTGGGCGAGGACGGCGAGATCACGCTCGGCGACCGCACGGTGATTGCGATCGCCTGCCCGATCGGGATCGACACCAAGGAGTTCGTCGCGGCCGCCGCGAGCCCGACCGCACGGCTCACCTATCGCCGCATCCGCGACAGCGCCGACGGCCGCGATCTGATCGTCGGCGTCGACCGGCTCGATTATTCCAAGGGGCTCGAGGAGCGCTTCCTGGGCTACGAGCGCTTCCTGATCGATCATCCCGAACAGCGGAAGGAGGTGTTCCTCCTCCAGATCGCGCCGCCATCGAGGGGCGAGGTCGGCAGCTATCAGCATATCCGCGCGCAGCTCGAGAGCCTGTCGGGGCGGATCAACGGCGCCTATGCCGATATCGACTGGGTGCCGATCCGCTACGTAAACCAGGGCTTCCCGCGCCCCGTGCTCGCCGGAATCTACCGCGCGGCGCGCGTCGGCCTGGTCACGCCGCTGCGCGACGGCATGAACCTCGTCGCCAAGGAATATATCGCGGCGCAGGACCCCGAGGATCCGGGCGTGCTGATCCTCTCGCGGTTCGCGGGCGCCGCGTTGCAGATGCAGGAAGCGGTGCTGGTCAATCCGTACAGCGCCGAAGAGCTTTCCGACGCTATCGCCGAGGCGCTCGCCATGCCCAAGGCGGAGCGCCTGCGCCGTTGGCGTATCCTGATGGACTCGGTCGAGCAGGAGGACGTGCTGTGGTGGCGCAAACGCTTCACCGACGTGCTGATCGGCGAGGACGAGGACGAGACCGCCGACGAGGGCGCCGACGCCTGAGCGGATTATCCTCGCGTCCGACGGGGGAACTGCCGATAGCGGGGAACGCGATCGCCGCGTGTCTGTTTGGGGCGGGACCGCATCATCCCGGGACCCGCATCATGACCGACGATACCGAATATCTCGCCGCCGAACGCTTCAAGGCACCGACCATCCTGCTCTCGGGGCCGGTCGACTATGCCATGTACGAATCCTTCCGGCGGCAATTCGATGCCAGCCCAAGCGAGGGGTTGACGGTGATCGAGCTGTCGACGCTCGGCGGCGACCCAGAGGTCGCCCGCATGATGGGCGAGGACGTCCGCTTCCAGTCCGAGATGGCGCCAAACCGACGCTTCGTCTTCCTGGGCAAGGCGGCGATCTATTCGGCCGGCACCACGTTCATGAGCTTTTTCGCGACCGAGAACCGATTCCTCACGCGCGGCACGCGGCTGATGATCCATGAGCGCAAGATGGACAAGACGCTGCACGTCGAGGGTCCGCTCACCACCTGCATCGCCGCGTTGAAGGCGACGCTGCACGAGATCGAGGCATCGATCGCGATCCAGAACGAAGGCTTCGAAAATCTGATCCGCGGATCGAAGGTGACGATGGACGAGGTGCTCGAGAAGGCGCCGTGCAACTGGTATCTCGAAGCCAACGAGGCGCTGGAATTGGAGCTGATCCGCGCGGTCCTGTGAGTTCCGGCCGTTCCTCGGCGGACGCCGGGGCCCAGAGCCTTCGGGCGCCCGCCTGCAGCTCCTGGACCCCGGCTTTCGCCGGGGAACGGCCTGGAGTGCAGAAGCCTTCAGCCCAGCGTCAGATCCGCCGGTGCGACGCCATAATAATTGGAGACGCGATCGGCATAGGCCTGGTTGAAGTCGGGCGCGTTATTGGCCCAGCTCGGCCCGCCTTCGAGCAGCCGGCGGTCGATCGTCACGACATAGCCATCGGCGACATGATCGTAGGAGATCAGCTCGAACGGCAGCGGGTAATAGCTTTTGCCGATTCCCAGGAAGCCGCCGAGACTGAGCACGGCATAGGTCGCCAGGCCCGAGCGCTTGTTGATCATCAGCGAATAGACCGAGCCGAGATTGTCGCCGTCGCGGCTCTTCACCTTGGTGCCGTCGATCTTGTTCGAGGCGAACAACATGCTGGTCGGCTCGGTGCTGCTCACGGTTGCGTCGGACACGGTGATTCCCTTCGGTGCGGATCGTTGCGGGGCCAACCGTCCGCGCGGACGGACGTTCCCGCGATGTCGCGCCTTTCAGGCCGGATAGACGCCGTCGAACGGCACGATCGTCGCGCTCAGGCCGTGATCCTCGTCGAGGCAATGCCAGTTGATGCTGATCCCGTCGGGGTGCGAGCGCGGCTTGTAGAAGCTCTTGATCCCGCATTGCGTGCAGAAGATGTGCCGCGCCCGCCCCGTGCCGAAGCGGTAGGTGGTCGTGTCGCGCTTGCCCTCGGTCAGCTTGAAGCGCGTCTCGGGTACGATCAGGTGGAGATAGCCCGTCATCCGGCAGATCGAGCAGTCGCACGACAGCAGTTCGACCGCCGGCCCCTCGATCGACGCCTGGAAGCGCACCGTTCCGCAGTGGCAGCCGCCCTCGACGATCATGCGCGCCGCACTCGCCGGCTCACTCGACCGTCACCGACTTCGCGAGATTGCGCGGCTGGTCGACGTCGGTGCCCTTGGCGACCGCGACATGATAGGCAAGCAGTTGCACCGGGATCGCATAGACCATCGGCGCGATCAGCGGATGGACCTTGGGCATGGTGATCGTCGCCACGCAATCCTGCCCGGCGGCGGCGATGCCGTCGTAATCCGAGATCAGGATCACCTGCCCGCCGCGCGCCTGCACCTCCTGCATGTTGCTCACCGTCTTGTCGAACAGCGGACCCGAGGGCGCGATCACGATCACGGGGACGTTCTCGTCGATCAGCGCGATCGGGCCATGCTTCATCTCGCCGGCGGCATAGCCTTCGGCGTGGATGTAGCTGATCTCCTTGAGTTTCAGCGCACCCTCGAGCGCCAGCGGATAATCCGGGCCGCGGCCGAGATAGAGCACGTCGCGCGCCTTCGCGATGCTCGCCGCGAGCACCTCGATCGCCTCGTCATAGGCGAGCGCGCCGTTGATCGCGGCCGGCGCCTCGGAGAGATGGCGGACGATGCGCTTCTCCTCCTCGCGGTCCATCCGCCCTTTCGCGCGCGCGAGGTTGGCGGCGAAGGCCGCGAGCACCGCGAGCTGGCAGGTGAACGCCTTGGTCGATGCGACGCCGATCTCGGGGCCGGCGTGGGTCGAGAGCAGCAGGTCCGCCTCGCGCGCCATCGTCGAGGTCGGCACGTTGACGACGACCGCGATCTTCTGACCGCCGCTACGCGCATGGCGGAGCGCCGCGAGCGTGTCCGCGGTCTCGCCCGATTGCGAGATGAAGAGCGCGAGGCCGCCCTCCTCCATCACCGGCTCGCGGTAGCGGAACTCGGAGGCGACATCGATATCGACGGGGACGCGCGCGAACTGCTCGAACCAATATTTGGCGACCATGCCCGCATAGAAGCTGGTGCCGCACGCGACGATCGTGACGCGGCGCACCGAGGCGAGATCGAAATCCTCCGTCGGCAAGGCAAGCTCGCCCTCGAACCGCCTGAGATAGGCGCGCAATGTCTGCGCCACGACGGTCGGCTGCTCGTAGATTTCCTTGAGCATGAAGTGGCGGTAATTGCCCTTCGAGATCATCGCACCGGTCGCGCCCGAGATCGTGATCGCGCGCTCGACGGGCTGGTCGTCGCGATCGTAGACCTGCGTCTTCTCGCGCGTGATGACGCACCAGTCGCCCTCCTCGAGATAGGCGATCCTCTGCGTCAGCGGCGCCAGCGCGAGCGCGTCCGATCCCAGGAAGGTCTCGTCCTCCTCATAGCCCAGCACCAGCGGCGAGCCGAGCCGCGCGCCGATCAGCAAGCCGGGATGGCTGCGGAACAGGATCGCCAGCGCGAACGCGCCGTGCAGGCGCTTCAACGTCAGCCGCACCGCCTCGACCGGATCGACGCCGGCCTCGACATGCTCGGAGATCAGGTGGGCGACGACCTCGGTGTCGGTCTGCGAGTGGAACACGCGGCCCCGTGCCTGCAATTCCTCGCGCAACGGCCGGAAATTCTCGATGATGCCGTTGTGGACGACCGCGACCTCGCCCGTCGCGTGCGGATGCGCATTGTCCTCGGTCGGCGCGCCGTGCGTCGCCCAGCGCGTGTGCGCGATACCGATATGGCCGGGAAGCGGATCGGTCTCGAGCACGCGCGCGAGATTGTCGAGCTTCCCCGGCGCGCGGCGACGATCGATCGCGGCGTCATGGACGGTCGCTATGCCGGCCGAATCATAGCCGCGATATTCGAGCCGGCGCAGCCCGTCGAGCAGCCTGGGTGCGACCGCTTCCTTGCCGAGAATCCCGATGATGCCGCACATGAACCATTCGCTCCTTGTCGCACGAGCCTGTCGCCTAGCGCCCGCCGACGCCGGCTTCTAGTGGCGTACGACATCGTGGAGCGTGAACGGCGTATGATGTTGCTGTCATGAAACATTCCGCCACAATCGCCGGCATGGCAAGCCTATGGAGCAAAGGGCGCGCTCACCCCTTCTTCTCGGCGCTCCTCGCCCTGAAGCGCGCCGCCCAGCCCGGCTTTTCCTGCTGTACCGGACGGGCCAGCGCGAGCGCGTCGGCGGCGACATCCTCCGTGACGGTCGATCCGGCGGCGACGATCGCGCCGCGCCCGATCGTCACGGGGGCCACCAATGCGCTGTTCGATCCGATGAAGGCGCCCTCGCCCACGATCGTCCGGTTCTTGAAGAAGCCGTCGTAATTGCAGAAGATCGTGCCCGCGCCGATGTTCGCCTTCGCGCCGACGTCGCCGTCGCCCAGATAGGCCAAGTGATTGGCCTTGGCCCCCGCGCCCATCGTGACGTTCTTCACCTCGACGAAATTGCCGACATGCGCCTGCGCGCCGATCACCGCGCCCGGACGCAGCCGCGCGAACGGACCGACCTGCGCGCCCGCCTCGATCCGGGCGCCCTCGAAATGGCTGAAGCCCTTGATCGCTACGCCGTCCGCGACGCTGACGCCGGGGCCGAAGACGACATTGGGCTCGATCGTGACGTCGCGGCCGATCGCGGTGTCCCAGGCGAACCACACCGTGTGCGGCGCGACCAGGCTGGCGCCGTCCGCCATCACCTTCGCCCGCCGGCGCGCCTGCCACGCGCCCTCGACGTCGGCGAGTTCGGCGCGGCTGTTGACCCCCGCGACCTCCCACGCATCGGCCTCGATCACCGCCGAGGCGCGGCCGTCGGCGAGCGCGAGCATGACGATGTCGGGCAGGTAAAATTCGCCCGCCGCATTGGCGTTGCCGACGCGCGCGAGCAGCGGCCAGAGATCGGCGGCGCGCACCGCCATCAGCCCGGAATTGCACAGATCGACCGCGCGCTCCTGTTCGGTCGCATCCTTATATTCGACCATCCGCGCGATCATGCCATGCTCGTCGAGCAGGACGCGGCCGTAGGCGAGCGCGTCCGCCGGCCGGAAGCCGAGCACGACCGCGGCGGGCGTATCCGAATCGTGCAGCCGCGCGAGCATCCGCGCGCAGGTCTCGGTCTGCACCATCGGCACGTCGCCGTAGAGGATGAGCACGTCGCCATCGAACCCGTCGAGCGCGGCTTCGGCCTGCTGGACGGCGTGCGCGGTGCCCTGTTGCGGCTCCTGCAAGGCGACGCGGGCGCCTCGCGGCGCCACTGCCGCCTCGACCTGTTCGCGCCCCGCGCCGACCACGACCACCTCGGCGACGGGCGCCAGCGCCTCGATGCTGGCGAGCAAGTGCATCAGCATCGGCCGCCCCGCGATCGGGTGGAGCACCTTGTGCATGTCCGACTTCATCCGCGTCCCCTTGCCGGCGGCGAGGATGACGGCGGCGAACGGGCGGGGGGTGGCGATCTCTGTCATGGCAGCGCAGATGCCACGGCGCGCTTGCTTATTCCAGCACCGGCGGTCATCGCGCTGCCGCATGACCGCCCTCCGCTTCAAGACCCCCCGCTTCCGCACGGTCGTTTTCGATCTCGACGGCACGCTCGCCGATACCGCGCCCGATCTCACCGCCGCGCTCAACCATGCGCTCGGCGAACTGGGGCGCCCGCCGGTGCCCGCGCAAGACGTCCGCCACATGGTCGGCCACGGCGCGCGCGCGCTGCTGCAGAAGGGGCTGGCGGCGACAGGCGCGGTCTCGGAAGCGCTGATCGAACAGGGCTTCCCGATCTTCCTCGCGCATTACGAGGCGCATATCGCCGATCTCACCCGGCCCTTTCCCGGCGTCGAGCAGGCGCTCGCCGCGCTCGAGGCCGATGGTGTCACGCTCGCGATCTGCACCAACAAGCTCGAATCGCTGACGCACCGCTTCATCGCCGCGATCGGCTGGGAGGGGCGCTTCGCCGCGATCGTGGGTGGCGATACGCTGTCGGTGCGCAAGCCCGACCCTGCGCCGCTATTGGAGGCGATCGCGCGCGCCGGCGGCGGCCCTGCCGCGTTCGTCGGCGATTCGATCACCGATACCGACACCGCGAGGGCGGCGGCGATCCCGTGCGTCGCGCTCAGCTTCGGGTTCGCCGATCGCCCCGCGGACCAGCTCGGCGCGGACCGCGTCATCGATCATTGGGACGAATTGATCAGCGCGCTCGCGACGCTCTAGCGAACGCCGGAAGCGCGCCTGTCAGGGCTGCGGAGCGGGTTTCGCCGCCGCCGAGAGTGCGTCGGCCGATCCCCTGCCGAGATTGGCGTCGGACCAGCCGCCGCCCAGCGCCTGGACCAGCGCGACCGCGGCATTCTGGCGATCGACCTGCGCCTGGATCAGCGCGCGGCGCGCGGTGAGCGCGGTCGCCTGCGCGGTGACGACGTCGGTATAGACGACGATGCCGGCACGATACTGGTTGCGCAACGACACCTCGCTCTTGTCGGCGGCGATCGAGGCTTGGCGCAACAGCACCTCCTGTCGCGTGAGCACCTGCGCCGCGATCAGATCGTCCTGCACGTCCTGGAACGCGGTAAGCGTGACCTGCCGGTAGTTGGCGACGGCGCCGTCATAGGCCGCGCGCGCCTCGGCGACCCGCGCCTTGCGCGCGCCGAAATCGATGAGCGTCTCGGCGACCTGCGCGCCCAACGACCATAAGGTCGCCCCCGAGCTGAACAGCCCCGAGAGCGAGTCATTCTCGAACCCGCCGCTCGCCGACAGGCTGACGGTCGGGAAGAAAGCCGCCTTGGCGACGCCGATCTGCGCGTTGGCGGCGGCGATCTCGCGTTCGGCGGAGGCGACGTCGGGGCGGCGCTCGACCAGCGTCGAGGGCAAGGCGACGGGCACGTCGGGCGTCACCGGCTGCCACGTCATGCCCAGCGTCGGGATGGTAAAGCCCGCGGGGTTTTCGCCGACCAGCACCGCGATCGCATCCTCGAACTGCGCGCGCGTGCGCTTCTCGCCCTCGAGATCGGATTGCGCCGAGGCGAGCTGCGACTGGCCCTGGAAGACGTCCGTCCGCGCGACGATGCCGGCATTATACTGGTTGGTCGCGATGGTGAGCGAGCGCTGGTAGGCGTCGACCGTCGCCTGCAGGCTGGCGAGTTGCGCATCCGCGGCGCGCAGGCTGAGATAGTCGGTGACGAGCTCGCCTTCGAGCGCCAGCCGCGCGTTGGCGAGATCGGCGAGACGTGCCTGCTCGGTCAGCCGCGCGTTGCGCTCGGTGTTGGCGAGTTGGCCGAACAGATCAGGCGTCCATGCTGCCGCGAGGCTGAGGTGATAGTTGGTCGAGCTGCTGCCCCGGCTCACCGTGCCGGTGGTGGTGCTGCCGGTCGTGCCCGTGCCCGTCGTCGTGCCCGCTCCGGTCGTCGTCCCGGTTCCCGTCGTGCCCGTGCTGCCGCTGCTGATCGTGTCGCCGTTGATGACACTGCCCGAGCCCGAATGCGTGTGCGTCACCGTTCCGTTGGCGCTGACCGTCGGGAACAGGCTGGCATGGGCTTCGCGTGTGGTCGCGACCGCCTCGCGGTAGGTTGCCGCGGCCTGTGCTAGCGTCTGGTTGTGCGCGATCGCGCGGCCGACGAGGTCGTTGAGCGTCGCGTCGCCGAATCCCGTCCACCAATCGCTGCGCGGCACGCCGTCGGCGGGTGCGGCCGGCTGCCAGCCCGGCGCGGTCTTCCACGTCTGCGGGGCGGACAGGCCGGGCCGCGCATAATGCGGCGCAAGCGAGCAGCCGCCGAGCAGGGCGAACATCAGCAGCGAACGGGGCGGTCTGGTCATGCGGGCAACTCGCGAAGGCGGGAACGGCGTCCGCGCCGATCGCGGCGCCGGTTGGCGAGGCGATCGAGGCAGACATAGACGACGGGGGTCGTGATGAGCGTGAGCAATTGGCTGGCGATCAGCCCGCCGACGATCGCGACGCCGAGCGGCCGGCGCAACTCCGCGCCCTCGCCGAAGCCGATCGCGAGCGGCACCGCGCCGAGCGCCGCCGCCAGCGTGGTCATCAGGATCGGGCGGAAGCGCAGCAGGCTCGCCTCCCGCGCGGCTTCCTGCGCGGTGAGCCCGCGGCTTCGCTGCGCGTGGATCGCGAAGTCGATGATCAGGATCGCGTTCTTCTTGACGATGCCGATCAGCAGGAAGACGCCGATCAACGCGATGATCGAGAAATCCATCCCAAAGATCATCAGCGCCAGCACCGCGCCGACGCCGGCGGCGGGCAGCGTCGACAATACGGTCAGCGGGTGGATCAGGCTTTCGTAGAGGATGCCGAGCACGATGTAGATCGTCACCAGCGCCGCCAGGATCAGCAGCGGTTGCTGGCCCTGCGACGCCTGGTAGCTCGCCGCCGTGCCCGAGAATTTGCCATGCACGGTGGTCGGCATCGCGATCTTCGCCTCGGTCTGGTCGATGATCGTCTTGGCCTGCGACAGCGAGGTGCCGGGCGCGAGATCGAACGAGACGGTGGCCGAGACCTCGGTGCCGTCGTGGTTGACCGTCGCGGCGGTCGGCGCCTGCTCGAGATGCGCCAGCACCGGAAGCGGCACCATCTCCTCCGCGGTGGTGCTCAGCGCCGATCCGGTCGAGGGGTCGCGAAGCGCCGGATTGGTCGGGACCGCCTTGGTGCTGGTGCCGGTCGTCGCCACCGCGCTGCCCGTCGCGGACGAGCCGTTGGTCGCGTTCGCCGTCGTGAAGCCGGAGACCGCGGTCACGCTGCCACTCGCCGCCGCGGCGAGCGCGTCGCTGGAGACCGAATTGGCGGGGATGCGGATGTCGGGCAGGTTCTCGGGGCCGGTCGTCGCACTCTCGCGCCAGCCCATGATGACGCTATATTGGTTGATGTCCTCGTAGATCGTCGCGACGGCGCGCTGCCCGAACGCGTCGTACAGCGCATTGTCGACGTCGAGCGGCGAAATGCCGACGCGCGAGGCGGCATCGCGATCGATCGTCAACATGCTCTCGACACCGTTCTCGGCAAGGTCGGAATCGACGTTCTTGAGCTTGGGATTGGCGTTGAGCGCGTCGGTCAGCTTCTGCGACCAGGTCTTGAGGTTGGCGTTGCTGTCCGCGACGAGCGTATATTGATAGGTGCCGTTCGACGTGCGCCCGCCGACGCGCAGGTCCTGCAGCGGCGAGAGGAACATCCGGATCCCGCTGACCGGCTGGAGTTTCCTTTGCAGCCGGGTGATCACGTCGGTGCTGGTCAGCCCGTGGCGCTGGTCGACGGGCTTGAGCGACATGAAGATGAACGCGCCGCCCGCGCGGCTGCCGCCGGTGAAGCCGACCACGCTTTGTACGGCGTGCTCCTTGTGGATGATCTCGACGATCTGCTGCAGCTTGCGCTGCATCGACTGGAACGAAACGCTCTCGTCCGCACGCACGCCCGCCATGATCAGCGGACTTTCCTGCTGCGGGAAGAATCCCTTCGGCACGACGACGTAGAGATACATCGTCAGCCCGATCACCGCGACGAGCAGCAGCAGCACCAGCGGCTTCATCGCCAGTGCCCAGTCGAGCGAGGTCGCATAGGCCCGCTCGGCGCGGCTGTAGCCGCGCTCGAGCAGGCGCGAGACGCGACCCGGATGCCTTTCGGCGCCGACGGTGTCGGGCCGCAGGAACCAGGCGCACAGCATCGGCGTCAAGGTCAGCGACAGTACGAGACTGATCATCACCGCGACCGACAGCGTCACGGCGAACTCGCGGAACAGTCGGCCGACGATTCCGCCCATGAACAGCAGCGGGATGAACACCGCAACGAGGCTTATGCTGATCGACAGCACGGTGAAGCCGACCTCGGATGCGCCCTGCAGCGCCGCCTCGAACCGGCCCATCCCCTGCTCGAGATGCCGCGTGGTGTTCTCGAGCACCACGATCGCATCGTCGACGACGAACCCGGTCGCGACCGTGATCGCCATCAGCGACAAATTGTTGAGGCTGAACCCCAGCAGGTACATCACGCCGAACGTACCCATCAGCGACACGATCGTCGCGACCGCCGGGATCATCGTCGCGCGCACGTCGCGCAGGAAGGCGAAGACGACGATCACGACGAGGATCAGCGCGATCAGCACGGTTATCTCGATCTCCTTGATCGAGGCGCGGATCGAGCTGGTGCGGTCGATCGCGACCGCGATGTTGATGTCGGCGGGCACCTGCGCCTGGAGCTCGGGAAGCTCGGCGCGGATCAGGTCGACCATCTTGATCAGGTTCGCGCCGGGCTGCTGCGTGATGTTAACGATGATCGCGCGCTTGCCGTTGTAGAGCCCCAGCGTGCGCGTGTCGGCGACGCTGTCGATCACCTCGGCGATGTCGCCCAGCCGCACGGGCGAGTTGTTGCGGTAGGCGATGATCAGCGGGCGATAGTCGGCGGCGACGCGCCCGGTCGAGTTGGTGTAGATCTGCCAGCTCCGCCCATCGGGCGCCTGGAGCAGCCCCTTGGGCCGGTTGGCGTCCGCCGCCTCGATCGCGGCGCGCGCGTCCTCGAGCGAGACGCCGTAGCTGTTGAGCCGATAGGGATCGATATTGACGCGCACCGCGGGCAGCGATCCACCGCCAACCTCGACCTCGCCGACGCCCTGGATCTGCGAGATATGCTGCTGGACGATGTTCGAGACCGCGTCGTAGATCTGCCCCGCGGTCTTGGTGTCCGAGGTCAGCGCGAGCGTCACGACCGGCTGGTTGGCGGGATTGACCTTGTTGTAGGTCGGGTTCTGGCGGAGCGTCGCAGGCAGGTCGACACGGCTGGCGTTGATCGCCGCCTGCACCTCGCGCGCGGCGCCGTCGATATTTTTCGAGAGATCGAACTGGAGCGTGATTCGCGTCGAGCCGAGCGTGCTCTGCGAACTCATCTCGGTGACCCCGGAGATCGTCGAGAGCCGGCGTTCGAGCGGGGTCGCGACGCTCTGCGCCATCACATCGGGGCTCGCGCCGGCGAGGCTTGCGGACACGCTGATCGTCGGGAAATCGACCTGCGGCAGCGGCGCCACGGGTAGCGAGAAGAAGCCGCCGATGCCGGCGAGCGCGAGCCCGACGGTCAGCAGCAGCGTCGCGATCGGTCGCCGGATGAATGGCGCCGAAAGGTTCACGCCTCGGCCTCGGGTCCGAGCGCGGGCGGCGCGCCCGCCCCCCAGCCCCGCCGCGCGAAATGCTGCTGCGCACGGTCGAACCACAGATAGACGATCGGCGTCGTGAACATCGTCAGCAGCTGGCTGACCAGCAGCCCGCCGAAGATCGCGATGCCGAGCGGTCGGCGCAGCTCAGCGCCTTCGCCGACGCCCACGATCAGCGGCACCGCGGAGAACAGCGCGGCGAGCGTAGTCATCAGGATCGGGCGGAAGCGCAGCACTGCGGCCTGGCGGATCGCCTCGAGCGGAGACAGCCCCTCGTCGCGCTCCGCGGCGATCGCGAAGTCGATCATCATGATCGCGTTCTTCTTGACGATGCCGATCAGCAGCACGATCCCGATGATCCCGATGATGTCGAGATCATGCCCGGTGATCCACAGCGCGAACAGCGCGCCGACTGCCGCCGAGGGCAGCGTCGAGAGGATCGTCACCGGATGGATGAAGCTCTCGTAGAGCACGCCAAGCACGATGTAGACGCACACCACCGCCGCCAGGATCAGCCAGAGCTGGTTGTCGAGCGAGCTGGAAAAGGCACCCGCCGCGCCCAGGAAACCGATCGTCACGCCGCGCTTGAGGTGGATCGCATCGACCTTCGCCTGGATCGACTTGACCGCGGTGCCGAGCGAGACGCCGGGCGCGGTGTCGAAGCCGATCGTCGCCGCCGGGAACTGCGCAACGTGCGTGATCGCGAGCGGCGACTTGCCCTCGGTGATCGTCGCCACCGACGACAGCGGCGTCGCCCCACCCGACGCGGGCAGATGGAGCAGGCCGAGCGACTGCGGATCGGTGAGCAGCCCCGGGGCGGCCTCCAGGATCACGCGGTATTGCGTCGTCTCGGTGAAGATCGTCGAGACGATCCGCTGGCCGAACGCCGAATAGAGCGTGTCGTCGACGCTCGACGCTGTGATGTTGAGCCGGGCGGCGGCGTCGCGGTCGATCGCGATGTTGGCAGATGCACCCTGCGCGCCCGCATCGGTGGTGACGTTGGCGACCTTCGATACCGATTGCAGCGCGGCGGCGATGCGCTGCGCCTCGCTGTCGACGTCCGCGGTGTTCGATCCTTCGACCGACAGGCGATATTGCGTCGGCCCGCCTTCAGCGTCGATCGTCAGATCCTGCGTCGGCTGGAGATAGAGCTGCAACCCCGCGATGCGATCGACTGCGCGCTTGAGCCGGTTCATGATCTTCGCCTGATTGGCGTGGCTGGCGTTGAGGTTGATCAGCATCGTGCCCGAATTGAGCGATGCGTTGTTCGATCCGTCCACGCCGACGAAGGACGACAGCGATTCGACGTCGGCATCCTGCAGCACCACATTGGCCGCCTGCGCCTGCAATGCCGCCATCCTGTCGTAGGACACGCTGGTCGAGGCGACGATGCGCGCCTCGAGCTGGCCCGTGTCCTGCGTCGGGAACAGCCCCTTGGGGATGACGAGATAGAGCAGCACCGTCACCACCAGCGTCAGCACCGCGACGACCAGCGTGGCGGTGCGGCGCGCGAGCACGAAATCGAGGCCGCGCTCGTAATGATGCTCGATCCGCGTGAACATAGCTGCCGAGCGTTGCGCGATGCGGCTCGGCTTCTCGTCCTCGGGGCGTTTGAGCCAGCGCGCCGACAGCATCGGCGTCAGCGTCAGCGACACCACCGCCGAAATCAGGATCGTCACCGCCAGCGTCACCGCGAACTCGCGGAAGAGCCGCCCGACGATGTCGCCCATGAACAGCAGCGGGATCAGCACCGCGATCAGCGAGACGGTCAGCGAGATGATCGTGAAGCCGATCTCGCCCGCGCCCTTCAGCGCCGCCTCGAACGGCGGGATGCCCTCCTCGATATGACGCTGGATATTCTCGATCATCACGATCGCATCGTCGACGACGAACCCGGTCGCGATCGTCAGCGCCATCAACGACAGGTTATCGAGGCTGTAGTTGAGCAGGTACATCACGCCGAACGTGCCGACGAGGCTGATCGGCACCGCCAGCCCCGCCACCAGCGTCGCGCGCGCCGAGTGGAGGAAGAAGAAGATCACCAGCACGACGAGCGCGACCGCGAGCACCAGCTCGAACTCGACGTCGTGGACCGAGGCGCGGATGCCCGTGGTGCGATCGGTCAGCACCGTCGCATTGAGCCCGGCGGGCAGGCTCTTGAGCAGCTCGGGCAGCTGCGTCTTGATCGAGTCGACCGTCTGGATCACGTTGGCGCCGGGCTGGCGCTGGACGTTGAGGATGATCGCCGGCGTCTTGTTCGCCAGCGCGCCGAGCCGCGCATTCTCGGCACCTTCGACCACCTGCGCGACGTCGGACAGGCGCACCGGCGCATTGTTCTGATAGCTGATGATCAGGCTTTTATAGTCGTCGACGCTCTCGAGCTGGTCGTTGGCGTTGATCTGATAGGCACGGTTGGGCCCGTCAAAACTGCCCTTGGCCGAATTGGCGTTGGCATTGTCGATCGCGGTGCGCAGCTGCGCGAGGCTGAGCCCGTAGCTCGACAGCGCCTGCGTATCGGCGCGGATGCGCATCGCGGGCTTCTGCCCGCCCGCGAGCGTCACGAGGCCGACGCCCGAGATCTGGCTGATCTTCTGCGCCAGGCGGGTATCGACGATCGACTGGACCTGTGTCAGTGGGATCGTCTTCGAGGTGATCGCGATCGTCATCACCGGCGCGTCGGCCGGGTTGATCTTGGCATAGACGGGCGGCGCCGGCAGATCGGCGGGCAGCAGCGCGGTCGAGGCGTTGATCGCGGCCTGCACCTCCTGCTCGGCGACGTCGAGGCTTTCGGACAGCCCGAACTGCAGCGTCACGATCGACGCGCCCGCCGAACTGGTCGAGGCCATGCGCGACAGGCCGGGCATCTCGCCGAACTGGCGTTCCAGCGGCGCTGTCACCGTCTGGCTCATCACCTCGGGGCTGCCGCCCGGATAGAGCGTCGTCACCTGGATCGTCGGGTAATCGACCTCGGGCAGCGCGGAGAGCGAGAGGAAGTGGAATCCCACCAGCCCCGCCAGCACGATGGCGACCATGAACAGCGCGGTGGCGACCGGCCGCAGGATGAAGATGCGCGAGGGGCCCATGATGACGGCGGTCAGCCGGCCCCGCCGCTACGACGATGACGGCCGCCACCCTTGCCGCCCGCAGCCGGCTTGTCGCCGGGCAGCGATACCTTGGCGCCTTCGGTCAGCCGGTCGCCGCCGTCGGTAATGACGGTGTCGCCGACCGCGAGGCCGTCGGTGATCTGCACCTTGTCGGCGGTCTGCACGCCGGTCTTGACCTTGCGCTCGGTGACCGAACGATCGGGCTTGAGCAGCCAGACGAAGCTGCCGTCGGGCCCCGAGCGAACCGCCGAGGGCGATACCGTCACCGCGTTGGCGACCGTATCGATGGTCAGCCGGACGTTGACGAACTGGCTCGGAAAAAGCTGGAAATTACCGTTGCCGAAGCGCGCCTTGCCCTTGATCGTCCCCGTCGTCGGATCGACCTGGTTGTTGAGCGTCGAGAAACGGCCCGTATCGAGCGTGGTGGTCCGCGTGCTGTCGAGCGCGATCGCGGGGATGTTGGCACCCTGCGCGACGCGCTTCTGGATCGCGGGCGCCTGCTGCTGCGGGATCGCGAATTCGACGTCGATCGGTTGCAGCGTCGTCACCACCGCGACGCCGGTGGTCGTGCCTGCACCGATATAGTTGCCGATATCGACGACGCGGAGCCCGATCCGGCCCGCGACCGGCGAGACGATGCTGGTGTAGCCGAGATTGATCTGCGCAGTCTGCACCTGGCCCTGATCGACCGCGATCGTGCCCTCGAGCTGGTGGGCCAGCGCCGCCTGGGTATCGACGTCCTGTCGGGCGATCGAATCCTGCTGGAGCAGCGTCCGGTCGCGGCTGAGCAGCAGACGCGCATTCTCGAGCTGCGCCTTGTCGCGGGTGAGCGCACCCTGTGCCTGGAGCAGCAGCGCGCGATAGGGGCGCGGATCGATGATCGCGATCGTCTGGCCCTTCCGCACGAGTTGCCCCTCGCGGAACAATATCTGCGTGATCGTGCCCGAGACCTGCGGGATCACCGTCACCGTCGCCGCCGGCGTCACGCTGCCGAGTGCTTCGGCGGTGATCGGCAGGTCGGCGGTCGCCGCCTTCGCGGTGCCGACCGTCGTCGGCTGCGCGGCACCACCCGGCCCTCCGCCGGGTCCGCCGCGTCCACCCCCGCCGCCGCCGCCGCGATGACGACCGCCGCCCTGTCCGCCGCCGTTCGACGAGGCGGCATGATGCGACAGCCAGAGCGCCAGCAGCACGAGCAGCAGCAATCCGATCAGCGCGCCGATCCACGAGACGAGCTTGGCGCGGCCGCCGAAACGGCGCGGCTCCTCATCGATCCAGGCGGGAGACGCCGGCTCGGCATGCGCGGACGGGAAGCCCGCGGGAGGAGTCAGATCGTCTTCGTGCATGGTCGTTCCGTTATCGCTGTGCGCGGGCCGTACGGGCGTTGAGATACTGCGATATGTCAAGCCTGCAACGGCGCAATCTCCGTGTAACCGGTTCCCAAGTCGGACTTTCGTGCCTATCTGGCCACTATTCGGATCGCACGCGCCACGATGTGCGACCGAGCGAGGGGACGCCGTCCGCTACGGAAAGCCTGTTGATGTTGCTGCTCCCGATCTTTCGCTCCGCCGCCCGCCCATGCTGAGGCCGCGGCGGCGCGGACTCGCCTCGGTCAATGCCGAGGTGCGCGACGGCATCGTGCCGGCCGCCGGATCGATGGCGAAGACGCACGACGAAGGCCCCGAGGCCTCTGGCCCCAACTACCGGATCGTCGCGCTGATCATCGCCTGCGCGCTGCTGATGGAGAATCTAGACGCGACCGTGCTCGCCACCGCGCTGCCGACGATGGCGCGCGATTTCGGCGTGCGCGCGCCCGCGATGAGCATCGCGCTCACTTCCTATCTGCTCGCGCTGGCGATCTTCATTCCCGCGTCTGGCACGATGGCGGACAAGTTCGGATCGCGCACGGTGTTCCAGGCCGCGATCGCGCTGTTCATGGGCGGGTCGCTGGTCAGCGCACAGGCGCCGACGCTCGAATGGATCGTCGCCGCGCGATTCGTCCAGGGCATTGGCGGCGCGATGATGATCCCGGTCGGCCGGCTCGTGCTGCTCCGCTCGGTCGCCAAGAAGGACATGGTGTCGGCGATGTCGTGGCTGATCATGCCCGCGCTGATCGGTCCGATTCTGGGCCCGCCGCTGGGCGGCTACATCGTCACCTATCTCGACTGGCGCTGGATCTTCTACGTCAACCTGCCGGTCGGCGCGCTCGGCTTCGTGCTGGTCGGCCGCTTCATCGCGAACTTCCGCGAGGAAAATCCTCACCCCTTCGATCCGGTCGGCTTCGTGCTGAGCGGCGTGTCGCTCGGCTGCCTGCTGTTCGGCTGCGAGATGACCAGCCGCGCGGGCGGCGCGACGCTCGCGGTCGCGCTGATCGTGTTCGGCGCCGCCGCCGGTGCGCTCTACGTCCGTCACGCGCACAGGCGCACCGATCCGATCATCGATCTCACGCTGCTGCGCGACGACAATTTTCGCCTCTCGATGATCGCGGGGTCGCTCACCCGTATCACGCAAGGGTCACTGCCCTTCCTGCTGCCGCTGATGATGCAGCTGGGTTTCGGGCTCAGCGCCGCGCAGAGCGGGACGATCACCGTCGGCCCTGCGATCGGTTCGTTGCTGATGAAGGGCGTCGCGCCGCGCCTGCTACGCCGCGTCGGCTTCCGCACCGCGATGATCTGGGCGGGTATCCTCGGCTGCGGCGGCTATGCGATCGTCGGGCTGTTCCGGCCGGGCTGGCCGCTTCCCGCGATCGTCGCGGTGCTGACGGTGTGCGGCTTCGTCTTCTCGATGCAGTTCACCGCCTATAATGCGATCGCCTACGACGGCATCGACAAGCGGCAGATGTCGGCGGCGACCAGCTTCTACTCGACCGTCCAGCAATTGATGCTCTCGCTGGGCATCTGCATCGCGGCGAGCGCCTTGCATCTGTCGATGCTCGTGCATCACGTTGCCAAGCCGCTGATGATCGATTTCACCGGCGCCTTCTGGATCGTCACCGCGATCTCGGCGACGGCGACGATCTGGAACCTGCGCTTCGCGCGCGATGCCGGCGCCGAGATCAGCGGCAGGGCGCCTGCGGCATCGGCCGAACGCCGGACCGAAGAGGCTGTCGAAAGCGTTTGAGGGCTTTTGACACGCGATCACCGGTCGCGTATCTAGTAACATCTGTTACTTGATCGAAGGAGTCATCGCATGGCGCAGGATGAGACCAACCCGTCCGATAATCCACTGGGCCTTGACGGCTTCGCCTTCTGCGAATTCACCTCGCCCGATCCCGCCGCGATGGCAGCGCAGTTCGAGCAGCTCGGATTCGTCGCCGCGGCGCGTGATTCGCTGCGCGGGTTGACGCTCTACCGGCAGGGTCGCATCGCGCTGATCCTCAACGCGGGCTCCGGCCAGGCGGCGGAGTTTCGCGCCGCGCACGGCCCCTCCGCCAACGGCATGGCGTTCCGCGTCGCCGATGCGTCCGTCGCGCACGCCGCCGCGCTCGAGCGCGGCGCCACCGATGCCGACACCGCCGAGAGCGCGCTTCCGGGGGTGAAGGCGATCGCGGGGATCGGTGGCTCGCTGCTCTATCTGGTCGATACTGATCCGTTCGCCGACTGGGACGTCGTGCCCGATTGGCAGCAGGCGGCGGCGGAGAACGGCGTCGGGCTCGACCTGCTCGATCACCTTACCCACAACGTCAAGCGCGGCCAGATGCGCGTCTGGTCGGAATTCTACGCCAAGCTCTTCGGCTTCGAGGAGCAGAAATACTTCGATATCAAGGGCAAGGCGACAGGCCTGTTCAGCCAGGCGATGATCGCGCCCGACAAGGCGATCCGCATCCCGCTCAACGAGAGCCAGGACGACAAGAGCCAGATCGAGGAGTTCATCCGCGATTATAATGGCGAGGGCATCCAGCACCTCGCGCTGACCACCGACGACATCTTCGCAACCGTCGAAAAGCTCCGCGCGCGCGGCGTGCGGTTGCAGGACACGATCGAGACCTATTACGAACTCGTCGACCAGCGCGTCCCCGGCCATGGCGAAGATCTCGAGCGTCTCCGCCGCAACCGCATCCTGATCGACGGCGATGTCGGCGACGAAGGGCTTTTGCTCCAGATCTTCACCGAGAATTTGTTCGGGCCGATCTTCTTCGAGATCATCCAGCGCAAGGGCAATGAGGGCTTCGGCAATGGCAATTTCCAGGCGCTGTACGAAAGCATCGAGCTCGACCAGATCCGGCGCGGCGTGATTACCGTCGACGCCTGATCAAGAACGAAGCGAAGCTTCGGTCGAGATGCGGCGCGCAGGCGCCGCCGTCGACCGGCCGGCGCGACAGAGCCAGCCCATAGGGCTCGGCTTTGCAGAGACCGACGGTATGGTGGGAGAGAATAGTGATTGAACCCTACCTCACAGGCTTCCCCAACCATTTCGCGACCGCGGCCGTCGCGGGCGCGCTGCCGATTGGGCGCAATTCGCCGCAGCACGTACCCTTCGGCCTCTATGCCGAGCAGCTTTCGGGCACCGCCTTCACCGCGCCGCGCCCCGAAAACCGCCGCTCGTGGCTCTACCGCCTGCGCCCGACCGCCAACCACGGCGCGTTCGAGCCCTACGGCATCGACACACTTATCCGCTCCGCCCCGTTCGACGAAGTGCCGCCCTCCCCCAATCGCCTGCGCTGGGACCCGCTGCCGCTGCCCGACACCTCCGTCGATTTCGTCGATGGCCTCGTCACCTACGGTGGCAATGGCGACGTCGCGACCGGCTCCGGCTGCGCGATCCAT
>Ga0302314_10000667_pt1 | contig 63480 bp, 62 predicted proteins | sample III_Palsa_N2_3_FD_200533 | JGI IMG/M metagenome (GOLD analysis project Ga0302314, IMG submission 200533) | Peat permafrost microbial communities from Stordalen Mire near Abisko, Sweden - III_Palsa_N2_3 | ecosystem: Environmental > Terrestrial > Soil > Palsa > Peat permafrost | place: Sweden...
GGTCGCAGGTCGTCAGGGTGATGTAGCGGCCCGGCTTGGTCAGCCCGGAGTGGCCGGGGATCCGGTCGAGCACGTCCGTGTCGTTCGGCGGCACGTAGACCGGGTTCTCGAGGACACGGTAGGTGTAGGTCGTGTTCCCGTCCTGGATGATCACCGTGTCGCCGGTCTTGACCTGATTCAGGTACCGGAACATGTCGCCCCAGGTGCGCCGGTGCGCGGCCACCGCAAAATTGCCGACCTGCCCGGGCATCTGGCTCGTCGAGTACCAGCCCACCCCCTGGCTCAGCTCCGTCTGCACGACGCCGTCCAGGATCGGCCAGACCTCGGGGTTCTGGATCTGCGGGATCTGGATCGTCGCGAAGGGCTGCGCCTCGCGCGGCTGCACGCTGATCGACGCGGCCCACTCCCGGCGCAGCGTGCACAGGTTCGTGTGCGCCTCGGCGTGCGCGACCACGCTGGTCCAGCTCAGCAGGTAGACGATATACAGCCCGACCAGCACCCCGGCCGTGATCAGCAGCTCCCCGGCGAGCGAGACCGTTCCGTGCAGCACACTGCGAATACCCGACATGTAAGGATCATGCCATCAGATTTCCGGCAATCCCGGCATATCGCACGGCGGGTCGTTTCGGGCCGCGCGCCGGCTAGTCCGACTCGGCCGCGCTGACCGCCATCACGGCGAGCTCGGCCACCGCGCTCGCCGCGCGCAGCGGGACCATGTGGTCGGTGCCCGGCAGCGTCATCACCTGGCAGCTCGGGATCCGTTCGGCGATCGCCCGGCAGCAGTCGGCGACCATCGGGTACTCGAGGTCGCCGTAGAGCAGGGTGGTCGGCGCGTCCACCTCGCCGAGCCGGTCGTAGACGGGCGGGTCCTCGTCCAGGAACGGCGCCTGCCGCTGCATCCCGGCCACCGCGCTGCGGATCTGCGTCTCGACCGTCTGGCCGGCCCCCGCCCTGGCCCAGACGCGCAGCCCGAGCCCGACCGCGCCCTCGACGTCCCGGGCCTCGGCGGCGGCCGTGATCCCGGTCAGGAACGGGTCGTCGGCGGGCCACGGGTAGCCGGAGACGCCGGGCGCGAGCAGCAGCAGTTCGGCGACGCGGTCGGGTTCGGCCAGCGCCAGGCTGAGCGCCGTCGCGCCGCCGCCGCTGTGCCCGGCCAGCACCGCGCGCTCTATCTGCAGCCGGTCGAGCACCGCCCGCAGCTCGTCGAGGGCCGTGTACCGCTCGGTCGGGGCCGAGGACTCGCCGTAGCCGAGCGAGTCGTAGCGCACGACCCGCACCTCGTCGGCGAGCCGTTCGGCTATCTCGTCCCAGATCCCGGAATCGCCCCAGCCGGGGTGCAGCAGGACGACGGGCACGCCCGCGCCCCCCGAATCCCGGACCCAGACCTCGCCACCGCCTGCCTGCACCTTCAATTCCATGACGGCGAGTATGCCCCTCGGCGACGTTCTGTGCCGCGAGTTGCATCGTGTTGCGGTGAAACGGGGGATTCGGCCGCTCGGCGGCGGTCCTGGGCCATCTGGCGGCGCGTCAGACGTCGGCTGTGAAAACGAGCTCGAGCTCGATCTTCGCCTCGCCCTTGATCATGCCGAGCTGGTTCCAGCCCATGCCGAACTTCGCGCGGTCGACGCCGAGTTCGCCGAGCAGTGCGACCGAGTTCGCGCCGCGCGCTTCGTAGCGCGCCGGGAACGTCAGCTTCCGGCTCATGCCGCGCACCGTCAGCTCGCCCTCGACCTGGATCGAGCCGTCCGCTCCCGGCTTGATCCGCACGGCGTCGAAGGTGATCTCGGGGAAGGCCTCGACGTCGAAGAAGTCCTTGGAGCGCAGGTGCGTGTCGCGCTTGGTGTGCTTGGTGTCCAGCGACCCGGCCTCGACGACGAGCGTGCCGGAGCCGGTTCCGTCGGCGGCCACGGTGCCGCTGCCGCGTACCGTGCCGAAGGTGCCGTTGACGCTGGCCAGACCCCACATCGTCTTGTGCTTCAAGCGCACTGTGCTGCGGGCGGGGTCGAGGGTGAAGGGGCCGGGTGCGGGCTGCGCGGGCATGGTGGATGGCCTTTCTGCGGGCAGGGAAAAGGGAGCCAGCTATCTTCTCGCTAGATATTATCTCGCTAGCGAGATAATATCTAGCTCGGCTAAGCTTGGCAAGGAAGGCGGGCGACCAGGAGAGGGCGGGCCGATGACGGCGCAGGCGCGGGAGACGGCCCGGTCGGAGCAGGCCGCGCTCTGCCCCGGCGCCTCGGACGCGGCCATGCTGCGCGACTGGTTCCGGCTCTACTCGGGCATGCAGAACGTCACCGCAGACCTGCTCGCCGAGGTGGAGCGCAGCGGCGGGTTGACCGCGCCGGAGTTCCGGGTGCTCTGGCACCTGCATCGCGGCGGCGAGCAGAGCGCCCCGATGAACGAGATCTCCCGGCTGCTGAACTTCTCCACCGCCGGCACCACGAAGCTGATCGACCGGCTGTGCGCGATGGGCCTGGTGGAGCGGCAGGCCAGCCCCGCGGACCGGCGCGTGATCCTGGCCGAGATCACGGAGGCCGGGCGGAGCGCCGCGGCGCGGGCCGAGTCGATCCTCGCGGCCACGCTGCGCGAGCGCTTCCTCGGCAAGCTCGGCGCGGACCGGGTCACCGCGCTGCTGGAGGCCTTCGAGATCCTCGGCGCGGAATCAGGGGAGTGCTGACAGCCGTGGGCCCGCGGTCCGCTTCAGCCTGAGCGCGAGCGCGAGGCAGACGCTCGAGACGATCGTCAGCGTCCAGGGCACCGAGCCGCTGCCGAAGACCTCGATCGCCAGGCCGAGCAGCGGTCCCGCCGCCACGCCGCCGAGGTTGGCGGTGAGGATGGCCCCGGTGCCGGCCCAGCGCACGTCCGGCGCGGCGCGGTTCAGCCAGGGCAGCGCGGCCGGGAAGACCGGCGCGTTGAACAGTCCGGCACCGGCCAGCGCGTACGGCGCGAGCGCGGGGAAGACGGCGAACGCCAGGCATATCGTCGTACCGAGACAGCTCGCACACACGATCGTCGGCTCGCTCCAACGCAACGTCAGCGGCGCGAGCAGGAACCGGCCGAGGGTGAGCATCAGCCAGAAACCCGAGGTCGCGTCCGCCGCGTAATCCGCGCCGTGGCCGAGCAGCTGAAGGTACGTCGGCTCCCAGGCGCCGACGCCGGTCTCGATCGCGACTTGGAGGGCGTAGAGCGTCAGGAACGCCATGACGATCGGTATGACTATTCGGCTCCGGCTCACGCTCCGTCGCCCGGCCGCGCTCGGATCCTCGTGCTCCGGCTCGTCGGCCTCGCGAACCGTGCGGAAGAACGAGCACGCGATCACGAGCAGCACGGCGGTCCCGGCGAACGCATAGGGGTAATTGCGCGCGCCGAGCCAGCTGATCATCAGCGGCCCGGCGATCGCGCCGACGCCGTAGTGCGCGTTGAGGATGCCGAGCCACGCCGGGCTGCGCCGGCCGAAGCCGATCGAGAACAGCTGGTTGAGCCCGTAGTCCATGCCGCCCGCGCCGAAGCCGCTCAGCAGGCTTGCGGCGAGCGCGAGCAGCCAGTTCGCGGACAGCGCGAAGCCGAACGCGCCGGCCGCCATCACCAGGAACGACGTGATCAGCAGCCTGCTGTTCCGGGTGCGCCGGTGCAGCACGCCGCCGGTGAGCACCCCGGCGACCGCGCCTCCGTAGAACATGCTCAGCGCCAGGCCGGCGCCCGAGGGCGCGAGCCCGAAGCGGGTGCGCAGCGCGGGAATCGCCGGGCCGTAATACGCCTGAAGCGCGCCGAGCAGCACGAAGCCCGCGCACGCGGCCACCGTCGCGGCCGGGCCGAACAGCCAGGTGGCGGTCTCGTCGTGCTCGTCGTCGCTGTCGTCCTGCCGGAGCTGATCCACCGGTGCGCTTCAGGCCTCGACGTCGAGTGCCTCGGCCAGCGCCAGTTCCGCCTCGTGAACCACGCTTTCCGCGGCGGTGGTCGCGAAGGGCCGGCCGTCGAGCGTCCAGTGCCGGTCCGGCTCCAGGCCGAGCGCCGCGAACGCGTGCACGGCGACGTCCACGTGCCGCAGTTCGCGCTCGGGGGCCACGCCCGGCGCGATGTCCGGTCCGCAGGCCGCGATCCAGGCCGTGCGCTCGAGAATGGAGCGACCGCCGTGGCCGCCCTCGTCCACGTGGCCGTGGTCGGTGACGACGATGACCGTCCAGTCTTCGAGCCCGTACCCGGACCGGCCGCGCACCGCTGCCAGCAGCCGCCCGAGCCGGGCGTCGGCGTTCTCGATGGAGGCCCGGTAGCGGGGGCCGCAGCCGTGCAGGTGCGCGGTCTCGTCGGCGGCGCCGAGGTAGACGAACGCGGCGTCGATCGGGTCGCGCCGCAGCACGAGCTCGGCGTCCACGGTGATCTCCTCGTCGACCTGCTCCCAAGCCTCGGCCGTGTGCGCCTCGGGGGCGACGTAGACCAGCCGGGTCGGCGCGACGAACAGCGGGCCGCCGTCCTGCGCGATCACCAGCGGATCCCAGCCCGCCGCGACGAAGGTCTTGCGGCCGAATCCGCGCGCGAGCCGCGTAGTGAAGTCGGGGAACACGCCGAGCCGATGGCCGGTGAGGTCGTTGTTCCAGATACCGTGTTTGCCCACGTGCACGCCGGTCACGATCGTCGCCCAGCACGGACCGGACATCGTCGGCGTCTGCTCGTCGATCAGCACCGGCGCGAGGAAGCCCGCGTCGCGCACCGCGTCGAGGTGCGGGGTCGCGAGCGCGTCGAGCAGGTCGAGCCGCACCCCGTCGATGCCGACGACCAGGACGCGGCGGTTGCGCGATCCGGCGGCGGGCTGCGTGCGTGACTGATCCATGCGCCGAGCCTAACCAGTGCGCACAGCCCACAACAAGATCGAAATACATCGAGTGGTGCGTTAATTCCGCTTCAGGGGAAATTGTCCGACCCTGGGTCTACAGTCGATGCCATGGCAGAGACACTGTTGCTCGCCGGTACGCGCAAGGGGCTTGTGCTCGCCCGTAAGCGTGCCGGGAGTTGGGAGACCGAGCCGCTCCAGTTACCGATGGAGGCGGTCTACGCCGTGGGCGTCGACACGCGGGGTAGCGGAGCGCCGCGCCTGTTCGCGGGCGCGACGAGCGAGCACTGGGGACCGACCGTGCTGCACTCGGACGACCTCGGGCGCAGCTGGAAGGAGCCGGACCACGCGCCGGTGGCCTTCCCCGAGCGGACCCGCGCCGCGCTCGGCCGGGTCTGGCAGATCCAGCCGGGGCCCGTCGACCAGCCCGGCGTGGTCTACGCGGGCACCGAGCCGACTGCGCTGTTCCGGTCAGAAGACGGCGGCGAGAACTTCGAGCTGAATGAGGCGCTGTGGGACCACCCGCACCGCCCGGAGTGGGCGCCCGGCTTCGGCGGCCAGGCGCTGCACACGATCGTGCCGTATCCGGGGGAGCCGGAGCGGATGCTGGTGGCCATGTCCACCGGCGGCGTCTACCGCACCGTGGACGGCGGCCGCAGCTGGAACCCGGCGAACACCGGCATCAAGTGCACCTTCCTGCCCGAGTCTGAGCAGTACCCGGAATTCGGCCAGTGCGTGCACAAGGTCGCGCCGGACGCGGGCGACCCGGACAAGCTCTACCTGCAGAACCACAACGGCGTCTACCGCAGCGGCGACTGGGGGCGGACCTGGACGGAGGCGGCGAAGGGCCTGCCGGCCGAGTTCGGCTTCTCCGTCGCGGCCGACGTGCGCAAGCCGGGCCGCGCGTACCTGTTCCCGTTGACCAGCGACGGGTTCCGCTTCGCCCCGGACTTCCGCCGCCGGGTCTACCGCACCGACGACGGCGGCGAGGGCTGGCAGGAGCTGAGCGAGGGCCTGCCGACCGAGAACTTCTACTCGCTGGTGCTGCGCGACGCGATGAGCACGGACGACGGCGACCCGGCCGGAGCGTACTTCGGCACCAGGACCGGCGAACTGTACGCCTGCGCGGACGACCGCTGGACCACGGTCGCCACCGGACTGCCGGACGTGCTGTCCGTCCGCGCCGTGGTGCTCGACTGACGGCGGGGGAGCGGTGACGGACGACTGGATGACTGCGATGGATGACAAGGCCCGGCTCGTGGACGAGGCCGCCCCCGCGGCGACGGTCGTCGTGCCCAGCGCCCTGGTCGGATTCGCCGGAGGACGCTCGCACCTGCGCGTCGCGCTGGACTCGCCGGAGGAGTCCGAGTCCGGCGCGCCGAGACTGCCGCTGAGCGCGGTCCTCGACCGACTCGCCCGGGAAGTGCCCGCACTCGAGCGGCGGATCCGGGACGAACGCGGCACCGTCCGGGGGCACGTGAACATCTACATCGACGGCGTGGACATCCGCGAGCTCGGGGGCATTGGCACCGTTGTGGTGCCTGGGGCGACCGTGCACATCATCGCGGCGGTGAGCGGAGGTTGAGCCCCTCGTTCCAGGCGAAATCCGGCCCTTTGCCCCGGCCCGAGGGCTAGGCTGCCGCCATGTCGACGCAATCAGCACACGCACACGCCGCCGACGCCGCGACCGCCGAGGTCACCCAGGCGATCGTGCTGGCGGGAGGCACCGGCTCGCGGCTGCGGCCGTACACGGACACCCGGCCGAAGACGATGGTCGAGATTCCGGGGACCGGCCGCACGATCCTCGAGCACCAGCTGGACTGGCTGGCCGAGCAGGGCGTGACCGACGTCGTCATCTCCTGCGGCCACCTCGCCGAGGTGCTGCAGGCCTGGCTCGCCGAAACCGAGCTCCCGGTGCGCGCGACGACGGTCGTCGAGGTCGAGCCGCTCGGCCGCGGCGGCGGGCTGAAGTTCGCCGCGAAGTCGCTGCCCAGGCCCGACGAGCGCTGGTACGCGCTGAACTCCGACATCTGGACCCGCTTCCCGCTGCGCGAGATGGCCGCGCTGCACGCGAGGACCGGAGCCCTCGGCACCCTGGCCCTGGCCCGGCCGCGCATCCCCTGGGGCGTCGTCGAGCTCGAAGAAGCGGGCGGCGGCAGCGTCATCACCGACTTCGTCGAAGCGCCGCTCACCCCGTGGCCGGTCAACGCGGGCATCTACGTCTTCGCCCCCGAATTCACCCCGCTGCTGCCCGACCTCGGCGACCACGAGCGCAGCACGTTCCCCGAGCTGGCCCGCGAGCGGAAACTGACGGGGTTTCTCATTCCCGAGGGCGTGTACTGGCGCGCGATCGACACCGCGAAGGACCTCGAGACCGCGGCGAAGGAACTCGCCGCGCTCCACGGGACCCGGTAAGCCCCCGTGGCCGCGCCCGTCGCGGCGACCGCGCGTGACCTCTTCGCGGTACGCCGCCTCTACCTGGGTTATTTCCTGCGTCCGGCAGTGGAGTACGACGGCGACGCGCCGCGCGCGGAACCGGTCTTCGGGTACCTGGTCCGGCGCGCCGAGGGCCTGATCCTGTTCGATACGGGAATAGGCGAGGTCGACCGGGAGACCGAGGCGCACTACCGTCCCCGCCGCCGTCCGCTGCAGGATGCGCTGCACGCGGCCGGGGTCGGCAGGGCGGACATCGATCTCGTCGTCAACTGCCACCTGCACTTCGACCACTGCGGCGGCAACCCGCAGTTCGCGGGCAAGCCGATCTTCGCCCAGGCCGTCGAGCTGTGGACCGCGCGGGCCGGGATGTACACCATCGACGAACTCGTGGACTTCCGCGGCGTGCGCTACGAGGAACTCAACGGCGAGGCCGAGGTCTGGCCGGGCGTGTGGATCATCCCGACGCCGGGCCACTCCGACGGGCATCAGTCCCTCATCGTGATGCAGCGCGACGGCACGCTCGTCCTCGCCGGGCAGGCCTACGACTTCGCCTCCGAGTTCGCCTCGGCGGAGATGGGCCGACGCGCGGTGTACGAAGGCATGGCCGAGCCGCTGCCCGAGTTCAGACCGTGGCTCGGCAGGCTGCTGGAGTTCGCCCCAAGGCGCATCGTGTTCGCCCACGACGCCGCGGTCTGGGAACCGGTCTAGAAGCTAGCGCGGACGGCGTACGCTCACCCCGGGTGACGCGGGGCGGCGAGTCGCCCGGATCTGATTCGCGCGGCCCCGCTGCTCTCCACGCCGCGCCGATGCGCGCACTCGTGCCCCTGGTGAGGCGGGTCGGCAAGCCAGCCGCAGGCAGTTCGCGCAGCCCCGTTGCTGCCCACGCCGCGTCGACCTGCGCATGCTCGCTTCCGGTGATGCGGGGCGTCCGCCAGGCCGCCCGCGTCCCCGCGCCCTTACATCCCCCACCCCCACCTGTCCGCCCCAAGTCAGTGCCCCGATCTATCCCGCTACATCCCCGTTCCCGTCGTTCCCGCCGTTCCTCCGGCCCCGAACACCGCTATCGACGCCCACACCCGGAGCAGCCCGAGCCCCGTATGCTCGCTGCCCCAGTCCTTGGCCAGGGTCTCGACGATCAGCAGGCCGCGCCCGGACTCGGCGTTGTCCGAGCGGGCGGTGGCCGGGATCGCGGGCTCATTCAGCGCGTGACCGAACACCTCCGTCAGTACGCTGTCCCCGGTGTAGTAGAGCATCATCAGCACGTCGCGGCCCACGCCGTGCACGATCGCGTTCGTCACCAGTTCGCTGACGCACGCCTCGACCGTCTCACCCGCCTCCCGGTGCAGTCCCCACCGCTGTGCGGCGTGCACCGCGTGACGGCGGAAATGTCCTGCGGCCTGCGGGGATGCGCGCAGCGCGAGCGCGGTCCAGTCGTGCACTATCCCCGATCCCGCCCGGCCTATCCCGTCCTCGCCCGTCTCGGGCCCCGATGCTGCAGTGGTCATGCGCATCGCTCAGGCCGTCGTCTCGGCCGGTCTCGGCTCCGCCGCGCGCCCCGCGGTCCTCGCCCGCGGGGGTCGCGGGACCCTCGCCTCGGCGGACGTTCGCGGTGCGCGGATTGTCAGGACACTGGTGGTGTTCCAATCGGTGTCCCAGGATGCGCCGACGGTCCGGCGCACGTCCCGACAACGGAGCTCCGGGTCTTGCGGTTCGTTCCATACGGCTGCGCTCATCAGGCCTCCGTGGTGCGGTCCGATCGCAGAATGTGTAGTACTACAGGTGTACCGCCGATTCGGTTGTGGTACCACAATGGTGGTTCGTCTTGGCCGAATCTTGACCGAAGAGACCTACACTCAGGACCCAGGGCGGCAGAAGGATCGTGTGTATGACCTCGTACCGTGACATCGCCGATCGGGTGGCTGAGGGGATCCTTCAGCAGGAGCTCGAGCAGGGCAGCCGGCTCCCGTCGGTGCGCGACCTCGCCGCGCAGTACGGGGTCTCCGCGAAGACCGCGCACGCCGCGATTCGCGAGCTTCAGTCCCGTGGCCTGGTGCGCTCCCACCGCGGCGGCACGATCATCTCGCCCTTCCAGTCGATACCGACCCCGGCCGAGCGTCTCGACCGGACGCTGACCGGCGCGGGCGCGCTGCGGCCGATGGAGCGCGCGCAGATCACCTTCGCCGGCTGGGCCGGCCCCGAGGTCGAGAGCGAGGACTGGCATGTCAAGCACGTGCACCAGGACGTGTACGACGTGCTCAAGCTGGATCAGGACGTGCGTGTCGGCCGCCGTGAATACGTGATCTACCAGCGCAAGCGGCTGATCTCGCTGACGGTCTCCTGGCATCCGCCGAGGATCGTCGAGCTTGTCCCGGCGCTGCTGGAGGCCGAGCCGATCATGCAGGGGACGGTCGCCGCCCTGGCCGCGGCCGGTATCGAGTTCGGCTCCGGCGCGCAGACCCACCTGACGGCCCGTCGGGCGACCGAGCGCGAGGCCCGGCTGATGGGCACCGCCTTGGACGACCCGGTGCTCGCGGCGGTCTCTCTCCGCGAGGACGCCGAGGGCCGCCCGGTCGAGTATGTCGAGACCGTATATCGCGAGGCGGAGATCCTCTCCTTCAGTCTCTAAGGGCTCATGGCCTCCTAACAGCGGGCTTATCTGCTGGTTAGTAGCACGAGCTTGCCCCGGGGGTGGCCGCCCTGGCTTATCTCGAGCGCGGTGCGCCAGTTCTCAAGGGGGAAGGTGCGGGCTACCGGGATGCTGAACCGGCCGTCCGCGGCGCGCTGGGCGTACTCGCCGAGCACGTCGTAGCGCAACGTCCTGGGCTGATCCTCGTCGAAGCTGGTGCGGCCCCCGAGTCCGGCCGCCGACGCGACGTCGCTGACGGTGAGCACGCGGCGGGGGTCGCCGCCCGCGATCTCAACGAGTGCGGGCAGTGCGTCGCTCGGCGGTGCGGTGTCGAAGACCAGGTCCACCTGCCCGTCGGCCGCTTTCTGGACGCGCTCGACCATCCCGTCTCCGTACGAGGTCACCGTCGCGCCCAGCGCGCGGAGGCGTTCGGCGTACGTGTCGCCGGCGGTGGCGAGCACGCGGGCGCCGCGTATCAGGGCTATCTGTACCGCGGCGTATCCCACCGTCGTTCCGGCGCCGTGCACGAGCAGCGAGTGCTCGGCCGTGACCCCGAGGCCTTCGAGGCTTCGGTACGCGGTCTCGACCGCCATCGGCAACGCGGCCGCCTGGACCGGGTCAAGGCCGGCCGGAAGGCGATTCCAATGGTTCATGATCGCGAAATCGGCCGCGCCGGCGCTGTGTCCGCCGGCGTAGTCGGCACTGCCCAGGACCAGGTCACCACCGCCGAGATCGCGGCCCGGGCCGGCGTCACCGAGCGCACCTTCTACCGGCATTTCGCCGACAAGCGCGAAGTCCTCTTCGACGGCGAAGCACGCCTGCGCGACCTCTTGGTGGCCAGCGTGGCCGACGCCCCCGAAGACCTCGCGCCGCTGCCCACGCTGCTGTGGTCCTTCCGTACGGGGGCGCCCCTGCTGGAGGGCAATCGGCGCCTGTCCGAGCCGCTGCAGCGCGTCATCGCCGCCACCCCGGCCCTGCGCGAGCGGGCTCAGGCGAAGCAGGCCGTCCTGACCGAGGCCCTGGCCGCCGCGCTTCGCGACCGGGGCGCCTCCGCGGCCGAGGCTTCACTGGCGGCCCAGATCGGAATGGCCGCCTTCCGCCACATCGGCGCCGCGTGGTTCCTCGACCCGGATCAGGATCTCGACAAGCTCCTGCGCGACACTTTCGACGACCTCCGTACACTGACCGCGCCGCTGGCCACCACCGCCGACGGATCCGAGCAGCCGGTATAGCAGGAGCCGGATTTCTTACCGGGGAGAACGCATGCGACGCGGCGAAGTGTGGTGGGTTCAGTTCGATGAGCCGCGACCGGTGGTGTTGCTGTCGGGGGACGAGGCGTCCGGATTCGAGGCGATGCAGATCGTGGCGCCGTCAGGCGTGGACCTGACCGGTATCGGCATCGAAGTGTCGGTCGGTGCCATCGAGGGGCTGGCCTTTGAAGGGGTGGTGCGGCTGGCGTTCCCGCAGCCGGGCTATTTCTTCTGCACGTGGCAGACCACTCTCGCCGCTGAGTGGCTGATCGAGCGGGCCGGTGTCCTGTCCTCCGCCACGCTCGGCGAAATCGACGAGGCGCTTCGGCTCTCCGAACGGCAGGGGCCATCGACGCCCGCCGCGACCTCCAGGCTCGGCGAGATCAGGGATGCGCTGCGCCGCGGCGAGTTCCACGACCTCCGGCGGCAGGACGGGGAATGAGAGTCCGGATGCCCGGACGCCTGGACCGCCGGATCAGAGGTCGAAGTCGGCGCGCCGGTCCGCGGGCACGAGTGCGATGTAGTCGGGGTGCTTCTTGATCCAGCCGCGGTAGAACGGGCAGTAGGGCAGCACCTCGAGCCCGGCCTCCCGCGCCTCGTCGAGCGAGGCGCGCGCCAGCCGCCCGGCCAGCCCGCGCCCGCCGAAGGCCGCGTCCACCTCCGTATGGGTGAAGGAGATCAGGCCAGGTACACGCTGGTACTCGGCGAAGCCCGCGAGCGCGCCGTCCACCCGCACCTCGTACCGCTCGGCCTCGGGGTGGTCGGCCACCTCGATCGTCTCCGCCGTGGCCGCCGTGTTCTCGGCCGCGTTCTGCTCGCTCATCCGCATGCCTCGCCCTCATCGAATTCGTGCACCACAATCATGACAGGCAAGTCCGACAAGTAGACCGTCTGGAGCGTCGTGAGCAATCTGGACCAGGCCCCCGTGGTCACCGTGCGAGGCGGGCTGCAGCGCGTATCGGCCGCGCCGGTGCACGAGGTGCTCACCGCGAAAACCGTGCAGCTCGGGGAGAGCACACAGGTCAGGAGGCTGCTGCCGAACATCCATCGGAGGATGGTCGGCGCCTGGTGCTTCGTCGACCAGTACGGGCCCGACGACATCTCCGACGGTTCAGGCATGCAGGTCGCGCCACATCCGCACACCGGGCTGCAGACGCTCAGCTGGCTGCACGAGGGCGAGGTGCAGCACCGGGACAGCGTCGGCAGCGTCGCGACGATTCGGCCATACGAGTTGGGTCTGATGACGGCGGGTCACGGTATCGCCCACTCGGAGCAGTCGCCGGTCGAGCATCCGAGGCTGCTGCACGGCGCGCAACTGTGGATCGCGCTGCCCGACGCCTCCCGCGACGTGGCCCCGGCCTTCGAACACCACACGGCGGACGAGCTGCCGGTCGCGGGCACGGCCGGCGGGCTGCGGGCGCGGCTGATGCTCGGCCGCTTCGACGGCGCGGCCTCGCCCGGCACCGCGTACTCGCCGCTCGTCGGCCTCGACGTCGAACTGCGGTCCGGTGCGATCGGCGCGATCCCGCTGGTGCGCGACTTCGAGTACGCGGCGCTGGCGATGACCGGCCGTGTCGAGGTGGACGGCGTGCCGGTGGAGCCGGGCACGATGCTCTACCTCGGCTGCGGCAGGCGCGAATTGGCGCTGCGCAGCGACGAGGGCGGGGCGGTGATGATCCTCGGCGGCGAACCGTTCGAGGAGGAGATCGTGATGTGGTGGAACTTCATCGGCCGCACCGGCGATGAGGTCGCCGGCTTCCGCGAGGCCTGGCAGGCCGGGCAGCGCTTCGGCGAGGTGCACGGCTACGAAGGCGACCGGCTCGGCGCACCGCCGCTGCCGGGCGTGCCGCTCAAGGCTCGCGGCAGGGTTCGGTAGAGCACGATGGGGACCGGACGCGGGTCCGGCCCCCATCACCTGAATCAGAGTTGGAACAGAGCTGTATCAGGACTGCGGCACCTGCGGCCGGGTGGGCGTGGTCTCCTGCGTGGGCATGGAGTTCGAGGTCGGCAGCGGGTACGGGATGCCGACGTCCTCCGAACCGGCCAGCGCCTGGAGCACGGCCTCGACCACGGCGGCGGTGTCGCCGATGCTGGTGCTCGGCAGGCTCGGGAACTTCGTGGTCGGCGCCTGGGTGAAGTTGAACGCGCCGGTGAAGTCGCCGACCGTGGCCCGGCGCCAGGCGGATATGTTCGGCGCCTGCACGCCGAAGCGCGTCTCGATCAGCCGCAGCACCGAGGTGTGGTCGAGCGTGCCCGAGTAGGCGAAGCCGCCCGCGGTGAACGGGGAGATCACCATCGCCGGGGTGCGGAAGCCGAGGCCGATCGGCCCGTTCACCCCGCCCGCCGCTGAAGGCAGGGTGCTGAGCCACTCGCCCGCGGTGCCCTCCGGCGCGGTCGGCGGGACCACGTGGTCGAAGAAGCCGCCGTTCTCGTCGTAGACCAGGATGACCGCGGTCTGCGCCCAGACCTCGGGGTTCGACACCAGCGTCGAGAGCACCTGCTGGGTGAAGTACTCGCCGAACGCGGGCGGCGCGGCCGGGTGCTCGCACTCGGCGACCGGCGGGATGATCCAGGAGACCGAGGGCAGCGTGTTGTTCGCCAAGTCCGCCGCGAAGCCGGCCGGGTACTGCGGCGTCAGCGCGTTGGCTATCAGCTCGATGCCGGTGATCGACAGCGGGTCGTTGTAGGCCTTGAAGAGCGGCAGCGGGTTCAGCGCGACCAGCGAGACCGGGTCGCTGTAGACCTTCCAGCTCACCCCCGCCGCGAGCAGCCGCTCCGGCATCGTCTCCCAGCTGAGCGTGTTGTACTCGGCCAGCGGGTCGCTGAAGGTCTGCACGACCGGGCCGCCGGCCACGCCCTCGGGGTCGATGGTGCCGGACATCAGCATCAGGCGGTTCGGGTCCGTCGGGCCGAGGACCGAGCAGTGGTAGCCGTCGCAGACCGTGAACGCAGGTGCCGAAGTAGTGGTCGAAGGAGCGGTTCTCCTGCATCAGGAGCACGAAGTGCTTGATGTCGCTCAGGCTGCCGGAGGTGGTGGCGGCGGCCAGCGCGGTGTCGATCAGCCTGGACTGCGCGGCGCTCGGCGCGGCGCCGCGGCCGGCCGCGCCCAGCACCGCGGCGGCGCCGATCGCGGAGGCCCCGGCGATCAGGCCGCGCCGGGTCGGGGATGCGGCGGAGTGCGGGGTCTCGTCCGCGGAGCGCTGTGCGGGTTCGGAGCTGTCGTCGGTGGAGCGGCGAATGATCGAGTCGGACACGGTGGATCCTCCAGAGGTGGCCGGTGGGTCTCGAAAGCGGGCACGACGGCAGCCGTGAAGCGGGCATTACCGCTTAGTAGGGTTACTACAAGGTAAGGTTCTGCGAAGCAACGTAGGCAGGCCCGGCGGAATGCGGCGGACCGTCGCGTGACGCGCCCCGGTCCGGTTGGTAAACGCGCGGATTCCGTGACCCCGCAGGGTGAATTCGCTAGCGCACTCGCAACCTTTCACCCTGGGTGACTCGTTGTTCACAGTGTGGAGCTCTTGGAAGATGAGTTAGCAGACGAGATGGCTGCGACGCCGATATTCGGCCAGCCCTGGAACCATGACGTCGCCTACTACCGCCTCGTGCGACGCTCCGTCCCGCGCGGCGGCGGCGACCTGCTGGACGTCGGCTGCGGACGCGGCCGTCTCGCGCGCGAGCTGTCCGGCCCGGGACGGCGCGTGCTCGGCCTCGACCTGTCCGCGGAGATGGTCGCCGAGGCGAAGGCGGCCAACCCGGACGTGCCAGGGCTCGAATTCGGCGAGGGCGACTTTCTGACGATGGAGATACCCGCGCAGAGCTTCGACTTCGTGTCCTTCGTCGCCAGCCTGCACCACATGGACCAGGTCAGGGCGCTGGCCAAGGCGGTCGAGATACTGCGGCCAGGCGGGCGGCTCGTCGTGATAGGCCTGGCCCGCGCGATCACCCTGCCCGAGGAACTGGTCAGCGCCGCGTTCGCGCCCGTCGTCTGGTTCAACGACCTCAGGCCCGACTTCCGCGGCCTCGGGGGCGCACCGGTCGCGGACCCGAAGCTCGGCTGGGGCGAGACGCGCAGGCTGGTGCGCGGTGCGTTGCCCGACGCCCGCTTCCGCCGCCGCCTCTACTTCCGCTACTCGTTGGTGTGGACCAAGCCCGGGGCCGAGAGCGCTCTCAAGTCGTGACTCACGTATCCCGTCGCACCCCTGTGCCGGGGGTGCCCGCGTGTGCTCCAATCTTGACTCGTGGACGATCTGGGATTTCTGACTCCCGAGGACGACGCGGTTCCGGCCGCGGCCATCGGGAATTTCGCCTCGCTGATCACCCACATGCACCGAGGCGTGCCGGCTGCGCAGGTCATCGCGACGGACGACGTGATGATCGCGGACAGTTCGGTCGCCGACGACACCTTCAACGTCATCGCCCTTCCCCGATTCGCCCCGGACGCGATCGACCGCCGTATCGCCGAGACCATCGAGGCTGCCCGCGCGACCGGTCGGCCGTTCAGCTGGTGGGTCGACCCCTTCGCCCCGGCCGGGCTCGCCCGGAGGCTGGAGGCGGCGGGCTTGAAGGAGACCGGCCGCATGCCGATCATGCGCGCGGACCTGCGGGCCGAGATCGAGCTCGGGCCGGTGCTCGGTGAGCTGGAGATCCGCCGCGTGACGACGGAGGAGGAGTTCGCCGAGTTCGCCCGGGTCGTGGCGGCGATCTGGCAGCCGCCCGCGCCGACGGTCGTCGAGTTCTTCGGCAAGGCGGCGAAGACGATCCTCGGCCTCGGGGACAGCCGTGAGATCCCGTCCCGCGTCTTCGTCGGCTACCTGGACGGCGTGCCGATCTGCACGGCGCAGGCGGAGTTGGCGCACGGTGTCGCAGGCCTCTACAACATCGTCACCGCGGCGGGCTACCGGATGCGCGGCTTCGGCCGCGCCATGACCGTCGCCGCCATGCGCGCCGCCCGCGACGAGGGCTACCGGACCGTCGTGCTCGAAGCCTCGCCGATGGGGGAGCCCGTCTACCGCCGCCTCGGCTTCGTCACCTGCGGCCAGATCATCGAGTTCGCCGTCTAGCCGCGGGAAATCGAGGTCGGGGCCGAGCGTGCTCAGATCGTCCAGAGTCCGGCATGGTGCGCGGTGGTCACGAGTTCTCCGGCTGGACGGTGAGGTCGGGGCCGAGCGTGCTCAGATCGTCCAGAGTCCGGCACGGTGCGCGGCGGCCACGATCCGGTCCCGCTCGGGCAGGCTCAGCTCGCCCCGACAGTCGCGCAGTTCCGCGTCCAGCCGCTCCCCGGCCACGACCAGCACGTCCGGGTGCCCGTCATGCGTGTCGATCCCGGCCGCGCCGACGAAGGCGAGCACCGGCGTGACCCGCACCGCCGCCTCGTCTCCAGGCGCGGATCCGGGCGCGGATCCGGGCGCCGTCGGCCGACCTGGCGTTTGGCCGGGTCCGGGTCCGGGTCCCTGCGCCGGGCCGGTGCCCGCGTTGAGGGCCTCGCCGAGCCGTCGGGCCACCGTGGCCGCCTCGATCCGGGCGTTGCGCAGGTACTCGCGGATCGCGTCGTCCACCCAGACGATGTCGCGGCCCACCCGGATCCGCGCGCCGCCGTGATGCAGGGTGCTGATGGTGAACACGCCGGGCGGGCCGACGGCCAGGTGCTCGACCTCGTCGCCCCCGTGCACGCCCACGGCGCGCAGCACGTCCCAGCCGTCCCGGCCGAGCCGGGCCAGCCGCCGCCCGACCACGCGCTCGCCCTTGGAACCGCGTGGCCAGGACGGCCGGTGTACGGCGCGCGCCCGAGGACGCGTCGCGCTGGCGGAAAAGGTCTCGTAGACCTCGGTCTCGGCCAGGACCTCCTCCGCCGTCGCCGGGTACTGCGGCATCAGGTGCGCGATACCCTCCGGAACCGAGCCGCTCAGGAACGGACGCAGCACACTGACGATCTCGTACGAGCGCGCGTCGTCCTTCACCGACAGGCGGCCGGTGCGCAGGTCGTAGTACCCGAGCTGGGCGCGCGTGTCGGTGTCCTTGACGTACAGCCGATGCTGGCCGTTGCGCTGCCAGCGCTGCACCACCAGAGCCATTGCGGAGCCTCCACCCCCTCGATGCCGCTCCTACCCGGGCCGCCGCCGCGTCAACACTCGGTCCGCGTCAACTCTCGGTCCGCGCCGCCGGTCACTCGCTCTCGGTCTTCGGCTCCTGCAGGTCGGCCTCGACGTCGATGGTGATCTGCACCTTGTCGCCGAGCGCCACGCCGCCGCCGGGGATCGGGCCGTTGTAGCTGACCCCGAAGTCGTGCCGGTTGACCTCGACCGAGGCCGAGAAGCCCGCCTTCACCCCGCCCTGCGGCCCGGGGCCGAACGCGGGCGAGTCCAGGGTCAGCGTGACCGGCTTGGCCACGCCGCGGATGGTCAGCTCGCCGTCGACGAGGAACTCGCCGTCCTCGAAGCGCACGCCGGTGGAGGCGAAGGTGATCGTCGGGTGGTTGGCCGCGTCGAAGAAGTCCGCCGAGCGGATGTGGTCGTCGCGCATCGAGTTGTGCGTGTCGATGGAGCTCGCGTCGATGGTCGCCGAGACGGCGGACTCGAGCGGGTTCTCGGCCGTGGTGAACCCCGCGGTGAAGGAGGCGAACCGGCCGCGGACCTTGCTGACCATCATGTGCTTGATGGTGAATCCGACGTACGAGTGGACGTTGTCGAGAGTCCACGTCCCGGCGGTGTAGTTCGGCAGTTCGGGCAGGTCGGTCATGGTGCCTCCTGAAGTGAGGGGAGATACGCGACGCGGTCCCCATCCTTCCGCCGACCCGCCCGAATTGTCCAGGGGCTACCGAGGTGCCGCGGTCTAGAGTGCGCCGTCCCGCCAGGCCGCCTTTGCGGTCGGGTAGATCGGGCGGAAGCCCAGCTCACGGTACGCGCGCGTGGTGTCCAGGATGCCGAACCAGGGGTCTTCGACACTCTTGCCCGCGGCGGCGTCGAGGTCCAACTCCCGCCCGACCAGTTCGAAGAGCTCGAATACGGTCGAGCCGCCGTCGCCCGCGATGTTGTACGCGGTGTACGAGGCGCTGGGCCGCACTGCCCGCAGCGCGCGGTGCACCCCCTGGGCCACGTCCGCGTGGTGCACCATCGCCTGCTGCTGGTGCGCGGGTCGGCCGGCGAAGCCGAAGACCGGCAGGATGTTCTCGATGTGCGGGTCGCCCTCGCCGTAGACGAAGGTCAGGCGCAGCGTGACGATGTCGAGCCCGCTCTGCGCGCTCAGCTCCCGCAACTGCTCCTCGACCTCCCGCTTGCTGGCCGGATACGCGCTCATCGGTTCGGCCTCGCTGCCCACGGCGCGCAACGCGTCGTCCTCGCGCGCCGGACGGCCGACGCCAGGGCCGTAGACGTGGCCCGTGCTCACCTGCACGAACCGCCGCACCCCGGCCTGCGCGCTCTCCTGGGCGAGAGCCACCGCGGCGTCCCGGTTCACCGCGTACATGTCGGCCGCGGTCACGCCCTGGCCGCGGAAGACCGCCGCGCCGTTGACGACCAGGGTCGCGCCGTCCAGCGCGCGCTTGCGGTCCGCGGCGTCGGTGATGTCGCCGACCACGGTCTGCGCGCCAAGCGCCGCGAAGCGCTCGGCCGCCTCGGGGGAGCGCACCAGAACCCTGATCTCGTCGCCGGGCTCGCGCCAGTTCAGCAGCTTCGGCACCAGCCGCCGGCCGACCTGTCCGGTCGCGCCCGTCACCAGAATCGTCTCGTTCGCCATCGTCTCGTTCCGTTCTCACCGTGATCGTGGAAAGTCGTGCTCCGGGATCCACCCTGCTCCGTGTCGCGGCGGAAAAGCAGAGACCGGCTTAGCCACGGACTCGCTGTACCTGGCTACGGTTCGGGTCCCGGTTGAGAATGAGCAGGTGAACCGAATCGATCGCGCGGAACTGGCCGACTTCCTGCGGCGCAGCAGGGAGCGGGTCGAGCCTTCGGCGGTGGGCCTGCCGCCGCGCGGCCGCATGCGCACCCCCGGCCTTCGGCGGGAGGACGTCGCCCAGTTGGCGGGGATCTCGGTGGACTACTACGCGCGTTTGGAGCAGCGGCGCGGCGCCAATCCCTCCGAACAGGTGATCGGCGCGCTGGCCCGCGCGCTGCGGCTGACCGACGACGAGTCCGACTACCTGCACCGCGTCGCCGGGTTCGGGACGAGGGCGCGCGGCGGGGCGAGTCGGCACGTGTCCCCGGGTCTGCTGCTCGTGCTCGACCGGCTGGTGGACGCGCCCGCGCAGGTGATCAGCGACAGCGGCCAGAACCTCGCGCGCAACGCCATGGCCGAGGCGCTGTTCGGCGGCCCCGCGCTGCCCGGCCGCGCCGGCAACGTCTATTGGCGGACCTTCGGCGATCCGGACTCGCGGCCGTTCGTGGTCGAGGAGGAACTGCCCGCCATCCTCGCCAGCCATGTCGCGGACCTGCGCGCCACCCATGCCCGCCGCCCGCACGACGCGGAGGTCAACGCTCTGATCCGCGACCTGCTCGAGGCCAGCGCGCAGTTCCGCGAGCTGTGGGAGCGGCACGACGTCGCGGTCCGGCGCAGCGCCACGAAGACGTTCCTGCACCCGGAGGTCGGCCCGCTGGCGCTGAACTGCGAAGTGCTGCTCGCGACGTCGGGCGAGCAGTCGCTCGTCCTCTACACCGCGCGGCCCGGCACGGACGCCGCCGAGAAGCTGGAACTGCTGCGGGTGCTCGGTCGGCAGACCTTCGCCGAGCCGCACGAAGCCCGTTGACCCCTGACGCTCCGGCGAGACAGGATGGCGGGATGAATGAGCTGATTCATCCCGCGCTGCCCCTCGCACTGAACCGGGATGGCGGCAAGGGCTGCGAGTTCGCGCTCGACGCCGAGACCGGCACCCTGACGCTGATCGGCGAGGCCCGCTCCGACCTGTTCATCGACCCGTCCGATAGCAGCCTCGACCGCCCCGAAGCCGGGTACGTCCTCGGTGTGCCGCCGCAGGGCGACTTCACCCTCTCGGCGCAGGTCACCGTACGGCAGTTGAGCGATACGGGTGATTGGGCGCGGCCGAACGGGGGACCGAAGGCTCTGCGGATGGTAGTACAAGCTTTCAGGCGGAATCTGACTCCTCGTAGTTAATTGATTACTATCAGTCAGATTCCTCTGGAGGGAACCACCATGACCCGTACCGGACGCCTCGCCGCCGCCGGACTCGCCGCCGCGACCCTGGCTCTGGCCGCAGGCTCCGTCGCCGAAGCCGCGAGCAGCAGCGGCCTCGGTGTCGTCTCGGTCCAGCCCAACCCGGCCAAGCCGAGCAGCACCGTCTGGGTCTGGGACGGCGACCAGTGCGCGGGAACCACGGGCACCGCGACCTCGAAGGCCTTCGCCGCCCCCGCGACGCTCGGCCAGCTCGACAACATGCTCGGCGGCAGCACCAAGGTCGCCTGGGTCCGCCCCGGCAATTACGCGGTCACAGTCTGGTGCAGCGGCAAGTCGTACACGGGCTGGGTCACCGTCGCCCCGAAGGGCGCCCCGCGCACCGGTGACGGCGCCTCGATGATCTCCTCGGGCAGCACCGGCGTCGTCGAGGGCACCGCCCTGGCCGCCGCGGGCCTGGGCGTCGGCGCCTTCGCACTGCGCCGCCGCCGCGCCACGCAGGGCAGCTGACGGCGGGTCGGTTCCTGTTGGATCAGCGATCGGCACGCACGGTCCGAGGGCATTTGCGCAGATGCCCGCGGACCGTTCGCGTTTTTCCGGGCTAACCCTCCGCGCGCTACTGACTCACCCCGCCCGGTCAACCCGGTCCACGAGCGCGCGTCCCATCTCAATCGGCGCTGACCAGCACCTTGTCTCCGAGGTTGATCCGACCCGGTGCCATCACCTGAGCATAGACGCCCGCGCACGGCTCGGGGCTCAGGCCGGTCAGCGGGCTGACGCGGTTGTGCTCGGCGAGCGTTCGCAGGGCCATGACGTCTTTCGGCAGCGGGCCGTGCCCGAGCGTCGGCACCGCGCAGCGCGGGGTCATCGCGATCACCTTGATCCGCAGGTCCGCGCCGACGTGCACCTCGCGGCCGTACCAGTCGTTCTCGACGAAGCCGTGCCCGCTCGTGCGGATCACCAGATTCGGCCGGTAGCGCTGCCGCTCGATCCCGCCGCGCGGGCCGAGCTCGGCGATCCGGTCCAGCGTCGAGGTCGTGATCAGGTGCAGCGGCGCGAAATCGACGAACGTGCCGGCCGGCGAGCCCGAGCCGATCCGCACGGCGTCCGCCGCGACCTCGGCCTCCAGCCCCTCGCGCAGCACCTCGTCCGGCTTCGAGCGATCGAGGGTCGCGGCGGGCGGCGGCGTGTCGGTCAGGTGCACGCGGCGGCCGACGAAGCCGGAGAGCCGCTCGTCCACGTCGGCGTCCGTGCTCCACAGTGGTTTGCCGTCGGGCAGCGAGATCTCAACGGCGCCCTGCTCATCGAGCGACGCGGCGCACCGCAGCAGGTCGCGCCAGAGCCTTGGTGCCTTCGCGCTCGCGATCTTCCCGGACTCGCGGTCGACGAGCGCGAGCCGCCGGTCACCGGGCAGGCCGAGAGCGGTGACCGCCGCCCGCGCCATCCGCTGACCCAGCATCGACTTGATCGGGTAGCGCCACAGTTCCTCGATCGCCCCGACTTCGCACACAGCCCCGCTCCTCCCGTTCGACGACTTCGTCTCCGGTCAGCAATTGTGCTCGTCCGGGCCGCCGCGTGTCAGCCGTCGAGGGCGGCCCGCCGCCGGTCCCGCTCCGCCACCCAGCGCTCGAGCAGCAGGCCCATCTCGTCGTCCAGGAAGAGGAAGAAGTCGCGCATCTCGGCGATCCGCTCCGCGCCCGCGCCGCCCTTGCCGAGCGCGCCCAGGCCCTCGTCGGAGAGGTCGGCCAGCCGCCGGTAGATCCCGCCTTTGACGATCGCCGCCGTGTACCACGCGTTGCGCGGCACTGCGTAGGCGTCGCTGCGGGAGCCGGGCACGGGGATGCGGTCGATGAGGTGGGCCTGCTGCAGGTAGCGGACCGCGCCGGAGATCGCGGCCGGGCTCACGTCCAGCCGCTCGGCCAGTTCGCCCGCCGTCAGCCGCTCCTCGTCCGCGGACATCAGCGCCAGCAGCACCCGCGCGGCCATCCGCGGGAAGCCCCAGTCCGCGAGGAACATCGCCATCTGCTCGACGAACGAGCGCACCCGCTCCTCGTTCCGTGCCTCGTCCATACGGGGATTGTACGCGTTTCACTACATTCACAACTTCGTGAAATCTGTGTAGGCTCGGCGTCATGCGGAACATCATCGAGGTCGACGGACTGCGCAAGAGCTTCGGCCGCAGCGTCGCGCTCGACGGCCTGGACCTGGCCGTTCGCTCCGGCGAGGTGCACGGTTTCCTCGGCCCCAACGGCGCGGGCAAGTCCACCACCCTGCGCGTGCTGCTCGGCCTGCTGCGCGGGGACGGCGGCCGGGCCACGCTGCTCGGCGGCGACCCGTGGCGCGACGCCGTGGCCCTGCACCGCCGCCTCGCCTACGTGCCCGGCGATGTGACGCTGTGGCCCTCGCTCTCCGGCGGCGAGACCATCGACCTGCTCGGCCGGCTGCGCGGCGGCCTCGCACCCGGACGCCGCGACGAGCTGCTCGAGCGCTTCGAGCTCGACCCGAAGAAGAAGGGCCGCGCGTACTCCAAGGGCAACCGGCAGAAGGTCGCGCTGATCGCCGCCTTCGCCTCCGACGCCGAACTTCTGCTGCTCGACGAGCCGACCTCCGGCCTCGACCCGCTGATGGAGGAGGTCTTCCGGGAGTGCGTCGCCGAGGAGCGCGACCGGGGTCGCAGTGTGCTGCTGTCCAGCCACATCCTCGCCGAGGTCGAAGCGCTCTGCGATCGGGTGACGATCATCCGGCGCGGGAAGACGGCCGAGACCGGCACCCTCGCCGAGCTGCGCCACCTGACCCGCACGTCCGTGGAGGCCGAGCTCGCCGCCGCGCCCGCGAGCGGATCGCTGCAGGCCACACTGGGCGCGTTTCCGGGCGTGACCGGCCTCGAGGTCCACGATCTGCACGTGCGCTGCGAGGTGGACACCGACCACCTCGGCACCCTCATCAGCACCCTGTCGGCCTGCGGGATCAGAGCATTGACCAGCCGTCCGCCGACGCTCGAGGAACTCTTCCTGCGCCACTACGAGGACGACCTGGCGGAGGTCTCGCGATGACCGCTCTGGCCGGGGTGCCCGACCTGACCAAGCTGATCACGCGGCGCGAGCGGATCCGGCTGCCGATCTGGTGCTACGCGATCCTCGCCTCCGTCGGCGGCACCGCGTACTCGTTCAAGACGCTCTACTCGACGCTGGAATCCCGTGAGCAGTTCGCCGACGGGATCGGTCGCGACCCGGCGCTCGCCGTCCTCTACGGCAGGCCCTTCGACCTGACCACGATCGGCGGCCTGACCACGTGGCGGATGGGCGTGTTCGGGGCGGTGCTGCTGGCGATCATGAGCATCGTCACCGTCAACCGGCACACCCGCGCCGAGGAGGAGGCCGGCCGCTTCGAGCTGGTCGGAGCGGGTGCGGTCGGCCGGCATGCGCCGCTGATCGCCGTGCTGCGCGTCGTGCTCGGCACGCAGCTGGCCCTGGGCGTGATCGTCGGACTCGTACTCATTTTCCTGGGCCAACCCGCCGCCGGATCCTTCCTGCTGGGGCTCTCGATCGCCGCGGGCGGCTGGTTCTTCGCGGCGGTCGCCGCGATCACCGTGCAGCTGACCGACTTCGCCCGCTCGGCCGCCGGGCTCGCGTTCACCGTGCTCGGCGCCGCGTACCTGGTGCGCGCGCTCGGCGACGGCTCCGGCGCGAACGGTCCGACCTGGCTGACCTGGCTATCCCCGCTCGGCTGGGCCGAGCAGACGCAGCCCTACGCCGGCGACCGCTGGTGGGTGCTCGCCCTGCTCGTCCTCGCCACGGCCGCGCTGCTCGCCGTCGCCTTCCGCATCGCCGCACGCCGCGATCTCGGCGGCGGCGTCTTCCCGGCCCGTCCAGGACCGGCCGGGGGCGCGAGGCTGCTGCGCTCCGTTAGTGCCCTGAGTTGGCGGATGCAGCGCGGCGGCCTGTTCGGCTGGGCGGTCGGCGTGCTGATCGGCGGCGCGGTCCTCGGCAGTATCGCCGACAGCATCGGCGAACTGCTCGGCAGCAGCGCCCGTGTGCAGCAGCTGTTCGAGCGGATGGGCGGCCAGAGCGGCATCGAGAACGCGTATCTGGCCGCGGCCATGAACATCCTGGGCCTCATCGTGGCCTGCTCTGCGATTCAAACCACCGCCAGGCTGCGCGCCGAGGAGACCAGTGGCCGCCTCGAACCGCTGCTTGCCACGAGTATCGGCCGCGTACGCTGGGCCGCGAGCCATCTCGCGTACCCGCTGCTGGGCTCCGCACTGCTGCTCGTCCTCGCGGGCGCGGGAGCCGGCCTGGCCCACGGCGCCCGCTCCGGCGATCTCGGCACGCAGCTCGCGCAGCTGGTCGGCGCCGGGTTGATCCAGGTGACGGCGGTGTGGGTGGTGGTCGGCCTCACAGTCGCGGCGTTCGGCCTCGCGCCTCGGGCCACCGCGTACGTCGGCTGGACCGCGGTCGGCATCTGTCTCCTGCTTCAGGAGCTGGGCCCGGTCCTCAAACTCAGCCACTGGATCACCGACATCTCGCCCTTCGCCCAGGTCCCGCGCGCGCCCGGCGTCGCCGTCGCGGCCGAGCCCTTGCTCGTGATGACGGCGATCGGGGTGGCGCTACTCGTCCTCGGGCTGGCCGGATTCCGGCGGCGGGACATCGGTTAGTAGACGACGGTCACCGAGGCCTCCCGAGTTCCCCGATCTGGATGGTGAGTACGAACACGCCGACGACGTACGCCGACAGCAGTGCGAGCGCGTCGATGCGCGAGACGAGCAGCAGCGGCATCGCCGCGGCGAATCCGATAGCGAACACGGCGAACGCGCGGCGCAGCTTGGCTGAGGGCTGCCGCGTGAACGCCAGGCGCCGCCGACGTCGACGGATGCGGGCCGCGGTCACGCCAGCTGCGAAGGCGGTCGCGCAGACCGCCAGGGGGAACAGCGTGCCGAGCGGAGGCGGTTCGGTGGCCTGGTAGAGGCTGAAGACCCAGATACCGACGAGGAGCACCCCGAACAGTCCGCTGAACAGGTCGTACACGGGCCGCCTGAGCCAGCGCGGCACGCCGTCCAGCAGTTCGATGTGGAAGAGCAACCGCAGCTCATCCTCGGGATCCGGCGCCGGACCGGACGCGTGCTTCCCCATGAATCGGAGAGTACACTCGCACCTTCGAAAAGTCCTTACAACCCTTACAACCAATCCCGCCGCTTGAACTCCATGTACAGCACCGCGGACAGTCCGAGGATCAGACCCGTCGAGGTCCAGAAGCCGGCGGTCGTGCTGAAGCCGGGGTACGGCACGTTCTGGCCGTAGAAGCCGGTCACGGCCGTGGGAACGGCGATGATCGCGGCCCAGCTGGTGACCTTCTTCATGATCAGGTTCATCCGGTTCCCCTGGATGGTCAGCTGCGTCTCGCGCACGGTCGCGAGCAGGTCCCTGAGGCTGTCGGCCCAGTCGGCCACGCGGAGCACGTGGTCGTAGAGGTCCTGGTAGTAGGGCATCAGCTCGGCGTCGAGGTTCCAGTCCCTGCGCATCAGGGAGTTGACGACCTCGCGCATGGGGGACATCACGTGCCGCGCGGTGAGCAGGTCGCGGCGCAGCTCGAAGGTCTGGCGCAGGGCGACCGCCGACTCCTTGCCGTTGGCCGTCTCGAAGATCAGGTCGCTGAGGTTCTCGATCGTGTCGTCGAGGGTCTGCAGGGCGTCGAAGTAGCCGTCGACGATGTAGTCGAGCATTCCGTAGATCAGGAACGGCATGCCGAGGTGCAGCAGGTCGGGCGACTCGTCCCAGCGCTTCAGCATTCCGGCGACGTCCAGTGCGCCCGGTTGGTGCACCGTGACCAGCGCGTGCGGGGTGAGGAAGGCGAGCACCATCGCCGCGTCGAGTTCGCCGTCGCCGATGGCCTTCACGCGGTACGCGCTGAGCACGAGATGGCCCTCGTACCGGTCGAGTTTCGGGCGCTGGCGCATGTGCGTGGCGTCCTCGATCGCGAGGGAGTGCAGGCCGAGCTCCTCGCGCAGATTCTCGAGCTCCTGCGAGGTCGGGTCTTCGAGGTCGAACCATACGGCCACGTCCGGATGCTCGATCCAGTCCGAGACGTCGGCTAGGGGGAAGTCCTCGGCGACCAGCTGCCCGCCGCGATAGGCCCGGCTTCGGCGCGTTGCCCGCTCCGCCGTCTTCTGGCTCGAATCTCCTGCGCTTGCTGCCGCTTCGTCCGCCATATCGCCCGAGTCTACCGAGCACGGCGGCTCAGGCGATGACCACGCGCACCCCGGCCGCCTCGAAGCGCTCGATGAGCTCAGCGTCCGCCTCGCTGTCGGTGACCAGCACGTCCACCCGGTCGATCGGCCGGATCCGGGCGAAGGCGCGCTTGCCGAGCTTCGTCGAGTCGGCCACGACCACGACCGTGCGCGCCCGATCCGCCAACAACTGATTGATCATCGCCTCGCCCTCGTGATGCGTCGTCGCGCCCCACTCCGGGTCCACCGCGTCCACGCCGAGCAGCGCGACGTCGAGGTGGAGCTGGTCGAGCAGGCCGGTGGCGAGCGGGCCGGTGAGCTCGTAGGAGCTGGAGCGCGCCACGCCGCCGGTCACCACGATCTTGATATACGGCCGGACGGCGAGCTCGTAGGCGATGTTCAGCGCGTTCGTCACCACGGTGAGCGCGACGCCCTCCGCGTGTCCGGTCAGGTCGGGCCGCGCGCCGAGGGCCCGCGCGGTCTCGGTGTTCGTCGTTCCGCCGTTCATCCCGACCACGCCGCCAGCGGGGACGAGCGCGGCGGCGGCCTGCGCGATCCGCTGCTTCTCCTGCGCCTGCCGCCCCGACTTGAAGCGCAGCGGCAGGTCGTACGACGTGCTGTTGGCGACGGCGCCACCGTGCGTGCGAGTGAGCAGCTGCTGCTCGGCGAGATACTCGAGGTCGCGCCGGATCGTCGCCTCCGACACGCCGAGCCGGGGCGCGGCCGTGTCCACGTCCAGCTTCGAGTCCTTGGCGAGCAACTCGAGGATCGCGTTCAGCCGTTCGTACCGCTTCATGTCATTACCCTAATCCGTACGCAGCGCCGTGACCGGGTCGAGCTTCCCGGCACGCCGCGCCGGCATCACGCCGAAGACCACGCCCACGAACACCGACACGCCGAAGGCGAGCGCGGGCGACCACCACGCGATGCTTGTCGGCAGCGGGCTGAACGCGCCGACCGAGACCGACGTGCCTACGCCGAGCCCGATGCCGATCACCCCGCCGACGGCCGTCAGCGCCACTGCCTCGACCAGGAATTGCAGCACGACGTCCCGCTGCCGCGCGCCGAGCGCCTTGCGCAGGCCGATCTCCCGGGTCCGCTCGCGCACCCCGACCAGCATGATGTTCGACACGCCGACCCCGCCGACCAGCAGAGAGATCCCGGCGATGGCCGCGAGGACGAGCGTGAGCAGCGAGAGGATCTTGCCGATGGTGCCGAGGATCTGCGACTGCGTCACCGCCGAGAACTGCACGCCGGTGTACTCGCTCTCCAGTGACGAGACCAGTTGGTCCGAGAGCGCGCCGATCTGGCCCGGGTTCTGCGCCTTGACCTCGATACTCTGCACCGTGCTCACGCCGAACAGCAGTTGAGCCTCCGTCACCGGGATGTCCACGTTGTCGTCCTGGGTGACGCCGAAGGCCGAGCCCTGCGCCTGCGCCACGCCGACCACGCGGAAGGACACGCCGTCGATCGCCGTCGTGCGCCCGACCGGGTCCTCGTCCGGGAAGAGCGTCGCGGCCACGTTCGCCCCGAGCACGGCGACGCGTGCCGAGGTGGCCACGTCGGCCGAGGTGAGGTACGCGCCCTCGCTCAGCGGCCGGTTGAACACCACGTCGAAGTTCTCTGTCACGCCCTGGACGGTGGCGAAGTAGCTGTTCTGGCCGGCCGTCACGTTCTCCCCGGAGTCGACGACGGCCGTCACGTCCTGCGCCGAGCCCGCGATCCGCGCGGCGAGTTGCACGTCGGACAGCCGCAGCGGGGAGAGCGAGGGCGTGGTGCCGAACTGGAACTTGCCCGGCACGATGAAGACGATGTTCGAGCCCAGACCCTCGACCTCGTTCTCCACCTCGGTCTTCGCCCCGCCGCCGATCGCCACCAGCACGACCACGGCCGCCACGCCGATGATCACGCCGACCATCGTCAGCAGGCTGCGCAGCCGGTTCGCGCGCAGCGCCTCGCCGGCCAGCCGCAGGGCCTCCCAGGGCTTCACTCTGTCGGCCCCGTTGTCTGAGTTGTCGGAGTGTCCGAGACCACGACCCCGTCCCTCATCCGGATCAGCCGCGCCGCCCGCGCCGCCACCTCCGCGTCGTGCGTGACCAGCACCACCGCGACGCCGCGCTCCCGGTTCAGCCGCTCGAGCACGCCGAGCACCTCATGACCGTTCGCCGAGTCCAGGTTCCCGGTCGGCTCGTCCGCGAGCACCAGCCGCGGCTCGCCGACCAGCGCCCGCGCAATCGCGACCCGCTGCTGCTCGCCGCCGGACAACTGCGTCGGCCGATGCGTGAGCCGATGCCCGAGCCCGACCGCCTCCAGCGCGGCCACGGCCCGACGCCGGCGCTCCGTCCTGCCGACGCCCCGGTAGACCAGCGGAAGCGCGACATTGTCCCGCGCGTTCGTGCGGGCGAGTAGCTGGAAGGCCTGGAAGACGAAGCCGATCTCGGCGCCGCGCACCCGGGCCAGGCCCGCGTCGTCCAGCTTCGCGGTGTCCTGGCCGCCGATCAGCATCCGGCCCGAGCTCGGCCGGTCGAGCGCGCCGAGCAGGTGCATCAGCGTGGACTTGCCCGAGCCGGAGGGGCCGGTCACCGCGACATACTCGCCCTCCGCGATGCCGAGGGTGACCCCGCGCAGGGCTTCCACGGTCATCCCGTCCATCGCGTAGGAGCGGGCGACGTCCACGGCCTCGATCGCGTACCGCGGAGGCTCGGTCTCGCCGCTCAACCCAGTTGCTCCCCGTCGGTCACCTTGTCCGCGCCGGAGACCACGATCTTCTGCCCCGCACTGAGCCCGGAGAGCACCTGGACCGCCGTGTCGCCCTGCGCGCCGAGTGTGATCCGCTTCAGGCGCGCCGCGCCGTTCGACGTCAGCACCCAGACACTCGTTGTCTGGCCATTGATGATCAGTGCGGAGGACGGCACGCTCAGGGCGTGTTTCGCGGTGAGCACGTTGAGATCGGCGATCGCGCTCATGCCCGGCAGCGGTGTCGGCGCGGCCGAGCCGCCCTGCATCCGGCCCGCGCCGAGGCTCAGGCGCACGGTGTAGGCGACGCTGCCCTGGCTGGACGTCGTCGAGGTCGGATCCACCGACGTCACCGTGCCCTGATACGTCGCGCCGGGCACGGCGTTGAGCTGGATCGACGCGGTGACGCCCGGGTGCACGGTCAGCACGTCGGTCTCGTCCACCTGCGCGGCCACCGAGAGCGCCGAGTCGTCCGTCACCGTGAACAGCGTGCCGCCCGAGTCGATCGGCGCCCCGACCGCGATCATCGTGTCGCTCGCGCCGGAACCCGAACCCGATCCTGAGCTCAGCGAGCCGAGCGAGCTGGAGGACGAGCCGGAACCCGAGCCGCCGCTGCTCTCGGCGGCGGCCAGCAGTTGGCTGATCTGGCTGCCGCTGACCGAGGAGCCGGAGGACTGCCCGCTGCCCAGCGAGACGGTCCCGGAGATCGGCGCGACGATCGTCAGGGCATTGACCGTGTCCTGCGCGGTGTCCACGGCGGCCTGGTCCTCGGTGCGCGTCGTCTGCCCGAGCGCGTCGAGCACCTGCGAGACCGACTCCAGGCCCTGCTGGAACGCGGACACCGCCGCGTTCACCGAGTCCATCGCGGCGGAGAAGGAGCTCTTCGCGGCCTTGATCTCGGCCGTCAGCGCGGCCCGCAGCGCCGAGTCGGGAATCTTCGCGGTCTCCTGCTGCGCCTTGTCGAACGCCGCGTCCGCCGAGTTCTGGTCATCGGCCGCGGCCTCGGTGAAACCCGCGGACGTGTCGGAAACGCCGGAGCTGCTATCAGTGGCCTGAGTCAGCGCCTTCTGCGCCTCGGCGAGCTGCTGCTGCGCACTAGGGGAGGAGATGACGCCGAGCACCTGCCCGGCCGTCACCTTCTGCCCGTCGGTCACGGACAGCGTGGCGAGCGTCCCACCGGACGGCGCGGTCATGCTGACCTGAGCCTTCGGCAGGATGTTCGCAGAGGCCTGAACAACCTGGGACACGGTCGCGTACCCGACGGCCGCCGTGACGATCCCGCTCGACCCGCCGCCGCTGCACCCGGCGAGAGTGATCACTGCACCGAGCGTCCCGACGGCCAGCGTGGCCGTGAGCGCGGTTCTGGTGCGTCTGCCGTGTCTGGCGCGGGGCGGGCGTTTCCGGCCTTTCCGGCGCGTTCGGACTATTCGCGGGTCGGACTCGTCCCCTGATTGGTCCACGCGTTATAGCTTAAGTCGTGGCCTCCGCGTGCCTTCGCGGGGGGTGGTCGGCTGTTGCTCAGGGCCTACGCGTATGGGGACTGCTCCCCGTTATCGTGCCTAGGATCAGAGCATGGCACGGCTCTTCCTGATCACCGGCATCCCCGCTGCGGGGAAGTCTACGGTGGCTCACGCGCTGGCCCGGCGGTTCGAGCGGGGCGTGTGCGTGGACGGCGACAGCATCCGCGAGATGGTCGTGTCCGGCGCGGCGCCGCTGGGCTCGCCGCTGACCGAGGCCGCGACGGCGGAGTTGCTGATGCGCTACCGCGCCGGGCTGGCCGTCGCGCGGGTGTATCTCGACGCGGGGTTCGACATCGTGTTCAACGACAACATGTTCGGGACTCTGTTCGGCGAGGTTCTCGCGATGAGCGGCGAGTTGGGGGACCGGCATGAGCGGCACGTCGTCGTCCTCAACCCGAGCGCCGATGCCGTGCGTCTGCGGGATGCGACGCGCGAGGTCCGGCAGGCGTACGAGGGCGAGGCCTGGGACGTGGACGAATTGCGGCGCGGCCTGGTCGAGGAGACGCCGAGGGTCGGGCTCTGGCTGGACACTTCGTCGCAGAGCGCTGCGGAAACCGTCGACGAGATCCTCAAGCGCCTCGGAGAGTCTGCCCTTTCGAGCTCTGATTGAGACAGAAGCTTGTTATAGTTTCCGGCTGCGGACACCGTCGAGACTGGTGGGGTGGGCGTTGGACACCACGTTGTACGAGTTCGACCCGCTGGAGCCGGGGGACCCGCGGACCGTCGGCGGGTACCCGCTGCGGGCGCGGATCGGCGCGGGCGGGATGGGGCGGGTCTACCTGTCCTTCACCCCGGGCGGACGGCCGGTCGCGGTCAAGCTGATCCGCGGCGAGCTCGCGTCCGACCCGGAGTTCCGGGAGCGCTTCGCGCGCGAGGTCTCGATCGCCCAGCAGGTCAACGGGATCCACATCGCGCAGCTGATCGACTCGGGCTCGGACCGGGGCGTGCCCTGGCTCGCCAGCGCGTACGTCGCCGGGCCCTCGCTCGCGCAGGTCGTCGCGGCGTGCGGGCCGCTGCCGCCGGCCACGGTCCTGTCGCTCGCCGGGCGGATCGCCGAGTCGCTCGGCGCGATCCACGCCACCGGGATGGTGCACCGCGACCTCAAGCCGGGCAACATCCTGCTCGACGAGTCCGGGCCCAAGGTCATCGACTTCGGCATCGTGCGCGCGGCCACGCCGACCGTCACCGGACGCTCCAGCCATCGCACGTTCATCGGCTCGCCCCCGTTCATGGCGCCCGAGCAGATCCGTGGCCGCAAGGTCACGCCCGCGACCGACGTCTTCGCGCTCGGCGCCACCGTCTACTACCTGAGCACCGGCGAGAGCGCGTTTCAGGCCGACTTCGCCGACGGGGTGCTCTACCGGGTCATGCACGACGAGCCGGACTACGAGGCGTGCCCCGAGCAGGTCAGGGAGCTGATCCGCGCCTGCCTGCGGAAGGAGCCGGAGGAGCGGCCCAGCACGCAGCGGATCGTCGACGGCTGCCGGGCCGCCGGAGCGGGGCCGGAGACGCCGCTGCCGGACGAGGTGCGCGCGATGATCCAGGCGCGTGCGCAGGCCTTGACGATGCTGGCGGCGAATCCGGCGGTGCGACAGGCGCCGGCTGTGGAGGCCGCGCCGGAGCCGGGCGAGACCGAGCAGGAGACGGCGACCGATCCGGGGACGGCGGTCCCGGCGCGTGCGCAGGTGCCCGATCTGCACGCGGCGCCGACCGCGACCGCGCCCTCGGCGGTACCGACCGTGCCCGAGGCCGTGCCGGGTCAGGACAACGCCGTGCCGAACTGGGCTCCGCCGCCCACGGATCTCGCGGCGCCGACGGTCCCGAACGCGGCGACGGTCAACAGCGGTGCGCAGCCATGGAATCGCCGTGGACGCACGTTCGTCGTGGCGCTCGCCAGCTCCCTCGTCACGGCGGCTGCTGCGGCCGTCATTGCACTGGTGCTCTGGCCCTCGAACTCGAAGAACTCCGCTGCCGATTCGGTGACGCAGAGTTCGAGCCGCGCATCGACGTCGTCCAGGCCGACCGCAACCGTGAGCTCGGCCACGGTCTCGGGCTCCGACCCGGTCCAGTGGCAGGGCCAGGTCCTGATCACCGTCAGCGGTACGGACCTTGACTCGGTGCCGGTGGACAACGGCGCAAGTATCCAGATCAGCAGCCTCTACGACGAAAGCGGGCTCAGCACCTCGTATGCGCTCGGCGGTCTGCCCAACGGCGGGAATCTCGCCGTCTGGACCGGCTCGACCGCGCCGACCCGCAGTCAGTGCTACAACGAGGTGTCCAGTCAGGGCGTCAGCACTGTCACCGTCAGCGACGGCACAGTGGTCTGCGTGATCACCGCCCAGGAGCGGGTCGCGCTGGTCAAGGTGGTCGACGACCAGGCGGACAACGCGGACGGCATTCTGACCGACGCCACCGTTTGGTCCCAGGTCTCCACGGCTACTGCCACCGCGAACTGACCTCGGGCGTCTTCCCCGGGACCGCGCCGGATGAGAGGATTAAGTTACCCGCAGGTAGCACAGTCCTCGAGCCCCCGGAGGTGGAATCCGTGTCGCCCGATCCCCTCGGCGCAGCCCGCACCCACGAGACCCACGAGGTCACCAACCAGGTCCCGCCGCTGGCCGGCCACGACGTCGCCGCGGACCCGGTCCTGCTCGAGGGCCTGAGCCGGGAAGGCGCCGACTGGTACGCCGAGGACCTGCACCGCGTCGGCCGGCTCGCCGGATCCGAGCAGGCGCAGCTCTGGGCCGACGAGGCCAACCGGCATGAGCCCGAGCTGCGCACCCACGACCGCTACGGCCACCGCGTCGACGAGGTCTCATTCCACCCCTCGTACCACGCGCTGATGGACATCGCCGTGCGCGAGGGCCTGGCCGGGGCGCCGTGGGCCCAGCACAAGCCGGGGACGCACGTGGCCCGCGCCGCCGGATTCATGACCTGGTCCACCGTCGAGCAGGGGCACAGTTGCCCGATCTCGATGACCTACGCCGCCGTCCCCGCGCTGCGGGCGAACCCGGAGCTCGCCGCCGAGTACGAGCCCTTGCTCACCAGCCGCGTCTACGACCCGGGCCTGCGCGCCCCGCTCGGCAAGCGCGGGCTGCTCGCGGGCATGGGCATGACCGAGAAGCAGGGCGGCTCGGACGTGCGCGCCAATACGACGACCGCGACGCCGCGGCCGGACGGCACCTACCGGCTGCGCGGCCACAAGTGGTTCACCAGCGCGCCGATGAACGACGTGTTCCTCGTTCTCGCGCAGGCGCCCGGCGGCCTGTCCTGCTTCCTCGTCCCGCGCGTGCTGCCGGACGGAACCCGGAACACCTTCCTGATCCAGCGGCTCAAAGACAAACTCGGCAACCGCAGCAACGCGAGCAGCGAGCCCGAGTTCGACGACACCGTCGCCTGGCCGGTCGGGCCGGAGGGGCACGGCGTGCGCACGATCATCGAGATGGTCACGATGACGCGGCTCGACTGCGTCCTCGGCTCGGCCTCCGGCACCCGGGCCGCGCTCAACCAGGCCGCGCACCACGTCCGCCACCGCTCGGCCTTCGGCGGACGGCTGATCGACAAAGCCCTGATGCGCAACGTGATCGCGGACCTCGCGCTGGAATCCGAGGCCGCGACCACTCTCGCGCTCCGGGTGGCCGGGGCCGCCGACCGGGCGCTGCGCGGGGACGAGTCGGAGCGCGCGTTCCTGCGGCTGGCCACGGCCGTCGGCAAGTACTGGGTCTGCAAGCGCCAGCCCGCGGCCGTCGCCGAGGCGCTCGAATGCCTCGGCGGCAACGGCTACGACGAGGCCTCCGGCATGCCGCGGCTCTACCGCGAGGCGCCGCTCAACGGGATCTGGGAGGGCTCCGGCAACGTCAACGCCCTCGACGTATTGAGGGCTCTGATCCGCGAGCCCGACGCGCTCACCGCGTTCCGCGCCGAGATCGCCGCTGCCGCCGGCGCCGACTCCCGGCTGGACGCGGCGTGGCGGCGGCTCGAAGCGGAGCTCGTGCTCACCGAGGACGCCGAGACGCGAGCCCGCCGCCTGGTCGAGCGGATGGCGCTGGTGCTGCAGGCCTCACTGCTGGTGCGCTACGCCCCGTCCTGCGTGGCGGACGCCTTCTGCGCCTCGCGGCTCGACGGGGATCCCGGCATCGCCTTCGGCACCTTGGCCGCGGGCACCGACTTCGCCGGCGTGCTCGGCCGCGTACCGGCGTTGACCTGGGAAGTGGCGGCGGGTTCGTAGTCCACCGAGATCCGCGCGACACCACGCCGTCGCTCCTGCATCTGCGCGTACGAGGTGAAGGCCACGATGTCGGCGGGCACGAGGTTGGGACCGTCCAGCGTGCGCGGCCACAGCCTGCGTACCCTGACGCAGTCGGCCTCCAGCAGCAGCACCGTGACCCGCGACTGGATGTGCAGCCACGCGAGCAGGCCGAGGACGACGCCGAACACGCCGTACAGGTCTTCGGAGTTCTTCAACTCGTGGTCCACCAGGTAGCTGCCCAGCGACAGCAGCGACTGCCAGACCACGGCCGTCGCGGAGGCCGCCCGGACGAAGCTGCGGGTCGGCACCTCCCGGGCCGTCGCGAGTCGGAACCCGAGGGTGAACAGCGCGGCGTTCACCAGGGTGGACCCGGCCGCGCCGAGCCACTCCAGCCACAGCGCGTGGCCGTCGCCGATCCCTGACACGCTGGAGAGCGCCCCGTTGACCAGCACGTCCAGCGCGATCACGCCGAGCAGGGCCAGGCCGTGCGCCTGCCGGCGGATCCAGGAGGGGCGCCGGGCGTAGGGGATCCCCCAGATCGTGTTGAACGTCGCCTGCGCCGCGGTGCTCAGGCCGCGCGCGCCGAGCGCCGTGCCGATCAGGCCCACGCTCAGCCCCACGCCGGTGCGGTCCAGCGAGTGGATGTTCGCGTGCAACTGGGTGCCGATGACCGGGAAGTCGGTCAGAGCCGAGTGCAGCACCCACTGCTGCGCGCCAGGGTCGTGGCTGAGCAGGATGCCCAGGACCGTCGCCAGCACCAGCAGCAGCGGGAAGATCGCCAGGAACGCGTAGTAGGAGAGCAGGGTCGCGAGGTACCCGGCCTGGTCCTCGCCCGCCTTGCGGAAGACGGCGACGAGGTAGGCCACCGGGGGCACGCGCCGTTGTGCCGCGTCGAGTCGGTCCAACAGGCTTGGCATGATGCGCGGATACCCGGTGCGCGCGGGGCCATGCGCCGCGCGCATGAATCCCGGAACCGGGGGTAGCCGGGTGCGACGACAACGGCGCGAGGCGGCGCCGAAGCGGCTACGCTGTCCGCTGGCGCCCCGACCTTTCGACGTAGAGACCTCACGAGCTGCCGGCTGATCAATGCCTTCATTGCCACCGTCACCGAACCCGATCCCCGAACCCGGGGGCGAGCCGCTGTGCCTGCTGCGCTTCACCGACCCTGACGACCTGCCCCGGCTGCGGGCCGAGGTCGGCAAGGCCGCCGAGGCGGTCGGGCTCGACCCGCGCCGGGTGCCCGACTTCGTGCTCTCGGCCCACGAACTGGCCGCGAACAGCGTCATGCACGCCGGCGGGGCCGGACTGCTGCGGCTGTGGGCCCAGGACGGGAACCTGGTCTGCGAGGTCTCCGACGACGGAGCGCTGGAGGACACCTCGGCCGGGCGGCGCCGACCCGATCTGTCCGGGGACGGCGGGGCCGGGCTCTGGATCGTCCGGCAGGCCTGCGACGCGGTGCAGATCCGCAGCGTTCCCGGGCAGGGGACGACGGTACGGATGCAGATGGCGCTCGGCGCGAACGCGGACGGGCGCGGGGCGACCGAGCCGGATTAGCCGAGCCCGCCGACTCAGTCGGCCGCGGGCTCAGGCGAGCAGCGCCTCGTCCACCGTCGCGCAGGTGGTCACGAGGTCGTCCGCGCCGGTCAGCTCGAGGGTGCGGCGCACCGCGCGGTGCGGGGCGACCAGCCGAAGCCGGGCGCCGACCTGCTTGGCCTTGGCGTTGGCCAGCAGCAGCACGCGCAGGCCGCTGGAGTCGAGGAAGCTCAGCTCGGTGCCGTCGAGCACGACCATCCCGGCCGGTTCGATCAGCGGCTCCAGTTCGGCCCAGAAGCCGTCGGCCGCGGCCAGGTCGAGCTCGCCCGCGAGGGTGACCACGACACGGCCGGGACCGTCCTGGGCCACGGCGACTGCGAGGCGGTCCATGTGGTCGAGACCCTCCTTGGGCGGTAGTCGGGCGCCGGGTGAAACCAGGTGCCTGTCGGCGCACAGTTTAGCCGGTCGCCCCCGGCCCCGCGCGGGCGCGTCAGGGCTCGCCGATTCGCGGCGGTTGTCGGGAAATCGCTACGCCGGCAGCGGCGGGATGTCGGGTCCCGGCTCGGGGATGGGCGGCCAGGGCTGCGGCTCCGGCGGCACCGGGGGAGTGGGCGGACGCTCGGGGTTCGGCGGCTGCGGAGGTCCCGGCGGCTCGGGCGGCGGCGGGCTCGGGAAGGGCTCCGGCGAGCCGGGCTCCGGCAGCGGAGGCGGTGTCGGGCGGGGGTCGCGTTCGGGCTCCGGCAGGGGCGGGCGACCGTCCTGGTCTCGGGCCTTGTCGGTCGCATCCATTGTCTCGGGCTACCCGGTGCGTCGCGGTTCATGCGTGCGCGCGGGGTTTGCCCGGCGGCCGAGCGGTTACAGGCTGAACGGAGATGGAGGTGCGATGCGTTCCGAGGCCGCGCATGACGAGCCTTTGAGCCCTGACAAGCCGGGGCCCGAGGCCGAATCCGCCCAGCCTGCCCCGACCGACCGCACCGAGCAGCGTGCCGAGACGATGCGCGTGCTGCGCCGAATGTGCGCGCTGCCCGCCGACGATCCGGAGCGGGCCAGGCTGCGCGCCGAGGTCATCGAGGACCACATGCCCTACGCCCGGCACATCGCGCAGCGCTACGGCGGCCACGGCGCGACCGGCGAGGACTTCGAACAGGTCGCCTACCTGGGCCTGGTCAAGGCCGTGGACAACTTCGACCCGGAGCACGGCACCGGATTCCTCGGCTACGCCACGCCGATGATCATCGGCGAGATCAAGCGCTACTTCCGCGACGCGACCTGGGGCGTGCACGTCCCGCGGCGGATGCAGGAGCTGTCCGGCGCGCTGCGCAAGGCCACCGACACGCTCACCCACGCCCTCGGCCGCGAGCCGACGATCGCCGAGCTCGCCGCGCACCTCGGCGCCGAGCCGGAGGAGATCGTCGAGGCCATAGACGCGGCCGGCGCGTACACCACCGCGTCGCTGGACCACCCGGTGAACACCGACGAGCAGGGCGCCAGCCTGCTCGACTTCATGGGCGAGGAGGACGCGCGCTTCGAGGCGGTGATCGACCGGCAGGTGCTGACCGAGCTGCTCGCCAAGCTCGGTCCGCGGGACAAGCAGATCCTGCTGATGCGCTACTTCCGCGGCATGACCCAGGCGGAGATCGGCGCCGAGCTCGGCGTCTCCCAGATGCAGATCTCCCGCCTGCTCGGCCGGATACTGCGGGAGCTGCGCGCCGGATTCGGCTGAGATTCGCCGGAGCGGTACCCGGGCACGAGGTTTGCCACCGCACGCCCCGGTTATCCGGGACCGGTACGACAACTAGGCCGCGAGGAGGAAAGCGATGCAAGGCGGCAGACAGTTTCACGGCTACTGAACGCCATGCGCATGCAGCATCTCGACGTCACCACCACCCTCTCGGCCGACCGGCGCCTCGCCGTCGTGGCGGTCACCGGGGAACTCGACCTCGGCAGCGCCGAACAGCTCTGGCCGAGCCTGGAACGACTGCTGACGACGCCGTCGATCGAGCTCGACGCGGTGATCCTCGACGCCACCCGCCTCGAGTTCCTCGACTCCAGCGGATTGCGTGTACTGTTGCGCGGCGCGAAGCTCGCCGAGGGCGCGGGCGCCGCCTTCCGGGTCGTGGCCCCGAATCCGGTGGTTCAACGCGTGCTCGAGCTCGCCGGCGTGGCGCGCGCCCTGGATCTGCGCCCCGGCCTCCCCGGGGCCTTCGCGTGACGGACCCGGTGGCGGGGTATGGGCTTGCCTGGTGCGGCGCCGCCGCCGGGGCACGGGACTGGAGACGGGAGCGGGAGCGGACCGATGATGATGCGGGACACCACGACGGGTGGTCAGGGAGCGGACAGAGCGGACCGCGATGCGGACGACGAGGCCACGGCAGCGGCAGCGGTGCCCGGCGAACCCGGGGCCGCACCGCGGACCCCCGTTCCAGCGGATCAGGGCGATGACAAGTCCGATGCCGCCGAGCCGGCCGAATTGCTGCCCGAGTCAGAGGTCTTCATCGAGATCCCGGCCGACCGCCTCTACGTGGTGCTGGCCCGCTCGGCCGCCGTGCACCTCGGCGCCGTGCTGCACCTCGGCATCACCGACGTGACCGACCTGCGGCTGGCCGTGGACGAGGCGTGCGCGCTTTTCCTGCTGCATCCGGCGTTCCCGGACGGCGCGTCCGTGGGCCTGGCCTGCCGCTTCGCCGCGTACGCGGGGGAGCTGCGGGTCACCGTGCGCGCCCCGGTCCCGCCCGGTTTCGCCCCGGACACCGAGGCCATCGGCTGGATCATGCTCGGCGCCCTGGTCGACGACCTCGGCTGGGCGCAGCAGGACGGCTACGGCACCGTCACCCTGACCAAGAGGTTCACCCCGCCGCGCCCGCGTTGAACCCGAGCCGCAGCGCCACGGCGTGAGCGCGAGTGCGAGTCACGAGAGTAAGTGAGTTCCCATGACCCCCCGTCAGCCAGGCCCCGCCAGACCTGACGCGGCGCGGCCGACAGCGGGTCGGGCGGTGCCCGCGCAGGCCGGGAACGCGGCGGCCGGCCCGGACCGCGCGGCGCGGGCCGAACAGCTGGCCCTGCTCTGCCGCGTCGTCGACACCTCCTTCGAGCCCGCGCTGCTGGTCCGCTTCGCCGAGCAGCTGTACGCGGAGACCGACGCGCTGGGCGACGAGCTGATGATCGTGGCGGCGAACGTCGCGGCGGCCGACCTGTTCGTCGCGGCGCCCGAGCGTCGGCTGCCCGGCCGCAGGCTGACCGAGCTGACGCCCTGGGCGCGGGCCTCCGGCCTGCTCGACGCGCTGCGCGAGGCCCTGGAGACCGGCACCCCGCTGCGTATCCACGAACACGGATACGAGGACGTCGCGGAGCCCGGCGGGCGGGTGCGTCCGCGCAGCGTCTCGGTGGGCGCGTTGCGTATCGAGCCGGGGCTGCTGCTCGTCACGCTGCGCCCGAATCGCGGCAGCGCGGGCACCGATCCGGTCTGGGAGGAGAAGCTGCACCGGCTGGCCGGGACCGGGCCGTGGGAGTGGGACGTGCGGGCCGGCACCGTCTACTGGTACGCGCAGGCCCTGGCCGTGCTCGGCTCCGGCCTCGCGCCCGGACCGCTGCCCGCCGATCAGCCCCCGTACACCGTGCACCAGGACGACGCCGCCGAGCATGATGCCTTCTTCGCCGCCCTGGCTCGCGACGCGCGGCCCGGGCACGCCGAGGTCAGGGTTCTGCAGTCGACCGGAGCGGTGCGGCACATCAGGATCGGCGGCGAACCGGTGTGCGACGCGGAGGGCAGGGTGCTGCGCGTCTACGGCTCGGTCCAGGACATCACCGACCGCCGCCGGATCCAGACCGCGCTGGAGATCGCGCAGGTGCAGCTCGCCGCGCGGCGCAGCCGGGCCGACTCCGAGCGGCAGCTCGCCGGGCTGCTGCAGCAGATCATCATGCCGACCGGTCTCGCGCCGGACGCGCTGCCCGGCATCGAGCTTGCCACCCGCTACCGGCCGGCGAGCGCGGCGGCCGGGGTCGGCGGCGACTGGTACGGCGTGACCCGGCTGTCCGACGGCAGGCTGCTGCTGCACGTGGGCGACGTGGCCGGACACGGCTTCCCGGCCGCGACCGCGATGGCCAGGCTCTACCACGCGCTGCACGGTCTGGCCGTGACCGGAGGCGGCAGCGCGCGGCTGCTGCACTGGCTCAACAAGCTGACCTGCGAGCTGCCGGAGTTCACCATCGCCAGCGCCTGCTGCGCGCTCTACGACCCGACCCGGCGGGTGCTGAACCTGGCCAGCGCCGGGCACCCGAACCCGGTGCTGGTGCGCGAAGGCCGGGCCACGATCGTTACCAAGCCGCACGGCGGGATGCTCGGCGTGGACGCGGAGGGGACGTTCGAGGAGCAGGAGCACCTCATCGAGCCCGGAGACGTCCTGCTGCTCTACACGGACGGCCTGATCGAGCGCCGCCGCCGCGCCCCCGAGGAGAACATCGCCTCGCTGCTCGACTACGCGACCCGGCCGACCGAGGACCTCGAGGCGTACGCGGACCAGATCCTGCGGCGGGTGCGCTCCGACACGGACGACGACGCCTGCCTGCTCGCGGTCCGGTTCGACTGAAGCCCGCTATCTCTTGATCAGGCGCCTTATCAGGGCGAGCAGCTGGTCCACCTCGACCGGCTTGGTGACGTGCTCGTTCGTCCCGGCGGCCAGGCTCCGCTCCCGGTCGCCGGGCGCGGCGCGGGCCGTGACGGCGATGATCGGCAGGTCGGCGAACTGCTGGTACGAGCGGATCCGCGCGGTCGTCCCGTAGCCGTCGAGTCCCGGCATCATCAGGTCCATCAGCACGACGCTGATATCAGGGTTGCGCAACAGCAGCTCGATGCCCTCGGGCCCGTTGTCCGCGGTGAGCGCGGTCAGGCCGTACAGCTCGAGCGCGCTGACCATGGCGAAGACGTTGCGCACGTCGTCGTCCACGACCAGCACCTTCTCGCCCTCGAAGCGGATCTGCCCGTAGCCGGGCTCGGCGGGCTCGGCCAGCGGGTCGGGGGCGACCGGGGCCTGCGTGAGCCAGTGCAGGGTCAGCCGCTCGACCGCCTGCCCGGCCGAGCGCACCACCTCGGCCCGCTTCCGGCCCCGGGTGACGACGTCGGCCTGGTCGAAGGCGGCCGGGTCGCCGTCCGGGGCGAAGCAGAGCAGCGGTACGCCGGGCACCCGCGCGTCGAGCGTGGCGAGGACGGAGCGCAGCAGCCCGAGCTGCCCGCGCGCGTCGAGCAGGGCGCTGACGACGCGGTGCCCCTCGATCGCCGCGCGCACCGCCTCGGCGGAGTCGACGCGCAGCACGGAGGCCTGGTCCCAGATCCCGCCGAGCCCGCGCAGCGCCGTGCGCGCCGCGTCCCGCATCGGTTCGGCGACGTCGGAGTCGGCTGGGGCCGCACCTGACTCGACGACCAGGATCGCGGGCGGCTTCTCGGCGTCCGCCGGTGGGTTCGAAATCTCGCCACGCGAAGGCTCCGGGGTCTCGGCACCCTCGTCGCGCCGCAGCCGCTCCGCTTCGAGCTGCCAGGCCTGGGCCCGCTCCGCGATCGCGTTGAACAGCGTGCACAGCTCCGCCGTCTCGGCCCGCTCGCCCGGCACGGCGTCGAGCGGTGCCCGCGCCGACCCGTCCCCGGCGCGGAAGGCGCGCATGGCCTCGAGCAGCGCGCGGACGCGGTCGTCGTGGGGAGCACGGTCCTGGGGTGCGGCGCTCAAGCCGGTCCTCCTGCTGGTGCGTGGGCGAACGCCGCCGGAATCGGAATTGGGTGGTCCCGGGCCGCACAGCTGAAGTTACCAGGCGGTCCGCGCTCAGGCTCCGTCGTCGCGCGGCGTGTACCGACCGGCGGCGCTGATGGCCGGGCGATCGGCCGACTTGCCGAACACCTGCCGCGCCGTGACCGCCCGCTCGGCCCGGCCCTTGCCGGCGAAGCTGACCGCCCAGTGGAAGATCGTGGTGACCCGCTGCTCGAAGCCGACCAGGTAGAGCAGGTGCACGAACAGCCACAGCAGCCAGGCGGGGAAGCCGGTCAGCTTGATCCTGCCGACGGAGGCGACGGCGTTGAACCGGGCGATCGTGGCCATCGAGCCCTTGTCGTGATAGCGGAACTCCGGCTTGCCGCCGTGTCCCTGCAGCCGCGCGACGATCTGCGCGGCGGCGTACCGGCCGCCCTGGATCGCTACCTGGGCCACGCCCGGCAGGTCGTCGAGTGTCATCACGTCGCCGACCACGAAGATCTCCGGGTGCCCGGGGACCGTGAGATCGGGCAGGACCTGGATACGCCCGGCCTTGTCGGTCGGCGCCTCGGTCGCGGCGGCGAGCTCGGCGGCGAAGGAGGACGCGCTGACCCCGGCCGCCCACACCTTCACCATCGACTCGATGCGTTCGGTGCTTCCGTCAGGGTTCTTCAACGTGACGCTGTGCGCGTCCACGTCGGTGACCATCGTGCCCAGCTTCACCTCGATGCCGAGGGCGCCGAGCTTGCGCAGCGTGCGCTCCGGCAGCGGCGCCCCGAAGGCGGGAAGCACCTCGTCCCCGCCCTCGACCAGCACGATCCGGGCCGAACGCGGGTCGATCCTGCGGTATTCGCCGGTCAGCGCGCGGTGCGCGAGCTCGGCGATCTGCCCGGCCATCTCCACCCCGGTCGCCCCCGCGCCCACGACCGTGAAGGTCAGCCGCCGGGCCCGCGCGGCCGGGTCCTCCTCCAGCTCGGCGAGCTCGAACGCGCCGAAGATCCGGCCGCGCAGGTCGAGGGCGTCGTCGATGCTCTTGAGCCCCGGAGCGTGCACGGCGAACTCGGGATGCCCGAAATAGGACTGGCTGGCCCCGGTCGCCACGATCAGGCTGTCGTAGCCGATCGAATAGGCCGCGGTACGCCCCGGGGCCCGGGCCGTCACCCGCCGCGCCGAGGTGTCGATGGCGACCGCGGTGCCCAGCAGCACCCGCGCGTTGCGCTGGTGCCGCAGCACCTCCCTGGTGGCCGGGGCGATCTCGCCCTGCGACAGGATGCCCGTCGCGACCTGGTAGAGCAGCGGCTGGAAGAGATGGTGCGGGGTGGCGGCGAGGACCGTGACGTCCACCTCGGCCCGGCGCAGCGCCTTGGCCGCGAACAGCCCGCCGAACCCGGATCCGATGATCAGCACTCTGTGCCGGGCCGCCGGGGCCCAGGCGAGCGGAGTGGGTGCAGGCTCAGTCGTGTCCATGCGCGACCCGGTTCCCATGATTCTCCTTCGCTGAGTACCCCATCTTCGGGGCCGGGGCAACATTCCGTGGTCTGTTATGCCGGTTTTTTGCCCATAGGGCAGTGGGCAGGGCTTGTCCGTCCTAGGCTCGTCAGAGCCTAGGAGAAGCCCCTTCGTTCACGAAGGGGAGGAGTCACGGTGCCGAAGTCTAAACGTCAAGACTATCCCGGCAGAAGGCCTTGCGATCATCGAATGCGGTTTAGCGCACGACGGTGACAGCGAGTCCGAAATATGGATGCGGCCACCCGCGCAAGCCGGGTGGCCGCACCGTTCGATGCCTCTGGCTGGTCGCGTCGGCAGGCGTGGCGGCCAGGTTGCGGCGCGATCGCGGGCGTGTGCCGGAGAACATCCCGCTGACCGAGATCTCGGTCGAGGACTTCCTGGCGCCTTTCAACGGGATTTGTCGGACGAACTTCCTCACTGCGACCGCCGCCGCCCGGCACATGACGTCGCAGGGCTCGGGCACGATCACGCTGCTCTCCGCGACCTCCGCGAAGGAGAGCCGGCACGAGATGGGCGGGTTCAGCCTCGCCTGCGCGTCCATCGAGGCGCTGGTCCGCAGCCTGGCGGGCGAGGTCGGCCGGAAGGGCGTGCGCGTCGTCGGCATCCGGTCGAACTTCACCCCGGAGACGTACCCCGGCGTCACGGACGCCGACGTCGCCCCGCTGATCAGGGACACGCTGCTCGGCCGCCTGCCGCGCCTGGCCGAGCTGTCAGGCACCGCCGTCTACCTGGCCTCGGAGGCCGCCGGCGCGATGACCGGCGCGATCGTGAACCTCAGCTGCGGCGCGATCATCGACTGCACCACCCCTGCTTACTTACTTACGGAATCAGGTCACCCGAAGATTTCCCACTCCGACACCTGAGCGCCGTTCTGCACGTCGTTCGCCGTGAAGCTCAGCTGCACGTACCGGTACGCCGTACCGGACGGGAAGTCGATCGTCACGGTGTTGCCCGTGCTCGGGTTCCAGGTGTACGTCGCGGACGCCACGATCGTCGTCCACGTGCTGTCGTTGGTCGAACCGAGCACCGAGAGCGTCTGAGTCCTGGTCTGCCAGGCGCTCGACGGCGGCAGGTCGATCACCGTGTCGCCGAGCGTCTGAGTCGATCCCAGGTCCACGGTGATCGTGGACGGCCAGGTCCCGTCCACCGACTCCCAGTACGTGCTCGTGTTGCCGTCGTTCGCGTTCGCGGCCACGTAGCTCTGGGTGTAGCTCGACGCCGAGATCGGCTGATTCAGCGCCAGGTTCGTCGTCGAGCCGGAGCTGGTTCCCGCGCCGGTCAACGGGACCGTCAGGGTGCTGTTGGTCGCGTTGCTGCTGACCGTCAGGTTCGCCGAGTACGCCTGCGCCGCGGTCGGGCTGAACGTGACGCTCGCGGTGCACGAGGCCCCGGCCGCCAGCGAACTTCCGCACGTGTTCGTCTCCGAGAACCCGGCGCCCGCCGAGATCCCGCTGATCGCCGCCGCCGCGTTGCCGGTGTTGTCGATCGTCACCGTCTGCGCCGCCGTCGTCGAGCCGACATTCTCCGAACCGAAGGCCAGCGAGGACGGGGAAGCCGTCAGCGTCGCGCTCGAACCCCCGCCGCTCGAGGAGGAGCCCGGGAAGATCTCGAACTCGCTCACCTGCGCCGCGGTCCAGCCGGTGTTGCCGGAGAAATCGAGCTCGAGGTACTGGTCGTTCGTCCCGGCCGGCAGGTTGAACGAGACCGTGTTCCCGGTGGCCGGATTGAACGTGTAGCCCGCCGAGCCGACGAGCGTCGTCCACGAGCTGCCGTTCGTCGAGCCGAGCACCGAGAGCGTCTCCGTGCGCGTGCTCCACGCCGTCGCGGGCGGCAGCGTCAGCGTCACCGAGCCGAGTGACATGCTCTGCGCCAGGTTCGCGGTCAGCGTCTGCGGATAGCCCGCGCCGTCCTGGCTCTCCCAGTACGTGCTCGTGTTCCCGTCGTTCGCGTTGCTCGCCGGGAATCCGCTGTACGAACTGCTCGCGGTCATCGTCGCGCCGAGGGCCAGGTTCGTCGTCGAGGTCAGGCCCGTGCCGCTGAGCGAGGCGCCGATCGGGGTGGCCGTTGCGCTGTTGGTGACAGCCAGTTCCCCCGTCGCCGCGCCGCCCGCTGTCGGCGAGAACGTCACGCTCACCGAGCACGACGCGCCCGCCGCGAGAGCGCTGCCGCAGTTATTGGTCTCGGCGAACGCGCCGCTGGCCACGATTGAGGAGATCGAGATCGCCGACGCGCCCGGATTGTTCACCGTGACCGACTGCGCCGCAGTGGTCGAGCCGACGTTCTCATAACCGAACGCCAGCGCCCCCGGCGTGACCGTCGGTGGTGTGTTCACAGCATTCGTACCGGTACTCCCGATCAGCTGCACAGTGGTCGGGCTGCCGGGTTCGCTGCTCGGAATCGTCAGCGTGCCGGTGGTGATTCCGGAGGCCGGGGCCGTGAACGAGACGTCCACCGCGCACCACACGGAGGTGTTGCCCGGGACGGTCGCCGCGAGGCTCGTGCCGCACGGATCGCTCGAGTCCTGCGACACGGTGAAGCCGCTGCTGGCCGAGATCGCGCCGAGTGTCGCGGCGGCGGTGCCGGTGTTCATGATCGCGATTCGCTGGGTCGGGGCGGCCTGGCCCACGGTCGCGTTCTCGAAGGTGGTCACGCCCGGGTAGGCCCAGATCGGCCACGTGCTCGGCATGCCGCAGGTGGTGCCGGACCAGCCGGAGTTCCCGCTGCCCTGGGTGATGGTGAACCCGGAGCCGCAGACGAACTGCCCGGCCACGCCCACCCCGGTCGCCGTGGTGTTGTCCACCTCGATCGAGCCGGGCGCCTGGTCTTGGAAGACGAACGTGCCGACGTTGGTGACCGTGTTGCCGCTGATGGTCACGCCGGTGACGGTGTATCCGGCGGTAGGCGCCGTGTCCGTCGCCGAACCGTCGTACATGTTCTCGTTCTGGAACTGGAACGCCTCGTAGGGGCTGTCCAGGATCGTGTTGCCGGTGATGTTGTAGGTGGCGTTCATGTTGCCCTGCTGCGGCCAGAACCAGATCGCGCCGACGCCGTAGTTCCAGCCCGGGTCGAACTGTCCGGTGCGGATCAGCTCGTTGCCGCTGACCGTCGTGGTGCCGGAGACCGCGGTCGAGCCGAAGCGCTGGCCGATCCCGATGCCGCCGCCGCGGGTGACCGTGTCCTGCAGCAGGTTGTTCGTGACCTGCGATCCGGAGGTGTCGCCGTACAGGGCGACGTTGTTGGCCACCCCGGGCGAGTTGACGGTGTTCTGGGTGAACGTGTCGTTCGTGTCGCCCGAGTTCTCCGCCCACATGGCCAGGCCGTCGTCCTGCGTGTTGCGGATGAAGCTGTTCTCCACGGTCGAGTTCGTGATCGCGCCGGCGGCGGCGTTGAAGTTCACGCCGTCCGCGGTGGTGTCCTGGATCTGCACGTTCTCGATGGTCAGACCGTTGGTGGGCCCGAGTATCCAGGCGCCGACCTTCGTGTTCTGTATCCACACGTCGTTGATCGTGGAACTGCTGAAGGTCCCGTTGAAGCCGTTGACAGAACCGTCGCTGTCGACCCGGGTGTTGACGTTCCCGAAGATCGCCAGATTCGATATGTTGATATTACTGCCATTGCCGGCGAACTCGACGTTCGAGCCGGTCAACGTCGTATACCACTCCCCGGCGCCCTCGACCGTCACATTGTTGACGTCGAGCGGCTGGCTGATCGTATACGTGCCCTGTGGCAGGTAGACGGTCTGGCCGGAGCTCTCCGCGGTGTTGATCGCGTTCTGCAGGGCGGTGGTGGAGTCGTTGACCCCGGTGTCGTCCGCGTTGTACGGAGCCTGCGTTACGTTGATCGCGTTCGCGGGCTGGGCGGTCGCCGCGGCCACGTTGTAGAAGTCCGCGGTGTTGATCGCGTACCAGGGCGAGTTGTCCCCGGCGTCCACCTGCACCTTGACGACCGTGCCGATCGGCAGGGTCGAGGAGAACTGGTAGCGCACGTCGGCGAAGAAGTCGTGCGGCACCATCGTGTCGGCCTCACCGACGGTCGGCGTGTTCGTCACCGTCGCCTGCGAGCCGTAGAGCCAGGAGTACTGCGAGGTCAGCGACAGCGCCGTGGTCAGGGTGTTGCCGACGTACAGGTCCAGCGGCTCGGTGATGCCGCCGCCGCTCAGCGAGTCCGGGATGGAGTAGTGGAAGTCCACCGCGTTCGCGGCGGTGGTCAGCGTGAAGGAGACGTACTGGCCCTGGCCGATCAGCTCGACCGCCTGCCGACCGGTGCCCTCGGACTGCAGCGTGCCGAGGTTGTAGTCGACCGGCAGGACCGTGCCGTTAGTCGTGCCCTGAGTCGCCGCCAGGTACTCGGTGAAGGGCACCGTGGCGCCGGTGGCGGCGGCGCTTGCGGCCGGGTGGGTAGTGACTACAGCCTGGGCGGGGGCGGCCAGGCTGATAGCGGTGACGAACGGGGCGACGAGTAAGGCCGCGCCGACCGCCACGAGCCGTCTGATGGGTTGCATGGATTTCTCTACCCTTCGCAGGCACCTTCCCGTGCTTGGGCAGGGGAGATGCCAGTCATCGTTGACCAGAACGGGGGTGGAGCCGTGGATCGATGTCCAGCGCAGCGTAGGACCGGCGAAACTTCCATGCAATACAAGAGGCCTGGCCCAGTACAGATTTTACCTTCTCCTGCAAAATCTGGACTGGCCTGACAGCCCATCAGCCCGACGCGAAACGCCGACGGAGCCCGGCTGCCCGGGATCCGCCCTCGTTCCTCACTACATTTCCTGTCATGAGTACGGAGAGTGACGGCAGGTCAGTGCGCGGTGCGGGCGGGGGAGCGGCCCGGCGCTGGTCGGCCCTCGGCATCTTCCTCGGGGTCAGCGCGCTGGCCGGGGTGCTGTTCGCCGGCTTCCTGCTGCCGGTGGTCGGCTCCTCCGGGCTGATCGTCAAGGCGGCCTCCGACCACTTCGAGGACCTGCCGAGCGCCTTCGACGCCCCGACGCTGCCGCAGCGCACGCAGATCCTCGCCTCCGACGGCTCGGTGATCGCGCAGACCTGGGGCGACTACGGCAACCGCGTCGTCGTGCCGATGAGCCAGATCAACCCGAACATGCCGAACGCGCTGGTCGCCATCGAGGACTCGCGCTACTACCAGCACGGCGGCATCGACCTGACCGGCACCGTCCGCGCCTTCTTCAACGACGCGCAGGGCGGCGACACGCAGGGCGGCTCGACGATCGCGCAGCAGTACGTGAAGAACGTGCTGCTGCTCGAGGCCGGGACGAACAAGAACCTGCAGCAGCAGGCCGTCGCCGACACCGTCGCCCGCAAGGTCACCGAACTGCGCTACGCCGTCTCCGTCGAGCGGCAGATGAGCAAAGAGCAGATCCTGCAGAACTACCTGAACCTCGTCTACTTCGGCAACGGCGCTTACGGAGTCGAGGCCGCCGCCGAGCGGTACTTCTCCACGACGTCCGCCAAGCTGACGGCGCCCCAGGCCGCGGTGCTCGCCGCGATTGTCAACAGCCCGACGTACTACGACCCCTTCACGTACCCGAAGAACGCGCTGGCCCGGCGCAACCTCGTGCTGCAGAAGATGGCCGACCCGAGCCTGCACTACCTGACGGCCAAGCAGGCCGCCGACGACGAAAAGCAGCCGCTCGGCCTCGCGCCGACCCCCGCGAACAGCGGCTGCATCGCGGCCACCGCGTCGGCCGCGTTCTACTGCAACTACGTCTACACGACGTTCCTCGCAGACCCCGACTACGGCGCCACCGCCGCCGACCGGCAGGCGCTGTGGGGACAGGGCGGGCTGACCATCAACACGACGCTGGACCCGACCACGCAGAACTCGGCGGCCAAGGCCGTCGCAGATCACACTTATCCGACGGACAAGGTCGCCTCGACCATCGTGATGATCCAGCCCGGCACCGGCCAGATCAAGGCCATGGCCCAGTCAAGGCCGATGGGCAACAACGCCGGCCAGACCTTCGTCAACCTCGCCGCGGACCCGCAGCACAACGGCACCCTCGGTTTCCAGGCCGGCTCCTCCTTCAAGATCTTCACCGGCCTGGCCGCGCTCAACCAGGGCTTCGACCCCAGCCTGCCGGTCGACGCCGTCTCCCCGCTGGTGCTCGGCGGCACCCAACTGGCCACCTGCGTCAACGGCCAGAGCTCGATCACCTGGCCGGACAGCTACCAGCCGACGAACGACGACAAGAACACGTACATGGTGCCGATGGACCAGGCGTTCTGGTACTCCGTCAACACGTACTTCCTGACGCTGGAAACCCAAACCGGCCTCTGCGCCCCCGCCCAACTGGCCGAGTCGATGGGCGTAACCAAGGACAATGACCTGGGCCAGGGCAAGCCTCTGGACCAGTTCGCATCCTTCACCCTAGGCACGAACCAGATCACCCCGGTAGAGATGGCCGCCGCCTACGCGACCGTCGCCGCCCAGGGCGTCTACTGCACCCCGTACGTGATCACCGGCGCGACGGCCGTCACCGGCAAGCAGTACAAGGGCCAGCAGCAGTCGTGCAAGCAGGTCCTGCCCGCCAACACGGCCAACGAGCTGACGTCGATGCTGCAAGGTGTGCTGACCCAACAGGGAGCCACGGCCGACGGCCTGGGCCTGGCCGGAGGACGCCCAGCGGCAGGCAAGACCGGCACCACCGACAGCTCCGTAGCCACCTGGTTCGACGGCTATACCCCGCAACTGGCGGCAGCCGTATGGACCGGCTTCGTCGACTCCGGCGGCGGCAAGGGCGAGTCGATGTCGAACATGAGCGTAGGCGGCCAGTACTACGGCGGCGAGATCTTCGGCGCCACCATCTCCGCCCCGATCTGGCAGCAGGCCATGAACGGCGCCCTGGCGAACCAGCCGGTCCTCACCTTCAACCCGCCCAACGGCTTCCCGACCGACCAGCCCACCACCGGCTCCCCGATCGTCAGCAACTCCCCGACAGCCCTGGGCAAGTCCCGCACCCCCATCGTCGTCCTCCCCGGCGGCCAGAAGAAGCAGCCCCCGGCCGCGCCCGCCGCCCCCGGTCCGAAGAAGACCGCCGCCCCCGCCACCGGAGGCAGGCACTAGCTCTCCTGTCCGCCGCTTGCGGTTTACGGTCGGCCCTGCCTACGTCACCGGCACTACGCTCCGCTCCGTGCCGGTTCCTCGTTCGGGCCACGCTCCGCTAAAGGTCGCTGCGCTAGCTTCGCCCACCCACCCACCCCCTCAACCCTCAATCGTGCCCTACGTCGCTCCGCTCCTCGGGATCAGTCGTCCTCCCTCGTACCTCGGTCGTCCTCCCGCGAACGCTGCGTGGTCCCTGACGCCGTCCGGTGGGTCGAGCAGCAGTCGGAAACAGTGGCTGAGGGAGACGTTGCAGACGATTGGAATCCGTCCGGGTGGGTCATCGCGGGATTCGCGGGCGCCGCATTCTTGGCGGGAGTCATCTGGGGATGGTCAACCGGCTCCAGCGGCGGCCTGTGGGAGGAGGTTGGTCGCGAGCCGCTGAACCGGGATTGGGACAGTCGGGGAACCGACGGAACACTCGGTAGATCACAGCCTGGAGGTGCTGGCAGCGCCGTCGGCTACCAGGAGCCCACCGGCTGGAGTAGCGAAGGAGGCTGGGGTTGGGGTGGTGGCGGAGGCTGGGGCCAGCCCAGACCCAAGCCGAAGCCCGCCGCACCCGTGTGCGACGCAGCTTGTCAATTCCGCATCCACCTGCATCAACTGCAAAACCTGAGTTCCCAAGGCCGCAGCAAGAACACCGCAGGCAAGGCAACCGTCAACCCCCGTACTACCGGAGCCGCCTCTAGGGGCCCCGTGCTGGGGGTTGCTACAAACGACACGGGCAACGACAACCCCGGCGGCGCAGAACTGACCGCCAGCCTCCCGGGCTACTGGCTCGATGCCAACGGCAACTACGTAAGCATGGCCGACGGCACGGTCTACTGCGGCGCGGGGAACTCCACCGACTGCGAGCTTAGTTCTCTTACATCGCTGTATCTTCTTGGTAAGAACCAAGTTCGCGGTCCTGATGGACGGTTTATTGCAGACCCGAACTTGATCGTTGATGGCACGTACGCGCGTGTTACACTATGGGCTGCAACGAAGACGGCAATCTTGGCGGCAGCTCCGCAAGATTCCGCAGGTAATTTTATCGATCCGAATACGGGTCAAATTATACCCGCTTCCGGCCCGTATCACTTTGGGCACTTGCCGGGATTTGAGTATTGGAGGAATCGCGATTTGGCAATTCAGCTTGGCTGGACACGCGTCGAGTTCATCCAGTTTGAGAATGACCCGAACCACTATCAAGTAGAGGATCCGACGAATAACATGAGCCACCGGTATGAGCAGCCCTGAGTTCGCAGTGGATCGCCTCGGGCGAGGACCGCTGCACCTAGCCGTCCTTGGTGGAGACGTTGCCGAGGTCGAGAGGTTACTGAGCCTTGGGGCGGATCCAAATGCTGCGGACGCTAATGGATTCACTCCGTTGCATTATGCGGCACAACAGGGCGAGCTAGACGCTACCCGGCTCCTCCTTCATGGCGGTGCTTCTGTCGATGCCAGGAACTCGCACGGAAACACCCCGCTGTTCGTCGCGGTATTCAACTCAAGAGGGCGCGGCGATATTATCGAAAGCTTGCGTGACGGTGGGGCCGATCCAGGGGCAGTCAATAATTACGATCAGTCGCCCGTGGGCCTTGCCAGGCTAATCGCGAACTACGATGTCAGGCAATATTTCTCGGATCTCGATAGCACGAGTTAGATTCGATAACTCGTGGAGAGGCTTTCATGTAAAAGATGGGCCACCCCTGATTTGGCCTGGTCTCGATCCTCCAGTCGTAGTCATCTCTTGACTTGAGGGTTCGACTGGCTGGACTTGAAGCCCGGTTGACGGTCTTTGTCCTCGCGGCCCGTGTGATGGCCCGAGAGTTTCGCCCGTCACGGCCAGCCTCATCGCCCGATCCAGTGACGATCGGAAAGGCTCTGTTGGGCCACGTTCTATTCAGTCCCGCGCCTGACATCGATGCCTTGCCTCAGCGGGCGTTGCCCAGGTTTCGGTCCGCGTCGGCGCCTTCGAGCATGAGGGTGAGTTCTTCGATGCGCTGGAACCGGCCGTCGGGGGCGAAGTCGGCGAAGAGGTAGACCTCTATGCGGACGGCGGAGCCGTCGTTCTTGGTGATGTGGACGGTGTGGTGGTCGGCGTAGCGGGCGCCGTCGGTCAGTTCGTCGTGGATCTCGATGGTGCCGTCGGCCACGATGGTGCGCAGGTGGGCGATGTGGGCGAGGAAGGCGTCGCGGTCGTCCCAGCGGCCGTCGGTGCGCTGGCGGAAGCCGGGGGCGAAGTGGCGGTCGGCGGCCTCGTGGAGGTCGAGTCCGGGGATGAAGATCAGGTCATTCAGGGCGGCGGCGATGTTGGTGGGGTTCGTCATGTCGAGTCCCTTCGGACAGTATGCGTGCGTTGCGCACGCATACTGTCACTGTAGCGCGCGGTGCGTGCACTGCGCACGCTATGCTGGATGCGTGGAGAAAAGCGCAGGTCACGAGATCGCCGAGGCGCTGGGTGTACTACTCAAGCGCAGTACCCGCATTGAGCTGCACCGGATCCTCACCGCCGGCATGGGGGAGGCCGTAGACGAGCTGACATACCCGATCCTCAGCGGACTCGCTCGGACCGGGCCACGCAGCGCCGCTGACCTGGCCTCTGAAGTCGGGCTCGACCGGTCGGGCGTCACCCGACGCGCCTCCCGGCTGGAGGCGGCCGGGCTTGTGCGGCGGGAATCCGATCCTTCTGACGGACGTGCCACGCTGCTGACCCTGACCGACGAGGGAGAACGCACCGTGGAGATACTGCGTCAGCGGCTGGCCGACAACATCAGCGCCAGTCTCGCCTCGTGGCCCGACGATGAGGTGGCGGCCTTCGCCGACCATCTTCGCCGCTTCATCACCGACGGGCCGTTCACGTAGTCGTGCCGACCTAATCTCATCTCCGCCGAACCACTTACCGCGCCTTCACCTACCTCTGCTTAATCTCGATGTTGTGAGGCACTTGCTGGATTCCGCCGGGCACGCCGCGGACCCGGAGACGCTGCGGGCCCGGCTTGCGGTGGACGGCTACCTTTACTTCCGCGGCCTGCTGCCCGAGGCGCGGGTCGCGGAGGCCGGCACCGCTGCGCGCGTCGCGCTCGCCGATGGCGGCTGGGTCGACGCCGAGGGGCGGCCGAACGGTGCGCGGCGTGCGGTCAACGCGCGCGAGGCCGTGTCCGACCAGGCCTACCGGCGCGCGACCGCGGCTCCTGCCGTCAACCGCATCCCCTACCTCGAGCCGCTGCGCGCGATGGTGCGCGGGCTGCTCGGGCCGGACGCGTTCTCCTACCCGGTCAAGGTGCTGCGCGCGGTCTATCCGGAAGGCGAGCAGGTGCCGCGTGGCCGGTACGTGCACCAGGACTACATCGGCGCCGGCGTCAACGACATGCTGACCACCTGGGTGCCGCTGATGCCGATCCCACGGCGCCAGGGCGGCTTGGCGGTGCTCCCCGGCAGCCACCGCGCCGCGCCGCCACGGATCAGGGTGCTGTGGGACGAGCAGGCCGAGTCCGAAGGCTGGGCCACCGCCGATTTCGCGGTGGGCGACGTCCTGCTCTTCCACTGCCTGACCTCGCACGCGGCCCTGCCCAACCGGGCCGCGCGGCTGCGCCTGTCCCAGGACACGCGCTGGCAGTCCGCCGGGCAGCCCGCCCCCGAGCGGATGATCTACGGGCCGCTCCCGGTCGGCGGCGGGGAGCTGTTCCACCGCTTGTTCGGGCGCAGCCCCTGGTGGGAGCCGGTCCCGGCAACGCTGCGAACCGCGCAGCCGACACAGCTCGCCGCGCAGCCGCCGTGGTCCCGCTTCTTCCTGGTGGACCGCCGTTGGGCCGGGCGCGCGGAACGAGGGCAGCAGGCGGACGTGCGCTGACGGGCTCGAGCTCAGCCGCCGGACGTCGGCCCGGACAGCAGCGCCAGGTCCGCGCTGATTGCCGCCGCGGCGTCCGCCAGCACCGGGAGCACCGACGCGCGCGCCTCGGCGGAGCTCGTGCGCGCCGCGTGCATCGAGACGTTCACCGCGGCGACGGCGGCGCCGCGCGGGTCGCGCACGGCGACGGCCATCGAACGCAGGCCCTCCTCGAGTTCCTGGTCGACCAGCGCGTATCCGTCCTCTGCCACGCCGTCGAGAATCCGCAGCAGTTCGGCCTGGTCCGTCACCGTGCGCCGCGTCAGTGGTCTGATGCGTGCCGACTCGAGGAACCGCTCGCGCTCCGACACCGCCTGGTCGGCCAGCAGGACCCGGCCCATGGACGTCGCGAAGGCCGGGAACCGCGTGCCTATCATGATGTCCACGCTCATGATCCGGCCCGCCGCGGCCCGCGCGACGTAGCGGATGTCCTCGCCGTCCAGCACGGCCATCGACGCCGACTCGTGCACCGTCCGCACGACCCGCTCCAGGTGCGGCTGCGCCAGTTCGCCGATCGTCAGCTGACTCAGCCGCGCGTATCCGAGTTCGAGCACGCGCGGCAGGATTCTGAAACGGTGGCCGTCCGTCTCGACGTAGCCCTGGCGCACGGACGTCAGCAGCGAGCGACGCGCCGTGGCTCGGGGAAGGCCGGTCGCGGCTGCGGCCTCGGACAGCGTCAGCCCGCGCGGACCGCCCTCGCCGAGCATCGACAGCACACTTATTCCGCGCGCGAGCGACTGCAGGTACTCGGGGCCGAACTGCTCCTTCGCTGCCGCCGTCGGGTCGTCGGCATCACCATCGAAATCCTGATCTTCCGGCTCCGGAGTCCGCGCGGCGGCCAGCCTCTCGCCCATCGCCTTCGCCGTCGCGAGCAGCGCGGGCAAGGCCGCCTCCCGCAGCGACTTCACCGTCTGGCGGCTGGTGTGACTCACCACGCTCAGCGCGCACACGGCGTCCCTCGAGCCGTCGAAGACCGGCACGGCCAGCGCGATCAGGCCCTTCTCGATCAGCTGGTCGTCCTCCGCGCAGCTGGACTTCGCCGCCGCCGCGATCCGCCGGGGGAACGAGGCGACCGACTCCTTCTCCGGCCGATGCGTCGGCAACGCCGGGAAACCCTCGTAGCCCGGGTCCTCGGCCAGCCGTGCGCGCCACGCGGCGAACTCGGCCTCGCCCCAAGACCGCGCGAACACCGCCCCCGGCGCGCACCGCTCGGCCGGCAGCGCGTCGCCCGTCCGGAAGGCCACCGCGAGCGCCCGGCGCCGCTTGATCTGCAGTATGAAGCGCACCGACTCGCGGTCGGGGACCGCCAGCGAGACCGATTCGTCGAGCCGCGCGGAAAGCTCCTCGGCCAGCGGCGAGAGCAGTCCAGGCAGCCCGCAGCCGCGCAGGTAGGCGTTGCCCGGCTGAGCGGCCGACGGCGCGAGCACCAGGTCGCGCCCGTCCCCCTCGGCCCGCAGGTAGCCGAGCTCGGCCAGAGTGGCGGCGACCCGGTCCACGGTCGAACGGGCCAGGCCGGTCGCCTTGGTCAGCTCGCTGGGCCGCAGCCGTCCGCCCGGCGCCGCGGCGAGCGCGCGCAGCACCGCGAAACCGCGCTCCAGCGGACCCACGCTCTCGTCCGGGTGCGGCGGGATCTGCTGCGTCGCCTCCGGCTGCGCTGCCATGCGGTCCCTTCTGCCTGTGCTCGCCAACTCCGCCCTTCCCCTTCGCACTCTAGCCGCCGCGCCGAGCGTGCAGGGCCGTTGACAAGCGGCGGCGCGGACAGCACACTCGGTTCTGCGGTAATGAAATATAGTTCATCTGGCGAACACGCGTGAGGTTCCATGGACAAGGCGGTGGCCACCGCGACCGAGGCGGTGGCGGACATCGGGGACGGCGCGTCCCTGGCGGTCGGTGGGTTCGGCCTGAGCGGCGTGCCCAACGTGCTCATCGCCGCGCTCCACGAGCAGGGTGCGCGGAACCTGAGCGTGGTGTCGAACAACTGCGGCGTGGACGGCGGGGGCCTCGGCATCCTGCTGGCCGCAAGCCGCATCGTCCGGGTCACCGGCAGCTACGTCGGCGAGAACAAGGAGTTCGCCCGGCGCTACCTCTCCGGTGAGCTCGAACTCGAACTCACCCCGCAGGGCACGCTGGCCGAGCGGCTGCGGGCCGGCGGCGCGGGAATCCCGGCCTTCTTCACCCCGGCCGGCGTCGGCACCCAGGTCGCCGAAGGCGGGCTGCCCTGGCGCTACGCCCCGGACGGCAGCGTGCTGATCGCCTCGCCGGCCAAGGAGGTGCGCGAGTTCGACGGCGTCGAGTACGTCATGGAACGCGGCATCCGCACCGACTTCGCCCTCGTGCGCGCCTGGAAGGGCGACCGCGACGGCAACCTCGTCTTCCGCCGCTCCTCGCGCAACTTCAACCCGCTCGCCGCGATGGCGGGACGGGTCACGATCGCCGAGGTCGAGGAGCTGGTCGAACCCGGCGTGCTCGACCCGGACGCCGTGCACCTGCCCGGCATCTTCGTCAAGCGGGTGCTCGCCCTCACCCGGGAACAGGCTGCTGACAAGGGCATCGAGAAGCGGACCATAACCGTGCGCCCCGAGCCGCAGGAGATCGCGATAGACCCGGAGGTGTGCGCCTGATGGCCTGGACCCGTGAGCAGATGGTCGCCCGCGCGGCGGCCGAGCTGACCGACGGCTCGTACGTCAACCTCGGCATCGGCCTGCCGACCCTGATCCCGAACCACCTGCCCGCAGGCGTGGACGTGGTGCTGCACTCGGAGAACGGCATCCTCGGCGTCGGGCCGTACCCCTACCCCGAGGATCTGGACGCCGACCTGATCAACGCGGGCAAGGAGACGGTCACGGTGAACGCCGGGGCCGCGTTCTTCGACTCCTCGCTCTCCTTCGGGATGATCCGCGGCGGCCACGTGGACGTCGCGATCCTCGGCGCGATGCAGGTCTCGGCGGCCGGGGACCTGGCCAACTGGGCCGTGCCCGGCAAGATGATCAAGGGCATGGGCGGCGCGATGGACCTGGTGCACGGCGCCCGCCGCGTCATCGTGCTGATGGAGCACGTCACCAAGAACGGCGACGCCAAGATCCTGCCCGAGTGCACGCTCCCGCTGACCGGCCGACGCTGCGTGCACCGGATCATCACCGACCTCGGCGTCCTCGACGTGACGCCCGAGGGGCTGAGGCTGATCGAGACCGCGCCGGGAGTCGACGAGGCGGAGCTTCGCAAGAAGACCGCCGCTCCGATACTGGCCCCGCTCGGCGAAGGGAACTGAGACACCGATGGTCACCCAGCGCGAGATCGACGAGGAAATCGCGAAGTACGCCGGTCAGGTTACTCCCGGCGGCCACCCTGACCGGCACTACCCGCCGTACCGCAGCAGCATCCTGCGAAGCCCCCGGCAGCCGCTCACGATCGTCACAGAACCGGACGCGACCGAACTGTGGGGCCCGGTCTTCGGCACCGGCGACGTGACGGAGCTCGACGCGGACCTGACCCTGCGGCACAGCGGCGAGCCGATCGGCGAGCGGATAACCGTCTCGGGACGCGTCACGGACCGCTTGGCCCGCCCCGTGCGCAACCAACTGGTCGAAATCTGGCAAGCCAACGGCGCTGGCCGCTACGTACACCGGCGCGAGCAGCACCCCGCGCCGCTCGACCCGAACTTCACCGGGGCCGGGCGCGCGCTGACGAACGACGACGGCGAGTATCTCTTCACCACGATCAAGCCGGGGCCGTACCCTTGGGGTAACCACGTCAATGCGTGGAGGCCCGCGCACATTCACTTCTCGCTGTTCGGGACGGCTTTCACGCAGCGGCTGGTCACCCAGATGTACTTCCCGGCGGACCCGCTGTTCGCCTTCGACCCGATCTTCCAGTCCGTCACCGAGCCGGCCGCGCAGCAGCGCCTGATCGCCGCGTACGACCACGAGCGCTCGGTGCCGAATTTCTCCCTCGGCTACCGCTTCGACATCGTGCTCGACGGCCCGTCCGCCACCCACTTCGAGGAGGACCACCAGTGACCCGGAAACTGGAACCGACTCCCTCCCAGACGGTCGGCCCCTTCTTCGGCTACGCGCTGCCCTTCCCGGGCGGCCCGGACGTGGCCCCGGCCGGGCACCCGGACTCGATCACCGTGCACGGCTATGTCTACGACGGCGAGGGCAAGCCGATCCCGGACGCGATCCTCGACTTCTGGCAGGCCGCGCCGGACGGCTCGCGCACCGGCGAGCCGGGCACGCTGCGGGTGGACGCCTCCAGCGGCGAACTGCTGGGCCGCGACGGCGTCCGCTTCACCGGCTTCGGCCGCGTGTCCACCGACGGTGACGGGCACTGGGCGCTGCACACGCTGCCCCCGGCGGCCGACGCGCCGTACATCGCGGTCGGCGTGTTCGCGCGCGGGCTCCTGCACCACCTCCACACCCGCGTCTACCTGCCCGAAACGCCCGACGACGTGCTGCTCAGCGGCCTGGCGCCGGAGCGCCGCGCGACGCTGCGCGCCCGCAAGGACGAGCGCGTCGGCCCGGCCGGCGCCGCGTACCGCTTCGACATCCGGATCCAGGGCGGGGCGTCCGAAGAGACGGTGTTCCTTGACTTCGCCTGAGCGCGAAACCTCGGCGCTCGATCTCGGCCTGCTGGCCCCCGGACGTGCCGGAAGTCGGGTCGAGGTCGAAACCGGGGATGGCGCCTACTTCCAACGACTGCTCGACGCCGAGGCCGCGCTCGCTCGGGCGCAGGCCGGAATCGGTGTGGTGCCCAAGGAGGCGGCCGACGCGATCAGCTCGGCGGCGCTCGCGGAGAACTTCGATCTGCGCCAGATCGCCCTCGACGCGCGCGAGGGCGGCAACCCGGTCATCCCGCTGGCCGCGGCCCTGCGTGCCGCCGTGACCTCGGCGGACCACGCCGCTTACGTGCACCGGGGCGCGACCAGCCAGGACATCATGGACACCGCGACGATGCTGGTCGCGGACGACGCGCGGGTCGTCATCCTCGCCGACCTGGACCGCGTCGCCGCCGCGCTGGCAGTGCTCGCGGCCCGGCACCGGACCACGCCGATGGCAGGCAGAACCCTGACGCAGCACGCCGTGCCCACGACCTTCGGCTTAAAGGTCGCCGGCTGGCGCAGCCTCATCCTGGACGCGCGTGACCGGCTCGCGGTCCTATCGCTGCCCGCACAGCTCGGCGGCGCCGCGGGAACGCTCGCCGCGCTGCAGCCCACAGACAACCCGGCAGCCGTCTTCGACCTCGTCGACGGCTTCGCCGCCGAAACAGGCCTCGATGTCCCCACTCTGCCGTGGCACGTGCTGCGCACGCCGATCGCGGAACTCGGCGGCGCGCTGGCCTTCGCCGGGGGCGCGCTCGGCAAGTTCGCGGCGGACGTGCTGGTCCTCGGGCGCACCGAGATCGCCGAGATCAGCCAGCGCAGTGGCGGGCTGGGCGGCTCCTCGGCCCTGCCGCACAAGGCGAACCCGGTCAACGCCACGCTCATCGCGGCCGCCGCGCAGCAGCTTCCGGCGCTGGCGAGCGTGCTGTACGGCTCGATGGTCGCCGAGGACGAGCGGCCCGCCGGCGCGTGGCACGCCGAGTGGCAGAACCTGCGTCAGGCGCTGCGGCAGGCGGGCACGGCCGCGGAACTGGCGGCCGAGCTGGCCGAAGGGCTCGACGCGCGACCGGACAAGATGGCCGAGAACCTGGCGCTGACCGGCGGACTGATCGTCTCCGAGCGGCTCGTCGGCGCGCTGGAGCCGCTGCTCGGCCGCGCCGAGGCACGAAAACTGCTCAGCGCCGCGTCACACGCAGCAGTAGCCGACGGCGTCTCCCTGGCCGAAGCGCTCGGCGAGCAGCCCGAGATCAAAGCCCTCATCGACACGGACCGGCTGAGCGCCGACGGCCTCGCGGAACTGCTCGACCCGGCCGGATACCTCGGGGCGGCGGCCGAACTCGTCGACCGCGCCCTCCAGCGTGCCCCGCTCCCGCCGCGCAATGCCACACAGAAACCTTCCTCATGAGCTCCCTTACATACTCGGTCGACGGCCCGCCCGCCTCGCCGAACCCGCCGCTCCTGCTCGGCACCTCGCTCGGCACGACCGCCGCGATGTGGGCCGCCACCGTGCCCGTCCTCGCCCGGGAACGCGCCGTCATCCGCTGGAACCTGCCAGGCCACGGCGGTAGTCCGGCCGACCTGGTGCCCACGGACGGTTCGGCGACGATCGCCGACTTCGCGGCACGCGTCCTCGCCCTCGCCGACAGCCTCGGCATCGACCGCTTCGACTATGCGGGCGATTCCTTCGGCGGTGCGATCGGCACGTGGCTCGCGGCGCACCACCCGGACCGTGTCAATGCACTGGCGACCTGCTGCTCTTCAGCTCACTTCGGCGACCCGGAGAACTGGCACGCCCGCGCGAAGAAGGTCCGCGAAGAGGGCGCGGCAGCGATGGCGGAACTCGCCGACACCGCCCCGAACCGCTGGTTCCCGGCGGACTCGGCGGCCCGCACGTCCCCCGAGACCGCCGAGCTGATCGCCACGCACAAGGCGGTCTATCCGGCCAGTTACGCAGCCTGCTGCGACGCCATCGCAGCCCTCGACCTCACCGAGGCGCTCGCCGCCATCAGCGCACGCACGCTCGTGATCGCGGGTCGCCAGGACGTCGCCACCCCGCCCGCGCACGCTCGCGAACTCGCCGACGGCATCCCGGCCAGCAGCCTGGTCGAGCTCGCGGGCGTGGGCCATCTCGCGCCCTACGAAGCCCCCGCCAAGGTCGCCGCCGCGCTCGTCGAGCACTTCACCGGGGACCGTTACGACGCTGGCATGACCGTTCGCCGGGCCGTCCTCGGCGACGCCCACGTGGACCGCGCCATCGCCCGCACGACGCCGTTCACCGCGCCGTTCCAGGACCTGATCACCCGCTACGCGTGGGGCGAGATCTGGACGCGCCCCGGCCTCGACCGGCGCACCCGCAGCTGCATCACGCTCACCGCGCTGGTCGCGCACGGCCACCTCGACGAGCTCGCGATGCACGTCCGCGCCGCACGTAACAATGGCCTGACAGCCGACGAGATCGGCGAGGTGCTGTTGCAGACCGCGATCTACTGCGGAGTACCCGCCGCCAACGCCGCGTTCGCCGTGGCCCAGCGCGTGCTCACCGACATCGCCGACATCGCCGCCGAGGAGGCATCGTGAATGCATTGATACCTGACACCACTACTGTAGGCATCGTCGGCGCGGGCCCGGCCGGGCTGCTGCTGGCGAGACTGCTGCACCAAGCGGGCATCGACTGCGTCGTGCTCGAATCGCGGGACCGGGCTTACGTCGAGCAGCGTCAGCGCGCAGGAGTCCTCGAGCAGTCCACCGTGGACGTGCTGCACGCTTGCGGCGCGGGGGAACGGTTGGCAGGCGAAGGCATACCGCACGACGGCATCGAGCTCAGCTGGAACCGCCGTCGTCACCGGATTGACTTCCCGAAGCTCACCGACGGCAAGCGCGTGTGGGTCTACGCGCAGACCGAGGTCGTCAAGGACCTGATCAAGCTACAGATGGCGGACGGCGCGCCTCTGCTCTTTGAGGCAACCGCAACCAGCATGACCGGCGCCGACACCGATCACCCCACGATCCACTACACGCACGAGGGCCAGGACCGCACCCTCACCTGTGACTACGTCGTGGGCTGCGACGGCTACCACGGCGTCACCCGAGGTGCCATCCCGGACGGCGTGCTCAAGACCTACGAACGCGTATATCCGTTTTCGTGGTTCGGCATCCTCGCCGACATCCCGCCGTCCAACGACGAGCTCATCTACGCCCACTCACCGCGAGGGTTCGCCCTGCTCAGCATGCGCTCGCACACCGTGAGCAGGCTGTATCTGCAGGTCCCGAACGGCACCGACCCAACCGCGTGGACCGACGACGAGATCTGGGACGAACTAGACGCGCGCTTCGCAGTAGACGGCGACTGGAAGCTCGAACGCGGCCCGATCACCCAGCGCGCCGTGCTCCCGCTACGCAGCAGCGTAACCGAGCCAATGCAGTGGGGCCGAGTCTTCCTAGCCGGCGACGCCGCCCACATCGTCCCGCCCACCGGCGCCAAGGGCCTCAACCTAGCCGCCGCCGACGTCACCGTCCTAGCGCGCGCCTTCGTGCAGCTGCACAAGTCCGGCACCCAGTCCGCCCTAGCCGCCTACTCGGACGCGTGCCTGCGCCGAGTCTGGCGAGCGGAGCAGTTCTCGTACTTCATGACCACGACCCTGCACGCCGATCCGCAGCAGAGCGAGTTCGACACCCGCCTGCAGGTCTCCCAGCTAGACCGCATCGCCGCGTCCCCCCACGCCGCCGCCGAACTCGCGGAGAACTACGTCGGAGTCGCGTTGTAGGAACTGCTATCTGGGCTGGTGGGTGTCCGATGCCCGTTGAAGAGCCGCAGGTTCGCTACCCACCCGCCCGCCCTGCTCCCAGCGTTGTGAGGTACCGTCGGCAGGTTTCCGGTCGTGTCGTTTCGGTCGTGTCCCGCCTTGTGGTGTAGTCGATCAGGGTGGTGTTTGCCGGTCGCCTCGGTGACCGGGCGTTGATCGCGAGCTCGCCCGTGATCGGCTACTTCTCTTGTTCGCCGGTTGTGTTGTCTGCTTGCCGTTATCAATGTCGCCGCTTCGCGCCTGTCGCATTCAAGCGTTGCCCGGTTCGCGCTGCTGCTGTCGTTTGTTCCGGCGTCTTGCTTCTGTCTTGTGTTCAGTCTTGAAGGTCAACGTC
>Ga0302314_10000669_pt1 | contig 63404 bp, 55 predicted proteins | sample III_Palsa_N2_3_FD_200533 | JGI IMG/M metagenome (GOLD analysis project Ga0302314, IMG submission 200533) | Peat permafrost microbial communities from Stordalen Mire near Abisko, Sweden - III_Palsa_N2_3 | ecosystem: Environmental > Terrestrial > Soil > Palsa > Peat permafrost | place: Sweden...
AGGGCGACCCTCGCCACCGGCAGCGTGCCGGTCACCCTGACCCAGACCGCGACCGGCTACACCACGGCCGCCGGTGACCCGATGGCCTCCTGGGCCAACCAGAGCAGCACCGAGTTCGTCTACAAGGGCGGCCTCGGCGCGTGGACCGAGCCGCGCTGCCCGGTGGCGTCCATCACCTCGACGGTCATCACCATGGCCCAGCCCTGCTGGAACAACTCCACCAAGCGGGTGCTGCGCACCGACGGCTCGGGGCGCACCGTCGAGCTCGTCGGCCGACAGTCGATCACCGAGGCGCCGACCTCGGTGGAGAACAACTATGCGCTGCTCACCACGCCCGGCCAGTGGTACCTGAACACGGCGACCCACACCGTGTACGACATCCCGCTGTCCGGCCAGAGCCTGGCCACCGCCGATGTCGAGGCCCCGGTGCTGCAGACCCTGCTGACGACCGACGGCAACCCCTCGGCCGAGTTCCACAACGTCGTCTTCCAGGGCATCCAGTTCTCCTACGCGGGCTACACCGTCCCCGACACGGGGACAGGATTCTCCGAGATCCAGGCCACCTACACGATCAGCGGCACCGACGGCTACGCGACCCAGGGCCTGTGCACCTTCGTCTCCGGCGGGACCTGCCCGTACGGCAACTGGACGAAGATGCCGGGCAACGTGGACCTCACCTACGCCCACAACATCCACTTCGACCACGACTACTTCGTGCACCTCGGCGCCGCCGGGCTCGACCTCGGCGACGGCTCGCAGAACGACACCGTCACCGCATGCGTGTTCACCGACATCTCCGGCAACGGCCTGGACCTGGGCGGAGTGGACCTCAACGAGCCCAGCGGGGTCCAGGCCACCAGCGGGAACACCGTCAAGGACAGCCACTTCTACAACACTTCGGTCGAGTACCAGGGCGGCGTGGCCGTCGACGTCGGCTACACCGAGCACTCCATCTTCCTCGACAACCAGATCGACGATGTGCCCTACACCGGCATCTCGGTGGGCTGGGGCGGCTGGCCAGACAAGGTGAGCCTCCCGGCGGAGCCCAACTACTCCAACGACAACGCCTTCACCGACAACCTGATCTACGACCACATGTCCGTACTCGCGGACGGCGGCGGCATCTACACCAACGGCATCACCGGCTCGTCCCTCGCCACCGGCGAGACGCTGACCGGAAACCTGATCCACGACCAGATCAGCCCGACCGGCCACGGCCTCTACACCGACAACGGCGCCAGCTACATCACCATCTCCGGCAACGCCGAGTACACCATCGCGGCGGACGTCTGGGGCAGCAACCACACCAACTACACGCTCGACAACGGTACCTACGACCCCCTGCAGATCGAGGGCAACTACTGGCCCGACGGTCCGGCGGCCTACAACGCCAAGTCGGTCCTGATCGCGAACAACACCGACATCACCGCAAGCAGCCAGATCCCGGCAGCCATCGTCTCGGCCGCCGGCATCCAGTCCCCCTACACCTCGATCCTCGGCTGGCAGCCCGCCGAGTAGCGGGCCGGTCCGGAGGCCGACCCCGGTCATCTCAGGGTGGTGCCGGGGGCGGCCTCCAGCAGCCGGAGCTCGTCGCGGGTCGGCAGGCCCGACCAGTCGCTCGGTACCGAGACCGCGAACGCCCCGGTCAGGCAGCCCAGTCGGAGCCTCTCCGGGACGGGTGAGCCGTCCAGCAGCCCGGCCAGGTAGCCGGCGACGAAGGCGTCCCCCGCGCCGACCGGGTCCACCGCCCGCACCGGGACGGCCGGGGCGTGGACCGGCTCCGGATGCTGCGGTGAGTACACCGAGGCGCCCGACGCCCCGCGTTTGACGATGACGTCCGTACCGTGCAGCGTCCGCAGGGCCCGCTGCTCGTCGGTGGTGTCGGTGAGCAGCAGCAACTCCTGCTCACCCGCGAACAGATGGGACACCCGGGGGAGCAGCGGCCGCAGGAGCTCCCGCATCCGGGCAGGACTGCCCAGCGCGATGCGGTGGTTGACGTCCAGGGAGACGGGGACGCCGGCCGCGGCGGCGAGTTCGACGGCGCGGACCACGGCTTCGGAGGCGCCGGTGGAGAGGAGCGGGGTGATGCCGGTGAGGTGCAGCACGGCGGCGTCGGCGATCAGTCGGGCGGCGCGTCCCTCGGCGAGGTCCTCCGGGCGGAGCCGGGAGCCGGCCGATCCGGTGCGGTAGTAGTGCACCCGGGTGACGTCCGGGGTCCGCTGCTCCTTGACCAGCAGCCCGGTGGGGGCGTCGGGGTCGATGCGTGCGGCGCTGACGTCCACCTGTTCGGCCCGCAGCCGCTCCAGGATCAGCGCGCCGAACTCGTCCGCGCCGACCCGGCCGATCCAGGCGGCCGGGTGGCCGAGGCGGCGGACGCCGATGGCGACGTTGGACTCGGCTCCGGCGATGGACAGCCGCAGATGGGAGGCGTGGCGCAGGGGCCCGGGGGCGGTGCTGCCGAAGGCGGCCATGGACTCGCCGAGGGTGACGACCCCGGAGCCGGGCCTCATCGGGCATCCTCGCGGCGGGTCGCGGCGAGGTAGGCGCGGGCGCGGGCGGCGAGGGCCTCCAGCGCGGACGGGCTGCTCTCGTGCGCCGCGTCACGCAGCAGCGGTGAGCCCACGCCGACGGCGAGGGCCCCGGCGGCGAGGTAGCCGGCGACGTCGTCGAGGCCGATGCCCCCGATGGCGACGAAGGGCACCCCGGGGAAGGGCGCGCGCAGGTCGCGGAGGTAGCGGGCACCGCCGACGGCGTGGGCGGGGAAGAGCTTGACCGCGGCCGCGCCCAGCCGCACGGCGGCCATCGCCTCGCTGGGGGTGAGCGCCCCGCAGAGCACGGGCACGCCCCGGGCGGAGCCCTCGGCGAGGACGTCCTCGGCCACGCCGGGGGTGACCAGGTAGCGGGCGCCCGCGTCGATGGCCGCCCTGGCCTGATCGCGGGTCAGCACGGTTCCGGCGCCCAGCAGGACGCCCGAGGGCAGTTCCGGGTCGGTGGCGCTGCGGCGGAGGGCTTCCAGCCCGGCCGGGCTGGAGAGGGTGAGCTCGACGGCTCGGACGCCGTTGGCGGCCAGCACGGAGGTGCAGGCGGTGAGCGTGTCGGCATCGCTGCCCCGGAGGACGGCGAGCAGGCGGTCCTCGCGCAGGACGTCGAGCAGGGCGGGGTGGGCGGTGACTGCCGGTAGGGGCATGGGGGCTTCTCCGGGGCAGGGCGGGCGGTGGTGGAACAGGCAGTGGTGGAACGGGCCGAACCGAACGATAATCGATTAGATCTCGCTCGGATAGAGTGCTGCTGTCCCGAACCCGTCCCGAATCCCTGTCCCGCCCAGTCCCCGAGGAGCAGTGCCATGGCCGAACCGGCTCTCGGCGGACGGCTGTCCGACCAGGTGTACGACCTCGTCCGCGCCGCGATCACCGCAGGCGAACTGCGGCCCGGCACCCGTCTGGTGGAGCTGGACCTGGCCCACCGGTACGGCGTGAGCCAGGCCCCCGTCCGGGACGCGCTGAAGCGGCTGGCGGCGGACGGCCTGGTGCTCCAGTTCCCCAGGCGGGGCAGCTATGTCGCCGACATCTCCGAGGAGGACGCCCGTCAGGCCTACCGGGTGCGCGCCGTGCTGGAGCAGTTCGCGGCGACCGAGGTGTGCCGGATCGCGCCCCCGGGGCTGGCCGAGGTGCTGCAGGCCGACGTGCGGGCGATGCGCGAGGCGGCGCGGCGGGACGACGTGGGCGGCGTGGTGGAGGGCGACGTCTCCTTCCACCGGCACGTCTGGGAGGCGGCCGGCAACGGGATGCTGGCGCGGATGTGGACCGTCACGGAGTCGGGGCTGCGCAGTTTCACCGCGGTGTCCAACCAGGTCTACTTCGGCCGCCTGGAGGAGATCGCGGAGAACCATGTGCCCCTGGTGGCCGCGCTGCAGGGGGGAGTCCCGGAGGTCGCAGGCATCCTGTTCCGCGAGCACGTCCTGGATATCTGGCAGCGCATCGGCCAACCGATCGATAATTGACGGCCGATCGGAGTTGTGACCCGCCCGAGACGGGAGGGAAACAGCCGCGGAACGCCGGTGCCGGACCATCCGCTCCATGGGAACCGGGATCCCGTTCGAGGTGGAGCCGCTGACCGGGTTCACGGTCGGGGTGACCGCCGGTGCGAGCGCCGCGCGCCGCCGCGACGAGCTGGTCGCGCTGCTGCGGCGGCAGGGGGCCAGGGTGGTGGAGGCGCCACCGGCTGCGCGGATGCGGCGGCTGGTCGGGCACACGGTTCGCCGCGAGGTCCAGGCGGTCGCTTTCACCAGCCCGCCGGCCACCACCGGGTTCCTGGAGGTCGCGCTCGCCCTCGGGCTGCGCGCCGAGGTGCTGGACGCGCTGCGCGAGGGCGTGCTGCCGGTGTGCCTCGGCCCCGGCTGCGCCCGCCCGCTGGAGCAGCTGGGCGTGAGTGTGCAGGCCGGGTGCCCCGACCAGGGCCGACTGGGCTCCCTGGTCCGCACCATGGTCGAGACCCTGCCCACCCGCAACCGCGAACTGCACATCCAGGGGCACGAGTTGGTGCTGCAGGGCAGTGTGCTGCTGGTGGCCGGGGACTGCCTGTGGCTGCCTCCCCGGCCCGCCGCGGTGCTCCGGGTGCTGGCCGAGCGGCCGGGCCGGGTGTTCGGCCGGGCCGAGCTGCTGCGGCGGGTGTGGGTCGGCAGCGCCGCCGACGAGCACGCGGTCGAGGCCGCGGTCGCCCGGCTGCGGTCCGCCCTCGGGCCGTACGCGGGCCTGGTCCGCACCGTGTCCAAGCGCGGCTACCGACTGGCCGTCACGTCCTGACGCTACGCGGGCTTGCGGGGCTCACCCGCGTAGGTGCCGAAGGACCAGCGGTTGCCCTCGGGGTCGCGGGCGGCGAAGTCGCGGGAGCTGTAGTCCGTGTCGTGGAGCTCCATGGTGATCTGGGCCCCGGCCGCCCTGGCGCGGGCGCAGAGCTCGTCCGGTCGGTCGGTCACCACATAGGTGCTGCAGCTTCCGGGGCGCAGGTGCTGGAGATCCTCGGGGGCGTCCGCCCTGACCGAGCCGAGCATGATGCCGCCGCCCAGCGGCCAGGACAGCTCGGCGTGGTCGACCGTGGTGCCGTCGCCGTGGACGACGGTCTCCTCGAAGCCGAAGGCGTCGACCAGGAAGCGGATGAGGGCGTAGGCGTCGCTGCTGCGCAGCGTGGGCCAGACCTGGGGGGCCGGAGCCTTGTCGTCCATGGTGATCGGACCTCCTCCTTCGTCTCACCCAGTATGAGCGGCTCAGCGCGGGTCCGCCGCCTCCGGGCCGTGGAGGTACGGGGTGGTGCTGCTCAGCCGGGTGAAGCCCAGCCGCTGCAGGATCGGGCGGCTGCCGTCGGAGGCGTCGACCTGCAGGTAGCGGAAGCCGCGTTCGGCGGCGATACGGGCCCGGTGCGCCACCAGGGCCCGGTAGAGGCCCCTGCCCCGCCAGTCCGGCACCGTGCCGCCGCCCCAGAGGCCGGCGAAGTCCGTACCCGGGTGCATCTCCATCCTGGCCGCGCACACCGGTTCGTCCCCGGCCATGGCTACGACCATGCTGAAGGTCTCCGGGCCCTGGTCCACCTGGGCGAGCAGCCGGTTGCGCAACCGCGCGGAGTCGGACGCGAAGGCGCGTTCATGGACCTCGATCATCAGGTCCACCCCGTCCGGATCGGTCACCGGGAGGAGCCGGACGCCCTCGGGCAGGGCCGCCCCGGTGGGCAGGTCGCTGATCGCAACGACCATCAGCGCCTCCTCGGGTTCGGGGACGAACCCGGCGGCCAGCAGCCGCTCGGCGAGGTCCTCGGGCCGGTCGTGGGCGTAGAGCTTCCATTCGAGCTCGCAGCCCAGGTCGGAGAAGTGGCGCAGCTGCTCCGCGATCGCCGTGTCGGCGGTGTCCCGGTCGAGATCCGACCAGACCACGCCGTTCCAGCCGCCGAAGGGGTCGATGTGACGGACGACGGCGCCGACGTGCTCGACCCGGGCCTCGGGGCCGTCGGGCTGGATGCCCTGGCGCATCTGCAGGTCGAAGAGGTCGAGTACCTCGGCGGGGTTGATCACGCCCTCATCCCAGCACACGGCCCGAGGGGTGCGCCAACCGGCGCTAAGCTCGTCGCGTCGGCCCCGGCCGCAGACGTTTGGAGAGCATGTGCCCGCAGTTCGGCGGATCAGTTCGCGCAATGCCCGGTTCCAGCAGTGGCAGGCGTTGCTGACCAACCGGCAGAAGCGGCAGCACGCACGTGAGTTCCTGGTCCAGGGGGTCCGGCCGATCACCCTGGCGGTGGAGCACGGTTGGCCGGTGCGCGCCCTGATCCACGACAGCGACCGTCAGCTGTCCCGGTGGGCCGTCGAGTTGATGGACGGGTTGCGGGGTGCCGGCACCGAGTGCGTCGCCATGTCCTCCGACCTGCTGGCCGAGCTGGGGGAGAAGAACGAGACGGCGCCCGAGGCCATAGCGGTGGTGGAGATCCCCGAGGACGACCTCGACCGGATCCCCGTCGGTGACGGCTTCCTCGGGGTGCTCTTCGACCGGCCCACCAGCCCCGGGAACATCGGCTCGGTGATCCGCTCGGCCGACGCCTTCGGCGCGGGCGGCCTGATCGTCACCGGACATGCCGCCGACGTGTACGACCCCAAGTCCGTGCGCGCCAGCACGGGTTCGCTGTTCGCGCTGCCCGCCGTCCGGGTGCCCGGCCAGCGCGAGGTGGCCCGCTGGCTCGACGACCGGGCGGCCGAGGGCACCCCGGTGACGGTCGTCGGCACCGACGAGCACGGCGAGGCCGAGCTCTTCGATTTCGACCTGACCCGGCCCACCCTGCTGCTGATCGGCAATGAGACCTCCGGGCTCAGCGCGGCCTGGCGGGAGCGCTGCGACCATACGATCAGCATCCCGATGACCGGCAGCGCCAGCTCGCTGAACGCCGCGAACGCCGCGACGGTGGTGCTCTACGAGGCGGCCAGGCAGCGCGCCGCTCACTGACCGGGCTGACCGGGCGGTGCGGCGTCGCCGCCGCCGTTGAAGCCGGTGCCGTGCTGGTACGCGGCACCGTGCCCGCCGTGGTGCATCGGCTTGGCGTGCGGATCGCTGAACAGGTCGTCCACGCTCACGATCAGACCGCCGTAGAGGATGTTCACCGTGAGCAGCACCGCCAGCGCCGTGGCCGCGTAGCTGCCCGCCAGCAGGGTGATCCTGGCCATCCAGCGCAGCGCCTGCGGGCCGCGCACCCTGTTCCACAGCAGCAGCGTCGCGCAGGTGGTCAGGGCCGCCGCGGCGATGGCGCAGACCTGCAGGGTGGGACTGGTCAGTAGCACGACAGCTCCTTCATCCGGTCGGTCCGGCCAGCCGCTGCGAGAGCCAGGTGAAGGCGGTCGGCAGCATCTTCTCCCAGGCGGTCTGGTTGTGGCCGCCGCCCACCGGTGCGATGAACGACTGCACCTCGGTGGCCCGGGCGAGCGGGTTGGCCTCGGCCGCGGCGACCATCTGGGTGGCCTCGTAGGCCGGGTCGATGGGGTCCTGGGCGCTGGCCGTCATCAGCAGCGACACCGCGGGGGTGCGGGTGTGCCCGATCAGGTGGAGCGGGCTGTTCGCCGTGCTGAGGTCCGGATCGTCGGTCAGTTCGACCGAGTCCGGGGTGTAGTAGCCGGCCAGCGAGACGGCCGCCCGGTACAGGTCGGGGTACTGCAGCACCAGCTTGGCGGCGCAGAAGCCGCCGGTGGAGTAGCCCATCAGGCCCCAGCCGGAGGCCTGCGGCTCGGCCCTGAAGTCGCTCACCACCATCGTCCTGACGTCCGTGGTCAGCCAGGTGCCGACCTTGGCGTCGCCGGGGATGTCGGTGCACTCCTCGTTGTTGTTCGGCTTGGTGTGCCCGGGGATCGGGGTGAGCTCGGGCACGACCAGGATGTAGGGGTGCACCGCCCCGGACTGCTCGGCGGCCTCCAGGTGGGCGGCCACGTTCATGGGCCCGGTCCACCCCTGCGGCGAGCCCCAGACCCCGTGCAGCAGCTCCAGCACCGGGAACCGCATGTGCGGATGCGCGGCGTACTGCGGCGGCGTCCACACATAGACCTGGGAGGTGATCCCCGACGCGGTCCCGTGCAGGGTGGTGACCCTGAACCCGTGGCCGGCCGCGTCGAAGGGCTGGTGGCCCTGTCCGGAGGTCAGCAGCAGCGCGGGGGTGGCGGAGACCGCCCCGGACAACGCGGGCACCTGGCCGGGTTGACCGGCGAAGACCCCGCCGCGGGTGCTCTGATTGCCCAGCAGGTCCTGCCAGGAGACGATCAGGCCGCCGCTGGCGATGTTGATCCACACCAGGATCGCCGCCGTCGCCAGCAACTGGCCGGTGACGAGCAGGAGCAGACGGGCCGCGGTCCGCAGCAGGAGCGGACCCCGCAGCCGGTTCCACAGCAGCAGGGTGCTCAGCGCGCACGCGAAAGCGAGCACGATGGCCACCGTCTGACATGAGCTGCTGATCGGGCTCATGGGACCGCCTCTCTGCGCCCCTTATGCGCGGAGAAAGGCTAGTCCTCCCGAAACGCGGCGCGGGTGAGGTGCTGAAACGTGTCTTCGCCGTCTCTTCTTGATTCCGATTGCTGCGGACGGGTGTACGGAGCCCCCACTCCGGTAACGTGACCAGCAGAGAAACCGTTGCGGAGGATGCCGGAGGCCAGAAGTCGAACCGGACGAGCTTCTGCTGTCGGCTCGGGCGCGTCGCCCCGAGGCGCTGATCAGATTCATCCTCGGGGCATCCCTCATCGGGTTGACGCTGCTGGTCGCCGACGCCGCCAGGACCACCGCGGGCGGGCTCAACACCGATGTGGCGCTGGGGGCCGACCACGCGCCCCGGCTGCTGGTGGAGATCGCCGGCTCCTTCTCCACGATCGCGGTGCTGCTGCTGCCGCTGGCCTTCGCCGCGCAGCGCCTGCTCCAGGGCGAGGGCCGGCGCGTCGCCGACGGGCTGCTCGCCGCGGTGGCGGCCTACGGGACGTCGCTCGCCGTCGGCCTGTGGGTCGCCCACGTCGCCCCGCACGCCATGGCCGCCGTGCTGACGCCGCCCGCGGGCGGCGGCTCGATGCTGGACGGCGTGACCGCCCCGGCACTGGGCTACCTGGCCCCGGTGGTCGCCTGCATGACCGCCGCCGGGGTGGCCCAGCACGCCCGCTGGGCGGCAGGGCTGACCGTGCTGCTCGCGCTGAACGCCCTGACCGCGCTGGTCGGCGGCTACGCCGACGCGCTGTCGCTGTCGCTGGCCCTGCTGATCGGCTGGACCGTCGCCCACGGCACGACCTACGCCCTGGGCTCGCCCAACGCCCGCCCGACCGTGGGACGCCTGATCAGGAGCCTGCACCAGCTGGGTTTCCGGCCGGTCGCGGTGCTGCGGGTGCCCGAGGTGCCGCCGCACGGGCCGCACCGCTACCTGGTGCACCAGGCGGAGGGGGAGCCCGACCTGGACGTCGCGGTGCTGGACCGGGAGGCGTCGGCCGCCGGGTTCTTCCACCGCAGCTGGCTGCGGCTGCGGCTGCGGACCGCCCCGCAGCGCCGCAGCCTGCTGTCGCTGCGCGGCGCGCTGAAGCAGGAGGCGCTGCTCGCCTTCGCCGCGCAGGCCGCCGGGGTGCGGACCAGGACGCTGATCGCCACCACGGACCTGGGGCCCGACGCGGCGGTGGCCGTCTATGAGCCGCTCCCCGGACGCACCTTCGACCTGCTGGCCGAGGACGAGCTGACCGATCCGCTGCTCGCCGACATCTGGCGGCAGCTGAAGCTGCTGCACGCGCGCCGGATCGCCCACCGCGGCCTGGTCGCCGGCGCCCTGCTGGTGGACGGCGAGGGGCTGGCCCACCTGGTGGACCTGGAGGAGGGCGACATCGCGGCGGGCGACCTGTCGCTGCGCATGGACGTCGCCCAGCTGCTCACCACCGTCGCGCTGCGGGTCGGCCCGCCGCGCGCGGTGGCCTCCGCGTTCGCGGTGCTCGGCCCCGACGCGGTGGGCTCGGCGGTCGCGCTGCTGCAGCCGCTGGCGCTCTCCCGCGGCACCAGGGTCTCCGTGAAGGCCCACTCCGAGCAGGACCTGCTCGCGCAGATACGCGACGAGATCCTGCGCGCCCGGCCGGAGGCCCCGGTGGAGCCGGTGCGCCTGGAGCGGCTGCGCCCGCGCACCCTGGTCACCGTGCTGGGCAGCGCCGTGGCCGGCTACTACCTGCTGCTGGAGTTCTTCAGCAAGGACAACAATCCGCTCACCACCCTGTCGCAGGCGCGACCGTGGTGGATCGCCGCCTCCGCCGCCGCCTCGGCCCTCGGCTATGTCGCCGCGACCATGAGCTTCGTGGGGTTCGTCCCCGAACGGCTGAAGATCGGGCAGGCGGCCCTGCTGCAGGTGGCGGGCTCCTTCGCCAATCTGGTGACGCCCAGCGGCATCGGCGGGCTGACCGTCAACACGCGCTTCCTGCAGCGGGCGGGGATCGCCCCGCGCAAGGCGATCGCCAGCGTCGGCGCCGGCCAGGTGGTGGGACTGGTCCTGCACGCCCTGCTGGTGCTGGTGTTCGGGTTCCTGGCCAGCACCAGCTACAGCTCGTCGCTGACGCCCTCCACCGACCTGGTCACCGGGCTGCTGTCGGCCGCGGTCCTGGTGATGCTGGCCGCGAGCATCCCGCCGGTGCGGCGCTGGATCGCCGCCAAACTGCAGCCGCTGTTCGCCGGCGTGGTGCCCCGACTCCTGGACATGCTGCAGCAGCCGGGCAAGCTGGCCGTGGGGATCGGCGGCCAGCTGCTGATCTCGCTGGCCTCGGCCGCCTGCCTCTACGGCTGCACCCTGGCGCTGGGGGAGCACCCCGACTTCGCCGACGTGGCGGTCGCCAACCTGATCGGCGGCGCGATCGGTGCCGCTGCCCCCACCCCCGGCGGGGTGGGCGGGGTGGAGACGGCGCTGTCCCTCGCGCTGGCGCAGACGACGGGCGTCCCCTACGCCACCGCGCTCACGGCGGTCCTGCTGTACCGGCTGCTGACCTTCTGGCTGCCGGTGCTGCCCGGCTGGCCCGCGCTGATCTGGCTGCAGCGGCGCAAGGCGCTGTGACGCCTCAGCTCTGCGTCCACACCCTGACGTAGTCGACGAGCATGTCGGCGGGCGTCGACTCGCCGCCGGAGCCGCCCACGGCGTTGTTGAGGATCAGGTACTTCGGGTCGTCGGTGCTGTCGGTGGTCAGCGTCCCGACGTCGTGGCCGTCGTAGTAGTAGGTCACGTTGTTGCCGTTCCAGTCCGCGCCGAAGGTGTGCCAGCCAGGACCCACGTTCTGGCAGCCGCCGGGGCCGCCCGCCGGGTCGTGGTAGTGGAAGCAGGTCTCCCCCGACAGGCCCTCCATGATGTCCATCTCGCCGGTGCTGGGCCAGTTCCCCGTGCCGTCGGCCCAGAAGGCGGGCCAGTCGGCGACGCCGCCGTCGGGAGCCGCCGGCAGGTAGACGCGCGCCTCGAAGGCGCCGTTGGTGAACTCGTGCAGCTTGTCGGTGGTGACCATGCCGGAGGTGTACGGGCGGGTCTCGCCGCCGCAGGACTCGCTCTTCGGGACGGCGTCCAGATGCAGGTACCCGCCGCTCACGCTGACCTGCGAGGGGTCGTAGCACTCCTGCTCGTCGGGCTGGACGGGCTGGGTGATGCCGGAGCCGAACCACCCGGTGCTCCAGTTGGCGGTGTCCAGGCTGTTGCCGTTGAACTCGTCGTCGAAGCTCAGCGACCAGGCTCCGGGGATGCCCATGGGGGTCATCTCCGCGGCCGTGCCGGTGACGTCGGAGGCGGGCACGGCCGGCGGCGTCGACGCGGATTGCGGGGTCCCGACCGGGCCGGCTCTTAACGTGCCCGCCACCGGGAGCTGCAGGCGTTCGCCGGGCCGGATGAGATTGGGGTCGGGGCCGACCGTCTGCCGGTTGTCGGCATACAGGGACTGCCAGCCGCCGGGGAAGTGCAGGGTCTGGGCGATCTCCGACAGGTTCTCCCCGGTCCGCACCACATGCACCCGGATGCTGGCCGCGTGGGACGCCGCCTTCGTGCCGGAGGCTGCGTCCGTGTTCACGGCCTTGGGGGGAGAGGCCTGCGCGGGCGAGTTGGTGAGCAGCGGCATGGCGGCCGTGGCTCCGGTGAACGCGAGGGTCAGCATGGTCCGGGACGTGCTCGCGCCCCGCTCTGACCGACGCCGGTGACGGGCGTTGTGCGACATCCGAACTCCTTCACGAGGGACCGGTGAGGTCTCAACTCTGCCGCGCCTGTTGCTAGATCGTGACAATTCACGGGAACTGAGAAGGAGTTGTTCGCTTCCGTGTCAGCCGGTCCGGCCCAGGTCGACGGCGATCCTCGCGAGCGCGTCGAGCCGTTGCTCCAGGCTGGGGTGGGTGGACAGCAGATTGCCGGCGCCGGCCTTGCGGCGCCGGGCGGGGGCGAAGAAGAAGGCGTTGAAGCTCTGCGCGGTGCGCAGGTCCTTGGTGGGGATCTTCGCCATGTCCCCGCTGACCTTGGTCAGGGCGGAGGCCAGGGCGGAGGGCCGGCCGGTGAGTTGGGCGGCCGAGCGGTCGGCGGCCAGCTCGCGGTAGCGGGAGAGCGCGCGGATGAGCAGGAAGCTGATCGCGTAGACCAGGGTGGAGACCAGCATCAGCCCGGCCAGTATCGCGGCGAGCTGCGGGCTGCTGCGTCGTCCGCGCCCGCCGAACAGGCCCGAGTAGAACGCGAAGCGGGCGACCAGCCCGGCGAGTATGCCGAGGAACGAGGCTATGGTGATCACCGCGACGTCGCGGTGCGCCACATGCGAGAGCTCGTGGGCCAGCACGCCCTCCAGCTCCTCGCCCTCGAGTCGGCGCATCAGCCCGGTGGTGACGCAGAGGACGGCGTGGTCGGCGTTGCGCCCGGTGGCGAAGGCGTTGGGCAGGTCCGTATCGGACACGGCCAGCCGGGGTTTGGGCATGTCGGCGAGGGTGCACAGCCGGTCCACGGCTCCGTGCAGCTGCGGATGCTGCTCGGGGGTCACCTCGTGGGCACGCATCCCGAACAGCGCGATCCGGTCGGAGTACCAGTACTGGACGGCCAGGAAGGCGCCGGCGACGACCACGACCAGCACGATGTTCCCGAGCAGTGCGATCAGCGCGAGGACAAATGCCGCATAGAGGAGTCCGAGCAGGAAGAGGACGGTGACCATACGTACCGTCAGCTGCCGGTCGGGCGCGAAGCGCGAACGCATGGCACTCATCTCCACCCCTGGATCAGAACCTGCTCCAACAGTAGCGCGCACCCCTGTGATTGCGTATGACGCTCCGTCATGCAATCAGGGAACCGTATCGGATGCTGGCCCGACTGGAATGCGGAATGCGGCCTGTGATGTGATGGGTGCGAAGACTGATTCCAATGGGTTGGTTGTTTGCTGTGCGGACTGCGGGGTCTTGTGTACATATCCATCGCCATCGCCGCTGGGGCCCTGGCGGTCGCCCTGGTGCTCAGCGCGCTGCTGGCACGGACGCGGCGGGCAGCCCGACAGCAGCGGGGCAGGTATGAGCAGCTGCAGCTGACCCTGTCGCAGCTGGAGCGGGCGCACCTGCAGCTGCAGAACCACACCGTGCAGGTCGCCTCGGAGCGCGACGAGCTCGCCGCGGTGGGCAGGAAGCGCGACGCCGAGAGTCGCGAGGTGCTCGCCGACCTGGCCATGCGCACCCTCGGCCTGGTCGAGCGCCAGCTCGGGCTGCTGGAGGGCATGGAGAGCACGGAGGCCGACTCGGCCCGGCTGGAGCAGCTGTACGTGCTGGACCACCTGGCCACCCGGATGCGGCGCAACGGCGAGAACATGCTGCTGCTCGGCGGCGTCGACCACCGCAGCCCCGGCCGGCCGCAGGCGCCGACCCCGCTGCTCGACGTCTTCCGGGCCGCGGTGTCCGAGATCGAGCGCTACGAGCGGGTCCACCTCACACCCGCGCCGCAGCTGTGGATCCGCACCGACGTCGCCGAGGACCTCAGCCATGTCTTCGCCGAACTGCTGGAGAACGGCACCGCGTTCTCGCCGCCGACCGAGGCGGTGACCGTGACGGCCTGGCAGCTGGAGAGCGGCGAGCTGATGGTCTCGCTGGTGGACCGCGGCATCGGTCTGCCCGGGGACCTGCTGCGCGAGGTCAACAGCCGCCTCGCGGCGGACGCCGGGTCCGAGCGGGGCGGCCGCAGCATGGGGCTCCAGGTGGTCTCCATCCTGGCCCGGCGGCACGGGCTGCGCGTCCAGCTGCGGCACAGTACGACCGGCGACGGCACGACCGCGCTGGTGGCGGTCCCGGCCGCGGCGTTCGTCCAGCCGCCGGCCGTCCAGCAGCACGAGCAGCCGTCCGTGCGGATCCCCGAGGCACCGCCGGCGCCCGTCCGGATGCCGCCGCAGCCGGTGCGCCCGCTGGCCGCGGTCCCCGGCCCGGTCGGGGCGGGCCTGCCCAAGCGGGTTCCCGGGGAGAGCGGGCAGAAGGCGGTCCGCCGGGCCCCGTCCGCCGACACCGCCCCCGGCGGCGAGCGCCCCGGCTCGTCCGCGGACGAACTGCGCCGCAGGCTCGGGGGCTTCCAGACCGGAGTACGCGCCGCTGGACCGGCGCACAGCGACGAGGAGCGGCGATGACCATGGGCACCCACCCTCCGGAGTCGACTCCGCTGCAGCGGCTCCGCTGGCTGCTCAGCGATGTCCTGATGGGCACCCCAGGGCTGCGCTCGCTGGCCCTGGTGTCCACCGACGGCCTGCCGCTGGTGGCGGCCGACGAGCACTCCCCGGCCGAGGAGCTGGCCACCCTGACGGCCGGTCTGACCGCGCTGTCCGGCGGGCTCTCGGTGCTGATGAAACTCGGCAGGCTGCGGCGCACGGTGGTGACCCTGGAGGACGGGACGCTGATCCTGATGTCCCTGGACGAGACCGCCTGCCTGGCCGCCTACACCGCCGCCGACTGCGACCTGAGCGTGGCCGGCTACCAGCTGACGCGCCTGGTCGAGCGTGCGGGCCATGTCCTGACCACCCAACTCCGCCGCGAACTCCGGGGCGTCCCCGGGCAGGAGGCCACCCGGTGAGCGCTCGCAACTCCGCAGGACCCCGCCGCTCCTCGCGGGTCCGTCCCTATGCCCTGACCGGCGGCCGCACCCGCTTCGGCCAGGTACTGCTGGTCGAGACGCTGATCTCGGCGGTGTACCGGCCGCCGGGCACCCCCGCGTCGGCGCTGCCGGAGCTGGAGCGGATCTGCGACCTGTGCGACGGGCAGATGCGCTCGATCGCCGAGGTCTCGGCGCTGTTGCGGCTGCCGCTGGGCGTGGTCCGGGTGTGGGTGAGCGACCTGGTGGACGCCGGCCGGATCCGCGTCCACGGCGGCTCCGTGCAGCTGCGCTCCGGCGGCGGGTCCGGCATCGCCGCCCCGGCCCGACCGAACCGGCTGGTTCTGGAGAGGATCCTCGGTGGCCTCCGCGAACTCGCCTGACACCCACCTCCGCCCCGCCCCGCTCGGCATCCCGCTGACCGAACTGCCGGTCACCTCCGCCAAGATCGTCATTGCGGGCGGGTTCGGCGTCGGCAAGACCACCCTGGTGGGCTCCGTCTCCGAGATCGAGCCGCTGCGCACCGAGGCCGTGATGACCGAGGCCGGGAGCGACAGCGACCCGCTGATGGAGGGCAGTTCCAAGACCACCACCACCGTGGCCATGGACTTCGGGCGGCTGCACCTCGCGCCCGACCTGGTGCTCTACCTGTTCGGCGCGCCGGGGCAGCGTCGCTTCTGGTTCATGTGGGACGACCTGGCCCGCGGTGCGGTCGGCGCGATCGTGCTGGTGGACACCCGCCGGCTGGCCGAGAGCTTTCCCGCGGTCGACTACTTCGAGAGCAGCGGCCTGCCGTTCATCGTGGCCGTCAACCGCTTCGACGGCGCGCCGATGTACGACGACGCGGACGTCAGGGACGCGCTGAGCCTGTCGCCGGGCGTTCCGCTGCTGTCCTGCGACGCCCGCTCCCGGCCCTCGGCCGTGCGCACCCTGGCCGCCCTGGTGCGGCACACGCTCTCGCTCGAACCGAACTGACGCCACATCACCACCCTTTCTAGGAGCCTCCTTTGGCGAAGATACTGATCGTCGGCGCCGGCCAGGCCGGGCTGCAGCTCGCACTCGGACTGCAGTCCGACGGCCATGACGTCACCGTGATGACGGACCGCACCCCCGACGAGGTCCGCGAGGGACGGGTCCTGTCGACCCAGTGCATGTTCGACACCGCGCTGGGCCAGGAGAGAGCCCTGGGCCTCAACCTGTGGGACGCGGAGGCACCCGCCGTCGAGGGCCTGGGCGTCTCCGTCAGCGGCCCCGGGTCGGCCAGGGTCATCGACTGGGTCGGACGGCTCCACGGCCGCGCGCAGTCGGTGGACCAGCGGCTGAAGATGCCGGCCTGGCTGGAGCTCTTCGCCGACCGCGGCGGCAAGGTCGTCGTCAACGGCGTCACCGTCTCCGACCTGGACCTGCTGGTGCGGGGCTACGACCTGACCGTGGTGGCCGCGGGCAAGGGCGAGCTGGTGTCGATGTTCGCCCGCGACGCCGAGCGCTCCCCCTACACCGCGCCGCAGCGCGCCCTCGCCGTCTCCTATGTGCACGGCCTCGCGCCCCGCCCCGAGCACGACTTCCCCGCCGTGCGCTGCAACCTGGTCCCCGGCGTCGGCGAGCTGTTCGTCATCCCGGCCCTCACCGCGACCGGCCCCTGCGACATCCTCTTCTGGGAGGGCATCCCCGGCGGCCCGCTCGACGTCTTCGAGCCGGCCCTCGCGCCGGAGGAGCACCTGCGGCGCACCCTGGATCTGATGCGGACCTACACTCCCTGGGAGTACGAGCGCACCCTCGGCGGCGTGGAGCTGACCGACGCCCGGGGCACCCTGGCCGGCCGCTACACCCCGGTGGTCCGCCGTCCCGTGGGCGAGCTCCCCAGCGGCGGGCTGGTGCTGGGCGTGGCCGACGTGGTCGTCGCCAACGACCCGATCACCGGCCAGGGCTCCAACACCGCCGCCAAGTGCGCCGCGAGCTACCTCGCGTCCGTCCGCGCCCACGGCGACCGGCCCTTCGACCGGGCCTTCATGGAGACCGCCTTCGAGGGCTTCTGGGACTCCGCCGCGCGCGATGTCACCGCCTGGACCAACGCCATGCTCTCGCCGCCGCCGGAGCACGTGCTCAACCTGATCGGCGCGGCCGGCCAGCTCCCGCCGGTGGCCGAGCGCTTCGCCAACGGCTTCGACAACCCCTCGGACTTCCCGAACTGGTTCTTCACCCCCGAGGCGGCCGAGGCGTACCTGGGCTCGCTCGCCCAGGGCTGACGCCCCCGGGCATGTGCCGGACAGGGGGCTTCGGCCCCCTGTCCCGCCCGCCGCGAGGCGGCTACCCTCCCAGTCATGACCGCACTGCTACCGGCCGGTACGACCCACCGCACCTGCCCCCTGTGCGAGGCGACCTGCGGACTGACCGTCACCGTCGAGCCCGGCACCGGCGCCGTCGCCGTCCGCGGCGACGACCAGGACCCCTTCAGCCGCGGCTACATCTGCCCCAAGGGCGTCGCCCTGGGACAGCTGCACAGCGACCCCGACCGGCTGCGCACCCCGCTGGTCCGGCGCGGCGACAGCTGGACCGCCGTGGGCTGGGACGAGGCGTTCGCCGAGGCGGGCCGGCTGCTCACCCCGCTGCTCCGCGAGCACGGCCGCGACAGCGTCGCCGTCTACCTCGGCAATCCGAACGTCCACAACCACGCGCTCACCCTCTACACCCGGGTGCTGGTCCAGGCACTCGGCACCGGCTACCGCTTCAGCGCCAGCACCGTCGACCAGATGCCCAAGCAGGTCGCCTCCGGGCTGATGTACGGCACCGAGCTGTCGGTCGCCGTCCCCGACCTGGACCGCACCGACTACCTGCTGGTCCTCGGGGCCAACCCGATGGTGTCCAACGGCAGTCTGCTCACCGCCCCCGACCTGCCGGGACGGCTGCGCGCGCTGCGCCGCAGGGGCGGGCGGCTGGTGGTGGTGGACCCGCGCCGCACCCGCACCGCCGAGATCGCCGACGAGCACCTGGCGATCCGCCCGGGAACCGACGCGCTGCTGCTGGCCGGCATCGCCCGCACCCTGCTCGCCGAGGGCCTGGCCGACCCCGCCCAGGCCGCACCGCACCTCAACGGGCTCGCCGAACTGGGGGACGCGCTGCTCCCGTTCGAGCCCGAGGCGGTCGCCGCGGCCACCGGCATCACCGCCGACACCGTCCGCCGACTGGCCCGCGAACTCGCCGCCGCCCCCAGCGCCGCCGTCTACGGCCGGATCGGCACCACCACCACGGCCTTCGGCACCGCCGCCAGCTGGCTGGTGGACGTCGTCAACACCCTCACCGGCAACCTGGACCGCCCCGGCGGGGTGCTCTGGCCCGAACCGGCGGCCGGATCACCCACCACCACCGGCGAAGCCGGGCACGGGCGCGGCGTCCGGGTCCCCGGCTCCCGGCGCACCCGGGTGCGCGGACTGCCCAGCGTCTTCGGCGAGTTCCCCGCCGGAGCGCTCGCCGAGGAGATGGACACCCCCTCGGCGGACGGCACCCGGCTGCGCGGACTGGTCACCGTCGCCGGCAACCCCGTCCTGTCCACCCCCAACAGCGCCCGCCTGGGCGCGGCCCTGGCCTCGCTCGACGCCATGGTCAGCGTCGACGCCTACCTCAACGAGACCACCCGGCACGCCCATGTGGTGCTGCCGGCCGCCTCCCCGCTCGCCCGCAGCCACTACGACCTGGTGTTCGGCTCCTTCTCGATCCGCAACACCGCCAAGTTCTCCCCGCCGAGCGTGCCCCGCGGCGAGGGCGAGCTGGACGAGTCCGAGGTGCTGCTGCGCCTGGCCTGCGTGGCGCTGGGCGGCGGCATCACGCCCGACGAGCTGGACGACCTCACGGCCGCGGACACCGCCCGCCGCCTGGCCGCCGACCCCTCCTCCCCGGCGCACGGCCGCGACCCGCTGGAGCTGCTGGCCGCCGTCGCCCACCGCAGCCGCCAGGAGCGCCTGCTGGACCTGCTGCTGCGCGGCGGGCCCTACGGCGACGGCTTCGGGGCCAAGGGCGAGGGGCTCAGCCTGGACGCCCTGGAGGCCGCCCCGCACGGGCTCGACCTGGGGCCGCTGCAGCCCCGGCTCCCCGGCGTGCTGCGCACCCCCAGCGGCAGGGTCGAGCTGGCGCCCCCGCAACTGCTGGCCGAGGCCGCCCGCCTTGCCGCGCACCTCGCCGAGCTGACCGCCGACCGCACCCCGGGCGGCCTGCTGCTGGTCGGCCGGCGCCAGCTGCGCTCCAACAACTCGTGGATGCACAACGTGCCGCTGCTCGCCGGCGGCAGCAACCGCTGCACCCTGCAGCTCCACCCGGCCGACGCCGAACGCCTGGGCATCGCCCACGGGCAGCGGGTCGCGGTGCGCTCCCGCGTGGGCGAGATCGACGCCGAGGCCGAGCTGACCGACAGCCTGATGCCCGGCGTGGTCAGCCTGCCGCACGGCTGGGGCCACGGCGACCCGGCCACCAGGTCCGCGCAGGCGGCCCGCGACCCCGGCGTCAACAGCAACCTGCTGACCGACGAGGGGCCGCTGGACCCCCTCTCCGGAACGGCCGTCCTCAACGGCATCCCGGTCGAGGTCCGGCCGATCCCGGACCCGGACCGGCCGGACTAGTCCCTGGCCGGTCGCCGTCGGGCCAGGAGCCAGCGCACGCCAGGGACGGCCCGGTCCGCCAGCCGCAGCAGCGGCCCGGTGGCCGCCATGCCGACCACTGCCACCGCCGCGCCGACCAGGCAGTCGAGCAGGTAGTGGTTGGCGGTGCCCATCACCACGAACGCGATGCCCACCGGATACAGCAGCCCCAGGAGCCGCACCACGATCCTGCGGCTGTGCCGGAAGAGCAGCATTCCGCACCACAGTGCCCAGCCCACGTGCAGGCTGGGCATCGCCGCGAACTCATTGCTCATCGACTCGAAGCCGCGCGGCGTGCCGCCGCCGCCCGCGCCCCACCATCCCACCGACGCGTGCTGCGCCAGGATGTCCACATAGCCGTAGGAGGCTTCGAGGAGCCGGGGCGGAGCGGTCGGGAACACCACGAATCCGATCACACCCAGCAGGGTGGTGAGCATCAGCGCGGTGCGGGCCTGCCGGTAGGCCTCCTGGTGGCTGCGCCAGATCCACACCAGCACGGCCAGGGTGATCACATAGTGCAGCGTGGCGTAGACGAAGTCGCCCGGAATGCCCAGCCAGGCATGGTCCGCGAAGGCGCGGTTGATCGCGTGCTCCGGGCTGAAGTGCAGATAGTTCCGCTCGACCGAGAGCAGCTCCCGGCCGTGCCGCTGCGCCTGGCTGAGGCTGCCGCTGACAAGGAGCCGGCTGCCGTCGTAGCCGGCGTAGATGACCAGCAGGACCTCCCAGCCCCACTTCCGCTGCCACCAGCGCCGCTTCGCCGGGGCTTCGGGCCCGGGGCCGGGCTCGGTGCTGCTGTCGCTGTCGATGAACCGGACCGGAATGTTCTCCACGCTCTCCACCAGTAGGCGCTGCTCGTCCGTGGACATGGCAAGACCGCGGGTGGGCGTGCCGAGGGTAGGTGCTTGATCGTTCTTCATGGGCTCTCGTGTCGGTGAGCAACAGGCCCCCGGGCCATGAGCGACATCCGTCGCTCAGTGGTTCGTGGGGCAACTGATGGGGCGAACCAGGTGGTGAGCTGCGCGTTAACCCGAACTCCGGGGCGCGACGCCGGGGGTCTTGCCCGTGGAAAACGACCTGGTCGGCTCCTGCCGCGACACCCGGACCGGGTCCCGTCCGGCAGGGGTCCCTTCGTCCGGGGGCAGGGTCCTGAAGCAGCGTGCATATGCCTGCCCATTGATTGCCATGCGATTATCATCTCGGTTCCCCTTTGCGCTTATGCAGGTGGGTACCTGTTTGCGCTCAACTGCTCCTTGCGTCGCAGGTGGAGTACGCACTGATCCCGGTGTTCGCGCCCGGTTCCGGCACTGCCCGCTCGGATCTGCGAGGATCTTCGCGACGGAGGTGGTCATGGTGCCGATCATGGAGTCGGCGGGCGGGCGGACGGCGGATGCCGAGGCCACGGGGGTCGTTGCGTTCTGGAGCGCGCTGGGTCTCCCTGGTCTGGTCGATGTGCACACGCATTTCATGCCGGAGCGGGTGCTGGCCAAGGTGTGGGACTACTTCGACGCGGCCGGACCGCTGGTCGGCCGGTCATGGCCGATCACCTACCGGCTGGAGGAGGAGCAGCGGCTGGCGACCTTGCGCCGCTTCGGCGTCCGCTCCTTCACCGCGATGCTGTACCCGCACAAGCCGCAGATGGCCGCCTGGCTCAACGCGTGGGCGGCGGAGTTCGCCGCCCGTACCCCGGACTGTCTGCACACCGCCACCTTCTTCCCTGAGGAGGGTGTGGACCATTATGTGCGCCAAGCGGTCGAGAACGGCACAAGGATCTTCAAATCCCATGTCCAGGTGGGTGGTTACGATCCCAATGACGAACTCCTGGACCCGGTCTGGGGCCTGCTGGCGGAGGCCGGGATCCCGGTGGTCTCGCACTGCGGCTCGGGGCCGGTGCCCGGCCGGCACACGGGGCCCGAGCCGATCGGCCGGCTGCTGGCCCGCCATCCCCGCCTGCGGCTGATCGTCGCCCATATGGGCATGCCGGAGTACACGGAGTTCCTGGACCTGGCCGACCGCCACCCCGGCGTGCTCCTGGACACCACGATGGCGTTCACCCGGTTCAGCGAGGAGGCGGCCCCCTTTCCGCCCGGGGACCGCGGACGGCTCGCGGACCTGGGCGACCGGATCCTGCTGGGGAGCGACTTCCCCAACCTGCCGTACCCCTACCTCCACGCCCTGGAGTCGCTCGCCGGGCTCGGCCTCGGGGACGCCTGGCTCCGGGCCGTGTGCCACGACAACGCGGCGAAGCTCTTCGGCCTCTGAGTCAATCTTCTTTACTAGACTGCCGACGGCGGGCCCGCAGGCCTGTCCACGGGTCGGGTCCCTCTGCTAAATTGGTCTATACCACGATGCACACGCCTGAGAACGGTGGGACCCCAGCATGGAGATTGTGATCGTTCCGGATGCCGCCGCGGGCGGCGACCTGATCGCCGCAGCGATCGCGGACCTGCTGATCCGCAAGCCCGACGCGCTGCTGGGGGTCGCCACCGGATCGACCCCGCTGCCGATCTACGAGGCCCTGGCGGGCCGGGTGCGCAGCACCGGCCTGGACGTCGGCCGGGCCCGGATCTGCCAGCTGGACGAGTACGTCGGCCTGCCCAAGGGCCACCCCGAGTCCTACCGCTCGGTGGTGCTGCGCGAGGTCGTCGAGCCGCTCGGGCTCACCGAGAGCTCCTTCATGGGCCCGGACGGCTCGGCCGAGGACATCGCCGGCGCCTGCGCCGACTACGACCGAGCGCTGGCCGAGGCCGGCGGTGTGGACCTGCAGCTGCTCGGCATCGGCACCGACGGGCACATCGGCTTCAACGAGCCGTGCTCCTCGCTGTCCTCGCGCACCCGCATCAAGACGCTGACCCAGCGGACCCGCGAGGACAACGCCCGGTTCTTCGACAGCCTGGACGAGGTGCCGCACCATGTGATCACCCAGGGCATCGGCACCATCCTGGAGGCCCGGCACCTGGTGCTGCTCGCCACCGGCGAGGCCAAGGCCGAGGCCGTGGCGCTCACGGTCGAGGGACCGCTCTCCGCCCTGGTCCCGGCCTCGGCCCTGCAGCTGCACCGCCACGCCACGGTCGTGGTCGACGAGGCCGCCGCCTCCGGCCTCAAGCTCGCCGACTACTTCCGCGCCACCTACGCGGCCAAGCCCGCCTGGCAGGGCATCTAGGCAGCCCCCGCGGCGCGCCGGCGGGCAGTCGGCCCAAGGCCTGCGTCGATGCCCTGGGGGCATGCCGTACCTTCGGCAGCGACCGTGAACCGGTGCAACCGGTCCGCTTCGCGAGGGGGGCCCATGGCGCAGTCCGATGAACTGACCGTTTGCAGCGAGGGAGTGCCCGAGCAGCCGGGGCCGCCGAAGCGGCTGGTCGTGCTGCTCGCCGTCGCCTGCGGGCTCACCATCGCCAACCTCTACTATGCCCAGCCCCTGCTCAGCGCCCTCCGCCAGACCTTCGGGGTCGGCGAGGTCGCCGTCGGGGGCGTGGTGACCGCCAGCCAGCTCGGCTATGCCGCGGGGCTCTTCCTGGTGGTCCCGCTCGGGGACCGTGTGGAGAAGCGCCGACTGGTCACGCTCCTGCTGGCCCTGGCCACCGCAGCCCTGGTCGTCGCCGGGACCGCGCCGGACTTCCCGGTGCTGCTGGCCGCCTCGCTGTTCGGCGCGACCCCGCTCGTCCTCGCCCAGATCCTGGTGCCCTTCGCCGCGGACCTGGCCCCCGACCGCACCCGGGGCCGCATCGTCGGCCAGGTCATGACCGGTCTGCTCGCCGGCATCCTGCTGTCCCGGACCCTGGGCAGCCTGCTCGCCGACGCCGCCGGCTGGCGCGTCGTCTACCTCACCTCGGCCGCCCTGATGGCGGTCCTGGCCTGCGTGCTGCGCGCCGCGCTGCCGAGCCGGGCGCCCAGCGTCAGCATCACCTACGGCGACCTGCTGCGCTCCACCGCCGGGCTGATGAGGCGTCATCCGGAGCTGCGGCGCCGGGCGCTGTACCAGTCGGCCATGTTCGGGGCGTTCAGTGCCTTCTGGACCACGATCTCCTTCGTCCTCACCGGGGCGCCGTTCCACTACAGCGAGTTGGGGGTCGGACTCTTCGCCCTGGTCGGCGCGGGCGGGGTGCTGGTCGCCCCGTTCGCGGGCCGCTGGGCCGACCGCGGCCTGGTCCGCTCGATGACCGCCGCCGCCCTCGTCGCGGCCGCCCTGGCCTTCGCCCTGGCCGGGTTCGGCCGGCACCAGGTCGTCGCCCTCGGACTGGCCGCGATCCTCCTGGACATGGCGGTGCAGACCACGCTGATCCTGGGCCAGCAGGTGATCTACCGGCTGGACCCGGAGGCCCGGTCCCGGCTCAACAGCGCCTTCATGGCGACCTTCTTCGTCGGGGGAGCCGTCGGTTCGCAGGCCGGTTCGATCGCCTACCACGCGGGTGGATGGGCGGCGGTGAGCGTCCTGGGCGCAGCCCTGCCACTGCTCGCGCTGCTGCTGTGGGCAGCCGAGAAGTCACCCCGTCCGACGGGTGACGGCACGTCAACCCCGGTCCCCTGACCGGGTAGTCGGCCTTCTCGACGGGACCGCCACCCTGCGTTAGCGTGCAGAGCATCTCCTGACCGTCCAACGGAGGGCGGCAGTTGAGCTCACGGAGGTCACCCATGGCCCGTTACGTAGCGCCCGGCGAGTCCGGCGCGAAGATGCACTACCAACCGCGGTACGACCACTGGATCGGCGGAGAGTTCGTGGCACCCGCGCGGGGCCGGTACTTCGACAACCCCACGCCGGTGACCGGGCAGGTCTTCTGCGAGGTCGCCCGGGGCACCGCGGAGGACGTCGAGCGGGCCCTGGACGCCGCGCACGCCGCCGCCCCCGCCTGGGGCCGCACCTCTGCCGCCGAGCGGGCGAACATCCTCAACCGGATAGCCGACCGGATGGAGGCCAATCTGGAGGCCCTCGCGGTCGCCGAGACCTGGGAGAACGGCAAGCCGATCCGGGAGTCGCTGGCCGCGGACATCCCGTTGGCGATCGACCACTTCCGCTACTTCGCCGGAGCGATCCGGGCGCAGGAGGGCTCGCTCTCGGAGATCGACGAGGACACGGTCGCCTACCACTTCCATGAGCCGCTGGGCGTGGTCGCGCAGATCATCCCGTGGAACTTCCCGATCCTCATGGCCACCTGGAAGCTCGCCCCGGCCCTGGCCGCAGGCAACGCCGTGGTGCTCAAGCCGGCCGAGCAGACCCCGGTCTCCGTCCACTACTGGATGAGCCTGGTCGCGGACCTGCTGCCGCCGGGCGTGGTCAACATCGTCAACGGCTTCGGCGTGGAGGCGGGCAAGCCGCTGGCCTCCAGCGCCCGGGTCGCCAAGGTGGCCTTCACCGGGGAGACCACGACCGGGCGGCTGATCATGCAGTACGCCAGCGAGAACATCAGGCCGGTCACCCTGGAGCTGGGCGGCAAGAGCCCCAACATCTTCTTCGACGACGTGAGTTCGGCCCGCGACGACTTCCTGGACAAGGCGCTCGAAGGCTTCACCATGTTCGCCCTCAACCAGGGCGAGGTGTGCACCTGTCCGTCCCGCGCGCTGATCCAGGAGGGCCACTACAGCGAGTTCCTGGACGCGGCGGTGGAGCGCACCCGGCAGATCCGCCGGGGCCACCCGCTGGACACCGAGACCATGATCGGCGCCCAGGCCTCCAACGACCAGCTGGAGAAGATCCTCTCCTACCTGGACATCGGCCAGCAGGAGGGCGCGAAGATCCTCATCGGCGGCGTCCGGGCCGAGATGACCGGTGAGCTGGCGGGCGGCTACTACGTCGAGCCGACGATCTTCGAGGGCAACAACTCGATGCGCATCTTCCAGGAGGAGATCTTCGGCCCGGTGGTGTCCGTGGCCCCCTTCTCCACCTACGACGACGCCATCCGCATCGCCAACGACACCCTGTACGGGCTCGGCGCGGGCGTGTGGACGCGGGACGCGAGCACCGCCTACCGGGCGGGGCGTGCGATCCAGGCCGGACGCGTCTGGACGAACTGCTACCACGCCTACCCGGCGCACGCGGCCTTCGGCGGCTACAAGGGCTCCGGCATCGGCCGCGAGAACCACAAGATGATGCTGGACCACTACCAGCAGACCAAGAACCTGCTGGTCAGCTACTCGGCCAAGAAGCTGGGCTTCTACTAGGCCGCAATGCCGAGAGGGGGAACCCGTCCAGGATTCCTGGACGGGTTCCCCCTCCGCATGCCGTGGGGATTACCTGCTGCGCACCCGCGTGTCCAGCGAGTCGTGGATGGCGTCGCCGATCATGTTGAACGCCACCACGGTGGTGATCAGGATGATCGCCGGTGGGTACACCAGCCACCAGTATCCGTCGTACAGGTAGTTGAGCCCGTCCGACATCATGCTGCCCCAGTCCGCATGGGGTGGCGGCAGACCCAGGCCGAGGAAGCTCAAGGTCGACAGCATCAGGATGGCATCGGCGATGGTGAAGGTGGCGCTGACGATGATCACGCCGATGCAGTTGGGCACCAGATGGCGGATGATGATCCGCCAGTTGGTGCCGCCCATCACCTTGGACGCCTCGACGAACTCCCTGGTCCGCAGGCTCAGTACCTCGCCGCGCACCAGCCGCGCCACCCCGAGCCAGGACAGCGCGGCCAGCAGCAGGATGATCATCCAGAGCGTGGGCGTGACCAGGTTCACCAGGATCAGCAGCAGCACGATGGTGGGCAGGGCCAGGAAGGTGTCGATGACACGCATCATGAGGCCGTCCACGACCCCGCCGACGAAGCCCGCGAACGCTCCGTACAGGGTGCCGAAGACGGTCGTGGCGATGGCGACCGCGAAGCCCAGCTCCAGTGAGGACTGGCCGCCCAGCATCAGTCGTCCGAGGACGTCGTAGCCGGAGGCGTCGGTCCCCAGCGGATGCCCGCTTCCGGGCGGGAGTTCCTCGAGGTTGAGCTGGACCTTCACCTGATTGGTGTGGTAGAAGACCGGCCCCAGGTAGCAGAACAGGACGATCACCACGACGATCCCCAGGCCGACCAGGGCCAGCCGGTTCCTGACGAGCGACGACAGGATCAGCCGTCCGGAGCCGATCGTGGCGACCTCGCCGCCGTCCGCCGTGTCGGCGTCGGTGATCTCGGGGTTCTCGGCCGTGCCGAGTACTGGCTCACTCGCTGGCATACCGAATCCGGGGGTCTAGGAGGCTGTAGGCGATGTCCGCGACCAGGTTGCCCAGGACGGTGGCGACGCCGACCACCAGGGTCGAGCCGAGCATGACCGGGAAGTCCTGGCTGGTGGCCGCCTTGAAGAAGAGCAGCCCCATGCCGGGGTAGTTGAAGATCTCCTCCGCGATCACCGCCCCCGCCACGATCCCCGGCGCCGCGAGGCCGAGGATCGTGATGATGGGCAGCATCGAGTTGCGCGCGACGTGTCGGAACAGCACCAGCCGCTCCGACAGGCCCTTGGCCTTGGCCACTCTGATGTAGTCCTGCGCCAGGGCGTCGATGGCCGAGGACCGCATGTAGCGGCTGAAGCCGGCGATGCTGAGCAGCGTCAGGGTCAGGATCGGAAGGACCAGGGCCTTGGGATCGGACAGGATGCCGGCCACCGAGGAGGCCTCCGGCACATCCGACGGAAGCAGGTTCAACTGCACGCTGAAGATGGCGATCAACAGCATGGCGAAGAAGAAGTCCGGCATCGCGTACAGGATGAACGCCACCACCGTGACCGTGTTGTCCCCGATGCTGTTGCGCCGTGCCGCCTGGTAGATACCGAGCGGCAGGGCGATCAGCAGCGAGAGCACCGTCGAGGGGCCCAACAGCACCAGGTCGATCGGAAGCCGCTGGGTGATCAGCGTCGACACCGGCTGCTGCAGGGAGTACGACGTACCGAGGTTGCCGTGCATCACCTGCTTCACATAGGTGAAGAACTGCTCGATCAGCGGCTCGTTCAGGCCGTTGACGCTGTTGAAGATGGCGATCCGGCCGGGGGTGGCCTTCAGTCCCAGGGTGGCCCGGGCTGCGCTTCCGGGCACCATGTGGATCATGATGAAGGTCAGGACCATGACGCCGATCACGACCGCGATGGCCTGGCCTACCCTGCGCAGCAGGTAGGTGGTCATGATTCGCTCATTTGGTGAAGTACCAGACCTCGGGGTTGAGCCCACCCGAGAACGGGTTGAGCGGGGTGATGCCCGCGAGGGTCTTTCGGTAGACGATGATGTTCTCGGGGTTGGGCAGCCACAGCCACGGCAGCTGACGGGCCGCGTAGTCCTCGTAGGCGAAGAACGCCGAGGTGCTCGAGCCGTACTCGGTGGCGTTGATCAGCTGGTCCATCTCGGGGCTGGAGTAGCCGCCGGAGTTGTTGCTGCCGCTGGCGTTGAAGAAGCCGTCACCGGCCGGGTAGAGCGGGTACGGGTCGTAGCCGAAGTCCACCAGCTGCCAGCCGCAGCTGGAGGCGGGGTGCGAGTCGGAGGTGCAGGAGCCGACGGTGCCGATCAGGGTGTTGAACGGCTCCGACTTCAGGCTGATGGTGATGCCGGCCTGCGCCTCGGAGGACTGGATCGCGGCGTTCTGCTCGTCGGTGGCCGCAGTGCCGGAGGAGTAGGCCAGCTGGAAGTTCAGCGCCTCGCCGGCGGTGATCCCGGCCCCGCAGTCGGCCGGACCGGTGCCCGGGGTCTGGCAGGTGGTGCTGCCGTTGGGGACGACCTTCCAGCCGTGCGAGGTCAACAGCGCGGTGGCCGCGGACGGCGAGTAGGGGTAGGGCCCGCCGGACTTCTCCAGCGGCGAGGCCCAGGGGCCGGTCGCGGTGAGCGGCACGGGGCCGTTGCCGGGGTCGGCGTAGCCGTTGTACACCCTGGCGACGATCTGCGGACGGTTGATCAGGTCCTCGAGCGCCTGGCGGATGTAGAGCTGGCTGAGTTCCGGCCCCACCTTGGCGTTGAAGAAGTTCGGCTCGATCTCCGCCACCCCGGGGATGGGGACGCTGGCGACCGCGTAGCCCTGCGCCTCCAGGGCGCCCGCCTGCTGCACGTCGTTCAGGGGCAGGCCGCCGACGTCCAGGGTGCCCGAACGCAGCGCGTTGAGCTCGGCGGTGTCGGTGGTGAAGGGGGTGTTGACGACCTTGGAGACGATCGGCTTGTCGGGGCCCGAGTAGTTCTTGTTGGGCACGTAGCTGTAGTAGCCGCTGGTCTGGAACTCGGACAGCTGCCAGGGTCCGGAGACGACCTTCCACAGCGGGTTGGTGGCGAAGGTGCTCATGTCGCCGCCCTCCTTCTGCAGGAAGGCGTACACGGACTTGGCCCCGGCGGTGGTGGTGTCGTAGTCGCCGACCGCGCCCGTGGCGGAGGTCTTGTCCCAGGCGTGCTGCGGCAGCAGCATGATCGTGGACAGCACGTCGTCGGTGTAGAAGTTCGGGTTGAACGACTTCGTCAGATTGATCACGACGGTGTGCTCGTCCGGCGTGGCCACGCTCGCCACGTTGTCGGGGAACAGCCCCGGGATGTAGCCGCTCCAGTTCGAGGTGTCCGCCTTCATCAGGTTGTAGACGAAGGTGAAGTCCCGGCTGGTGATCGGCTGCCCGTCCGACCAGTTCCAGTGCTTCAGGTCGATGGTGACCTGCTTGTCGCCGTTTCCGTAGGTGACCGAGCTGTAGAGGCTCTCGGCCGGGTTCGGGACCGAGTTGGCGCCGTCGCCGGAGTAGACGAGGTACGGCCACATCGGCTGGGCGAGGTTGACGTTGAAGCCGTCGGTGTTGGTGGCCGGGGTCAGCGGGAAGATGAAGTTGGGCGAGGCCCCTGAAGGCTCGGCGATGGTCACCGTGCCGCCGCGTACCACCGGGCCCTTGGCGGCGGAGGAGTTCGAGTTGCCGTTGCCAATGGCGCCGCCCCCGGTGCTGCTGCCGGAACACGCGGCCGCGCACATCGCCAGGGTCAGAGTTACAGCAGTGACTGCCAATTGACGGTTTATTCGCATGCGCGGCCTCGCCTTCCAGTTCTAGGATCGCGATGGCATGACAGTCTTCTGGACAGCTGCCACCCCAATTGCGGGTGACAGTACCCGATGGATCAGGCGCCCATCCAGACGTGATCCATCCGTGATTCAACTGTCGTATTTCAGCGGTATGTCGCCGGGTAACACCGCAGGTCAGAGGCCAGTTTTGGACAACTGACGATGTGTCGGAAAATATGATTGTGCATGTCAAAAATCTATGCTAGGGCCGACGTGCGGGAACGTCCAGGGTCTCGGTGCGGACCACGCCGAACAGTCCCTCGCGGTCGGCGGAGGGGCACACCAGGGAGCCGGCGGCAGCGGTGCGCCCCGCGTCCCTGGTCCAGGGGGCGAAGGCCTGGTGCGTGCTGATGTCGTCGACGAGCATCACCCCGCCGGGTCGCAGCACCCGTGCGATCCGCTCCATCTCGAACCCGGTGTTCCTGGCCGTGTGCAGGCTGTCGTGGATGAACATGTCGACCCGGCCCAGCTGTCGCAGCAGGCCGGGCAGCCGCCGCCTGCTCGACCCCTCGACATAGGTCCACCGGGAGCGGTCGCGCACGGCGGCCCCGGTCTGCGAGTGCAGTTCGCGCTCGAAGGGGTGCGGCAGGTCGACGCTCCACAGGTGCCCCAGGCCGTTGGCCTCCAGCGCCTCCAGTACGAACCGGCTGACCACCCCGCGCGCGACCCCGGTCTCCACCACGACCTCCGGCTGCAGGTGCCGCACCGTGCACCACACCGCGCGGGCCAGCGACTCGTCGGCGTCGCTGTAGGCGCCGTAGGTGTGGCGTCCGAACGCCAGTCCGCGCTCGTGCAGCTCGGCGACCACGGTGGTCCACAGGGCCCTCGCCCCGGCGGTCAGCCTGCACGGCCAGGGCGCGCCGAGGAGCTGGTGCAGACGCGGCTCCCAGTCCTCGTCCACCTCGTAGGCCACCGGGTGTTCGCGGCGCCTGCTCGCGTACTCCGGAAGGAAGAGCAGCGTCTCCACCGGGTCTGCGGCCAACGCGCGGGCGAACTTCCGCACGCGGTGTTCATCGGACGATCGAGACGTGCGGACCATATCGGAATTATAGGGGAAACCACTGTAAAAGGTGGATCTTGACGGTCGGTCACACCACTTCTGGACAGCGCCCCCGGCGCGGCGCAAGCTGTCCCTACCGCGGGAAGCGGCAAACGGGAAGCAGAAGGTTGCCGAGAAGCACCGGAGCGACGATGGACGAGTCCGACCCGACAGGTCCCACCCGCGACGCCCGCGAGGTGTCACGCGTCGCGGTCACCCCCGCCGCCGCCGATCTGCTGCGCACCCTGTACGCGGCCAACGGCCCGCTGATGTTCCACCAGTCCGGCGGCTGCTGCGACGGCAGCTCACCGATGTGCTACATCGAGGGTGAGTTCCGGACCGGGGCCTCGGACGTGCAGCTCGCCGCGCTGGAGATCGACGGCGTGCCCGAACCGGTGAGCTTCTGGATGTCGACGGCCCAGTTCGCCCTGTGGCGGCACACCCACCTCACCGTCGACGTGGTCCCGGGGCGCGGCGGCGGATTCTCCCTGGAGGCCCCGGAGGGCATGCGGTTCCTGATCCGCTCCCGGCTGCTGAGCGAGGCCGAGACCGCCGTCCTCGACGGGGCGTGAGCGCGGGCCGTAGAGTCGGATCATGCAGGCCGAGCGGCGAACCGAGGCAGCGGAACGGGTCCGCAGGCGGGTGAACGCGACAGTGCACGGCAGCGGTCTCGATCCCGGGCGCTATGCACACCCGGCGGGCGACGCCGGGCTGTTCGGCCCGGACAGCCTGGTGTGGCGGGTCCACGGCGACCTGCCCGGGATGTTCACCGGCGGAATCGCGGCGCTGCTGCTCCAGTCCCTGCACCCGCTGGCGATCGCCGGGGTCGATCAGCACTCCGACTTCCGCAGCGACCCGCTGGACCGGCTGCACCGGACGGCCGGATTCGTCTCGGTGACGAGCTACGGATCGACCGAGGCGGCGGAGTCCGCCCTGGCCGGGGTCCGGCGCATCCACACCCGGGTCCGGGGCACGGCCCCCGACGGCCGACCCTACGCGGCGGACGACCCGGCGCTGCTGCGCTGGGTGCACGTGGCCGAGGTCCACTGCTTCCTCGCGGGCTACCAGCGGTACGGGCGGCAGCAGTTGACGCAGGGGGAGTGCGACCGCTACTACCGCGAGGTCGCCGTGGTCGCCGAACGGCTCGGTGCGACCGAGGTGCCGGTCTCGACGGCGGAGGTGCACGCGTACCTGTCCTCGGTGCGGGCCGAACTGGAACCGTCCGAGGCCGCGTTGGAGGCCGTGCGGTTCCTCCGCGGCTTCGCCGGGGCCGGCGGCGACCCGCTGGAGCGGGGCGCGCTGCGGGCGCTCACCAACGGCGCGGCCGACCTGCTGCCCCGCTGGGCGGCCGGGATGCTGGGCGTGGACCGCCCGGCCGCGGCCCGGGTGCTGCTGGACCGGCCGGCCGTGCGCGCGGTGGGCGCGGTGCTGCGCTTCGGCTGCGAGCCCTCGCTGATCATCACCGCCGCCAGGGAGCGCGCCCTGGCCGCGCCCGCCGAGGCCGGGCGGAGCCGGTAGGGCCGGGCGGTGCCGACTGGGCCGGTGGGCTGAAAGCAATCCGGAGGCGTCGCGCCTCTGCCGCGCACGTACTGATCGGGCCTACCATCCGTTCACTGACGCAGCGTTCAACGGGCGTCGCCAAGCCCTGAGCTCTTCCGCCCGCGCCCCGGTCCGCCCGCGAAAGGCACTGATGCCACCATGAGCACCCCGCTCGACGCACCCTCCGCACCTGTTCCCCCCGGCTCGGGCTCCGGTGTCGGGGAGAAGGGCCTCAAGGACAACGCGCTCGGCCTGTTCTCCTCCATCGCCATCGGCATCGCGTCGACCGCCCCCGCCTACAGCCTGGCCGCCACCCTCGGCATCATCGTGGTCGGCGTGGGGCTGCAGGCCCCCATCGTCACCATCCTGGCGTTCATCCCGATGCTGATGATCGCCTACGCGTACAAGGAGCTCAACGAGGTCGACCCGGACTGCGGCACCACCTTCACCTGGGCGGCGCGGGCCTTCGGGCCGCGCACCGGGTGGATGGGCGGCTGGGGCATCATCGTCGCCGACGTCATCGTGATGGCGAACCTGGCGCAGATCGCCGGAGCCTACGGGTTCCAGCTCTTCGGCTTCAGCGACCTGTCGAACAGCACGCTCTGGACGACGATCGCCGGGGTCGTCTGGATCGTCGTGATGACCGCCATCTGCTACGTGGGCATCGAGGTCTCGGCGGCGCTGCAACGCTGGCTGCTGTGCGTCGAGGTCTTCATGTTGGCGCTGTTCTCCATCACCGCGCTGGTCAAGGTGTACTCCGACAAGGCCCCGCCCGGCTCCCTCCACATCTCGGCCTCCTGGTTCAACCCCTTCGACGTCTCCTCGGTGAGCGCGTTCACCACCGGCCTGCTCGCCGCCGTCTTCATCTACTGGGGCTGGGACACCGCGGTCTCCGTCAACGAGGAGACGGCCGACCGCGAGCGCACACCCGGGCGGGCCGCCGTCATCTCCACCGTGCTGCTGCTGATCATCTACGCGCTGGTGTCCACCTCGGCGATGGCCTTCGCCGGGGTCGGCACCACGGGCATCGGGCTGGGCAACCCGGCCAACGCCGGGGACGTCCTGTCGGGGCTGGGGAACTCGGTGTTCGGCAACAAGGGCTTCGGCTGGTTCCTGGCCAAGCTGCTGATCTTCATGGTGCTGACCTCGTCGGCCGCGTCCACCCAGACCACCATCCTCCCCACGGCCAGGACCAGCTTCTCAATGGCCGCGCACAAGGCCATCCCGATGAAGTTCGCCGCCGTCCACCGCCGGTTCCTCACCCCGACCTGGTCCACCGTCGGCATGGGCCTGGTCTCCATCGCCTTCTACGTGCTGCTGGTGAAGATCAGCACCAATGTGCTGACCGACTCCATCTCCTCGGTCGGGCTGGGGATCGCCTTCTACTACGGGCTGACCGGCTTCTCCTGCATCTGGTACTTCCGCAAGGTGCTCACCCGCAGCGCGAGGGACTTCTGGCTCAAGGGCGTCATGCCCGGTCTCGGCGGAGTGATCCTGCTGTTCTTCTTCTGCTACGCGGCCTTCCATGTCTACGCCTCCCCCTCCTACGGGACGACCTCCATCGACCTGCCGATTCTCGGCGAGACGGGTGGGGTGTCGGTCATCGGCATCGGTTCGCTGCTCGTCGGCGTGGTGCTGATGCTGATCCAGTGGGCGGTCCAGGGCTCCTGGTTCCGCGACCCCGACGTCCCCGTCAGTGCCGCCGAGCGCTGACCCGACGCGCGAGCACAGCCCCATCCCCCCATCTCCATCCCCCTGCCTCAGTGGCTGCGGGGATGGAGTTGCTCTGCCCTCTGGACAGTTACCTCTTATTAGGAGATAAAATTGTCGTATGGCTGAGGCAGGGGAGTCCGACGCCGCGGTGCCCGAGGATGTGGCCGAGATACTGGCCGGGCTGCAGCGGCTGATCCGACGCAGGCTGCGGCAGGACCTGCCCGGGCCCAGGCTGCGCGGTGCCCAGGTGGAGCTGCTGCGGTTGGTGCTCGCGCGGCCCGGCATCGGCGTCTCCGCCGCCGCAAGGGAGCTGCACCTGGCCGGGAACTCGGTCTCCACGCTGGTCAACCAGCTGGTCACGGCAGGCCTGCTGGACCGCCGTACCGATGCCGAGGATCGCCGGGCGGTCAATCTGACGATCACACCTGAGGCCGCCGACCGGCTGCGGGACTGGGACGCACGGCGCAACGAGCTGGTGTTCCAGCAGGTCGCCGGGCTGACCGCACCGGACCGGGCGGCTCTCGCCGGCGCGGTCCCCGTACTTCGCAGGCTCGCCGAGGGCCTGCACGAGGAGTTGGAGGGACCATGACCACACAGGAGGCCGCGAGCGCGGCCACCGCATCCACGGATCCGACGGAGTCGGCCGCCGTGCGGTGCACCGGACTGGAGTACGCCTTCGGCAGTACCAAGGCCGTCGACCGCCTCGACCTGACCGTCCGGACGGGAGAGATCTTCGGTCTGCTGGGTCCCAACGGCGCCGGCAAGACCACCGCCATCCGGGCCATCACCACCCTGCTGCCGGTGCCCGAGGGCATGATCAGTGTGTTCGGCGCCGATGTGGCCAAGGACAAGATGTCGGTCCGTCGGCTCCTCGGCTACGTCCCCCAGCAGCTGTCCGCCGACGGCGGGCTGACGGGTCGTGAGAACGTCGCGCTGTTCGCCAGGGTCTACGACGTCTCCCGCCGCGAGCGCGCCGCGAGGGTCGCCGAGGCACTGGAGGCGGTCGCCCTCACCGAGTCGGCCGACCGGCTGGCCAGTACCTTCTCCGGCGGCATGGTCCGACGGCTGGAGCTGGCCCAGGCGCTGGTCAGTGCGCCCCGGCTGCTGATCCTGGACGAACCGACCATCGGCCTGGACCCCATCGCCCGCACCAGCGTGTGGGAGCGGATCCTGGAGATCAAGGAGGCCACCGGGATGACTGTCCTGGTGACCACCCACTACATGGACGAGGCCGAGCAGTACTGCGACCGCGTCGCGCTGATGCACAAGGGCCGCATCCGCGCGCTCGGCACCCCCGACGAGCTCAAGGCCGACCTGCCGGGGGAGTACACCGCACCCTCGCTGGAGGACGTGTTCCGCTACCACGCCGGAAGCGGGCTCCAGGGCGCCGACGGCCAGTCCGATGGAGAGGATTTCCGCGATGTCCGCCGTACCCGCAATACCGCGAACCGCGTCCGCTGAGGCAGCCGCCGGTGCCGGCGGCGCCCCGGTGCTCAGTCTGCTGCTGACCCCGCCCCGGGCCAGGACCGGCTGGCGGGTCGTGCCCGCCAGGGTCGGCGCGATGTGCATCGTCGAGCTGCAGAAGCTGCGCCACGACCGCACCGAGCTCTACACCAGGGCGATCCAGCCCGCCCTGTGGCTGCTGATCTACGGCGAGACCTTCACCCGGCTGCACGCCATCCCCACCGGTGGCATCCCCTACCTGGACTTCCTCGCGCCGGGCATCATCGCCCAGTCCGCGATGTTCATCGCCATCTTCTACGGCATCATGATCATCTGGGAGCGGGACGCGGGAGTCCTCACCAAACTGCTGGTCACCCCGACCCCCAGGGCCGCACTGATCACCGGCAAGGCCTTCGCCGCCGGTGTGAAGGCGACGATCCAGGCGGTGGTGGTCGTGATCATCGCCGCGCTGCTCGGCGTCAGCCTCACCTGGAACCCGCTCAAGCTCATCGCGGTGTGCCTGGTGGTGATCCTCGGCGGAGCCTTCTTCTCCTGCCTGTCGATGACCATCGCCGGGATCGTGCTCACCCGGGACCGGCTGATGGGCATCGGACAGGCCATCACCATGCCGCTGTTCTTCAGCTCCAGCGCGCTCTACCCGGTCAGCGTCATGCCCGGCTGGCTGCAGGCCATCAGCAAGTGCAACCCGCTCAGCTACCAGGTCGACGCGCTGCGCGGACTGCTGCTCGGCTCACCGTCCCACCTGCTCACGGACTTCACCGTGCTGGTGGTCGCGGCGCTGCTCGGCATCCTCGCCGCCTCCTCGCTGCTGGGACGCCTGGCCAAGTAGGGGAGGCCTACGCCGACTCGGCTCTACTCCCCTCGGCTCTACTCCCCTCGGCTCGGCTCACAGGGAGGCGAGCCGGGGGACGACCTGGTCGCCGAACAGGCGCAGGCTCTCCCAGCCCGCCTCCACCGGCATGCCCCCGACCAGCGGGTGCAGCAGCAGGCTGCTCATCGGGCCCCCGGTGCGGGCGAGCTCCAGGCACTCGTCGGGGGTGAGGCAGGAATAGATGCCCTCGGCGCGCAGCTCGGCGGGCGTCTGCGCAGCCGACTTGACCACCGAGGTGATGTCCGCCGTCTGCCAGCCGGCGTAGGTCCTGGCCTCGTGCAGGAAGTGTGCGCCGAACTGGGCCCAGGCCTTCTCCGGGTCCTCGGTGCAGTGGATCATCTTGGTCTGCTCGGGAGGCAGCAGCGCATAGCCGTCGTCCATCCCGGCCTCCTCGGCCAGCTGGTCGTAGTACTCGACCAGCTCCGGCAGGTAGGCGGCGACGAAGAGCGGCAGGCCCAGCCGCACCGCCCGCCGCACGGCCACCCGCGAGGAGCCGCCGACCATCAGCCCGGGGTGCGGCTGCGTGCGCGGGCCGGGGGTGATCCGGACGGTCCGGCCCCGGTGCTCGAAGGCTTCGCCGGTCCAGGCCGCGAGCAGCGTGGCCAGCGCCTCGTCCTGCGCCTTGCCGCGCTGGGACCAGTCCTTGCCGAGGAGCTCGTACTCCTGGGGGCGGTAGCCGATCCCGGCGACGACGGTGAGGCGGCCGCCGCTGATGTGGTCGAGCACGACCAGATCCTCCGCCAGCCGCAGGGGGTCGTAGAGCGGGGTGATGATCGCGCAGAGCATCACCCCGATCTTCTTCGTCGCCCCGAACACGGCCCCGGCAGTGATCAGCGGAGAGGGGCTCCACCCGTCCTCGGCACCGTGGTGCTCCTCCAGACTGATGAGGTCGAAGCCGGCCCCGTCCGCGTAGGCAGCCATCTCGATGGTGGCCTGGTAGCGGGCAGTGACCTCGCGCCGGTCGAGCCCCGGGGTCACCTGGTTGAACCGCAGCGTCGTGACGGCCATGGCAGTACCCACCTCCATTGCTGACGATGTGTCAGATCAGGCTATGACTACCATCTCCGGCCCGGCTCCGGAAGACCGGGCACCGCCAGACCAGCCCCGGCCGGAGCGGCTGCGCTGCCCACCCGGTGGCCGGGTTGAGCACGCTGCACCCGATCGAAGAGCCCCCGGCCGGATGCGGTGAGCGTGAACCCGGTCCCGGCTTTCGTCGCCGCAAACCGGCAATGGGGGCGGGGTGCGCCGGGTGGCGGGTCGGAGGGGCGGCGCGCCTGGTGGCGGGCAGCGGTCGGGCGGGTTGGGCGGCGGCCCCTGGTGCAGAAACGTTTCGTCTGTGCGAGTGGGGGCGTGTGTGGGGGCGACGGGAAACCGGGGCGAGTTTTGGTCGTCGAATTGCCTGGAATGTCCCTATTTGGGGCAACCAAAACTCGCCCCGGTTTCCCTGCTCATGGGCGGAACGTTTCTGCGCCGCGCCGCCCGCCACCCCCGGCCCCAGTTGCGCGGCGAAGCCGCTGTCTCTGCGGCGGGCAGCCGCGAGGCGGTGGGTAAGGTCGCTGCTCGGGTGGTCAGTTGAGCGCCTGCTGGCGGCCGTCGCTCCGGCGCCGCCGCCCCGCGGCCGTCGCTCCGGCGGGGCCGGTCAGGTGTGGAGCTGGGGGGTGGCGAACCAGGTGGGCTCGTCGGCGAGGGCGTGCTCGATGCGGGTCAGGGCGTGGGGGGAGAGGTCGGGGAGCGCGGTCAGCGGGAACCAGGCGACGTCGAGGGACTCGTCGTCGTTGACCTTGGCCTCGCCGCCGATCGCGCGGCAGCGGAAGGTGATGTCCATGTACTGGCACTCGTCGCCGTTGGGGTAGGTCACCGGCGCCAGGGCTTCGACCAGGACGACCCGCTCGGGGACGCAGTGGACGGCGGTCTCCTCGAAGCACTCGCGCACGGCGGTCTCGGCCGGCTGCTCGCCCGGCTCGGGCATGCCCGCGATGATCGACCAGCGTCCGGTGTCGGCGCGCCTGCCGAGCAGGACCTCGTCCCGGTCGTTGAGGACGATGATGCTCACGCCGGGCAGCCAGAGGAGCTGGTGGCCCGCTGCGGCGCGAAGCCGGGTGATGAACTCAGGAGTTGGCATGGGGAGACCCTATCGGGAGGTTTGATGGGTCATCTGTCTCCTGATCTGCGGGGATGTCGCGGGTGGGGTGTCCGGGGTGAGTGTGGGGAGCGGGAGCGACTTCCTTGGAAATTGACTGGGTAATCAGTAAGTTTTATGAGGGAGATTGTGGGAGCGGTGTACGATCCTTACTTGTGAGTACCAGTGAGGCGGGGCGCACGGCGCGTACCGGCCGGAGTGACCAGGTGGACCAGCGTCGGGCCGAACTGCTGGAGGCCGCGCGCAGAGTCGTCCTGGAACGGGGCCTGGCCAACACGCGGGTGGCCGACATCGCCAAGGCCACGGATGTCAGCGGTGGTCTGATCCACTACCACTTCGCCACCAAGGACATCCTGCTCACCGAGATGATGCGGCAGGCGAGCACCGACGACATCCGCAAGCTGCACGAGATCGCCGACAGCCCCGGCACCGCTGTGGCCAGGCTCGACGCGGTGCTGCACTTCTACGTCCCGGACGCCAACGAGGACAACTCCGGCTGGGTGCTCTGGCTGGAGGCCTGGGCGGCGAGCGTGCGCGAGCCGGCGCTGCGCAACATCGTCGGCGAACTCGACGGCGCCTGGCTCGCGGTGATGGAGCGCGTCATCCGGGACGGGGTGCGCGCGGGGGAGTTCACCTGCGACGATCCCACCGCCGCGGCCGAGCGCCTGGACGCGCTGCTGGACGGCTTCGCGATCCGCTACACCCTGCAGTTGGGTGCGATGAGCCGTCGCCACTTCCTGGAGCAGGCGCGCTTCGCCGCCTCCCGCGAGGTCGGCCTGGAGCGCTCGGCGTTCCCCCGGAGCCGCTGACCCGGGATTCCACAGCAACGCGCAGGCGGTCGTCCCCGAGGGGGCGGCCGCCTTTCTGTCTGGCGTTGGTGCTGCTCGGGCTCTTGACACTGCTCATCTTCACTCGGTTGACTGACCATCCAATCAGTTAACCCTCGCAGAGTGGTGGATCGCCATGACGTCGTTGGTCACCCTGACCGCCGAGCAACTCGAACTCGCCGACCGGGCCCGCAGGTTTGTCGAGGAGGAGCTGCTCCCCCGCGAGGTGCAGGCCGAGAAGGCGGGCGGGAGGCTTCCGGACGAGATCGTCGCGGACATCCGGGCCGCCGGTGTGAAGGCCCGGCTCAACGGCGGCCGGATCTCCCCCGCGTACGGTGGCCAGGGCTGGTCGGCCACCGACTACGTCGCCGTCCATGAGCAGCTCGGACGCAGCACCAACGGCCTGTGGTGGTGGATCCCGGACGCCTACAACGTGCTGACCGCCGGGACTCCCGAGCAGATCCAGCGCTACCTCGTCCCCTGTGTCGCCGGGACCGCCGCCGTCTCCTACGCCGTCACCGAGGAGCACGCCGGGAGCGACCCCTCCGGCATCGCCACCACTGCGGTCAAGGTGGACGGCGGTTGGGTGATCGACGGCGAGAAGTGGTTCGTCACCAGTGGCGACGTGGCCACCACCCATGTGGTGGTCGCGGTCACGGAGGAGGGCCCGACGCTGTTCCTGGTGCCCGCCGACGCCGAGGGCGTCGAGACCGTGGACGACCCGCCGTTCACCCACAGCTTCCCGCACGGGCACCCCGCCATCCGCTTCACGGGGGTGCGGGTGAACGACGAGGACGTCCTCGGCCCGGTCGGCGGTGCGGACGCGCTGCAGCAGCGCTGGTTCGTGGAGGAGCGGCTGGGCATCGCCGTGCACTGCGTGGCCGCGATGGGACGACTGCTGGAGGAGGCCGTGGAGTGGGCGGCCGGACGTGAGCAGGGCGGCAGCCGCATCCTGGACCACCAGGGCGTCTCCTTCCCGCTGGCCGACTCCGCCGCCGACGCGGCCGCGGCCCGGCTGCTGGTGTACGAGGTGGCCGCGCTCGCCGACTCCGGGGCCGACCCCAAGATCGTCCACGCCAAGGCCTCGCTGGCGAAGCTCTTCGCCAGCGAGGCGGCCAACCGCTGCGCCGACCGCGTGCTCCAGGTGTTCGGCGGCCGCGGCTACATCCGCACCTTCGCCGCCGAGCGCTTCTGGCGGGAGCTGCGGGTCGACCGGATCTGGGAGGGCACCAGCGAGATCCAGCGGCTGGTGATCGCCCGCTCCCTGGAGCGCCGAGGCGTGCGCGGCGTCATCGCCTGACTGTCCGTCAATTCCGGTTCGACCACAGCGCTCAATGGCAGAGGAGTCATCCCATGGCGCAAGCCCTCGGCATCGCGGACGCCGAGCCCACCCCCTCCGCGCCTCTGTACCCCCATCTGCTGTCCCCACTGGACGTCGGCCCGGTGCGGCTGCGCAACCGGGTCGTCTCGACCTCGCACCAGACGGGCCTGGTGCACGGCAATGTGCCGGGGCCCGAACTGGCCGCCTACCACGCCGAGCGGGCACGCGGCGGGGTCGGCGCGATCTTCGTCGAGGCCAGTGCCGTCCACGGCTCCGGACTGATCAACTCCCACACCATCGGCGCCTATCTGCCGGGTACGGTGCCCGTGCTCGCGGCGGTGGCCGATGCCGTCCACGCCGACGGCGCGGTGCTGTTCATCCAGCTGATGCACGGCGGCAGCGAGGAGTTCTCGGGTTCGCCGCGCTCGGCCGCTCCGGCGCCCAGTGCCGTCCCCTCGCCCCGGTTCCAGGTCGAGCCCAGGTCGTTGACGCTGCGCGAGATCCGGGAGCTGATCGAGGGCTATGCCCTCTCCGCCCGGCAGGCGGCCGAGGCCGGGTGCGACGGGATCGAGATCTCGGCCTCGCACGGCTACCTGCCCTCGCAGTTCATGTCCACGGCGACCAATCACCGCACCGACGCCTATGCCGAGCCGCTGCGCTTCATCCGAGAGGTGCTGCACGCCGTGCGCGAGACCGTCGGGCACCGGATCGCGGTCGGGGTGCGGCTCGCGGCCGACGAGCTCACTCCCGGCGGCATCGGCAATGCCCGCTGCCTGGAGATCGCGGAGGAGCTGGCGCCGCAGGTCGACCTGGTCTCGCTGGCGCTGGGATACTCGCGCACCTACGCCGGCTCCAGCTTCATCGCGCCGCCGCCCCCGGTCGCCCCGGACCTGATCCTCGACCATCTGGGCGGGCTGCGGGAGCGGCTCCCGGAGGGGGTGCGGCTGCTCGCCACGACCCGGATCACCGGTCCGGCATCGGCCGAGAGCGCCCTGGCCGCGGGCGATGTCGACGCGGTCGGCATGACCCGTGCCCTGATCGCGGATCCGCATCTGGTGCGCAAACTCAGGGCCGGGGTCGCGCCGATCCCCTGCACCGGCTGCAACCAGAGCTGCATCGGGCACTACCACCAGGGGCTGCCGATCGGCTGCGCCGTCAATGTCCGCACCGGACGCGAGTCGGCGATGGGGCAGCGGCCCGATCGTCCGCGGAAGCGCGGGTCGGGCCGTCCGCTGCTGGTCATCGGCGCGGGGCCGGCCGGGGTCGCGGCGGCGGTGGAGGCCGGGTACGCGGGTCGTCCGGTGACCCTGGTGGACCGGGCCGAGGGCATCGGCGGCCAGCTGTGGCTGGCCGGCCGGGCTCCCGGGCACCGTGAGGTCTGGGGGCGCTGGCGGGCCTGGGCGGAGCGGGAGTTGGCCGAGGCCGGGGTGGATCTGCGGCTCGGCACAGAGGGGGCGCAGGTGCTGGCGGAGGGCGGTGACCATCCGGATGTGGTCCTGGCCACCGGAGCGGTGCCCTACCGCCCGGACCTGCCGGAGGTGCGTGGTCTGCACCGGGCCGACGCCTGGGCGGCCATCGCCGACCCGGAGGCCTTTCCGCGGGGGCCCGTCCTGGTCGCCGACTGGGGCGGGGGCTGGTGCGGTCTCGATGCCGCCGAGGTCCTGGCCGCGTCGGGCCTCGAGGTGCTGCTGGCGACGGCCGCACCGGGCGCGGGCATGAGCCTGCACCAGTACCAGCGCAACGGGTATCTGGGTCGGCTGGACGAGCTGGATGTGCGGATCCTGCCACATCTCGAACTTGCCGACGAGGAGGATGAACTGGTCCTCCGTCAGATCTTCTCGGGCCGGGTGCAGGAGCTGCCGCAGGGCATCGCCTCGCTGGTGGTGGCGCAGGGGCGGGCACCGGAGGACGCGCTCTGGGCGGCCCTGGAGGAGCGTCCCGGCGCGGTGCGGGCCGGTGATGTCAGGGCGGCGCGCAGCCTCGAGGAGGCGGTGCTGGAGGGCACTCGCGCGGTGCTGCCGGTGCCGATGCCGTAGCCGGCGCCCAGATCCAGTTGGTCCCAGTCCTCCCATGTCCTTCCCGAACCTGGAGCAGTCGGCCGCCGGCCTGCGCGGCGGGCTGCGACCCTCCGATGGAGCCACCTCATGAACATCGCCACCTTCAACCTCATCGACGGTGAACTGACGCCAGGTCAGGGATCCGCCTCCGACCCGGCGCACGACCCCTCCACCGGCGAGCTGCTCGCGGAGGTGCCGCGCAGCTCGCCCGAGGACGTCGACCGCGCGGTCGCGGCCGCCCGACGCGCCTTCGCCGGCTGGCGTGCGCTCACCCCCGCTGAACGCACCGAGAGGATCGGCGAACTCGCCGATGCCCTGGTCACCGACATCGGGACGCTGTCGGCGCTGGAGTCCCGCAACGCGGGCAAGCCGATCGCCGCGGTACCCGAGGAGGTCGAGTACTGCGCCGACAACCTGCGCTTCCTCGCCGGGGCGGCGCGCCTCATGACCGCACCGGCGGCGGGCGAGTACGTCCCCGGCGCCACCTCCTTCGTGCGCCGTGAGCCGGTCGGCGTCGTCGGTGCGATCGCCCCCTGGAACTACCCGCTGATGATGGCGGTCTGGAAGCTCGCCCCGGCCATCGCCGCGGGCTGCACCGTGGTCCTCAAGCCCTCCGAACTGACCCCGCTGAGCACCCTTCGGCTGGCCGAGCTCGCCGCCGGGATCCTTCCTCCCGGCGTCCTCAACGTGGTCACCGGTGACGGACCGGTCGGCGCGCAGCTGGCCGCGCACCCCGGCGTGGACATGGTCTCGGTCACCGGCTCCGTCGGCACCGGCCGCCGGGTCGCGGCCGCCGCCGCGCCCACCCTCAAGCGGCTGCACCTGGAACTCGGCGGCAAGGCCCCGGTGGTCGTCCTGGACGACGCCGACGTCGAGGGCCTGGCCGCCGCGGTCCGCATCGCGGGCTTCGGCAACGCCGGGCAGGACTGCACCGCCGCCTGCCGGATCATCGCCACCCCCGGTGTCCACGGGCGGGTGGTGGACGCCGTCACCGCGGCCGCGGCCTCGCTGCGGATGGGGCCGACCGGCGATGCCGGGACCGAGTTGGGCCCGGTGGTCAGCCCGGCCCAGCGGGATCGGGTCGCCGGCTTCGTGGAGCGGGCGGTGAAGGCCGGCGCCGACGTCACCACCGGCGGGTTCGTCCCCGAGGGCCCCGGCAGTTACTACCCGGCGACGGTGGTCATCGGCGCCGCTCAGGACTCGGAGATCATCCAGCAGGAGGTCTTCGGCCCGGTCGTCACGATCCAACGCGCCGACGACGCCGCTCACGCCCTGGCCATGGCCGCCGACGTCCCCTACGGGCTCGCAGCCAGCGTCTGGACGGCGGACGCGGGCCGTGCGCTGCGGGCCGCGGCCGGGCTGCGCTTCGGTGCGGTCTGGATCAACGACCATCTCACCGGCTGCTCGGAGATGCCGCACGGCGGCTTCGGCCAGTCCGGGTACGGGAAGGATCTTTCCGGGTACGCCCTGGAGCACTACAGCGAACCCCGGCATGTGATGGTCCGCTGGTAGCGCCGACGGAGTAGTTTTCGCCTGTGGCGGTCGTCCCGGTCAGGGGGACGGCCGCCCGGGTCCTCAGGATGCTCCAAACTGGTGACCGATCAGACCCACTGACCGATATGAGGGAGAGCGCCAGCATGGCTCAGCGCGTACGCGGAGTGATCGCGCCCGGCAAGGGCGAGCCGGTCCGGATCGAGACCATCGTCGTGCCCGACCCCGGACCCGGCGAGGCCGTCGTCAAGGTCCAGGCGTGCGGCGTCTGCCACACCGACCTGCACTACCGCGAGGGCGGGATCAACGACGAGTTCCCCTTCCTGCTCGGCCATGAGGCCTCCGGGATCGTGGAGTCGGTCGGCGAGGGCGTCACCGAGGTCGCGGTCGGCGACTTCGTCATCCTCAACTGGCGTGCGGTGTGCGGGGAGTGCCGCTCCTGTCTGCGCGGGCGGCCGCAGTACTGCTTCAACACCCACAACGCGAAGCAGAAGATGACCCTGGAGGACGGCACCGAACTGTCGCCCGCCCTGGGCATCGGCGCGTTCGCCGAGAAGACCCTGGTCGCCGCCGGGCAGTGCACCAAGGTCGACCCCGCCGCCTCCCCGGCCGCCGCCGGGCTGCTGGGCTGCGGAGTGATGGCCGGCCTCGGCGCGGCCGTCAACACCGGCAATGTCTCGCGTGGCGACACCGTGGCGGTCATCGGCTGCGGCGGCGTCGGCGATGCCGCGATCATGGGCTCCCGGTTGGCCGGGGCCGCGAGGATCATCGCGGTGGACATCGACGACAACAAGCTCGCCACGGCGCTGCGGCTGGGCGCCACCCACAGCGTCAACTCCCGCAACGCGGACCCGGTCGAGGCGATCCGCGAGCTCACCGGCGGCAACGGCGCCGATGTGGTGATCGACGCCGTCGGCCGCCCGGAGACCTACAAGCAGGCGTTCTACGCCCGCGACCTGGCCGGCACCGTCGTCCTGGTCGGAGTCCCCACCCCGGACACGACCCTGGAGTTGCCGCTGATCGACGTCTTCGGGCGCGGCGGCTCGCTCAAGTCCTCCTGGTACGGCGACTGCCTGCCCTCGCGGGACTTCCCCATGCTGATCGACCTCTACCTCCAGGGCCGGCTCGACCTGGACGCCTTCGTCTCCGAGACGATCGCGCTGGACGGGGTCGAGGAGGCGTTCACCCGTATGCGCAAGGGCGAGGTGCTGCGCTCGGTGGTGATCCTCTGATGGCGGCCCGGATCGAGCACCTGGTCACCTCCGGCACCTTCGACCTGGACGGCGGCAGCTGGGAGGTCGACAACAACGTCTGGATCGTCGGCGACGACAGCGAGGTCCTGGTCATCGACGCCGCGCACGACGCCGCGGCGATCGCGGCGGCGGTCGGTGGACGGAAGCTGCTGGCCATCGTGTCCACCCACGCCCACAACGACCACATCGACGCCGCCCCGGCCCTCGCCGGGCTAACCGGCGCGCCGGTGCTGCTGCACCGGGACGACCTGCCGCTGTGGAAGCAGACCCACCCCGACCGCGCCCCGGACGGGGAGCTGACGGACGGACAGCAGCTGACCGTCGCCGGTACCACGCTCACCGTGCTGCACACCCCGGGGCACAGTCCGGGCGCGGTCTGCCTCTACGCGCTGGAGCTGGGCGCGCTGTTCTCCGGCGACACGCTCTTCCACGGCGGCCCCGGCGCGACCGGGCGGTCCTACTCGGACTTCCCGACCATCATCGACTCCATCCGTGAGCAGCTGCTGACGCTGCCTGCGGAGACCGTCGTCCACACCGGTCACGGCGACCCCACCACCATCGGCGCCGAGGCGCCGAATCTGGGGGAGTGGATCGCCCGGGGCCACTGAGAACCCGCTGCGCCGCCCGTGCCCGCTGCCCCCGCCGACGTTACGGTGGGGGCAGCGGTGTTTCCCGGTGCCGCGTGTCCGGCTTGACGGGCGGGCGGCATCTGCCATAGTGGTAGTTGAAGAGTAAACAACACCGTGGACGTAGACCGCAGACCGTGGACCGAACCGTAGACCGAGGAGACAGCCAGCCATGACCACCGCCATCACTCCCGACCTGTCCGGCACCTACACGATCGACCAGGCGCACAGCCGCATCGGCTTCGTGGCCCGCCACGCCATGGTCACCAAGGTGCGCGGCTCCTTCAACGAGTTCACCGGCACCGTGGTGGTCGACGCCAAGGACCCCTCCCAGTCCTCCGCGAACGTGACCATCCAGGTCGCCAGCGTCGACACCCGCAACGCGGACCGCGACGGCCACCTGCGCACCAACGACTTCCTCGACATCGCCACCCACCCCGAGATCACCTTCGTCTCGACCGCCGCACACCTCAGGGGCGAGGACAGCGTCACGCTGACGGGTGATCTGACCATCAAGGGCGTGACCAAGTCGATCGCCATCGACTTCGACTACGAGGGCTCGGCCACCGACCCCTTCGGCAACCACCGCCTCGGCTTCGAGGGCAAGCACACCATCAACCGCCAGGACTTCGGCATCACCTGGAACGCCGCGTTGGAGACCGGCGGCGTGCTGGTCGGCGACAAGATCGTCCTGGAGTTCGAGCTCTCCCTCATCAAGAGCGCCTGACTGCCAGACTGGGCGCGTGCGGAAAACCACCAACAGCAACACCAGCGCTGACGCCGGCCTCAGGCCGAACGCCGGGCAACTCGCCCTGGCCCATGGCACGACCATTGCGGACGTCGCCGGGCCAGGGCTGCGCGTGCTCTTCTGCGGCATCAATCCCGGGCTGTGGTCGGGCGCGACCGGCCACCACTTCGCCCGCCCCGGCAACCGCTTCTGGCCTGCCCTGTACAGGTCCGGGTTCACACCCCACCAGTTCCGCCCCGACGAGCAGGGGGAGCTGCCCGCACTCGGCCTGGGCATCACCAATGTCGTCGCCCGCGCCACCGCCAAGGCCGACGAGCTGACCGCGGACGAGTTCCGGGAGGGCGGCCGGGCCCTGGCCGAACGGGTCGCCCTGCTGCGGCCCAGGGCACTGGCCGTGCTGGGGATCGGCGCCTACCGGACCGCCTTCGGCCGTCCGCGCGCGGCGGTCGGGCGGCAGGCGGAGCCGCTGGGCGACACCGAGGTCTGGGTGCTGCCCAATCCGAGCGGCCTGAATGCGCACTACACCCTCGACGGCATCGCCGAGGAGTTCCGAAAGCTCCGGCGGGCCGTCGAATGACCAGGGCGCCTGCGGATCAGGGCGCCTGCGCCCGGCTCCGCCGCAGGCGGTCGGTGCCCTGTGACCCGTCGGCCGCCCGTCGGGCCACGGCGTCGGGCATGGTCAGCGCGAACAACCCGGCGGCCACGGCGATCGCCGCCAGCACCCGGTAGGCGTCCTGGTAGGCCGCCACCGGCGGGTCGGCGCGGGTGCGTGCGGTGCTGTCCAGCACCAGCAGCGTGGTCACCACCGCCGGTGCCAGTGCGTTGGAGAACTGCCGGACCACGGTGTTCAGCGTCGAGGCGTGGGCCACGTCGACCCGGTCGACGGTGCTCAGCGACGCCACCATGGTCGGCATGAACACCCCGCCCATGCAGACTCCGAGCAGGAACATGCAGGCCCTGAACGTCCACAGGCTCGTATGGGTGTCGCAGGCGGACAGCAGGAGCAGCACCACTGCCAGGCCGCCCAGGCCGCAGGCGATGATCAGGCGCGGCCCGACCCGCGCATACAGCGCCCCGGCGACCTGGACGGTCAGCAGCACGCCGAACGCCTCGGTGAAGGTGCTGGTCCCGGACTGCAGCGCACTGCGCCCCTGGGCCTCCTGCAGGAACAGCGGGCCCAGGTACATGGCCCCCATGATGGGGACCAGGGCCACCAGGGCGATCAGATTGGTGTCGCGGAACAGCCGGTCGGCGAACAGTCGCAGCCGCAGTGCCGGTTCGTCCGTGCGCAGTTGGACCGCGACCGCGCCGCCGAGCAGTGCCGCCCCGCCGGACAGGGAGGCGAGGATGCCGGGCGAGGACCAGCCCCGTGAGGCGCCCTCGCACAGCCCGAACATCAGCGTCGCCAGCCCGGAGGCGGAGAGCAGCAGGCCGGGGAGGTCCAGCCGCCCGGGGGCGTGGTCCCGGTGCGCGGTGAGGAACAGCAGGCCGAAGAGGCAGGCGAGCACGCCGATCGGCACATTGACGTAGTAGACCCAGCGCCAGGAGAGGCCGTCGACCAGGACGCCGCCGAGGACGGGCGCCAGGGCGGGGGCCATCTGCTGAGGGAAGATCATGATGCGGCTGGCGCGGACCCGTTCGGTGGCGGAGAAGGTGCGGAACAGCATCGTGCCGGCGACGGGTATCAGCAGTCCGCCGCCGATGCCCTGCAGCGCCCGGCTGGCGACCAGTTCGCCGACGTTGCCGGCTGCGCCGCAGAGTGCGGAGGCGAGGGTGAACAGGGCCAGGGCCAGCAGCATGACCCGCTTGCCGCCGAAGCGGTCCGCCAGCCAGGCCGAGGCGGGGATGACCATGCCCACGCAGACCGGGTACACCACGACCACGGTGTCCAGGGCGTCGGGGGCCAGGTGGAACTGGCGGCCGATGGCAGGCAGGGCGACGTTGGTGATGGCGCCGTCGACAATGACCAGGAAGACGGCCGAGGCCATCATGGTGGGGACTACGACACGTTGACTGGGGTGGCGAGGCACAGGCGGGGTCCCGGGGCAGGTCAGGGCATGATGGTGGGGCAAGTACTGAGCATACTCACTATGAGGTGGCTCATGACATCCGGAACGAGGCACAGCGCAGATGGCAGTACCCGGGAGCAGTGACGTCCTGGTGGACGAACTCTTCGCCACCACCAATCGGTTGCGTGTCTTCACGGACGCCAGGCTGCGGGTCGGCGGCGCCTCCGTGGCCCGGCTGCGTGCCATGCGCATGCTCGCGTCCTCCCCGGAGCCGCTGCGGATGCGGGATCTGAGCGAGATGCTGGGCGTCGCCGCGAGGACCACCACCGCGGTCGTGGACGGCCTGGAGCGCGACGGCCTGGTCGAGCGCGTCCGCCACCCGGACGACCGCCGTGCCTTCCTGCTCAACCTGACCCCGCTGGGTCGCGCCCGGCACCTGGAGGCGGAGGAGGTCGACCGCGAAGCGCTGGCCGCGGCCACCGCCGGTCTGGGTGCGGAGGACCGGGCCCGGCTGCGGGAGCTGCTGGCGCTGATCCGCGAGCGGGTGGCCGAGTAGTAACGGATCCTGTCAAAGCCATTGACATGTATCAACAGAATCAAATAATTACCAACATCAAGCGCAATCGACTGCACCGTCCCTCCTGCCGGCGTGCCGCGAGACTTTCGGGTTTCCGCACGCCCGGTGGGGTGCCTCGGTTCGCAACTCGCCTGGCGGAAGGTGTTGTTGAATGTTGGAATCCTGGCCGGACCTGTCCCGGTCACGTCTGCTGAGACTCGGTACGGTGGCCGCCGTCTCGGCCGCGATGACGATCGCAGCGGCGGTCGGCGCCCCGCAGGGCATGGCTGCCACCGCCACGCCGACGGCGGTCAAGGCCGCGACGGCCAAGCCTGCGACGGTGACCCCGCCGCTGGACAACGGACTGGCGCTGACCCCGCCGATGGGCTGGAACTCCTGGAACAGCCTCAGCACCAGCGTCAATGAGCAGCAGGTCGTCAACACCATCGACTTCATGTCGTCGAACGGCATGGTGGCGGCCGGCTACAACACGGTGACCATCGACGACGGCTGGTCGCTGGACCACCGCAGCGGTCAGACCACGGACATCGTGAAGAACCAGTACGGCGCCATGCAGCTGTACGACGCCAACGGCAACCCGGTCACCGGGCTCGACGGCACCGGCAACGACCCGACCTCGGGCGACCTGATCCCCAACTCGGCGAACTTCCCGAACCAGGTGGTCAACGGGCAGACCGTCAACGGCATCCAGTACCTCGCCTGGTACGCCCACAGCAAGGGCATGAAGTTCGGCCTCTACACCACCGACACCTATGTGACCTGCCAGGGCCACCCGGGCAGCCTGGGCCACGAGACCACCGACGCCAATGACTTCGTGTCCTGGGGCGTCGACTACGTCAAGCTGGACAACTGCCCCTACGGCCCGTCCATCATCGGCCCCGACGGCCACAACTACGGTATGCAGGGCGAGGGCAGGGAGCTGACGGAGTCCATCTACGCCCGCGTGCAGACCTTCCAGAAGGCTCTGGACGCCGCCTCCGCCGCACAGGGCAAGCCCAAGATCGTGCTGAGCGTCTCCGCACAGCCCGCCCACTCCGGCGTCCCCTACATGGAGTCGCCCACCGACCCGGCGCTGTCCGACTCGGTGGTCCAGGCCGCCGGAACCTCCCAGTACGACGCGCCAGGCTACGCCCCGACCGGGGTGTGGTGCGGCCAGGTCGCGAACCTCTGCCGGATCGGCGGGGACCGGGACAGCGACATCACCGGGGTGTTCTACGGCGCCGCACTGGGGACGGCACTGCAGTACTCCGCCAACGTCCGTCCAGGCAGCTGGAACGACATGGACATGATGTTCACCGGCTGGAACGACGTCTACGGCGACTACGGGGTCACCGACACCTGCACCTGCCACGCACCCTTCACCGACACCGAGTCGCAGACCGAGATGTCGGTGCTGTCGATGATGGCCTCGCCGCTGATCTCCGGAGCCGACCTGGAGACGGCCGCCCAGTCGCAGCACACCTCGGACGGTTACACCTGGTCCACCGGCATCAACGCCGACAGCCTGGCCATCATGGAGAACAAGGACGTCATCGCGGTCGACCAGGACTCGCTCGGCCGGCCGGCCACGCTGGTCGGCAGCCCGCCGAGCACCAGCACCTCCCCGGTGGTGCTCAGGCGGACCCTGTCCAACGGTGACACCGCCGTGCTGCTGCTCAACCAGGATCCCAACAACACCCAGACCATCAGCGCCAGCCTCAGCTCACTCGGGCTGAACGGCACGGTCTACGACTCCGAGAACCTCTGGACCAAGGGCACGGGCACGGTCTCCGGCACCCTCAGCGCGAGTGTCGCACCCGACGGCGTGGCGATGTTCCGGCTCAGCAACCCCCCGGCGACGGTCACCCCCTCGCTCGTGGGTGACGGGAACTTCCACGCCGTCGCCAACGGCAACTCCTCCGGGAACGTCCTCGAGGTCAACGGCGAGTGCAGCGCCCCGGCCGGGGGCGGCGCCGACATCAACACCTGGTGGACCACCCACACCTCGGAGCAGTGGAAGTTCGCCACGAACGCGGACGGCTCGGTCAGGATCTACGACAACTGCAATACCGGGACCCAGGTGAACGGCACGCTGACCCAGACCAGCGGCGCCGGGGGGCCGGTCACGGTGTCGAACACCTACACCCCGGGCGATGCCTATCAGGAGTGGTCGGTGACCGAGAACAGCAGCACCGGCGTCATCACCATCACCAACAAGGGCACCGGCGATGTGCTCGACACCACCGGCACCGCCACCGGCTCCACGGTGGTGACCAACTCACCCACGACCAGTCCCACCCAGGGCTGGGTGGCCATGAACTGACGTAGCGTCGCGGCTGACGTCGTGGGGTGCCGACCTTCCGGGTCGGCACCCCACGGTCGGCTTCGCGATCCGGTTCCGCGCCGGAGTCGGGACTCAGCGGGCAAGAGGGGAGCAGGTGTTGTCGTTTCTTGATCCGGACAGGTGGTGTACGGCGCTACGGTTTGTAGCACCCGTGGCACGGAGTTGATCCCTTGGCCGTGGGTTGTGGTCTTCTGCTGCGAGGGGAGTCGTGGGTGTCGCGTTCACGGTGGTGGGTGATGGTCCTGACCGCGGTGGTGTGCGGGGTGGCCGCGGTGGGGTTGATCGTGTTGGCGTGCCTGGCCAGTCTGGATGCCACAAATCTGGTGACGGCCGTGGTCATCGCGGTGGCTGCCCTGGCGGGCCTGGCGCTGACGGTCTTCGGGCTGCTGCGCGACGGCGGGGAGGCAACCGGACCCCGGAGCAGTGGTGTTGAGGCGCATGGTCGGGGTGCGGTGGCGGCGGGGGGCAGCATCTCGGGCAATGCCATCGGCAAGGGCGCGAAGGTGACCGGGCGGCCCGGCCAGGAATCGCCAACCACTGTGCGGGACAAGGGCGTACCGACCGGGGGAGTGCGGGCGCATGGCCGTGGAGCCCTGGCCGCGCAGGAGAACATCGACGGCAACGCGCTCGGCGCGGACAGCGTGGTGGAGTGAATCGATGCCGTCGATATGGCGCCGCCGCAAGCCTGGGCACACTGGTACGCACGGCTCTCCGAGCCCTGAAGAAACCGACGGCCCGGCAGCTGGACTGCGGCCGGATCCGGTCCCGGCCCCCGGCCCGCAGAATCCCGGCCGGGCGATTCAGCCCGGCGTGCGTGTCGAGGCGCATGGAAAGGGCGCGGTGGCGGCCGGGGGCAGTATCGAGAGGAGTGTGATCGGCAACAACAGCACCCTCGTCATCCAGGAACTGCCACCGGTTCCCCCTCCGTCATGGCCGATGAGGCTGGGAACGGTGCCGGCGGCGGCGAGCGGGTTCCAACCACGCGAGGCGCTGCGGACCCGGATCGACCGGGCGCGGGCCGGCGGCGGTGCGGTTGTCCTCACGCAGGTGATGTCCGGTGGGGGAGGTGTGGGAAAGACCCAGTTGGCGGCCTCGTACGCTCGGCAGGCCCAGTCCGACGGTACCGAGTTGCTGCTGTGGGTGGCTGCCGGCGACAGTGACCAGGTCGTGGCGCAGTACGCCCAGGCGGCCCGTCGGGTGCAGGCACCCGGTGCCGACGGTGTGGATGCAGAGAGCGATGCGCGGGCCTTCCTCGGCTGGCTGGCGACCACGGCGCGGTCGTGGCTGGTGGTCCTGGACGACGTGACCGACTTCCAGGCCGTCGCGCTCTGGTGGCCGCCCGACTCCCCGGGCGGGCAGGGCCGGGTGCTGGCCACCACCCGATTGCGTGATGCCACGGTGTCAGGTGGCGGACGCAAGAAGGTCGACATCACCACCTACACACCCGATGAGGGCGCGGACTACCTCCGTGAGCGGCTGGGTGCCGACTTCGCACATCTGCTGGACGACGACGCCGATGCACTCGGGGAGGCCGTGGGAAGGCTGCCGCTGGCGTTGGCGCATGCAGCCGCCTACATGATCAACAAACGAACGAGCTGCCGGGAGTACGTGCAGCTGTTCAACGACCGGAGCAAGCCGCTTGAGGCAGCCATGCCGCGCAACGCCGATACGGAGAACTACGGGCGCCAGGTCAGCGTGGCGTTGCTCCTGTCGCTGGACGCGGCCCAGAGCGAGGAGCCGGTCGGCCTTGCCGTGCCCGCGATTCGTCTTGTCGCCCTCCTCGACCCGGCCGGGCACCCCCGTGCCCTCTGGGCACAACCCGCTGTCGCCGCGTACCTCACCTCCATCCGGGACGCGGCCGTGTCCCCCGATGAGGCGCTGGAAGCGCTGAGCGTTCTGCACAGGTACAACCTGATCACCGACGACCCCCGCGCCGAACCACGCGCTGTCACCTGCCACGCCCTGACCGCGCGTGCCACCAGGGAGAAGACCCCGGATCCGCAGACCGAGGTCCTGGTGAACGTCGCCGCCCAGGCGCTGCTGGGGCTCTGGCCCGAGCGTGATCACAGCGATCCGGATCTCGCCATCGCCCTGCACACCAGCACGGACATCCTCGCCGGTTACGCGGGGGACCTCCTGTGGGATCGCGAGCAGGGCGGCGACCCGCTCCTCTTCCGCGCGGGCGTCGGTCTGTCCCAGATGGGCCTGTACGCCGCCGCTGTGCTGCACTGGGAGAGAACGGCCTCCGACAGTGAACGTCTCCTGGGTCCTGAGCACCCCGACACCCTGACTGCGCGCGGCCACCTCGCCCGGTCCTGTGCGCAGGCGGGGCGCAGCGAGGAGGCGATCACCATCTCCGAGCAGGTGGTGGCCGACATGGAGCGGCTGCTGGGCCCCGAGCACCCCGGCACCCTGACCTCGCTCGGCAACCTCGCCGGTTCCTATGTGCAGACGGGGCGCATGGAGGAGGCGATCGCCATTGACGAGCGGGTGGTGGCCGACATGGAGCGGCTGCTCGGGCCTGAGCATCCCGACACCGCGACTGCTCGCGGCAACCTTGCGATCTCCTACCGGCAGGTGGGGCGCACGGGGGAGGCGATCGCCATTGACGAGCGGGTGGTGGCCGACACGGAGCGGTTGCTGGGTCCCGAGCATCCCGACACCTTGACCGCTCGCGGCAACCTCGCCGGCTCCTACGGGCAGGTCGGGCGCACCGGGGAGGCGATCGCCATCCTCGAGCGGGTGGTGGCCGACATGGAGCGTTTGCTGGGTCCCGAGCATCCCGACACCCTGACGTCCCTCGGCAACCTTGGCAGCTTCTACCGGCAGGCGGGGCGCACGGGGGAGGCGATCGCCATCGAGGAACAGGTGGCGGACGACCGGGAGCGGCTGCTGGGCCCCGATCATCCCGCCACTGTGACCGCTCGCGGCAACCTTGCCGGCTCCTACCGGCAGGCGGGGCGCATCGGGGAGGCGATCACCATCTCCGAGCAGGTGGCGGCCGATCGGGAGCGGCTGCTGGGTCCCGGGCACCCCGAGACCCTGGCCGCTCACGCCGACCTCGCCGGCTGCTACCGGCAGGTCGGGCGCATCGGGGAGGCGATCGCCATCGAGGAGGGGGTGGTGGTCGACCGGGAGCGGCTGCTGGGTCCTGAGCACCCCGACACCGTGACCTCGCTCGGCAACCTCGCCGGCTCCTACTGGCAGGCGGGGCGAACCGAGGAGGCGATCGTCATCTTCGAGGGGGTGGCGGCCGACATGGAGCGGCTGCTCGCCCCCGGGCACCCCGACATCCTGACGGCCCGCGCCAACCTCGCCGCCTCCTACCGGCAGGCGGGGCGCATCGGGGAGGCGATCCCCATCGAGGAGCAGGTGGTGGTCGACCGGGAGCGGCTACTGGGCCCCGAGCACCCCGAGACCCTGATCGCTCGCGGCAACCTCGCCGGCTCCTACTGGCAGGCGGGGCGCACGGGGGAGGCGATCGCCCTTGAGGAACAGGTGGTGGTCGACCGGGAGCGGCTGCTGGGCCCCGATCATCCCGACACCCAGATCGGTCGGGCCAACCTCGCCGCCTCCTACGGGAAGGTGGGGCGCATCGGGGACGCGATCACCATCTACGAGCGGGTGGTGGCCGCCCGGGAGAGGACGCTGGGCCCCGAGCACCCCGACACCCTGGCTGCCCGAGCCAACCAGGTGCGGCTCCTGCTTCAGGCCGCAGAGACCGATCTGCCGAACTCCCGGGCCGACGCGTGGAGTCGCGCCGTGGATGCGGTGACGATCGCAGGACCACTCGCACAGCGCTGGCCGGCACGCTTCGGCCCCCTGCTTCGTGACGGCTACCTGATCGCCGCCCACATGCTGGACACTGACGGTCAGTCGGATGAGGCGGAGCGGCTTCGCGGTCTCGCTCGCGGCGCCGTCCCGGCGCCATGACGAGGGAGGGGGTCGGCCTCCTCCGTTCTGGTGGAGGAGGCCGACCACCCCGTGCACGTCCCCTGCATGCCGGGGGCGTTCAGTCGAGCAGCAGGCAGTGCTCGGGGCGGAAGCCGACGGTCAGCTTCTCGCCGTTGGCCCAGCGCTCCTCGCGGCGGGAGCGGTCGGTGTTCTGCTCCAGCACGGTGACGGTCCGGTCCGGGGCGAGTTCCACCAGGTAGCTGGTGGTCGCTCCGGCGTAGATGGTCTCCTTGAGGACGCCGGGGCAGGTCGCCATGGACGGCTCGTGGTCGGAGAGCCAGAGCTTCTCCGGGCGGATGGAGACGCTGACCTCGGTGCCGTCCGCGCGGCCCGGCCGCTTGCCGACCGCCAGGGACACGCCGGGGGCGAGCACGACCGCGCCGTCCTGGTAGCGCCCGGCCATCAGGTTGGAGGTGCCGATGAAGTTGGCGGTGAAGGCCGTCGCCGGGCGCTCGTAGACCTCCTCCGGTGTGCCGCAGTGCTCGATGCGGCCGTCGTGCATCACCGCGAGCCGGTCGGACATGGTCAGCGCCTCGTCCTGGTCGTGGGTGACGAAGACGAAGGTGATGCCGACCTCCCGTTGCAGCTGCTTGAGCTCGATCTGCATCTGCCGCCGCAGCTTGAGGTCGAGGGCGGCCAGTGGCTCGTCGAGCAGCAGCACCCGCGGGCGGTTGACCAGGGCGCGGGCCAGCGCCACGCGCTGCTTCTGACCGCCCGACAGCTCCCGGGTGCGGGCCTTGGCGCGTTCGCCGAGCTGGACCAGGTCCAGCGCCTCGGCGGCGCGGCGGCGGGCCTCCTTCTTGTCCGCGCCCTTGCGGCGCAGCCCGAAGGCGACATTGTCGAGCACGTTGAGGTGCTCGAACAGCGCATAGCTCTGGAACACGGTGTTGACGTCGCGTTCGTTCGGCGGCAGCCCGGTGACATCGGTGCCGCCCAGCAGGATGCGTCCGTCGCTGAGGTCGGCGAAACCGCCGATCATGCGCAGGGTGGTGGTCTTGCCGCAGCCGGAGGGGCCGAGCAGGGAGAAGAACTCCCCGGAGCGGATGTCCAGGTTCATCTCGTGGACCACGGTGGTGCTGCCGAAGCGCTTGGTGACCTGCTCCAGGCGGACGGCGGGCGTGTCGTCGGCGGAGGGGCCCGCGGTGGCGGAGCTGACGGCGGTGGTGGTGGTCATGGTCAGCCTCCGGAGAGCAGGTCGAGGCCGCTGCCCTTGCGCCCGAACAGGCGCGGCACGGCGAGGGCGAGGGCGATCAGGGTGATGGAGCCGAGGAGCATCAGGGTGCCCACGGCGTTGATGCTGGGCTGGATGCCGAAGCGGATCTCGGAGTAGATCCGCACCGAGATCGGCTGCGGGCTGACCCCGCTGGTGAAGTACGCCAGCACGAAGTCGTCGAACACCAGGGCGAAGACGAGCATCGCCGAGGCCAGCAGCGCCGGGAACAGCGCGGGCAGGGTGACCAGTCGCAGGGCCTGCAGCCGGCTGGCCCCCAGGTCCATCGCGGCCTCCTCGACCTCCGGGTTGAGCGCGGAGACCCGTGACCGCAGGATCACGGTCACATAGGAGATGGAGAAGGTCGTCTCGGCGACCAGCAGCGTGCCCATCGAGGGGGTGAGTTCGAGGCCGCGGAACAGCAGCAGCGAGCCGACGCCGGTGACGATCTCGGGGGTGACCAGCGGCACCAGCATCACCAGGTTGGCCAGCGAGCCGAACCGGCTGCGGGCCCTGACCAGTCCGAGGGCGAGGGCCGCGCCCAGCACCACCGAGCCGATCATGGCGACGGTGGAGACCTGGAGGCTGGTGACCACCGAACCGGTGAGGTCGGGGTCGTCCCAGAAGGCCTTGTACCAGCGCAGGCTGGGGGTGCCGAAGTCGGTGAGCGACTTCTTGCTGTTGAAGGAGAAGAGCGTGACCACGCCGATCGGCAGGTACAGGAAGACGAAGAACAGCGCGGTCACGGCGATGGCGGTGCGCGGGCGGCGCTCGACCTTCCGCCGCCGCAGGGAGAATGCCGGCCGCGGCCGGGTGCTCGGCGGTGCGAGGGTCATCTGGTCGCCTCTCTGGCTTCGCGGGTGGCCTGGCGCAGGTAGACGGAGGTGCAGGCCAGGAGGACGAGCATGAGCAGCATGGTCAGGGCGGAGCCCAGGGGCCAGTCCTGGCCGCCGAAGAACTTGTCCTGGATCAGGCTGCCGATCATCAGCTGCTGCGGTCCGCCCAGCAGTTGGGCGCTGACGAAGTCACCCATGGCGGGCAGGAAGACCAGCAGCAGCCCGGCGGTCGCGCCCTGGCGGGTGGCGGGGAGGGTGACCCGCCAGAAGGTGGTGAGCGGGCCGCCGCCGAGGTCCCGTCCGGCCTCGATCAGAGAGACGTCCAGCCGCTCCAGGGCCGCGTAGACCGGGAGCACCATGAACACCACGAAGCCGTAGACCAGTCCGCCGATCACCGCGTAGGGGGTGCTCAGCAGTTTGAACGTCTGCGGCACACCCAGGTGGTGCAGCAGGCTGAGGACCGGTCCGCCGTCGGACAGCAGGGTCACCCATCCGTACATCCGCACCAGGTAGTTGGCGAAGAAGGGGATGACCACGGCGGCTATCAGCGCGTTCTTGAACCGCCCGCCGTGCAGGGCGATGGCGTAGGCGACCGGGTAGGCGATGGCCAGGCAGATCACCGAGGTCAGTGCCGCGTAGAGCAGCGAGCGCAGGATGACCTGCATGTAGATGGGGTTGAGCAGGGCCGCGAAGTTGCCCAGGGTGTGGCCGAAGTGCGGGTTGCCCAGGTCGTCGGTGGTGCCGAAGGAGAGCAGCAGCAGGATGCCGAGGGCCCCGAGGAAGAAGACGGTCATCCAGATGGTGCCGGGGAGCAGCAGCACGGACCACAGGCGGGTGCCGCGCCTGGCGCGGGGGGAGTCCTTCATGGTCAGCCTGCCTCTACCTGGGTCCAGGCGGCGTCACGGGCCTGGTTGCCGGCGGCGGTCGTGTTGCCGAAGTGGTAGCCGTGCTCCAGGTCGTCCAGGGTGACGACGCAGTCGGGGAAGGGGGCGACCAGCTTGCGGTAGTCCTCCTCCGTCCCCGGCACGGGCATGGGGTAGCCGATGTAGGCGATGTTCTTGCGGACGTTCTCGGGGCGGAGCATGTAGTCGATGAACAGCAGTGCGGTGCCCGGGTGTTCGGCGTCGCGGGGGATGGCGTAGCAGTCGGAGTTGATCGGGGTGCCCTCGCGGCAGGTCTCGAAGCCGTAGATGGAGGCGTCGTCGGCCTGGCTGAGGACGGCGGCCATGTCGCCGCTCCACATGTGCTGGATCCAGGCGTTGCCGTCGAGGATGTTGGTGTAGTCGTCGCTGGAGAAGCCGCGCAGCAGCGGTCGCACGGTGGCCAGCAGGTCGGTGATCCTGGCGAGTCGGTGCTGGTCGCCGGTGTTCACGTCGTAGCCGAGGCGCAGTGCGCCCACGCCCAGGACCTCGTCCTCGTCGTCCAGCAGGTAGGTGTAGCCCGCGGCGCGGCGGTCCCACAGGTCGGACCAGCTGCCGCCGAGGGCGGGGCCCAGCTTGTCCTTGCGCCAGGCGATCCCGGTCTTGTACATGCTGAAGGGGATGCTGTGGCCGGAGTCCGCGTCGTACCAGGGGTCCGCGAAGTAGGGGTAGCCCTTGAAGATCGCCGGCGCGTTGACCATGCGGCTGCGGTCGATCCTCCTCAACTGCCCGGCCTGGGCCATCCGCTGGGTCCACTTGGCGGAGGGGAAGATGATGTCGTACTTGTTCCCGGCGGCGATCTTGGCGGCCATCGACTCCATGGAGTCGTAGTTGGCCTGGGTGATCGACACCTTGTACTCGCTGCAGAAGCCGCTGAGCACGGTCGGGTCCACGTAGTCGGCCCAGTTGAAGTAGACCAGGTCGCCGTCGATCTCCGGGGTGACGGGAGGCAGGTCGTCGGCGGTGACCTCGGTGTTCAGGTAGCCGCACCCGCTCAGGGCGGGCAGGGCGGCGGCGCCGAGCAGGGTGCCCGCGGCTCCGCGGAGCACGGAGCGGCGGGTGGGTCTGCCGGAGGGGCGCGGTGGTGGTGTCAGGAGCATGGGTGGGGTGTCCTGTCGGGGTGCTATTGCTGCGCGGGCATGCGCGCGGGCAGACCGAGTACGGGAGTGAGCTGCGCCCAGACACGGGCGCGGGCCGACTGCGGGGGGAAGGCGGGGTCGGCCAGGGCGAGGCGGATGGCGACGCCGTCGAGCAGCAGCAGGACCTGGACGACTGCTTCCTCGACTGCGGCCGGCGAGCAGGGGCGGAACTCGCCGGCGTCCGTCCCGGCGCGGATGATCGAGACGAACCAGTCGTGCATCATGCCGTAGAACTCCAGGGCGAGCAGCCTGGACTCCTCGTCGCGGGCCGCCCTCAGCCACAGCTCGTGCCACAGCAGCTGGTCCTGGCGCAGTTCGTCGCTGAGCGGGAGGCAGGAGTCGATCGCCAGGGCGAGCCGGACGACCGCGGAGCTGCCGTCGCTGTCCTCGGGCCGGTCGCCGCCGCCGTTGTGCTCGTAGGAGTGGCGCAGGGCGGCGGCGAACAGCTTCTCGCGGCTCTCGAAGTGGTAGTGCAGCAGGCCGGGGGAGACCCCGGCGCGCTGCGCCACCAGCCGCATCCGGACCTTCTCGAAGCCGACCTCCGCGATGACGGCGCAGGCGGCGGTGAGGATCCGCTCCCGGGAGCGGGTGGTCCGGTCGGTGGCTGTCACGCGGCGCCGCCGCCGACGGGGGCGTCGATCCCGGGCGCGGTCTCGGCCTCGGGCTCGGCTTCGGCGGGGCGGTCCTGGCTGGTCAGGGGTTCGTCGTCCTCGGCGGGGGCGTCGATGCCCAGGTCGGTCCTGACCCGGTTGGCGAACCATCCGATGCCGACCTCACGGTCGGCCAGCGGGCCGACGCGGTAGCCGGGGGTGGTGCTGATCCCGCGCTGGACGCGGCTGACGATGTCGTCGTCCTCCTCGGCGACCAGGGCGTTGATCCTGGCGTTGAGGTACTGCGCGGCCCGGGTGCGCAGACCGGCCTCGGGGTGGCGGTAGAACGCCCCGGGCAGCGCGGTGACGCCGGGGGAGTCCGGGACCATCGACCACACGCCGATGAAGTCCGCCGCCAGGTCGATCAGGGTGTTGGGGTAGATGGCGATGTAGCGCCAGGTGTTCAGGTCCTCCGGGAGCAGCCCCGGCATCGGCTTGACGGTCGCCTGGTAGAGCCGCTCCAACCGGTTGCTGCTGGGGGTGTCGCGGATCGGGACCTCGAAGTAGGCGTACCCGGGTTCCAGGGACCCGACGATGTAGTTGGCGTAGTCGTACAGCCGCATCAGCCCGGGGTGGGCGACCGGGACGTGGTAGCCCTCGAGGTAGTTGTCGTAGGTGACCTTCCAGTTGGCGTTGGTCCGCACGGCGTCGTCGACCTGGTGCATCCGGGACTTCCCGACCGGCACCAGGTCGTCGCTCAGGTAGCGGCCGATCTTCTCGGACAGCCCGGTGAGCTGCTCGCTCAACGGGGTGGCCCTGGCGTCCAGGTTGACGAAGACCAGGCCGTGCCAGACCTCGACCCTGACCGGGAACAGTCCGAGTGCCGGCTTGTCGAGCGGCGCGGCGTAGCGACGGCTCTCGGGGGCGCCGACCAGGCTGCCGTTCAGGTGGTAGGTCCAGCCGTGGTACGGGCAGCGGATCGCCTGGGCCTGCTCCGGCCCGGTCACCAGCCGGGCGCCGCGGTGCCGGCAGACATTGCGGTGGGCGTGCAGCGTGCCGTCCTCGTCGCGGGCCACCAGCACCTCCTGGTCGCCGGCCCGGCCGACGATCTGGGAGCCGGGCTGCGGGAGGTCGGAGACATGGCCGACGAGCTGCCAGGTGCGGGCGAAGATCCGCCGCTGCTCGGCGGCGAGGACTGCCGGGTCGGTGTAGTAACGCGGGTGCAGCGGCCGGGTGTCGGCCGCGTTCACGGCGGGGCTCGTGGGGGCGGACGCCGGGCTGACGGTCCGTCCGTTGGCGTTCTGCGGGGGAGCGGTGGACTCCATGGTCTGCATCCTCAGCTCTGATGACGGCTGTCGCCGCGATGTACTGACCGAATGGCCAGTTAGATTTCTCTTCCGTCGGGCTGCTGTCAAGAGCTGGGGTCAAGCAGGCCAGGATGGATTTTCCCGGGAAATGAGTCGATGCAGACCTCTAGCAGATTGACTGGTCAGTCAGTTAGCGTCTGCTGCGACGTTGCTCATCCCGAGCAGAACGACGGTGCCGAGGAGGTGCCTGTTGTGATGGGAATTCGATCAGCCACGCGACTGGCCTGGCTGAGCCTGACCCCCGAACCGGAGCTGCTGCTCCCCGCCCCGCTGGCCCTGCTGCGCCGGCCCGGCACCACCCGGGCCGAACGGGCGCGGATCGAGGGACTGGTGCTGCACGGCTCCCGGCGCACCTGGATCGCCGGGCTCGACGAGGCCGTGTGGCTGATCAACCGGGCGGCCCGCGACGTCCGCCCCGAGGAGATCGCCCCCGCGCTGGAGGCCGCCGCGGTGCTGCACGACCACTGCCGGATGCTCATCGGCCTGCCGGGAGACCTCTACCGGCGCACCGCCCCGCATCGCGCGGCACTCGCCCTCGCCGAGCGGAGACTGCGCCACCACCTCGCCACCTCGTCCAAGGAGGCCGCATGGAGCAGCTGATCCGCCCCCGCGCCGCCGCCGAGGTGCGGACCGTCGCAGCACTCGGCACCGCGCCGGTGCTGCTGGGCGCGAGCCCCGGGCAGCGCGAGGATCTCGCCGGTTACCTCGCCCTCGGCGGCTACCGGCCCCCGACCGGCCCCGAGGAGCTGCTGCGCCTGCTGCACGCGGCCGACCTGCGCGGGCGCGGCGGCGCGGGCTTCCCCGCGGCCCGCAAACTGGAGGGCGTCCTCGCCCAGCCGCCCGGCCCCAGGGTCGCGGTGGCCAACGCGGCCGAGGGTGAGCCGGCCTCGGTCAAGGACCGGTTCCTGGCCCGGCGCCGCCCGCACCTGCTGCTGGACGGCCTGGCCCACGCCGCCGCCGCGATCGCCGCCGACCGGGCCTACATCCAGGTCAGCGACCGGACGGCGGCCGCCTCGCTGGCCGAGGCGCTGGCCGAGCGGCCGCCGACCGTCCCGGTCACCGTGTCCCTGGTCGCCGAGGCCTATGTGGCGGGAGAGGAGTCCGCCGTGGTCCGCCACCTCGGCGGCGGACCGGCCCTGCCCACCGCCAAACCGCCGCGGGTCTTCGAGCACGGGGTCGACGGCCTGCCCACCCTGGTGCACAACGCCGAGACCCTGGCCGGGATCGCCCTGGCCGCGGGCGGAGGGCGGGCCGACACCTTCCTCGCCACCGTCTCCGGCCTCGGCAGCCCCCCGGCCCTCTACGAACTCCCCTACGGGACACCGCTGGACGAGCTGGCCGACCACCACTACGGGCCCGGGGGCGACCCCGAGAGCTACCTCATCGGCGGCTTCTTCGGCGGACTGCTGCGCCCCCGGCCAGGACTGGCCCTGCACCCCGAGTCCCTGCGCGGCGCGGGCGCGCAGCTGGGCTGCGGCGCGGTCGTCGCCCTCGGCCCCGAGGACTGCCCGGTGTCCGCCGCGGCCGACGTCCTCGCCTTCCTCACTGCCGAGGGCGCCCGCCAGTGCGGGGCCTGCATCCGCGGCACCGCCGCCATGTCGCAGGCGTTGCAGCGGATCTGCCGGGGAGAGGCCACCACGCACGACGCCGAGCAACTGGAGGGCTGGTCCCGCAGCCTGCGCGGCCGGGGCGCCTGCGGGCTGCTCG
>Ga0302314_10000671_pt1 | contig 63311 bp, 74 predicted proteins | sample III_Palsa_N2_3_FD_200533 | JGI IMG/M metagenome (GOLD analysis project Ga0302314, IMG submission 200533) | Peat permafrost microbial communities from Stordalen Mire near Abisko, Sweden - III_Palsa_N2_3 | ecosystem: Environmental > Terrestrial > Soil > Palsa > Peat permafrost | place: Sweden...
GTGGTGCTGCTCCCAGCAGCACCACGGCATCGGCCGGCCCTTTGGAGCCAGGCTGATATTTCGTCAACGATCGAGATAAAAAGCAGCGGTGGGGGCGCAACGGTAATGCGCTGCCCCCGCCGGGAGCATCGTAAGGGACACCTATGTCAACTCCTCCGCTGATCTGCGAGAACTGCAAGAACGAGATCCCTCCGCGCTCGGGCAACAAGGGGCGCCCCGCCCGGTACTGCGGGTCGCGCTGCCGATCGACGGCGCACCGCCAGCGAACCCGTGAGCAGCGCCGGAAGGCCGCGGCCGATCCGATGCGGATCGTGCGCTACGACCCGGCGCTTCGGCTGATGGCGGAAGAACTGGTCCAGCAGGCGGGCCGGTTGCAGGGGTTAGCGGTGCGGGCCGAGGACAACGATCCTGACCTGGCGCCGCTGTCGGTCCTGCGGCAGATCGCCGATCTGCGGGAGGACCTGAACGATCTGACGGCGATCGCGGTGCAGCAGGTACGGGCCCACCACCACCACGCGCACTGGCGCGTCATCGCGGAGATCCTCGACGTGAGCCAGTCGACCGCCAGGAAGAACTGGTCGAATGAACGGGCCGTGCGCAGACTGGCCCAGCGCCAGCGGCGCAACGCCCAGCGCAGTAGCCGCCCCGCCACTTTCGAGCAGCGCCCGCCCAGCCCGGAGCAACCGCCGGCCCCCGACGAGCGACCACCCGGGCTGGCGCCCCCGAGCGCTCCGTGGGACCAGCTCAGCAGTGCGCTGTCGCACCTGCACCAGGCTTGCGGGAAGCCGGTCCGCGTGCTGGCCCAGGAGGCGAGTGTCTCCTCCTCCTACATCTCCCGGCTGCTGACCGGCGAGCGGCTGCCGACCTGGAGCATGGCCCAGCAGCTGACCGTGTCCTGCGGGGGCGACCCCGCCGAGATCCGGCCCCTGTGGGAGGCGGCCAGGGGCCTGCGGCCCCGCCTGCTGACCGACACCGCCGCGGCGGAACTCACCGCCACGGTCCGCGGCCTGCACCTGGCGGCACAGCGCCCCAGCCCGGCCCGGGTCTGCGCCCTGTCGCACCTGCCGCTGGACCCCGACGACGTGATCGCGCTGCTGGACGGCACCACCCCGGACTGGCCCGTCGTGGAGAGCGTCATCGGCGTCCTGCGCGGACGCCCCGAGGACGTCCGCCCTCTGTGGGAGAGCGCGCGACATCCCACCGGGCGCAGCCACTTCCCGATTCTGCGCAGCGAGTCCCCCTGACCACCTGGACGCCCACCCCACTGCTCCCGGGAGATCCCGTGCCACACCGCCGGCCCACCGCACACGCGCCGCTCCCCCGCCGGTGCCGCGCTGCTCCCCTGGCCTTCGACGCCTTCTTCCAACGCTGGCACCAGCCGTTCCTGCGCTATGCCGCGATGCGACTGTGGAATACCGCCACCGCCCAGGCCGCCGTCCTGGAGACCGCCCTGCGCATCCAGCAGAACTGGGACCAGATCCTCGCCGAACCCGCCCCCGCCGCCGTCGCGTTCAGCATCCTCAACGACACCGTGGACGCCTTCACTCCAGTCCCTGACCGGCTCCCCTCTCCCATCGAGTCCGCCCTCAGCGCTCTCGAAGGCCAGGCTCCCCAGCAAGCCCAGTGCCTGCGCCTACGCCACCTCATCGAACTGCCCTACGACGCAGTCGCTGCCCTCCTGGACATCAACACCGACCTCGCCAAGAACCAGACCTGGCAGGGCATGCGGTTCCTAGACCGCACCCTCAACCCACCCCCCACAGCAGAGAGCACACCCTTATGACCACCGAGGAGATCCTTCGACGCGAGGCAAGGCACCTCGACCGGCACGCCAACACTGATACCGACGCGTTCTTGGAGAACGTCGCCCTCATGGCCGCCCCCAACCCGGTGATCATGTCGCTTCCGGAGCACCATCTGGCGGCGTTGACTGCGGGTCCTGCCGTACCCGCCAGACGTGACCATCACCTTCAACTTGCAGCTCAACGGTGAACGGCTCACCGGCGGCGGCCTTCTCCGCAGCTTCTTCGCGGTTGAGCACAGAGGTGGCGACGAGATAGTCAGCGCACGGTCCCAGCGGGACGTTCCATGTGCTCAAGACAAGGGTGACGTCCCGGACGGCTGCGAAGGAGAACGGTGGTTCAGCTTCAAGGAAGGCTTCAGTTGCCTTGGCTCCCGCTACGGGACCGACTCGGACTGGGCCTTGGCCGATGGAGATATTCTCCCCGCGCATCAGCCTGAGGCAGTCGTGGATGGCTGTGGCATCGTTCTCGGTCAGGTCGGCAGGTAGTGGAAAGCTCGTGCCAGTCCGCCGCTGCAACTCCTCCAAATCGGCGATGACCTCAACCCAGGCTCGGAAATTATCCGTCTGGGCGTCCTGAGCCAGGACTGAGCGCAGGGGCGTGTGCTGATCCCTGATCACAGTGTCGAGGCGCAGCGTGGTGCCGGCGCGTGCACGAGCCATGACGCGTAGGCCGGGCAGTGCCATCGCGGGTGTCATCAATCCGGCAGGCGGGTTGATGCGGACATCCATTTCCCCTACCTGCGGGTCGACGCGGAGCTGGACCCGCAGGACGTCGGCGGGGTCGGCCCCGTACGCAGTGAATCCGGTGATGCCCTGAGCCCGCTCCTTGAAGTGCAACGAGATCGAGGCGAGAGGCAGGCCCGCTGTGTTCTCAACAACCAGCAGGGCTTCCGTCGGAGGGTCGATGCCCACTCGGTTGGGAGTCATAGTCAGCAGGTTGGGCTTGGCGTTCTCCGAGAGTCCAAGGTCGGCGGGCGCGGTGATCGCAAACTCGGCCAGGTTCTCGCCTTTGATGACCAGGTCCTGTCCGAAGCGCAGGGCCCGCTTGAGCTGATCGGTCACCGCCGGGCCATCGGGTGTGTCCTCAGCAATGGCAAAGCGGAGCTGGATCGGCTCCTCCGGGACAATGTGCTCGTCCTTGAGCCGCACCGTTGTCATGACACCTTCGGATGTTCGAGAGACATCGAAGCGGTAGTAGGGGGAGAGCTCGTCGCCGCGACGCATCAGGGCCTCGTAGCGGTCCCGAAGTCCTGGGACACCGTCCAGCATCAGGTCCTTCTCCGCCCGCATGTCGTTGATGCGTTCGAGGAAGTAGCCATCGTCATTTTGGATAGCTGCGCGCACCAGGTCGTCGTGCTGGGCCAGATGACTGTTGAGCCAGTCCATTCCGCAGAACTGGCGTACAAAGGGAAAGTCGGCACGCAGCCCCTCGAACCAGGCCGTCTCAGAGGCGGTCGGTCGGATCGGGACGATCAGGTCCCACGCTTCAGGCTGATGCCGGGCTGCATTGAGCAGGGAGTCACCGACCTTGCGGCGGCGGCTGGGGGTGAGTCTCCCGGTGAAGGACTTCAGCTCGTAGATGATCAGCTCATTGTCATCGGTGTACTCGACGATGTCACGGCCTCCGTCGCCACCCGATCCGTCGATCGGCTGGGCGCGCGGGCGCAGGCGCTGAACGAGGATTGACACCAGGTCGGTGTACTGCGGCTCGTACAGCTTCTCCCACGGGACCATCACCATGGCCGTCACCGTAGGGGTTTGGAACCCTCTCTTGCGAGTGGCGCGCGGCGGATGGCCAGACAGGCTGCTGTACCTAGTAATATTCGGCTGCATGAGCCTCCCCAACCCCAGAGGAGAGCGAGAGAAGCTAATCACCTCGCTCACGCCGCAGCTCCGCCGTCGATTGAAGATCCGTGCCTTCGAGTGCGGTATGGACATCCAGGACGCAGCCGAATACGCCATCAAGACCTGGTACACCGCCGCCGAGGTGCCGGAGGTCGAGACAACAGGTGCCAAGACCTGGGGGACTTTCCTCCCGATCGGCGGCCCGGACGAGTTCAAGTCGGCCTGCGGACAGCGAGGTGTGACCTACGTTCAGGGGCTGGCCCAGGCGTTGACCCTGTGGCTCGACAGCCATCCTTCGCCGAGCGCCCCGCTGGTGGCCCAGCCTGTCGTGCGGGTGATAGTCGCCAACCAGAAGGGCGGCGTGGGCAAAACCTTCATCTCATCAGGGATCGCCCAGGCGCTCGCCGAGGCCGGCCACCGCGTCCTTCTGATCGACTACGACCCCCAGGGACACCTGACAGCCGAGCTCGGCTTCGAGGACCTCATGTACGAGGACGACGTCGAGACCCTGATGATGCACATGGACGGCTCAGCCAAGGGCGACATCCATGACCTCCTGGTGGAGTTGGACGGGAAGGTCTTCGGTGGGCGGCTGCATCTGCTGCCTGCCTCGGATGACGCCTTCCTCCGCGACGTCGCACTGTCGAAGGTCTCGTTCAGCGAAGCTGCGCTTGAGCGGGCCCTGGAGCCGCTGGAGGCCGACTACGACGTCATCATCATCGACGGCCCGCCGAGCCTCGGCCTGAACATGGACACCGCGCTCTACTATGTGCGGCGCCGTGACGGCGAACTGGCAGACCGGTCCGGCGTGATCACTCCGGTGTGGGCCAACAAGGCGTCACACCGGGCGTTCCGGCTGCTGAACAACCAGATGGCAGACCTGTGCCGGAAGGGCCGCATCCAGGTCGACTACCTGGGGCTGGTCGTGAACGCCTACGACAGCCGCCGCGGGAAGCTCGTGCAGGAGAACAAGGACCAGTGGGAGCGCAGCAGCGCGCCCGGTGTGCTGGCCGTGATCGGCGACCTCAAAGAGGGCCGTGAAGCTGCCGACGGGGAGATCCCGCTCCTTGAGTACGCCCCTGACAGCGAACATGCCCAGGTCATGCGAGACCTGGCTAAGGAGCTCGCCGTATGACGAACGCGAAGCGTGTCACCCGTGGGTTCAGCATCGGCGACGAGGACGGCGACGACAATCCGTCGCCGCGGCGGGTCCGCACCCGCCAGCAGATCATGAACGGCGAGGGGAAGCGTCCGCCTGCCTCCGTGGAACTGGCCCTGCTCGCGCACAACCCGTTCAACCCGCGCCTGGTTCTCACCGAGATTGAGGACACAACCGCCTCACTCAAGGTGAAGGGGCAGATCACTGCCCTCGCCGTCGTGCGCCGCGCCGCTTTCCTGGCCGCGCATCCCAACCAGGAGACGCAGATCGGTGAGGCCGAGTACGTCGTCATTGACGGCAACCGGCGCCTGTCCGCTGCTCTCGCTGCGGGGCTGAGCGAGCTGCGGATCGACGTCAACGACGCACTGGCGGAGACCGCTGCGGACCTGCTGGAGGCCGGGCTGCTGGCGAACCTCGACCGCGTCGACATCCCCGAGATCGATCAGGCGAAGGCCGTGCAGCAACTGCTGGAGGTCCACGGGGCTCAGACGCGGGTCGCGGAGCGGCTGGGCAAGACGCCGGCCTGGGTGTCCCAGCGCTTGGCCCTCCTGGAGCTGCCGGAAGACCTTCAAAGGAAGGTGGGCAGCGGCGAGTTGAAGGTCAAGGACGGGCGACGGATCGGCCGGCTGCCGAAGGAGCAGCAGCGCAAGGAGGCCGAGGCGGCCATTAACCGGGTTAAGGCGCCGCGCAAGGTCCGCACCGCGATCACTCCCGCGCAGGAGGACGTTAACCCGGTTAATGCCTCGCACAGTGACGCGCCCGGAGTGACGGCACCACTCGCCGATACACCAGTGGGGGTTAACCCGGTTAATGCCGGTGCCTCGCTCCCGGAGCAGCAGACCGGCGAGACAGCCGACCCGCTGGGCACCGCGCTGGACGAGGTGATCCGTCTGGCCGACGATCCGGAAGTGCTGGCTGACGCTCTGGTGAAGCGGCTCCCGGCACAGGCTTTGGAAGCACTGACCCAGCGTCTGCTCGCTCATGTGTGAGCCGGGTGGGCGTTAACCGGGTTAATGCCCCTGGACGTGCCTGTGGCCCCCACCGAGGTGGGGGCCACAGGCACGTCCAGGGGTCGCAGGGCTAGGAATGGGTCAGGTGGCGAGCACGTCGGCCAGCTGCTGGAGCAGGTCGTCGGGCGGGTTCCACAAGCCGAGCGCGCCGCGGTGGGCGATGGGCTTGGGCAGAGGGTGGATGTCGGTCAGGACCAGGTGGTGGCGGTCGGGCTGGGCCCAGGGTGTGCACGGTCCGTCGTCGGGATGGCAGTCGGTCAGGTGGGCGATGGCAACGATGTGTCCGGGGTGGTGCTGGTCGGTGGTGAGGGCGTCAGCGACGGCGGGCAGGGCGAGTGCCTCGCGGTCCGAAGGTGAGTCCGGCGTGGATGGGGAGCGGCCCCTGGTAGCGGGTTGTCCAGGGCCGGTTCTCAACCGTCTTCGTCCCGGCGGCGATGAGCGTGGACCACGGGGGTCGGATGGTGATCCCGCGCGGGAGAGTCGAGGGCGGGGCGGGGAGCTGGCTCACAGGGTGGCTCCGGGTCAGGTGAGTACGGTGATGAGCAGCGCGGCGGGCATGATCCCGAGGGTGATGTGGGCGACCTGGTCGACATGGGCGGCTCCCCCGACGGCTATGAAGCCCGGGCTGCCGGTGTGCTCCATCCACCAGGTGATGCCCCGGCGGCGGTCGATGGCGCTGTGTGTGGCGGTCACCCACCCGAGGGCGACCAGGCAGGCCGGGATGGACGGGTGCAAGTCGAGGGTTAGGGCGACGACGACCAGCAGCACGGTGGAGGTCGCCAGGTGGCATCCGGAGTGGGCGATGTTGGCGCGCCATCCGGCGGCGTTCTTGTCGGCCTTGCGCTCGACCATGGTGTCGGTCTGGAATGCGTAGTCCGCCAGGAGGTGGCCGACGTAGAGGGCGAGGAAGAGATCCGCGAACATGGGTGGTGCCTCTCTGGCGGGAGGTGGAGGCCGGGGCGGTCGGCTTCTTGGCGGTTGACGGCCGCCCCGGCTCTCAAGCGGTCACGGAAACGGCCCTGCCCGAGCGTCCTCCATGGCTGCTCGGGCAGGGGTCGGTTGGCTTGTGGAGCCTGTTAGTTGCCGTCACCGGGTTCCGGGGCGGGACCGGGTTCCATGAGCAGGGCGCGGGCCATGGTGATCTGGTCGACGGCGATGCTGTAGCCGGCGGCAAATTCATGGGCGAGCAGGTCGCCCCAGACCCGGATTCCCTCCCTGTTGTTGCGCTGGGATCGCGCGAGCGCGTCTGCGGTGTCGATGGCGGCGGCGAGGTCGGCGTGGGCCTCAGCGGCTCCCTGGTCCAGGCCGGCGGTGAAGTAGTCGGCGGGGTCGATGCTCAGCAGCGTGGATGGGGCCTCGGGGTGCCCGGGGTCCTCGCGGTAATAGATCATGTGGCGCTCATCGCGGCCAGGACGGGCGGCCGCGGATGTCTCCGTTCTGCGTGGTGTGGGCCGTAATCGACCCGTGGGATGGATCGGGGGCACCCGGGCCTGTGGACCGCCGTGGGCGGTGGCAGTCATCCGGACAAGCGCACGGGCATGATCAGGTACTTGAAGGCGTCGTCGGGCTCGGCGTCCTGGTCGGCCCTGCCCTGGAGCAGAGCGGGCTTGGTCGAGGTAGTGAAGGCCAGCTGGATGACCGGGCTGTTGGCTGCGGTCAGGCCGTCCAGGAGGTAGCCGGGGTTGAAGGCGATGGAGATGTCGTCGCCTTCGAGGTCGGCGTCGACGCGGTCGACGGCCTGGGCGTCGTCGCCCGAACCGCCCTCGATCGTCAGCCCGTCCTGGGTGAAGCCCAGCCGAACCGGCGTATTGCGCTCGGCGACCAGGGCGACACGCTTGACGGCGGCAGCGAACGGCCCGGTGGGGACGGTGGCGATGGAGGTGAACTCGGTGGGGAACAGGGCACGGAACTTGGGGAACTCGCCCTCCAGCAGGCGGGTGGTGATGGCCAGGTCGGATCCGGTCAGGCCGAGTAGGCCGCTGTCGCCTCGGGTGCCGGTGGACAGCGCTAGGTCGATGCTGCCGGCGCCGGCGAGGGCTTTGGCGGTCTCGTGCAGGGTCTTCGCGGGGACCAGCGCGACGGCGGAGTGCCCGGTCTGCTCGGGCTTCCACGGCAGTTCCCGGACGGTGAAGCGGTAGCGGTCGGTGGCAGCCAGGGTGACCTTGTCGCCCTCCACCTCGACGCGAATGCCGGTGAGCACCGGCAGGGTGTCGTCGCGGCCGGCGGCGGCCACGGTCTGGGTGACGGCGGCGGCCCACAGCTCCGCGTCGACCTGGCCGACGGCGCTGGGTAGCTGGGGCAGCGCCGGGTATTCGTCGACGGGGAGCAGCCAGAGCGTGAAGCGTGCCCGGCCGCAGGTCAAGGTGGCGCGGGTGGCGTCGACCGTGAGGTGGACGGGCTGGTCGGGCAGGGCCCGGGTGATGTCGGCCAGCAGGCGTCCGGAGACCAGGGCCTGGCCGGGGCGGGTGACGGTGCAGGTGGTGGTGGAGCGGGTGGAGACCTCGTAGTCGAACCCGGCGGCCTCCAACTGGCCGTCGGCGGAGGCGGTCAGGCGCAGCCCGGCCATCACGGGGACCGGCGGGCGGATGGGCAGGGCGTGGGCGGCGGTGGCGACGATGGCGGCCAGGTCGCGGCGCGCGACGGTGAACTCCATGGTGGTCCTTCTGGTCAGGTGGGGACGGCGGCGGTGAGGTGGGTGGCGAGGTGGGTGGCGGCAAGGTCAGCCAGGGCGGCCTGGGAGCGGCCGGCGCGGCGCCAGGAGCAGGCCGAGCAGCTGGCGCGGTAGCCGGTGGTGCCGGGACACGGTTTGGTGCCCGGGGTCGGATGGGTGCAGGTGGTGCTGGTCCGGTCGAGGTGGACCAGGGCGGTGGTGACGGTGATGCGCATCAGTGAACTCCCTGCTGGGGCCTGCGGCGGGCAGGCCCCAGTGGATCCGGCTTTGGTTGTGGACAGGGGACCGGCGGTCTACGGCTGGGCGGGCTGGTCCGGGTACTGGTCCCAGGTGCGGCCGTCCAGTTCCCGGCCGGCAGCGTGCTTGCCGACCCGGCACAGTGCGCCGGTACGGTCCGGTGCCCAGGCACCCCACTGCTTGAAGAGGAAAGGCACGTCGGCGGCGGAGCACTGGTCGCGCAGGCTGCGGGCCCAGTCGGGCTGCATGGGCCGGGCTCCGTGGCCGGACTCACCTCCGGCCACCACCCAGTCCAGGCCGTGGAACTTCTCGCAGCAGCCGCCGACGTGGACGTGGGAGGCGGTCAGGCCGTGGCCGCGCTCGCTGCCCAGGGTCCGCACCGCGGCGCGCAGGTCGATCGGCCCGAGCAGTGGCTCGGCGGAGATCCAGTGCACGGCGGCCGGGGTCTTCAGCAGCGGGGGGATGCGGTTGTCGGCCCACTGCTGGTTCTCCACCGAGGTTCCCAGCCAGAGGTTGGGCAGCGGCTCCATGGGCCGGGAGCGGCCCGGCGCCAGGTCGCGGGAGATCAGCGCGGCGGGGGAGTGGGCCAGGGCCGGGATGGCGATGAGCGCCAGGGCGACCTCGGCGGCGAACCCGGCGCTGGACAGCAGGGCGCGCATCCGGGTGGGGCGCTTGGTCAGCAGCTGGTAGGTGTGGTGCGGGGTGGCGGCCATGACGGCCCAGATCCGGGCGATGGTCGTGTCATCGACGTCGGCGTGGAAGATGTCGCCCATGCTGTCCACGAAGATGCGGCGGGGGCGCTGCCAGCGCAGCGGCTGGAGCAGCATGTTGACCGGGGCCTGGACGGCGAAGCCGGGGCCGGAAGTGCGGGGGTCGCCGTCGCGCTGGTAGCTGGAGTTCCCCATGGCCTTCAGCCGCTGCGCCATCGTCAGCGCGTAGCAGTTGTCACAACCGGGGGAGACGCGGTCGCAGCCGTGGACCGGATTCCAGGTTTCCTCGGTCCATTCGATGGTGGTGGCCACTGGATCAGCCCTTCTGGCAGATCACGGAGCTGGTGACGGTGCCGGTGGCCAGGTCGACCTTGTCGTGGCGGACCGGCAGGCCCAGGCGCAGCGCGTAGGCGATCTCCCGGTGCGTGGACTTGCCGATGTAGCCGGTGGCGTCGGAGACCACGACCACCACGTGCGCGGCGCGGATCTTCGCGAAGTGCAGGGCGTCCAGGCGGACCTTGAGCGCCTCGACGGTCCCGGGGTCACCCCACGCGGGGTGAGCGACCTTCATGTTGCAGCCGGGCGCCATGACGATCCGGCCCTCGGCGGTCTCGCGCAGGTTGACCTCGGCGAACTCGGCCCAGAACTTGGTCGAGCCGCACAAGGTCACCGTCGGGGGCTCCTGGTCCGAGGGCTCGTAGGTGGGGGCCAGCTCCTTGGGGAGCAGGGTCTGCCCGGCCATGGGCATCGCGGTGGGGGGCTGCTGCTCGGCGGAGCGGCGGGCGTCCTTGTGGGCGTCGTCGTCCGTGTCGCAGATCGCGGACAGGCCGTCCTCGCTGACGGTCCAGCCCAGGAGGCGGCCGGCGTCAGCCGCCTCCCCAGTGGAGGGGGAGTGCGGGGTGTAACCCTCATCGACGTCCTCCATCTCGTTGCCGCAGACGTCGCACAGCAGGATCGTGCAGATCAGGCTCTTGATCATGGGCGGGGTCCTTCTCGGGTGAGGCGGTCAGGGAAAGGCGCCGGGCTGTGCGCAGGGCGCAGCCCGGCCAGGTGGTCAGTCCTGTTTGCTGGGCTGGTACTCCCAGCGGTCTTCGGGGGCGAGGTGGCGCATGCGCTGGCGGTGCGCCTCAGCGCCCTTGCAGTTGTCGCAGGCGGCCTCGCCGCGGTACAGGTGCTGCCGGTAGCCGCGGGGCGTGGCGTGGCTGATCGGCTGGCGGCGCTCGGGCATCGGCTGGCCTGGGCCCCGGCCGCGCTTGGCTTCCGTGTTGGCGACCTTGCACGGCGCGCACGGGGCCTCGCCGTGGCGCCGGTGGCGGGTGTACGCAGCGAGGGTGCCGCACGGAGCTAGCTCACGGATCTTGGGGACGTGCAGGCCGATGGCGTCCATCAGGGCGTCCAGCTCGGCGTCGGTCAGCTCAGGCACCGTAGACCCTGCGGCGGGTCTGCAACGTCCTGCTGTGGAGGGGCGGGCGCGTCACCGCTGCGCCCCGGCGGCGGTGAGGGCCTTGGCCTCGGCGACCACGGCGGCGTAGTCGTCGACGTGGCCGCACGGGTTGTCCCAGATCTGCACCCAGTAGTACTCGCCGTCCTCGCTGGAGTTCAGGCCGCGCGGCTCCCCGCGTCGGCCGTCGCAGGCCGGGCAGCGGGCGGAGATGGTGACCTTCCGGGTCACCGGCCGGGACAGTCCCTGGCCCCACGGAGCCTCTGCGGAACGGTCCCGCACGGTGACGGTCATGGTGACGGGGTGGCGCCACCGCTGAACGGCGGCGCGCACCTCGTCGGCCTGCTCGCCGGCCCAGCTGTCGAGGCCGATGGCGTGCGCCAGGCGCGCGGCGACGACGAACGGGGCCGCCCAGGTGTCGACGTTCAGCGCCAGCGGCCGGTCGTTGCCGCCGTCCTCACGGCGCAGCGCCCACCGCCATCCGGCGGCGGTGGACCAGAACACCGCCATGCCCTCGGGCATCACGTCAGCGTCGGCGATCGCATTGTCGCCGGTCCACTGGATCACGGCGGACAGGGTGGGACGGCCGTCGTCCTCGACCTCGTCGGCGGCGGAGGTGCGGTATGTGTCGGACTCTAGGCCGGCGGCGGTCAGCGCCTGGTCGATGGCCTCGATGTAGGGGTCGTGGGGCAGCGGGATGGTGAGGTCGCTCATGGTGGTGTCCTTCGGTGTCAGCTGGATGGGGGCCGGGCGTGGTCCTGCGGTCCCTCGGTGAGCCGGGCCAGGCCACGGAACGGGCGGATGATCAGGGAGCCGTCCGGGAGCAGCAGCTGAACGTTGTGCGGGGCGCTCGGGCGGGTGCGCAGGTACGGGAACGCCAACGGGGGCAGGTCGCTGGTGCGGCCGTTCCAGGCGCAGGTGACGGGGACGGTCGTCGCGCGGAGCAGGTAGCGGCGGCCGGTCACTGCGCGGTTGCGGCGGTGCTGCCGAAGAGGGTGGTCACGCCGTCGTAGTGGTTGATCCGGCCGCTGATCGTGAAGCGAGTGCCCTGGACCAGGTGCTGGCGGACCAACCGCCAGGTCTTGGGGAAGAACTGGACGGCAAGGGAGCCGGTGCCGTCGTCGACGGTGACGACTGCGTACTGGTTCTGGGCCTTGTTGGTGCGCTGGTCGATGTGGGCGAGGGTGCCGGTGATGACGGCTTCGCCCTCGATGCGCCGAGAGTCCAGCAGTGCGGCGATGGTCTCGGGAGCGGGGGTTTCCTGGTTGTTCATGGTTTCCTTCCAGTTGCGTGCTACCGAAGGGTCAGGTGTGAAGGACAGCGCGCAGTCGTGCCCCGATCCATGCGCCGACCTGCGGAGATACGGCGTTTCCAAAGCCGTCGACCTGATCGCGAGCGCTGCCCCACACGACGAAGGTGCCGTCATAGTCGGGGAAGTTGACGTCGAAGCCGCAGCCGCGGCCGATCTCGTGGGCGCCCATCATGCGGAAGTAGCAGTCTTCGAGCCGCAGGTCGGCCAACTGCGCTCGCCAATCGGCCATGAGCAGCGCCGTGGTGTCGTGGGCGGTGAGGGTGCCGAGGGGGTCGGTCATGGGGTGGGGCGCGGTCTCGGTCCCGGTTGAGCCGTTCTGCTTGTACCAGCCGGAGAACAGCAGGCCGTGCGCGGCCCCGTCAGCGACGACCGTGTGCAGTGGTTGATCGAGACCTGCTGTGCGGCGGTCGGTTCCTTCCCTGAACTGCACGGTGCCGGCTGCGGTCAGCAGCCCGGGGATCTGATCCGAGGTGGCCGTCGGCATCGCTTCACCGAGAAGCGTGGGCCGGGTGTCCTTCCGGTACGGAAGCACCCCGGCGGACAGGAGCCCGAGGGTTTCCGAACCGACCTGTGTCGGCAGGGGCTCGTGCACGCCCCGGGGGCCACCCTGGAAGTTGTCGATAGCGAGCAGGACAGCTCTGTCAAGCGCTGTGGTGACCGCGTCCATCGGGAGGGTGAGGTGCTGCCTGTAGCCGTCGTGCCGGTGTGCGGCGATGCCGGTGCCGGTCGACAGCTGCTGCCACGGACGCGCACTGCCGTACGCGGCCTTGGCCGGCATGTGGACGGCGGGGAACTCGGCGAACCGCTGGCGGCACCGTTCCGCGCGGGCCATCGTTGCTGCGGCGAGGGGCTTGGTCCGGTCGCCGATGCGGTTGCCGAGGGTCGTCAGGTCGAGGGCGGCCAGCGAGGGCATCATCGGGGGGACGACCGGACGGTGGCAGCTCGGGCAGCGGTACTCGTACTGCTTGCCATAGCGCACCGCCCCGGTCGCGGGGATGCCGGTCTTCCACGACCACGCGGCCTCGACATCCCGATCGCAGTGGTGACACCGTGAAACGGGCCTGTGTGCGAGGTCGGGTTCGGGGAGTGACCTGTCGGAGAAGACCCAGTAGCCCCGGTCCCTGGACTGGGGCACGTCGAAGAACATCGAGTTGAGGTACAGCACCTGGCACCGGTAGTTGAGCAGGTCGAACTGCTTGAGCCACCACCGGTAGGTGGAGCCGTCGCCGACCTTCGGGCGGCCGGGGATGGCGGGGCCCCACGAGGCCAGTTCGGTGGTGCACTCGACCAGGATCAGGCGCGGGTGGTGCTGGGCGGCGTAGTGCAAGACGCAATTTGCTGTCGCCCGGTCGCGCTCGGACCTGGTGACCCGCGCGTCGAAGTCCGGGTCGTCCAGGTCGAACAGGCTCACGCGCTGCTCGTATGCCTTCTGGGTATTGGCCTGCGAATGGTTGCAACAGCTGACGCCGGCCACGAGGAGATCGGCTGCGGGGAGGTCGCGGGCGGAGTGGTAGTCCGCTGATTCGGGGTCGACCAGGTCAGCGATCCAGTGTTCGGTGTTGGGATGGTTCGCCTCATGGACCTCGACCTTGTAGGCGTTGTGGTTCGCGGCCGTGATCGCGGTGAAGCCCGCGATCTCAATACCCCTGGTCAGGCCCCCGAAGCCAGAGAACAGATCGACCGCAGTAGGGTCGTCGTGGCGATAACGGCGGCGCTTGGTGGCGGGTCTGTGTGTGGCGGTGCGACTGCCCGTCCTAGGCTTGCTCACGGTGTTCCTTTCGTCGGCAGCCGGAATCGGCTCAGGCCGCACACCGCTCCACTTGTCGGTTGTGCGCGTCGGTGCAGCGCTCACAGGCCGGGGTGCCGAGGGCTTCGTGGTCGCGGTAGCCGCCGACGGTGCCGCAGCGGCCGGTCCAGTCCGGCCGGGCGGCCGGGTCGTCGATGGTGTCCTCGTCCCAGGCGCCGACCGGAGCCCACTGGTTGGCGCGGGCCTGGTTGAGGGCGCGGGAGTAGGCCTGGTTGTCGACGCCGTGGCCGCGCGGGTCGGCTCGCCAGAGCTGGTCGTACAGGTCCCGAACGGCGCGGGCGTGGTGGACGTAGACGGTGGGGGTGTGGTGGATCAGCCGGCTGAAGTTGCCGGGCGCCATGCCCAGAGCGGCGGCGAGGCGGGCGAGGGGCCAGCCGGCGGCGGCCAGGGCGAGCAGGCGCCGCTGGGTGCCGACCGCGTTGACGCGGGCCCGGTCGGGGAGCGTGTCGAGGGTCGCTTCGACGGCCAGGAGGGCGGCGGCGGTGGCGGGGCGGATCCGGGCGGGCGGGGGAGTGCCGCGCTCGGGGCGGCCGTGGAGCAGGTCGCGGATGCGCTTGCGGTCGACGTGGGCCTGGGCGGCGATGCTGCGGTCGCCCAGGCCGCAGGCCTTGAGGTCGAGGATGTGCTGGCGGGCGGGCTCGGCGTCGACGTACGGCTGCCAGGTCCCGCGCTGCTTGGCCTGCTGGACCGCGCTGTAGTACTGGGCCTGGGCCCAGCAGCAGGCGTAGCAGCGGCAGCCGTCAATCTTGTATCGGCTGTAGCCGTGCGGGCGTCCGGTCCGGTCCCCGTTCGGTGCGGGGACCGGACGCACCAGGGCCGGGGCAAGGTCAGGCACGGGTGGCCTCGCGCCAGGCGTCCACCACGCTGCGCGGCACCGAGCCGACCCGGGGGGCCTCGATGCCGTTCTCCGCCGCCCAGCGGCGCACGGTCTTCGGGTCGTGGTCCCGTTCCTTGTTCGCCTTGCCGGGCTTGGCCGGGGTGGGCTGGAGGGCGGCCAGGCGCTCGGCTAGCTCCTGGCGGCGGCGCTCGATCTCGGCGATCTCGGTGGTGAGGGTGGCTATCTCGGTGTCCGTGACGCGGCGGGCCTGGAGGTCCCGCAGCAGCTGGCGGGCGCGGACAGCGTTGTCACGGACGGCGGGGTCCTGGTGGTCCTCGCCCCAGGCCAGCAGCTTGGGCACCGAGGGGATGGCCATGGCGGGCGGGGCCGGCGGCGCGACGGCCCCGGTGACGGCCTCGGGGGAGCCGGGGGTCAGGCCGTTGACCTCGGCCAGGGCGACCGCCTGGCCCATGCTCAGGCCGGTGGACTCGGCGACGAACTTCGGGGCGGTGCCGGCACGGAGCAGGTCCAGCGCGGTGGCGGTGGTACCGCCGGGGATGGTAGCGGTGGTCATCGGCTATTCCGGTTCAGTGTCGGTGAAGGTGGTCATGCCGTAGGTGCGGCGCAGGAAGGCCCGGCGCCGGGAGGAGGTGCCCGCCCAAAGGCCGTAGCGGGTCGCGGCGGGGTGGTCGAGGGCGTAGGCCAGGCAGGGCAGTCGCATCGGGCAGCCGAGGCAGGCCTGCTTGGCCTCGGGGGTGGGGCGCTCGAACCAGTCGTCGGGGTCCGAGCCCGGCAGACGGCACGGCTCGGTGCCGGTCAGTGGCGGGAGCGGGGCCAGTGCGGTCATGCGAGGGCTTCGCGGGCCAGGTCCGGGTCAATCGGCAGCCAGGCCTCCAGCTGGTAGCCGAGCGCGAGGTCGACCAGTTCGATCTCGCTCTCGACTCCGGCCAGGGGGCCGTCGACGGGGACGACGATCGCCACGGTGTTGTAGGAGTCGCGGCGCTTGACCGCGAACCGGCTCACCAGCAGGCAGGGGGCCAGTTCGGGGCGGGCGACCCAGGTCTGGCCGGGGGCGGCGATGAAGTGCGGGTCGCAGTCGGCGACGCGCTCGCAAGCGAGCCGGAACGCGGTCTGGGCGGGCAGCCGGTCGTGGTACTCCAGCGCGGAGGCGATCTGCAGGACCAGGACGGCGGCGGCCTCAGAACCGATGATGCGGTCGATGGGCAGGGCGTAGGACATGGCGGACCTCAGGTTCTGTGCGGGCGGCGGGGGGAGGGGCTCAGGCGGCGCGGGTCAAGCCGGCGGCGGTCGGCGGCGCGGTGCGGCGGCGCAGGCCGTGCGCGAGGGTGAGCGGGGTGGGGAAGCGGCGGCCCCGGCGTCCGCGGCGCTTGGTCTCGTACATCGCCTGGTCGGCGGCGGCCAGGGCCCGGGAGAGCGTCATCACGGGCAGGTCGGCGGTGCGGACGCCGCCGATGGAGACGCTGACCGGCAGCAGTCGTCCGTGGTGCTCGACCGGGCGGCTGAGCGCGGCGCCCAACTTCTCAATGCGCTCGGCCAGGTCGCCGTGGTCGGGCACGGCGGCGACGAACTCGTCTCCGCCGAGGCGTCCGGCGTATCCGGCCGGGCCGCACCAGTCGGCGAGGCGGGCGGCGGTGGCGACCAGGACGGCGTCCCCGGCCGGGTGTCCGGCCGTGTCGTTGGTCCGCTTGAACCCGTCCAGGTCCAGCAGGAGGACCGCGGCGGCCCCGCCGCCGAGCAGCTGCTCGGCTTTGGCGGTCCAGGCCGTGCGGGTGTCCAGGCCGGTGAGCGGGTCGCGGCGGGCCAGCTGGAGCCGCTCGGCCAGGGCGTCGCGCTCGGCGAGCAGCTGCTCGGCGAGCGGCAGCAGGTCGCCCAAGTCGCGGTGGAGCAGCCATCCGGCGTCGATGGCGGCGTCGCTGTCGGGGCCGCCGCCCAGCGCGCGGGTGTAGCGCTGGAGGTGCTGGCGGGTGCGGGCTATGACGGTGGCGGTGTCCGGTGTCATGGTGGTGGTCCCTCTTCCGTGATGGGGGTTGGGAGCCGGGAGCGGCCGTGGTGCCGGCAAGCAGTCGGCCGCTCCCGGTAGGGGTCCGTTCAGAACGGGGGCTCATCGCCCCAGGGGCTGGCCCAGGACTGGGGCCGGTGCTTGACCAGGGCCGGGGCGGGGCCGTTGAGGTAGGCCGCGGCTTCGTCGACCATCAAGGTCACCGGGGTGGGCGAGCAGGCGCTGCACACGGGCTCCAGGAAGCCGGGCATCCAGACGCAGCCGCTGGGGCAGCGCGCGTTCCGGGTACAGCCGCACCAGGAGCAGATCGGGCCGCTGCGCCCGCCGGCCTCGTCCAGGACGGTCAGCAGCCGGTCGGTGCGGCCGTACTCGGGGTCGACCAGGGCGACCTGCCAGGAGGCGATCACCGAGTCGACGGCGGTCCAGTGGCAGCCGCGCCAGATCAGGTCCAGGTCGCGGATGTCCAACTGGCGGCCGAAAGCGGTGAACGGCTCGCCTTCGCTGAGGGTGACGGTGAAGCCCTCGGCGGACTCGACGCCAATGGGGATCTGGTGCCAGGCGATCAGCAGCCCGGTCGATTCGGCGAGCGACGCCAGGCGCCGCAGCATCCCGACGTCGGCGGTGAACCCTTCGACCGCGGCCCGCTGCTGGACCTGGGCTGTGATGAGGCCGGGCTGGGAGCCGATGGTGAGGTAGCCGGACCGGTTGCACGCGGCCAGGGTCTCGACCAGGTCGGCGGTTTCGGGTTCGGGTCCGTAGCGTGGCTGGTAGCCGGGCTGGGAGCCGATGTCGCCCTCCAGCCAGCGGGCCATCAGGTCGGCCAGGTCCTGCACGGTGCGGGCGCTGCGCCACAAGCGGCGTTCGGAGCGCTTCATCCAGGGGAGCTTCATCTGTCCTCTTCTCTGGGCCGGGGCCGGGGCCGGGCGGTCGGCGTGGTGTGCCGGCGGCTGACTGCCCGGGCGCTGGGGCCCTGCGGGTGGTGCGCGGGGCAGCCGCCGGAGGCTTGTGACGGGTCTCAGCCGAGGGCGGTGACCTGGCGCTGGGTCAGCCAACAGCGGCGGGCGGCGGGCCAGGTGACCGGGTCCGGGCCGTCGGGGTGCTCGAAGTCGTCGACGTCGTCGGCCTGGACGGTGAAGTCCTGCGCACCGACCGGGTCCATGGCCTCCTCGCCGATCAGGTCGGCGGCCTGCTCCAGCAGTGCGACCGCGTCGGTCAGCTGGTCGGCAGCGCCCTGCTGGCCGTCCGCGTCCAGCAGTTGGAAGGCGAGGTCGCGGACCCAGTCGGCGATCTCGGTGGCCGGCGCGGCGTGGCGAAGGGTCTCCAGCAGCAGCTGTGCGGGGACCTGCTCGGCGGAGACCTGGTCGTGGTGGTCCTCGGCGCGGCCGAGCAGGTCCCAGGGCTGGAGCTGCGGGGCGAGCGGGGCCCGACGTGCAGGGAGCTGTCCGGTGTGGTGCAGGCGCACGGCGCAGCGGATCGGAGTCTCAGCCTGGTAGGCGGCGAGTTCGTGCTGGGCGACGACCAGGTCGGCCTCGGCGAGGGCGACGCCGCTGTACTGGGCGGTGCCGTAGTTGTGGCGCAGGTCCGCGATGTACCGGGCGGAGGCGGCCGGGGTGGTGAGCTGGGTGGCGTGGACCAGTTCGTGGCCGAGGGCAGTGACCAGGTGGTCGGTGTCCAGTTCGCGCAGCTTGCCGGGGTTGAGGGTGATCCAGGCCGCATTGCGGCGGTAGAGGGTGGTGGAGGCCTCGGCGTGGGTCAGGCCCCACCAGGTGTGGGCGGCGTGCTGCAGGACGCGCAGCGGGTGTTGGCGGCCGATCAGGCCGCTGTGCAGGACGGCCTCCATGCGCCAGGCCGCGCTGGACAAGGTGGTGATGGAAAGGAACGTCATCGGGACGTCGGCACCGGTGACGTGGGCGACGACGGGGACCAGGTGCTCGGCCAGGGCGCTGACCGTGTCGACCAGGTGGCGGTCGCGGCGGCCGTGCCAGGGGTCGGTGAGGATCATCAGGTCGGGGTGGCTGGTGGGGAGCAGGGGCATGGCAAAGCTCCGTTCGGCTGAGCCGGAGAGAAGGGTCGAGCGGGGCCCGGCGTTAACCGGGCGGGTTAATGCCGGGCAGCGCTTCCCGGGCAGGTGCCGGGCGCGTTAACCGGGTTAATCCCGGTGGCGGTTCTGGTGCGGCCTGCGCCCCGGCGTGCGGGCCGGGTCCGGTTCCAAAATTTTGGAATCGCAACCCGGGTCGTCCCGGGTCAACGGGGCGCAGGCCGGGCTGGTGTCAGCCGGGGCAGCTGATGGAGCCCATGTACTGCCCGGCGGCGTCCCGCTGCTCGATCACGTTGCGTCCGCTGCACTGGCAACTGCGCTTGTGCTGCCAGTTCTGCCGCTGGAGGCGGGTCAGCTCGCGCCGCTCGCGGGCCCGGCGGGCAGCCGCGCGGCCTCCCGACGTGGCGACCCGGGCCGCGCCCCGGCCGACCGGCCGTACGACGTAGCGCCAACCGACGATGGTGGCGAAGACGAACACGCCGAGGATCGCGTGTACCGGGTGCTTGCGTGCCCAGGCCGCGGCGCGCTGGCTGCGACGGGCCATGCTGCCGGCCAGGTGGCTGGCCCGCTTCCTCTTCTTGGCGCTCTTCTTCTTGGCCGGGGCCGCCTTCTTCGTCGGCGCGGTCTTCTTCGCCGGAGCCGTGCCCGGGACCGTCGCCGGGGCCAGCGCCGGAGCGGTCGTGGCGGGTTGGGCCGGGGCGCTGGCGGGCTTGGTGAGCAACGTCGGCGTTGCAGCCTGCTTCGCCGGGGCCGCCTTCTTGGCGGGGGCCCCGGCGGCCTTCTTCGCCGGGCCTGGGGCCGCCTTCTTCGCGGGTGCAGCGGGCCGAGGTGCGCTGGTCTTCTTGGCCGGGGTGGCCGGGGTGGCCTTCTTGGCCGGGGCCGCCTTCTTCGCGGGCGCGGGTGCCGCCTTCTTGGCCGGGGCCGGGACGGCCTTCCTCGCCGGGGTGGCCTTCCGAGCGGGCGCAGGGGCGGTCCGAGCGGCCGGGGCTGCGGGCTGCGGGCCGCGGGTCCTGGCCCTCCGGGCGGCGAGGTCGTCCAGGGTGTCCATGTGTTCGTCCAGGGCGCGGGTGATGGCGTTGTTGAGTGCTTCGACGCCCTGGTCGGCGGTTTCGGGCATGGCGGTGTCTCCCAATCTCGGTTAGCGGGTGCTGGTGCGAGCGGGGTGCTGGTGCGAGCGGGGTGCTGGTGCAGTGGGAAGGGGTCAGCTGACGCGGCGCAGGTGCGAGGGCGACGTGGAGTTCTTGAGGATCTCGGCGGCGTCGGCGGCGCTGGCGGGGTCGAGCAGCTGGCGGGCAGCGATCGCGTCGGCCAGTGCGGCGGCGTAGGCGACGTTCTCCTCCGCGACGCGGACCTGCGCGGTGGCCCGGGTCTCCTCAATGGACAGGTCGTGGCGGCGCTCCATGTGCCGCAGCGCGTACTCGCTCGCGGCTTCCTGGCGGCTGCGCCGGTCCTCGCGCCAGTTGCGGGCTGCCAGGGTGTAGACGCCGGCGGTGACGATGACCCACAGCAGCAGCGGCAGGGCGATGCCGTCGGAGTATGCCGCGCACGCGGTGACGGCCAAGGCGCCGGAGGCGGTCCAGGCGGTCGCGGTGATCAGCGAGTCGCCGTTCAGGCCCCGCGAGGAGGCCCACCCGGCGGCGGCGGCTCCGCTGGACAGGGCGATCATCAAGCTGGCATCTCCGACCGAGTGCTCGGCGCCCTGAGCGGACCAGATCCGGGCCAGGCCCAGGACCGTGGTGGTCGTCAGGCCCGGTGCGATGCGCCCGAAGTGGTCCCAAAGCTGGCGGGTGAGGCTGGGCGACAAAGCGATCTCGCCCGGCTGCAGAGGCTGCTGTTGCTGGTTCATCACTGTGCCCTTCTTGTCGCTGGTGCTGAAGGCGGGGGCTGATCACTTCGCCGCTGCCGGGCCGACCCTGGTGGGGCGGTCCGGCACGGCCAGGCGTCAGGCCGGGGTGTTGAGGGTTACTCGGGCTGTGCTGCTGCGGCCTCGACGCGGGCGGCGGTGTCCGCGAGGCTCGCGTAGACGCTGGCCAGCTCGATGGCGGCGGTGGCCCGGGTCATGTCGCGGCTGTTCGGGGTGGAGTTCAGGATGGTGTGGGCGGAGCCCAGGATCTGAACGGCCCGGCTGCTGAGGGTTTCGTAGGTCTCCATCGGGATTCCTCGCTGTCATCTGGGCTGCGGCTGACCGGGGGTCAGGCCGGGGTGGCGTACTTCTTGAGGCGGGTGCGCACGGTCTCGCGGGAGACGCCGAGGGCGGTGGCGACCTCGGCCTGCTGGATGGTGGACGCGTCCAGCTCGGCCTGGACCTGGGTCCAGAAGTGCCGCTCGATCGGGTCGGTGGCGGTGGTGAGGTCCTTGTCGCGTTGGGCGGCGGCGGCGGTGATCCGGGCGGCGGCGGCGGCGCTGACCTCGGGGGCGGGTCGTGGGGTACGGGGGCTCATGTTCGACTCCAGTGGAGTTGGGGGACGATGGGGCTGCCCCTGCTCCACCTGGAGCGGGATCAGGCGCCCGGGGCGGTCGGCATTTCCTTGGCCGGGATACGGCCGCCCCGGGGCGCAGTCAGCGGCGGCGGTGCTTGCCGCTGACCGTGCGCACGCTCGGGTTGAGGTGGTCCGCGCCGCGGGTGGTCACGTCGCCGGAGACCGTGTTCACCGAGAACCGGCCGGTTGAGCCCGACGTGGCGGCGACGTCGATGTCGCCGCTGACGCTGTTCACCGCGAAGGAGCTGCCCTCGTAGGAGCGGACCTCGACGTCGCCGGAGACGCTGTGGACGTCGGCCCGGGCGGTGACGTGCCTGACCTCGACGTCGCCGGAGGTGGTGTTGACGGCCAGGTCGTGCACGGTGCCGGCCTCGATGTCGCCGGAGACGGACTGCGCGTCCAGCACCATGAGGTCGCCCTTGATGGCGAGGTCGGCGGAGGTGGTGGTCAGCCGCAGGGAGGAGTCGCGCGGGAGCGTGATCTCGACGCGGATGGTGCCGGTGCCGCTGCCGGAGACGACGGTGCCGGCCTCGGCGACGACGCGCCCGTTGGAGACGATCCGCTGGCCGCCGAACCACACGTCGCCGTTGCTGATCGTCATGCCGGTGACGCTCTGCCCGGCACTGACGACGCCGTAGTTGCCGCTGACCTGGATCGAGCCGCCGGCGAAGGAGATGCTCTGGCTGCCGCCGCCGGGGACCTTGGGGACGTCCACGTGCAGGACCGGCTGCGAGCTGTTGACCTCGCGCAGCGTGGTGTTGTTGACCGCGTCGGCGAGGGGGCCTTCGGTGTCGCTGGTGGAGACGGTGACCGTGGCGTTGCGGGCGTTGGGGTCCACGGTCACCTTGACGGTGCCGAAGTGGCTGGTGACGTCGGCCCAGATGCTGCCGAGGTGGGTGGGGGTGAAGGTCTTGACGGTGCTGGTGCCGCTCATGGGTTCCCCTTCCGGGGGTCTGGAGGAGTGGTGCGCCCTGCACCACTCACTATGCCAAATTCATTTTGGCCTGTCTAGCTTGGGCCAAAACTATTTTGGCCAATCCATTCGCTCAGATGCCGGTCTCGCCGTACAGGCTGGTCAAGGCGTCGGCCAGGATCGAGGCGTGGTCGAACGCGAGGCCGCTGCCAGGCCCGTCGATCCGCACCCAGCGCACCGCCGCGGCGTCGTCCCCGGCGGTGGCCGTGGTGCCCTCCGGCACCACGGCCGAGTAAGCCGCTGTGACGTACCGGCCGCGGGGGTCACGGTCAGGGGTGTCGTAGACGCCCACCAGCACCAGGGCGTCCTCGGCCACGCGGACACCGGTCTCCTCCAGCAGTTCCCGGGCCGCCGCCGCGCGGGAGGTCTCGCCAGGGTCCACGTGGCCGCCCGGCAGAGCGAGCCGTCCCTGGTGGGGCGGCCATCCCCGCTCGATCAGCAGGACCTCGCCGCCTCGGATGCACACGACATCGGCGGTGTAGCGGATGCACTCGGTGATCTCGTCCATGGGTTCCCTTTCGATGGTGAAGCCGAGGTGGTCCAAGCGCGTCCGGTGCCTCGCCGGCACCGGACGCGGGTTCGGGGGCGCGGTCAGCGCAGGGCGCGGCCGGAGCCGCCACGGGCCGGGCGCGGGACGCTCCCGCAGTCGCCCGGGCACGGGGCCTGGTCCAGGTCGGCGAGCACCAGGACCAGGTCCTCGTCGTCGCCGGACTCCCAGTCATTGCCCAGGAAGGTCAGGTCCGCCGGGTGCTTGGTGTGGTGGACGGGGCGCAGGCGGTAGCCGCGATGGAGCGGGCAGGGGGTGACCAGCACCAGGTGGAAGAGCAGCCGCCCGCTGTCGGCCCAGGAGGACAGGTGGAGCCAGGTGTCGTCGCCGAGGCAGGCGATGGCCTGGTCGGGCTTCCAGTTCCCGGCAGGGTCGGTGATTTTGGGGCCCGCGGCGTCGGTGTGGCCGCGGGGGAAAGCGGTCCAGCGGTCCGGGTCGGCGACCAGCATGGCGAGGGTGGCCGGGTAGCCCGCAGCGATGTGGGCGGCGGCCTCTCGGCTGATGCGCCGGCGGTTGCGGTCGGGCTGACCTGCGTGGGCCGCCCGCCAGTCGGCGGCCAGGTAGCGCAGGGTGCGGGCGGGGGAGGCGGGCGTGGTCATGACGGGTGCCTTTCGGAGGTCAGCCGTTGTTCTGAAAGGTGTTGCCGTTCCCATCGGTCGTGGCGCCCTTCGGGAGTTTGCGGCCGTTGGAGGTGACGCCGGTGTGGGTGTAGGTGGTGGAGCCGTCAGCGGCGGTGGTGACCTGGTCGGCATGGGCCCTGATCTGCTCAGCCGCCTGGAGTCCGGCTGTGGCGGCAGTGCGCCCGGCCTCGGCGGCAGCCTGGTGGACCCGGGGGTCGTTGCGGTCGACTCGGACGCCGTCGACGGTGGCCTGGTCGCCGACCAGCTGGACGCTGGAGCGGCTGCCGTCCGGGTTGCGGACCTGGCCGGCGATGATGCCGGTGTTGACTACCCCGGCCCCTGTCCAGGTGCCGGGGCCGCCGGATCGCGGGGCCCGGGCGGGCCTGGGCGCGCGGGGGGCCCCGTCGCACTCGGTGCAGGGGATATTGACGCCCGGGGCGGTGATCCTCCTGGTGTCGGAGCAGACCAGGCAGTGCGGGCCGCGTTCGGGGGCGGCGATGCCCAGGGCCTTGCGGTACTGGGCGTAGGAGGGTGTGCGGTACTCCTTCCGCAGCCCCGGGGCCGGGGGCGTGCCGCCGGGGGCCGGCCGATGCCGGTCGGGGCGCTCACCACTGGAGCGCAGGCGTTTCCACAGGGCGCTGAAGGGTCGCCGGGCGGTCCGGCCCGTGTCGGCCCGAAGGGACCGGGCTTCGCGGCGGATCTTCTTCTTCCCCTGGCGGATCGCGTGCTTGGCGGCGTAACGGGCTGCGCCTGCGATCTCGGCGGCGTAGTCGATCGGTGGCGGGGGTTCCTCGCCGAATCCGGCGGCAGTGATCCACAGGTCGTCCAGCGGGCAGTCCAGGCCGTAGCGCAGCCGGGCGTAGGCGCGGAAGTGGCCGAGGTTGACCGCGGGCTCGGGCCACTGGTGGCCCGCCTGGCAGAGCACCTGGACGGCCGGGTCGCGGCCGAGGCGGCAGGCCAGCAGCAGGCCGGTGGTCGAGAGGCAGATCGGGCAGCTGACGACCGGAGTCAGCCATGCCAGCCGGATCTTGTCGTGATCTTGGACTAGGTAGTGGAACGGGCGCTCGGAGGCGATCCGGAAGTACCCGATGTCCGGATCTCCCTGTTCGTATCGATCAATGGGCATTTCAGACCTTTCGGACGGGAACCGGAGTGGAACCCGCCCGGAACCGTGGAAACGTGCAGGTCAGAGCATGTGCCGGAGGCGGAACCGCAGGTCGGAGGCGGGAACCGGGTTCCGGTGCCGGGCGGGGTTCCGGGCCGGTTCCGGCCCGGTTCCACCTCGCTGACCTGCGGGTTCCGTGCGGTTCCGCTGCGCTCAGGCCCCGGATTCGTCCTCGCCGGTGATCTCCCTGAGGTGCCGCAGGCAGTAGCCGCGGGGCATCTTCTTGCTGTACTTGTCCAGCGGCCAGGTCAGGTCCTTCGGGGCGAGGACGTGGGTGATCGCGGCGCGCAGCGCGGTGATCGCCGCCTCCTGCTGCTCGTCCACGTTGTCGCCGTCGAACTGGTCCAGGTCCCACCGGTCCGGGTCGACCCGGCCGAGTTCGGCGACCAGCCCGGCCGGGGAGAAGCCCGCCGGGTCGCCGGCGTCGGAGAAGACCTGCCGGATCACCGAGATCAGCTTCGGGACGTCCTGGACCTCTTCGTCTTCGTCGTCGAAGTCGAAGGGGTCCTGGGCGCACATCGCCATCAGCTGCTCCAGCGTGGTCGACGACAGGGCCGCCGACTCGGCATCGAGCGCCACCAGCCCGGCGCTGGCCCGCTCGGTGCCGCGCCGCTGCTCCTCTTCGTCGGAGGTGATGCAGGCCCGGTAGGGGATGGGCTCGCAGTAGGCCGCCCCCGCCATCACGTAGGCGACCGAGGCGTCGTTGTACTGGTCGCCCATCGCGGGGATCAGCCGGTCCGGGCGCCAGCCCTGGGCCATCGCTCCGCCGCCGAGGATCTGCTGGACGTCGTCGACGTCGCAGGCGAGCAGCACCTGGACCAGCATTTCGGTGACCCAGGTGTTGTCCTTGACCTTTTCCTTGGTGACGCCCTGTCCGGCGATGACCAGGGTGGCGTCGCCCTTGGCGGAGGTGACGAAGAATTCGGCGAGCATCGCGGCCAGGTCGATGCGGTAGCGGGTTCCCTCGCCGTCGAAGCGGTCCTTCTTCGATTCCTTGACCAGGGCCGGGAATTCGTCGACGACGATTTTGATGCCGGGCCGCCGGGGGCTGGTAACCCAGTTCTGGCCCATGCCGAGGCGGTCGAACAGCCGCGGGCGGTTCTTGCCGATGTCCAGCGCCCAGTCCAGGACGGCGTAGGCCTGGTGCACGGTGGTGGCCACCAGGTGCATGCCGCTCTTGTAGCCGCCGAACCCGACGCCGGCCGAGCCCAGGTCGATGCCGATGACGATCTGGTCCTCGGTCGCGGTGAGCACGTCCAGGATCGAGCGCAGCAGCGTGCTCTTGCCGCTGCGGGTCTTGCCGACCAGGTTGACGCTGGTGCGGCACATCGGCAGGGCCAGGGCGCGGCCGGACATGTCGCCACCGACCTGCTCCAGGTGCAGGTTCTTCGTGCTGACCGAGTGCGGGGCCCGGTAGGGCAGGTCGGGCACCGCCTTCCAGGGCTCCTTGCCGGGGATGCGCAGCACGACCTCGTTGCGGGCGGCGGCCGACTGCTGGAGCAGCACCGAGTTGGTGCGCACTCCGGGCAGCCAGGCCTCCAGGGTGTCGAGCCCTTCGGCGAGCTTCTTGGGGGTCATGTGGTCCAGGACGACCTCGACCAGGTAGCCCCACTGCTCCGCCGACACCCGCATCCCGGACACCGCCACGCCCACGCCCGCCGTCAGCGCCTCGCGCAGCATCGCCTCGAACACGCGCGGGGTCATGCCGATCTCGACGCGCTGCGGCATCCCCGATTCGACAGCCTCCAGCCGGGCCAGCTGCTCCTCCGTCAGCTCGACCTGGCGGCCGGCCACGGTGAAGGTGAGCAGGTTCAGCAGCAGGGCGAGCAGCAGGCCGGGGACACCTTCGACGACCAGGCCCGCGATGTCGACGCCCGCCAGCGGGGCGTAGGTGCCGGCCGCGCGCAGCCGTACCGCCCGGCGGGCGTGCCGCCGGGACGTCTCCGCGACGATGACGGCCTGGCTGGTCGCCAGCTGCGCCTCGCGAGCGTGCGCGAGCTTGTCCTTGCGGCCGGTGATCGCGACGTGGGTGCGCATCGCCGCGCGCTTGGCGTCGCGGGCCGCCTGGTGGGCGAGCATCCGGTCGGCGTGGGCCTTGGCGCCCTCGACGCCGATCACCCACTGGCGGATCCGCTGCTCGCCGCGCTTGGCCCGGGGCAGGACGCCGTGCGGGGTGCGCTGGCGGGCGACCCAGCGCCGGGCGCGGCGGCGGGTCCGGCGGCGAAGGTAGGACAGGCGGGCGCGGAACATGGTGCCGCTGGTCAGCCACAGCGGGACCCAGTCGGCGTCGCCCTCGGGGTCCTCCTCCAGCTCCCAGCCGAGGGTGACCCGGCCCTCCAGGACGACCGGCTCGCCGTCGTCCTCGTCCGGGTCGGCGTCGCCGTCCGGGTCCTCGTCCAGGTCCTCCTGGTCGACGTCGTCGGTGGGCTTGGTGAAGTCCACCGGCTCCGCCGGCACGGCGTCGGCCGGGGCCGGGGTGAGGGCGCGCGGGCCGGGGAAGGGCAGCACCTGGGCCAGGTCCATGTTGCCGGGCAGCGCGTCGAAGACCATGTCGACGACGTCCTGGTCGCGGATCAGCACGTCGCGGGCCAGGGAGCCCTGGGAGGGTCCGACGACGCCGAGGGCCTGGAGCAGGTCCAGGACCACGCACGCCTCCGCGAAGGTCAGACGCAGTTTGCGCTGGAGCATCGAGGTAGAGCCGAACTGGGTGGCGACGATCAACTCGGCTGCCTCGCGCAGCAGCTGTGGAGTGGGGACCGTGCCCAAGGGGCGGTTGGAGATTTCAGTCATGGCGGTGCTGCCTCCTGAAGGGGGTGGGCGGGGCCGGGAGATGGCTGGCAGGCTGGACCGGCCCCGCCCCTGCGGAAGTGGCGCTGAGGGAGCGGGGGTTGCGCGGATTCGTGCAGGTGGCGCTCTTCGTCAGGCCGCTTCGGCGGCAGGTGCGGCAGCGGGTCCGTCGGTGCACGGGACGCAGGCACCGAGGCTGGTGGGGATCACGTAGCCGCGGTCGATCCCGCACTCGGGGCACGTCCGGCGGGCACGCATCGCGGCGTGGTGCGAGCGCCAGCGGCCCGGCGTCATCGCCCCGACCGGACGGGCCAGGTCGGTCCGGTACAGCGAGGCGGTGCGGACTCCGCCCTTACGCCGGGCCTTGCGCGAGCACCACATCAGCTGGCCGGCGACCGGCTGGGAGCCAGGTGCCAGGCCCCGGCGGCGCAGCTGCTCCTTCGTCTCGTAGCCGTCCGGGGCCAGGCGGTACGGCCAGGTCGGCAGGCCGTACCGCTCGCCCTCGGGGTCGTAGAAGCGGGCGCTCATGACGCCCGGACCACGTGCAGTCCGCCGTTCGCGGCGAGCTTCCTTCCGGCGACGATCCGGTCGTAGACCCAGGTCCGCCCGGGGTCCACGAGGATCTTGGCGCGGCGGCGCTGCGGGAGGGCGTCGTTGGCCAGCTTGCGCAGCCGCATGGTCTCCGCCAGGACGATCGGGCCGGTGACCGTCTCGCCGTTCCGCAGGCGGTCCGCGACCCACTCGTCAAGGGTCCGCTTCTCGTCCGGCGAGGCCGTCTTCGCGGACACCGAGGCGGCCTTCTTCGCGCCCTCGGACAGGTTCCGTCCGGCGGGGTCCTTACGTGTGCGCGGGGCTCGCACGGGTGTCCGCGCGGGTTCGGGCGCGCGCGCGGTTGTAGGTGCGGGGACGAACGTGCTGATCTGCGGAGATACCGTCTGAAACAGGGGTCGTCCGAACCGGTCCAGGAGCCCCGTCGCGGACTTTTCTCCGCCCCACGTGGGGGGATTCACGGCCCCCTCTGCGGACACGTCCACGGACTCCCCCGCGCCCGCGCCGGGCGTCTTCGCGGACGGATTATCGGACTCCTCGGGGGCGTCGTCCCCGGACGCCCGGAGGCGTTCCGCCCGGGCCCGCTGGTAGTCCGCGAGGATCAGCGCGAGGCGTTCCTCAGCCTGCACCCGGATGCCGAGCATCTCCGCACTCAGCAGGACCATCAGGTCCGGCGGGAGCGCGTCATCACCTGCCCCCTCGAACACGGCGTATGCGGCGATCCATGCCTTCTGCTCCGTCAACTGCTCGTGCCCGGCGATCGCCCGCAGCCGCAGCGCGCAGTCCCAGACCTGCGGATAGAGATCCGCGCGCTTCCTCCGGTCCCGGCGCTCGTTCCGCAGCCGCTTGCGCTCCGCCCGCTGGAGAGCCTTGGCCTCGCGGTGCCGACCGATCTGGATCAGCTGCCACAGCGCGACCGGCACGACCGACGACGCGGCCAAGACCATGGCGGCCCGGACATCGTGACCGCCGCCCATCCGCAGCCCGGACTGCCAGTTGATCGACGCAGCCAAGCCCGCGAACATCCACGCCGCGACCCGGTACGGCCACGCCGGCCGGTTGTTCTTCAGCGCCTTGGCCTCGGCCGCAGTCGCCGCCCAGGCCGAGCACTCCAGCATCACCGGCAGCAGCACGACCAGGACCAGCTCCAAGCCCATGCTGCTCAGCATCGTGGCCTGCGAGATCAACGCCGGGACAATCGAGCAGGCCATCACCGCCAGCGCGGCGGCCAGGTCCAGGTGCTCCCCGATCCAGCCGGGCACCGACCGCACCAACGCGACCCGGCGCTCCCGACGCTCCCGACGCGCCTTCGTCCTCTCGGCCCGGCGGGCCCTGCCCGCCTTCTCCCTCGCCTCCCGCTCGGCCTGCTCCCGGACCAGCCGCTGCTGCTCCTTCGCCTCGGCCGCCTTGCGGTCCTGCTCGGCCTTGGCCTCGCGGTCCCGCCGGTCCTGCTCGCGGCGCCGGTCCTCGGCCTCCTGGGCGAGCCGCTCGCGGTCCAGCCGGGCCTCCTCGGCCAGCCGCCGGTCCTCACGGTCCTGCTCACGCTGCGCTCGCTCGTCTTCGCGCCGGGAGGCGCGGTAGTCGGTGACGCTCATCGGGCACCTCCATCCGTCTCGTCACCGCTGGGGTTCGGCATCTGCCGAGCAAGGACCGCCTCGACCAGCCGCCACTGCGGGGCCAGCCGGTAGTCCTGCTCCGTCGCCGCGCGCTTCACGTCAGCGAGCAGCGTGTACAGCTGCGCAACAGCCAGCTGCGGGTCGTCCAGGGCGACCAGGGCCGCCCCCAGGGCCGCGGCCAGCTCCGCGTTCAGCTCCGCCAGATCACGCCGGTAGCCGTCGACCACCTGCTCCAGAACCTCGATCCGGGCGTTGGCCCGCGGCGTGCTGTCGATGTATTCGGTGCTGCTCACAGCGCCGCCTCCGTCCCGGCCGGACCGGCCGGACCGGCCTGCGGGATGATCCGGGCCAGGTCCGCCTCGCAGCGGCGCAGCAGCAGCTGGCGGTCCGCCAGGTCGACGTCCTTCCAGAACTTCGGCTCGCCGTGGACCTTGATCAGGGCCTCTTCCGTGATGCGCAGGGCCCGTTCGCGTCGCGTCATCCCTGGCCTCCGGCGGGCGCCGGGGCCGAGGGGGCGTAGCGGGCGAGGGCGACGACCACGGCCAGGGCCGCGATCAGACCAAGACGGGTGACCAGGGCGGGGTGCTGGCCGAGCCACCACGTCCCGCCGGCCATGGCCAGGGGGATCTGGACCCAGCCGAGCATCGCCAGCACCCGCGTCAGGGTGACCCGCGCCTGCTCCACCGCCTGGACGCCGCGGTGGTCCAGCACGGCCAGGGCGAGCACCGGCAGGGCCTGGAGCAGGCGCTGCCACCAGGGGGACTGGAGTCCCAGCGTCCACGCTCCGCCCCCGACGATCAGGGCGGTGAACAGCCAGGTAGTGACCAGGGCTTGCTGCCGCATCCGTGCGGCGGGCGTCTTCGAGTTCATGCCTAAGCCCCCCTGACCGGGTTGGGCAGGTGAACCAGTGCGGCAACCTCATCGCCGGTCAGGACACCGTCCGGGTGGGCGTACAGGGCCTCCCCAACCGTGCTGATCCGCGTCCACAGCAGGTCCACGACCCGCTCCGCAACCTCGACCACCTCAGCCCAGGCCATGCCACCACGGGGCGCGTGATCCGCCGCGATCCGGAACCCGCAGTCCGCCAGCGTGGCAATCGCGTGGGCCTGGTCGTGGTCCTGGCCCGCCCTCATCCCGGCGATCTCATCGGTCAACAAGCCCTGCTCCCGCAGGTGCCTCTGCTCGGCAACATCCCCGGCCGCGAGGGAAACCGCGAACCGCAGCGCCGGCACAACATCCACGAAAACCTGGGTGTTCCCGGTGAAGAACACCCGGTCCTCGTCCTGCTCCTCGCGGTAGACCTGCGTGTCGACCACATGCAACCCGAAGGCCATGCTCACGACCGCGTGCCCCGCCTCGTGGAAGCTCGTGTGCCGGTGAACCTGGTCACCCGTCAGCGGCGAAGAGTACCGAGGGCGCAGCGCCCCGGTGTGGTCCTGCAAGACGCTCAGCTCAGGTACGGAGAGGCTCATGCCGCCCGCACCCCCAGCCCGCCGACCCCGCGCAGCGCCGCGTCGACGTACAGCCCGTCGACCGCGTCGCCGTGCTCGGTCCGGGCCGCCGACTCCGAGAAGAAACCGTGGTCGAGCACCAACTCCAGCTGCACCGGCTGACGCACACCGTCGACGATCAGCCGCAGCTCCCGGTAGATCCGGACCGCGTGCGTGAAGTCCTCCGGGCTGTCGGACTTCGCCAGCTCCAGCGTCACGACGACGTGCCCAAAGACCTCCGTCGTGTCGAGGACCAGGGCCACCGTGCGCTCCAGCGTCGGCCGGGCGATCAGGCGCACCATCGGCGTGGGCTTCACAACCGGAGTGGGCTTCACGACCGGCACGATCTCGGCCTGGTCCGCGTCGTCCTCGACCAGCACACCCTCCGCCAGGACAGCCGGCTCAGCCAGGACCTCGCGGTACAGGGCTGCCGCGCGGAGCGCGGTCGCCCTGTTGCGGATCTTCAGCAGGACCGTCGCGGCCCGCTCCAGGCGGCGCTGCCGCCCGATCTCGCCCTCCAACACCGGGCCGGTCCACAACTCCGCCGTGGTACCGGTCAGCGCGACCAGCTGCTCCAGGGCGGTGCCGGTCACCGGCACCGCGGCCGCCGTGGTGCGGGGCGAACGGCCGGTTACGGCGTGGCTCTTGCGGGTCTCACCTGCGATGATGACGCTCACGGGACTGTTCCTCTCTCGAAGGACTGGCCTGTAGCGGTCCCCTCGGCGCTTCCGACGCCTCGGGGACCGCGCCCGATTTCGGGCATGCCGAATAGCCCTCAGCGAGAGCATCCGGCGGCGTCACCACTTACGTGCTAGCACCTAAGTGGTGACGAGGTTGATACTGACCCCAGCGCCGATGGCGTGTCAAGCTGCTAGCACGTAAAGTAAGGTGAGTGATCAGCCGCGACGATACGAGAGGAGGCGCAAGTTGGCAGATACCGCTGAAGTGATCGCTGCGCAGCTACGGGAGCGCATCCAGCAGGGCCTCCTCCAACCGGGCGACCGGCTTCCGACCATGGAAGAGCTCGTAGCTCAGCACGGCGTATCGCGGCAGACCGCGCGGCAGGCTTTGAATCTGCTGAAGGCTGAGGGTCTGGCCGAGTATCGGGGTGGACGGGCCGGTACTGTCGTCCGGGAGACGCATCCGCGTAGGCTGCTCCGTGATCGCAGCGTCGAACGGGATGAACTCGGCTACTACTCCGGTAAGAGCGTCCAGCATTGGCGCGCACTTCCGCACCCCGCAGGCGAGCAGACCCGGGTGGGCAGGGCACCCGTGCCGACCGATATTGCCGAGCTGCTGAACGTCCCCCCTGGGGAGCTTGTGACAGTGCGGCGGCGCATCATCGGTGATCCTGGCCAACCAGAGCTCCGTCAACTAGCCGACTCTTGGATTGCGCCTTGGATCGAAGAAGAGCTGCCCGCTCTTGCAGGCAAGACGGGCCTTGGGGGCATGTACGACCGCATCGAAGAGTGGGCTGACCGGCCTCTGAGCTGGCGAGAGGAAGTATCAGCGAGGATGCCTTCGCCCGACGAAGCCGAAGCCCTCTTGATGCCCTCGACCGGTGTTCCCATCCTTCGCGCGATCCGCACAACCCTGCTTGCCGAGCGCGGCCGAAAGACACCCCGAGCAGTTGAGGTGCAGGACATCAGGATGTCTGCCGCCTTGTTCGCCGTGGGATACCCAGTGCCCCGTGGTGGGTCTGCTAAGTGGCCCGTCGCCCCTGCTACGAGTGACTACTACCAAGCCGATTAAGTAGCGCCTGACACAGCTCGGAGGTTGGACGCGGTGAGCAGCAACATCTCGGTCGGATACTCGGGTGAAACGACTCGACCTGAGTATCTTCGGCAACGCCTCGGGTCCATCTCCAACCCAACGGCTCGGGCCTGGCTGCGGGAGCTCCGGGCAGCTGGTCTCAAGCCTGTTATCGAGGTAGTCACGCACCCGCACAACAGAGGCAGAGTGGTGCCATGGACGCCCGAGTTCCTCCGACGACGATCACCCGCATGCGAATCGAACCGGTAGTTCATGAACGCCCAGATCCTTCCGCCCCGCCCCGCAGCTGTGGTGGCATGGCTCCGGGCCGTGGCCCCACCTGCTCCAGCGACAGCGTCCAGTCCCGGGCGCGTCTTCTAGCACCAGCGCCCTCAAAAGAGTGGAGAATGCCCCCATGAGACTTGAGATGCCCCAGTAACGCCGAGAGCCGCCCTGCGGTAACAGGACGGCTCTCGACTTCACAGCGCGACTCCCCAGCCTGCCAGCCTCCGGAGTCGTAGTCAGCGCGGTGACCGCGCTGGGTGCCTGGACACAGGGCCCGTGTGGTCACCTACCCAACAGCATAGAGGCGCATTACCCCAGATGCGAAGCAGCACCCCGCATCCTGTCTCCCGCGTCACGTTGAACAGCTGATTTGCGACTCCCTCGTACGAGGGAATGAACCGTGCACCACGGCACCACCCCGACCATCCGGTCGGCGCCCCCCGGGATCGGGGCCGTTACAAAGTCGTCCGTCCGAACATGTCACACGGACCTCCCTGCCCACACCTCTGCGAGTGTGAGCGCCTTTATCCACAGCACCCCCACCCGGCACTGCTGCGCGCCCTCGAAGCCGCGACCTCTATCCACAGGCGACCTCCTGCACGGTCGTCAGATGATCACCACCTATGAAGTGCCGCTGCTGACGTTCTTCGCCTTCCCAAGGGAGGTGATCGCGTGAGTGACATGTCGGATGCGGCGTTCCGTGATGCCCGCATCGAACGCGCCTGGGAGCCGCCGGAAGAGGTGGTCGTCTCAAACGGGATCGCCTACTCGCCGTTCCTCCAGCCGGAGGACTACGGGGTGCTGATCCGGCTGCTGCTCCGCGACCCGCGCCTGCCGTCGACGATGGCCGCGATGGCGGCCGAGATGCGGGAGAGCGGCTGGAAGATGGGCGACGACCGCTTCCGGGTGATCTTCAACCGGCTGAAGAAGGCCGGTCACGTGAAGCAGGTCTCGGAGTACAACGCGACCACGGAGCGGCCCGAGTGGGTGATCCGGGTGTACCGGAACCCGGCCAACAACGATCAGTACGTCGCCCTCGGCATCGAGGCATCATCACAGGTCAGCGGCGGATCTGGGAAAAACCCGGATTCGGCCGCCGGACCGGGGGGCGGGTCCGGGAAAACCCGGGTTTCGCCAGGTCAGAGCGGATCTGGGATTTTCCCGGATCCGGGTCCGGATCCGGGATTTTCCGGATCTGGGAAAACCCGGGTTCCGCGAGGTCAGCGGCCGGATCCGGAAAACCCGGACTTCGCCTCCCCCCCCCCACACCCCCCGGAGGAGGTGGATACCTCCTCCCCCTACCCCCTCGCCGACCAGGAAGTTGGTGCGGGTGGGTCGGCTGCGCCGACGGGGGAGGAGGTGGATGTCTCCGCCGAGAAGACCGCTGCCGCCGAGCAGTTCCTGATGACGCTGCCGGGGCAGTGGCGCTGTGGACGGAAGAGTGCCAAGACCCTGGCCCCGGTACTGGCCGTCGCTGCTCGTGAGCAGGGCTGGCAGCTGGACGACGTTCTCGTTGCCGAGCTGACCAAGAACCCGGGGGGTATCCGCCGGTTCAGCTCTGTGCTCTCCGGCCGCATCGAGGACCTACCGCTGCGGGAAGGTGCGGCCCGCAACGGGTCCGGCCCGCGTTCGGCCCTGGCGCCCTGGTGTGGGGAGTGCAACTACGGCGAGGAACCGGACAGCCCGGTCCAGCGCCGTCGGGAGCTGCCCAGCGGCGCTGTCGTCCCCTGCCCGAAGTGCCACCCCGGCCTGGCGCAGCCGATCGTGCCCGCCCCGACCGTGTCCACGGAGTCCGGTTCCATGCCGGAGTCCGTCCAGCAGCTGGTGGACAGGCTGCGGAAGCCCGCGGGCTGACCCGGAAAACCGAGGGCGGCGTCCAAGGCCTTAGCCGACTTGGACGCCGCCGGATCCCACCAAGGAGATCATCTTGACTGTACCGTCGCAGACCGACCCGATGGCAGAGGACCAGGGCGAGGCGCTCGACTGGTCCGACCTGGACCAGGGCGACCCGGAGCCGCGCAGCCGTACCAAGGGCGGCAAGGGCAAAGCCGCCGAGCCCGGCCCGGAGAGGGTGCCGCCGCAGGACCTGCTGGCCGAGCAGTGCGTGCTGGGCAGCATGCTGCTGTCGAAGGACGTCATCGCCGAGATCACGTTCGTCGTCTCGCCGGATGACTACTACCGGCCCGCCCATGAGCTGATCCACCGCGTGGTCCTGGACCTGTTCGGCCGGGGCGAGCCGGCGGACCCGATCACGGTCGCCAGCGAGCTGACCAAGCGCGGCGAGATCGTGCGGGTCGGTGGCCCGTCCTACCTGCACACCCTCGTCAACTCCGTTCCCACAGCGGCGAACGGCGAGTACTACGCGGAGATCGTCCGGGAGAAGGCCGTGCTGCGCCGCCTGGTCGAGGCCGGCACCCGGATCGCGCAGATGGGCTACGCCGAGCAGGGCGAGGTCGACGCCCTGGCAGCGGCAGCGGCGCAGGAGATCGCCGCCGTGGTCGAGTCCCGGGGCCGCGCCGACGACTACGTGCTGCCCGCACAGGCCCTGCCGGGCACGTTGGACCTGATCCAGGCCGCCCAGGACCCGAAGCGCCTGACCGGGGTCCGGACCGGTTTCCTCGACCTGGACTCCCTGACCGGTGGCCTGCAGCCGGGGCAGCTGGTGATCGTCGCGGGCCGCCCGGGACACGGGAAGTCGACGCTGGCCATGGACTTCGCCCGCACCGCCGCGATCCGCGACAAGATCCCCACGGCGTTCATCTCGCTGGAGATGAGCGTCGACGAACTCCTGATGCGGGCCCTGTCCGCCGACGGCCGGGTCGTTCTGCGCAAGCTGCGCACGGGCGGCCTGGTGGAGGCCGACTGGGACAAGCTGACCGAGTCCACCCAGCGGCTCTCCGACTCGCCGCTGCACATCGACGAATCCTCCCGGAGCCTGCCCGAGCTGCAGGCCAAGCTGCGCCGGCTGAAGCACCGCACCCCGGACCTGGGGCTGGTCATCGTGGACTACATGCAGCTGATCACCCTCGGCGGTCGGAAGCGCCCCGATGTCCGCGAGCAGGAGGTCGCCGAGATCAGCCGCAGCCTCAAGCTGCTCGCCAAGGAGCTCCGGCTGCCCATCGTCGCCCTGGCCCAGCTCAACCGCGGCCCGGAGATGCGCAGCGACAAGAAGCCGATCGCCTCCGACCTGCGCGAGTCGGGATCCCAGGAGCAGGACGCGGACCTGATCATCCTGCTGCACCGTCCCGACGCCTACGAGGCCGAGTCACCGCGCGCCGGGGAAACCGATCTGATCATCGCCAAGCACCGCAACGGAGCGACACCGACAATCACAGTCGCCGCGCAGCTTCATGTTTCGCGGTTCGTCGACATGGCTACTGAGGGGGCCTGACATGGCAATTGACGCCAAGGAGTACAACTCCGGCCTCGCCGAACTGCGCGGGGTCCGCGACGAGATCAAGAAGGTCGCCAAGCAGCTCACGCTGCTGGAGGCCGACCGCGACAAGCGGCTGGTCGCCCTCGGCGGATACGCGAAGGCATCCGCCGACCGGCTGGCCCCGGCCGCCGGGCTGAGCGTGATCGACGTCGTCGCCCTGGTGCCTCACCTGGGCCCGCAGGCGGCCCAGGACGCCCCGCAGACGATCAAGCCGGGCAATGGGGCCGCCGTGACCGCCAGCGGCCTGCAGACGGCCACGCAGCCGATCATGGAGCCCGTCGGTGCGATCCCGCCCGACCTGCGCCCCGCACCGGCAACTCCCGCTGTCGCGGCCGACGTCGCGGTCAACCAGGCCGCCGACGCCGAGCCGGAGCCGCCCGCGCCAGCAGCGGAGCCGGTTGCCGTCGACGACGTCCAGGACCAGGCCGTCGCGCCCGCGACGGTCGACCCCGCTCCGGCGCAGGTTACCGCCCCTGTCCACGCGGCCGCGCAGGCCTCGCCCGCGCAGGCTCCGGCGGCCCCGGTCGACAAGCCGGTGGCGGCCGGTGCCGATCGGCTGCTGCCGTCGATCCCGGCCGGTGAGGCGGGCGACGCGTGGACGGTGCCGACGACGAAGCTGTTCTCGACCAAGCCGGATTTCGTGCAGCAGAAGCGTGAGACGGCGTTCCTCGACGCGACCACAGGTGTTCTGGTCTGGCGCGAGCACCGGGCCCGCGTGGACTTGGGGTCCGGGTCGGTGGCGGAGATTCTCACGGCGGTGTACTCGCTGGCGCCGCCGATGGTGCAGCGGATCTACATCACCGCCGGTGACCCGTGGCATCGTGACGCCGAGCGGTACACGTACCTGAAGGACGCGGTCGCGGCGTGGCTCGCCGGGCCACTGCCGCAGGACTGGCAGGTGGAGTTCTCGCGGGGCAGAGACCGCATGGCCGGGCACTTCGTCCACGAGCGTCGCCCGGTGGGCCGCTGGCAGCGCGGTGACCACCAGCACTGCGAGATCCGGTCGGTTGCGGAGTGGTTCGACCCGGAGGGCGCGGACCCGATGCTGGCGCAGGAGGCGTTCATGCTGATGTCTCAGCACCTGCGCACGCACTGGGCGGACGTGGTGCTGATGGGCTCGCCCTCGCAGACCGGGCGTGACCTGTGGACGCGCACGATCCCGAAGAAGGCCAACACGAAATGGCCCGACGGGTACCCGGTCATGTCGGAGGAAGTCCGTGGCCTGCTGCACGCCACCGCCGGCCAGGGCCGCACCGAACTGTTCACCCCGCCCCAGGTGCCCGCGCAGCTACCACGGTGGAATGAACTGGACCGTACGTTCGCCTATGCCAAGCACTGCTCGTCGTCGGGGGCGGGCGAGCCGCAGCGGGTGAGCGCGCGGGCGTTCGCCGCGATGGCGCAGCAGGACCAGATCAATGCCCTGTACGCGCCCTCGCACTGGCAGGTCCGGGTGACGGTGCCGGACGAGTGGGAGCATGTGGGACTGCTTCCGGCGCCGATCACCGGTGATAAGGCGTGGGCGTATCCGTCGGAGCCGGGTCGCACGTTCGTGACCTGGGCAGGCGGAGCGGAGATCAACCTGGCGCTGCGGAATCACATCAAGCCGTGGCGGATCGAAATCCTGGACGGACTGCTGTGGGAGAACGGCAACAGCCCGCTCAAGGAGTGGGCGAAGCGGCTGCGGGAGGCATGGGCGTCACTGCGTTCGCTCTCCCAGATCCACGCGGACCCGCGGCACCGGCAGGCCGCAGCGCTTGCGTCGCGGGGCGTCAGGTCGATCCTGCTGTTCGGGATCGGTGCCTTCGCACAGCGCCCGCGGGTCACTACCGGGCAGGTCCCGCACGGGGCCGAGCACCAGGTCCCGGACGGCGCGCAGATCATCGGCGCGACCGAAACCCACCTGACCTGGCAGCGGCACGAAGGGTTCAGCCGCGACCCGAACGCGCACCCGGAGTGGGCGGCCGGGGTGTGGTCGGCGGCTCGGGCCGCGCTGCTGTCGACGCGGATGCGCGAGGACAACGTGTCGGTCGGCGCTCTGCACCTGCCGCCCGGCAGCATCGTGGCGTTCCGCACCGACGCGATCTACACCACCGCCGAGACCATCGGCTGGCCCTACCACGGCCAGCCCGGGGACTACCTACTCAAGGGATACATCCCCGAACCCGTTGCGGCACCGACCAGCGATGAGGAGTTCTTCGCGCTCCAGGCCGCCGGCCGGACCCGTTTCGCGGCCGACCAGAGCGGCACCCAGTGAGCAGCGACCTTCCGGTCACCGTCGGCGTCGCCCGCGACGAAACCGGCGCCCTGTACGTACCGGCGCAGCAGGTCACCGACCTGCTGCGCCAGCTGGCCCGGCAGTGGACCGGCTGGGCCGCTGACGGCGATGGTCACCTCGACCTGAAGACCGTGGACGTACTCGCCGAACGGCTGCGCGACCTGGCCGACCAGGTCGACGTCGAATGCATCGCCCGCGCCAACGCATCCCACCCTGACCAGGAAGAAGGTGAGCCGTAGTGCCGCCGTCCCCGAACGAGGCCGCCCAGCTCACCCAGCAGTTGCTGGACGCCGGGTACAGCAAGCGCCAGGTCGGCCAGATCATCGGCCGAGACCCCTCGCTGGTCAGCCAGTTCTTCACCAAAGGCAAGGGTGCGAGCTTCGTCCCCGCCCTCCAGCGGGCGGTCGAGGCGATGCAGGTCGGCGCCGCCACCAACGCCGAGGAACTGCGCGAGGTCGCCGGCGGCCTGGTGACCCGGCGCACAACCCGGACCGGCCGCACGGCCCGGGTGCGGGTCAAGGACGTCGTCGGCGACATCGCCCGCAGCAGCATGGCCCGTGCCGCCAAGCAGCACATCGCCTCCGGTGCCTCGCGGCTGCGCCCGGTGGTGGAGTCGCAGGCACAGGCCGGAGGGAAGATCGCGTTCACTGTGCGGGCGAAGCGGGGCGCGTTCGTCTACGACGCCGGACGTCCGAAGGACTCGCCCGGGATTCGGCGCGGCGTGGTCCAGCGCCGCGACGGCACCGAGGAACGCTCCTACGGCAACAGCGCCGGGCCGGGCCTGGGCGAGTCCGGGTTCGACGCGGTCGAGTGGAAGGCCAAGGTCGACGCCGCCGGCGGCGACGTTGCCGCAGCCGTCAAGACCTGGATGACCAGCACCGGCCGCCTGAAGGCCGGCCAAGACATCACCCACCTGGAGATTCGCGGGTGGACCCCCAACCCGGGCAGCTGACCGGAGAGGAACTGCGCCCATGGACGACCCAGAATTCCGCTCAGTGGGGGCCGAGATCATCTGCCACCCGGATGTGGCTGAGGAGATCACCCAGCAGCTGCACGACGCCGTTGCCGAAATCCTGGAGGGCTACTCCGAGGCCGAGGTCATCGACCACGGAGTCGGTTGACGCGCGCGGCTGAACCCCGCAAGCAGGAGAAGCAGGGCAACACCTCCCCGGCGGCCCCCGTCGCGGAGGACACTCGGAAGCAACCGGCACAAGGAGCAGAGACGTGAGTGCACAACCCTACGAACCGGCCCCCGCGGCTGCGCCGCCAGCAGCGGGCGCCGCCGCCGAGATCCGGGCGCTGGTCGAAGCAGCACCGGAGGCTGACCGGTGGCTGCCGGCGTTCGACCGCGACTGGGCCGCAGCCCTGGCCGCTGCCCGGGAGTCCTTCACCCTGGCCCCCGCGCACCAGGTCATCGCCGACTGGCGGATGCGCCTGACCACCGCCCCGGCGGTGCGGATGTTCGTCGCAGGAGGCTACGACGACTCCGACGGCATCCCGCTTGAGGACGTCATCGGACCTCGGCGGTGAGCGAGTCGGACGAAGCATGGCCCGCGAGCCTGTCCAAGAACGCGGCCGGCTACCTCGCCGAGCTGCCGCCCCCTGTCCAGGAGTTGGTGCGCGACGCCCTGGCTCTGGCCAGCCGAGCCCCCTACGGCTGGCCCCAGTGGCAGCCGGCCGACCGCGACGGTGAGGACGTCCGCGTCGCCCGGGTCGGGCCGATCACCGCCGTCTACTGGGTCAACAGGACCAGACGGCGTCTGCTGGTCCTCGACATCGTCTACCTACAGATCTGACGATCAGCGCCACCGCATGAGGGCGGTCCCCGGCAGGGCTAGTGCCGGGGACCGCCCTCATTCTGTCAGGGTGACCACAGGTCACAGCGCGGCACTGCGGCGCTGAGCCCGCGGGCGGGCAACGGGGGGTAGGCGCCGTGAACCGCGGGGCGAGTGGGCGCAGAGCAGCTCTCGCCGCTGCCCAGGCATAGGAACCCAACCGGCCCGCTGTCGTTGGCCCTAACAGAGCCTCGACCGTGGTGGGGCCGGGCCCGTGCCCGGCCCCACCGATCCGCCGACCAGGGAGATGACGATGATCGGGACCGTGCTGCTCAACGGGAGTCTGTGGGCCACCCCGCTGGACCCGCACCACCTGCGGTGCGTCTCTTTGACCAACAGCGGCGGGCGGTGCAAGAACCTGCTGGAGGCGGGTCAGGTCCTGTCCTGGGGCGAGTTCCAGCTCGGCCCGCACGGCTACGTCCACGCCTATGACGGCCGGCACTTCGCCGACGCCGAGCGATGGCTCGCGCAGCACTGCGCCACCCATGTAGCGCGCCTGCGTACGGGCGACTGGCAGGCGCCGGAGTTCCGGCTCTTCCACGTGGTCCGCGACGCCGCGCACCTCAAGCCCTACCGCCAGGACGCGGTGTACGCGGGTGGGGACTGACCCCGGCCGTCGGCCCCGCCAGGCCCACCGCGACGATCCCGCCCGCGCCCCGGTCTGCGCGGGCACCATGGAAACCGAGACCACCACAGAATCCGAGGACAGTCATGGACACCCCGGCCCCGCCGCCCGAACCCGCGCCGATCACCGCCCGGGTCACCGTCACCGGCATCGAGGCGCAGCTGCTGCGCGATCTGGCGGCGCTGTCCGGCCGCAGTCCGGAGGAGCTGGCGCTGGAGTACGCGACCGGCAAGGTGGTGCTGCCCGCCGTCGACCGGCAGCCGGTCGACTGGGCGGTGTTCGAGGGTGACGGCGATTTGGTCGAGCGCAGCGAGGACCTGCTGCGGCAGGGCCTGGGCCGGTGAGCGGGGAGACGCCGCGCACCGCGGTCGCCGACACCAGTGTGCTGCTCGGCGCGTTCAACCACCGCGACCAGCTCCACGACGCTGCGGTCGAGGCCCTGAACATGCCGCGGCTGCTGATCGTCTCGCCGCTGGTGATGGCCGAACTGGACTACCTGCTGACCAGTCAGGCCGGGGAGGTCGTCGCGGTGGACGCGGTCACGCGGCTGCTCGCCCTGGCCGGCCAGGGCGTCGTGCACTTCCCGGCCGTGGACCGGCAGGTCTACGGCGAGGCCGAGCAGGTGCTGCGCCGGTACAAGGGGATGCGGCTGGGCTTGGCGGACGCGGTCAACATCGCTCTCGCGCAGCGCCTGCCGTCCCCGGCGATCCTGTCCTTCGACGGGCACTACCTCCAGGTCGCCCCGCGCACCGAGCGGGAACCCGCTATCTGGGTCGCCCCGGGCCCGACCCGATCCTGAGCCGACCGGGCATCCGAGCGATTGCCAGGGCGTGGACAGGTCGGCGACCTTCAGGGAGTTCGATGCATGCCCCTGTGGGGATGCCCAAGAGGTGGCTGGCATGTCAGCTTTCTCATGCAACCTATGCCGAGATCAGCGCTATGTCTCAGTGAGGCAAATTCCGATCCATGGCATTCAATGCCCGATGCCGTAGAAAATGCCATGGCATCATGGTGGCATGAGTGGTGAGGCGCTGACCGAGGACACCGTGCTAGAGCAGGGCCTGACGAAGCTCAAGGAGCTCCTGGGCGAGGCATGGAGCGTGCGCCTGGAAGACGACCACAACGCCTCCCAGCCGGGCTTGCCGATGATGGAACCCGACAAGCTGTTGCAGATCGGCACGCCCGACAACTCCTTCGGGCGCCTGCTGGTCGAGGTGGAACTCAACCCGCAGCCGTCCCGATTCCGCGACAGGCTGCTCCCGAAGGTCCAACTGATGCGTCGGCTCCAGGGCGGGGCGCAGGCCTCAGCGATGGTCATTTCCCCCTGGATCAGCCCTCAGACAGCCGATCTCCTGGATACCTGGGGCATCAACTATCTCGACCTGACCGGCACTGTTGCGCTGCGCATGGACCGCCCAGGGCTGATCATCCGCCTTACAGGCGACAAGCAGGATCCCCGGCCGCGTGCCCAGCAGCGCGGCCTGAGCGGTCCTCGCGCTGGAGGCCTGGTGCGCGCGCTGACCGATGTGCAGCCTCCTTACCGCGTGCAGGACCTGGCCGAGGCAACCGGCGTGAGTCAGTCCTACGTCTCCCGGCTCTTGGACTCCCTTGAAGAACAAGGCCTCCTTCGGCGCCGCCTTCGCAAAGTCGAGTTCGTCGACTGGGAGGCACTGCTGCGCAGCCGCGCTGAACAGGCACCGCTGCTGCGCATCAACAGCTACCAGGGATATCTCGCCCCGAACGGCACCGCGGCAGTCTTGGCCGGCGTGCCCAAGATGAGTGGGGCCCAGATCGAGACGATTGCGGTGACCGGCGCGGCGGCGGCAGCGGCCGTTGCGCCGCTGGCGGTCGGAGGCCAGCTGATGCTGTACACCAGTTCCGTCAACCTGGCGAAGGTCTTCGGCCTGCTGCCCGTGGACAAGGCACCGGACGTGATCCTGCTGCGGTCGAAGGACCCAGCCCCCCTCCGTGAGCGCCGAACGGTCAATAGCGTGCCCCACGTGGCACTGAGCCAGCTGGTTCTGGACTGCCTCTCCGGGCCTGGACGCCTGCCGGCGGCGGGCGAGGCCGTCCTCGACACCATGCGCGGTCACGAGAACGAGTGGCGCTTGAAAAACCTGGACGCCCTGGATCCGGTGCAGCCCTAGGATCTTGTGCTGTACGGCAGGCCATCCCCTGCCCACGGCAAGGGATCTGACATGTCGAAAGCAATCGTAGGTACCGATCCTGGCGAGCTCACCGTTGCCGCCCGCCGCGTCCTGCTCAGTGCCCTGGACGCCCTCAAGGACCAGAGCAGTGCGCTCGTCCTGGTCGGTGCCCAGGCCGTCTACGTGCGTACCGAGAGCGCCGCGCTGACCGGCATCGGCTACACGAGCGACGCCGACCTCGCGATCGATCCGCGCCAACTTGTTGAGGAACCCCTGCTGGAGCAGGCGATGTGCGAGGCCGGCTTCGTCTACTCCGGCCAGCCCGGTACCTGGCGGCTCACCCAGACCATCGCTGGCAAGGACGTGGACGTGATGGTCGACCTCATGGTCCCCGACAAGCTCATGGGCGCAGGCACATCCCGCGGTGGACGCATCCCTCCGCACGGCAACACCGCCACCCGCCGCAGCCCCGGACTGGAAGCGGCGGCTTTCGACCACAGCCCCCTGCGGGTGGGAAGCCTTGAACCCGACCAGGACCCGCGCGTGCACACGCTCAACGTCGCCGGTCCCGCTGCGCTGCTCATCGCGAAGGCGTTCAAGATCCGTGATCGTCTGGCCGATGCCGAGCGGAAGCCGGAGCGTCTCACCGACAAGGACGCCGGCGACGTCATCCGCCTGATGATGACCTCCGGCGACATCTCCGAGACATTCGAACGCCTCGAAGCTGAGGGACGGATCGCTGGCGTGGTGCGGGAGGGCCAAGACCTGCTCATCAACCAGTTCGGCAGCGCGCGCAGTGCCGGCGTCGACATGGCGGTTCGCGCACTGGCCGGGGACATGCCCGAAGAGCGGGTCCGGCTCCTGGCCCCCAACTACATCGACAACTACTTCAATTAGGAAGAAGTTGTCTGGCCGCTCATGTGAACCGCAGCGGTCGATCATGGGTTGCGGGCCGTCCCTCAGCCGGTGCTGCGACGCTGCAGGCGGGTGTCGCCGTCCATCTCGATGGTGCCGGCCTCGCCGTCCTCAAGGGACTGGTAGGACAGTTCGACGCCGCCCTCCCCGTCGTCGACGACGTCGTCGACGCGGACCAGTTCGGGGATGCCGGTGGCGTCCTCGATCACGACGACGTCACCGGGTTCGAGCGAGTCGGCGGGGACCGGCTCCAGCTTGACGCCCCAGTCCTCGTCATCCTCCTGGTTGTCGGCCGGGGAGGTGGAGCCGGTGTCGGTCCCTGCGGCAGGGACCGGGACGGCGGCTGCTGCGGCGGCAGCGCTGGGCCCGGTGCGGACGGGCTGCGCGGGGAGGACCGGCGCGGACGGCTCGCTGTCGTCGTCGAGTACCTGGACCTCGGTGTCCGGCGCCAGCGTGAGGAAGCGAGTGGTGCCGTCCTGGAGCAGGACCAGGTCGATGCCGCTCTCGCCCTCGCCAGCTTCTTCGACCAGCGCGGTGCGCCCGTCCATGACGATGGTGTCGCCGGGGGCCAGGACGTCCGCGCGGGTCGGGGCCAGGGCGTTCGGGACCGGGGCCGGTCCGGCGCTGGCCGCCGCTGCGGGGATGCTTCCGGTGGGGACGGAGCGTTTGGCCAGCGGGTCGCGGGGGCTGCCGGTGCCGATACGGGCCAGGATGTTGGCGACGTCGGCGGGCAGTTCCAGCGCCATGACCCGGCGCACGATGGCCTCCCACACGATGGCGTCGTCGGCGTTGTAGACGTCGGTGTCGCCGGGGGTGATCGTCCGCAGGACTTGGACCTCGGCGGGCCCGTGGCTGGTGACGGCGGTGGCGCGGCCCTGGACTGAGGGGATGTTGGTGCCGGTACGGGGGTTGTCCCACATCATCGTCGCGGCCTCGCGGCCGAGCTGGCCAAGCGAGATCCGGTTGCGCAGGCTGTCGCGCACGACACCGGTCAAGAACTCCGCGTCGGGGCGCTGGATACCGATGACCATGTGCAGCTCCGCAGTGCGGGCGAGGACCGCGAGGTCCGAGAACCGCCTGAAGCAGGGGTGCAGCGGGCCCTTCAGGCTGGTGTCCCCAGCTTTCATCTCTTCCCAGACAGAGGCCATGCGGGTTTTGAAAACGTAGTACTCATCCAGGATGAACAGGATTTTCCCGAACCCGCCCTTGCGTGCTTCGCCTGATTTGATGAGCTGGTAACGCAGCATCATTTCGTCGTGGGCGCGCAGGATGGTGCGGGCGATCTCTGCGGGGTCGGTCACAAGCAGGACGGTCGGCCAGTCCTCGAAGTCGAGGTATTCGACGAGTTTCGGGTCGCAGACGATAACCGGGATTCCCAGAAGGGAGGCCGCGACGATGAGGTTGCGGATATAGATCGTCTTTCCGGTGCCGGTGGCGCCGACGGCCAGGGCATGCGGGTGTCGGCTGCCGAGCGTCCACGATTCGATGCGGCCGTCGCTGTCGACGGCGAAGGGGAGTTCGCCGTACGTCAGCGCGCGGTCCAAGGGGAAACGCACGTCGCGGGGGAACGGGGGACGCGGCCGGAACATGACGCGGTCGTGGTCCATATCCCAGTGGTCGATCCAGTCGCCCGGCAGCTTCGCGTCGATCTGCGCCAGCACGCGCTGGCGGAACACCGGGGAGGTGTCGCGGCTGGTGGTGGCATAGCTGAACTCCAGGCTGGTCAGGGTGTCCTCGGCGTCCCAGACGGCGTCGACCAGCTCGGTGGCGGGCCCCAGCACGGACTGGGCGACGGCCAGGGCGCGGGCGCGCAGCTGCCCCTGCTGGTCCAGGGGTTCGGGCGCCTGGGGGCTGAGCAGGACGGCGGGCCGGCCCGTGATGGCGGCGCGGACCTCGATGCGGGTGCGGGCGGGGGACCATTGCAGGTCGACGTCGGTGCCCAGGCGGGTCCGCAGGATGTCAGCGACCTCGCCGCGGATTTTGGTGTCGCGGTCGTTGAAGCCGCTGCGGTAGGTGATGACCAGTCGGCTGGGGCGCCGCGGGCGGCTGCCGCGCCAGCGGCTGGCCTTGATGCCGCCGCCCGGCAGCGAGGTCTCCAGGTGCATCACGGGCTCCAGGCCGTCGGCGATCCGCGCCAGGGTGGTGCGCCGGGAGTGGACCCAGCTGCCGACCAACGCGCCGAGAACCACGATCACGGCCGCCAGGGCGACGCCGCCGTCCAGGAGCCGCTGGCGCAGCGGCTGGGTGTGGACCAGGCGCGAGCCGCCGATCGCGACGGCCGCCAGGCCCAGTCCGTACATCACCGCCATGGCGGCCGGGTGCGCGCGAGGCGCCTCACGGTCTGTCATGCCGTCCTCCCTTGCTCGGATCCGGCTGCATCCCGATGCCGCCGGAGGCGGTTCACCTGCGAATCAACCATGATCATCCCGGCCCTTCTCCTGGGCTTGACAGGGGTGGTAGCCTCGGGCTGGCTAGTTAGCGGAGCGCTAGACGGGCCGAGACTAAAACCCCGGTCGCACCCCGTCGACGGGGATTCTCCGCGCCGCCGCCCCGCCCCGGCCCCCGCCATCACCCCGGTTCGCAGCAGCCCGCCCGCCGCGCGCCGCCGGGCCGTCGAGGGATCAGATCCCTTCGCCTGATGGCGCGGTGCCCTTCCCGGGTGGGCCCGGCGGACGGATGGCACCGCCGCCCCGAACCGCGGCCCCGCAGCGACGCACCGGGCGCAGCGGCGTTCCGCGTGCAGCACCACCGGGCCGGGACCGACCGCAGAGACGCCCCCGCCGCACGCCGCTCGGAGGCCGTGATCCATCGTGGCCGCGCGGCCGAGGCGGAGAGGCCCGGCCGGGACCATCCGGGCGACAAGCGGCAGCGGCGACGGCGACCCCACCACGGCCCCGCCCCACGTCGCGCAGGGCCGGGGATTCCAGAGGGACTGCCCGGCAAGGGAATCCCCGCAAAAGATCGAGGGCACGTCGAAAAGGGAGCCGGGGTGACCGACCGCTCCGTATCTCCCCGGGGCCGATCCCGCCGATCCGAGGCGTGGCGCGGAATGGTTCCATCGCGTTTCTGGGGCGACCCCTACAGCGCGGCCGAGAATTCCACAGGACCCCTCAAGATACGTTCCGTCAGAATGTTGATGGATCCGCATATCTCCCCCCAGGAAACGCGATTGACGCCGCCTCGGAACATTGGGCGGGAACATCCCCGAGGCGCTTCCTTCGGGCTGCGAGCCGGAATTCGAGACTGCGCGTGAACGGCTATCGAAGATCATTCTCCGGTGCTCCGTGCCGGGCACCGCCCGGCCCGGACTGGTCGTGCCAGCAGCATCGCTGCGCCGTTCCAGGGGCTGGAATTGTGCGGCCGTGGATCGTTCGGGCTGCACGTAGTTCCTCCCGGTATGCGTCAAGCGGGCTGCGGATCAGGCTAGTTCACCCCTGGGGACTGCATCGTTTGCCTGCACGCAATCGTTGTACAGAGCCTCACGGGGATGGTGGGACTGAGTATGCTGATCTCCCTATCAGATAGTCATGTGAGATGTGAGATCTGTTCAGGTCGCTTGCGCGGCAAAACGGGGAAGGCGCACAGCACATGCAGCATTTGACGACTCTCGCGGCTCTGGCCGCCCACGCCGGACACGCCACCCAGGCCCTCGCGGTCGGCGCGCAGCGCGTGCAGCTGGCGGCGTTCGCCACCACCGGCCTGATCGGCTGGCTGAAGGACAACGCGATCCCCCTGGTCGTGATCGTCGCCGGTATCAGCGTCATCTCCGGGGCCCACAAGCGGGACATGTCCGGCGCGTTCGTGAAGTCCGCCATCGTGCTGCTGGGCCTCGGCGTGATCGGCGCCGCCACCAACAGCTTCGGCCTGGGGACCCAGCTCGCCAGCCTGGTCGGGATCTGACAGCCCGTGGAGATGCCCACCGATGACGAGATCTACCGCGTCGACGACGTCTTCCTCGGGCCGCCCGGGATTCCGCTGCCCTTCCGAGCCCGCTACCGCTCGCTGGGCATCGGCGCCGTGGTCGCGGCCATCGTCGTAGTCGTCGAGATCCGGCTGCACGCCATCAACGTCATGGGCGTGATCTGGGCGCTGTTCGCCGCCTACGCGGTCTCGACCCTGGCCGGGCGCTACATCGACCACGAGCGCACCATCCGCTCCACCCTCAAGGCCCTGGGCCACGAGATCACCGCGCCGCGCTACCGCGCCGTGCGCACCACGCTCTTCCACCCGGCGCCGCCCGCCCGGGACCGGGACCGCGCCGCCCGGGGCTGAACCGCCCGCACCCAGCCACGATCCGTGCCACAGGGGGATCTGCATGCCCGAGGAACCCAAAGCATCCCTGGCCGAGCGCCTGCTGTTCAGCCGCCGCCCGCCCGCCGACACCCGCTTCACCGCCGGCCTCGCCCTGGACCAGGTCCACGAGAACCTGGTCATCTCCGGCACCGGCCAGGTCACCGCCTGGTACCTGGCCGGACAGCAGCGCTGGAGCTTTCGGACGATGGCCGACCGCAACGCGGTCCTGGCCGCGCACGCCACCCGCCTGTCCGAGCTGATCGGCCGCCGCGTCTACACCCGCGTCACCCACCGCCCCTACCCGGTCACCCGCTGGGCCGAGGCCCTGCACCACACCGCTGTCGCTCCCCTGCCCGGCTGGCCGGAGTACCTGGAGGAGGAGCAGCGGAAGGTCGCGAGGTTGCCGCTGGACGACAAGCTGGTCTTCTACGGGGTGCGCCTGGGCCGGTTCTCGGTCCTGGCCCGGTCCACCCGCCGGTTCAGCGCGCGCGCCAGCACCCGGCAGCTGCGGACCCTGGAGCGCGACCGCGCGAGTGTGGACCGCACGATGGCAGCCGCCGGGTTCTCCGCGCCGCAGGCCGGGCCCGCCGAGATGGACTGGCTGATGACCCGCTCTCTCGGCCTGTGCCTGCCCGCCCCGGCGGTGCCGGCGGTCCAGCCCAACGGCCGGTGGGGGCGCGAGGACCTCGCTGAGTGGGTCGACGGCATCGCCTGGAGCGCCGAGCCCTTCGCCCACCACGTGCGCGTCTCCGGGTTCCGCAACGGCGCCCAGGTCGAGCGCTACGTCTCGGTGCTGACCCTGGGCCGCATGGAACTGCTGCCGGTGCCGGAGGGCCAAGGGCCGTGGCTGCAACGCCTGGACCGGCTGCCCTTCCCCTACGAGGTCGCGATGACGTGCGACGTGCGCCCGGCCGAGGAGGTGGAGAAGGAGGTCCGCAACCAGCTCTCGCGGATCAAGCACCAGGTCTCCCACCACCACGAGCACGGCGAGGAGGAGCCGATCGCCCTGGAGCGCCAGAACTCCCTCGGCAGGGAGATCGAGGACGAGCTCCGCACGGGCTTCAACGGCACCTCGACCCGGGTCAAGACGTGGGTTCGGATCGCGGTCGCCGGCCGCACTGCGGACGAGGTCCAAGAGCGCGTCGAGGCGGTGACCAAGCTGTACTCGCCGTCGGTGGTGGTGCACCGCGGCATCGACCAGTACGCCATGGCCCGTGAGTTCATCCCGGGCGAGCCGCTGGCCAACGACGCCCACGTGCGCCGGATGCCGGTGACCACCATGGCCGGGGCGCTGCCGGCCGCGACCGCCGAGGTCGGCGACCGGGTGGGCCCCAACCTCGGCTACACCTCCGGCATCAGCAGAAGGGCGGTGATGTGGCACCCGTTCCTGGCCCAAGAGCAGCGCGAGCGCTCCGGCCTGACCCCGGTGCTGGGCACGCTGGGCGCGGGCAAGTCGACGCTCGGCGGCAAGATCGCCTACGACAGCGTCCGGATGGGCGTGCCGTGGATCGTGCTCGACCCCTCCGGGCCGCTGACGAAACTCGCCGGCCTCCCGGAACTGCGCGCCTTCAGTCAGGTCATCAACCTCACCGACGCCGAACCCGGGACGCTGAACCCGTACCGGATCGTGCCGGACCCACGCCGGGAGCACTACCTGGCCCAGGACTACGCCGACCGGCCCTTCCCCGAGGAAGCGGCCCAGCGCGCCTGGCAGGCCGACGTGAAGAAGGCGTCGGCGACCCGCACCACCCTGGCGCTGGACGTGCTGCGCGGGATGCTGCCGCAGCAGCTGGCCGACGACCGCGAGACGCAGAAGGTCCTGCTCAAAGCGGGGCGCGCGGTCCAGTCCGAAGCCGAGCAGAACCCGCGCGCCGGCGGCACCAGCACACTGAGCCCGCACGACCTGATCCGGCACCTGCAAAAGGACGGCCGCGAGCACGCCACCGACATCGCCGAGTTCCTCCAGCAGGCCGCCGAGATGCCCCAGGGCCAGCTCATCTTCCCCAGCGCGGACGGCGGCGACGACGCCTACAAGACCCGCAACTGGCGGCTGACGATCATGTCGCTGCGCGGCATCGTGCTGCCGCAGCCCGGCACCGCGCGCAACGAGTGGTCCACGGAGGAGTCCTACTCCGTCTCCCTGCTCTACCTGGCCGGCTGGTACGCCCAACGCGCGATCTACGACCGGCCGATGCACGAACGCAAAGGGCTGTGGCTGGACGAGTCCCACGTGCTGGCCGCCGTGTCCTCGGGCCGCGAGCTGCTGCGCAAGACCGGCCGCGACAGCCGCAAGCACCGCGTGCGCTGCCTGTACTGCACCCAGAACGGCCAGGACATCCTGTCCGCGGGCGTGGGCGACTGGGTCGAGGAGGTCTTCGTCGGCCGCACCGTCGGCATCGACGCCCAGCGCGCCGCCCTCCAGCTGCTCAACGTCGACCAGGGCCACGGCTACGAGCAGGTCCTGGAGGGCCTGTCCCCACTGGACCGGCGCAGCGATGACCGGCTGGGCAACCGCGAGTTCATCTTCGCCGACGGCAACGGCGGCATCGAGCGGATCACCGTGACCCTGGAGGGCCGCCCCGGCCTGCTCGGCGTGCTGAGCCCCACACCGAACCCGGCGCTGGTCCGGCCGGAGAACCCCTGGACGCAGCCCGGCGTGCTGACCCTGGCCAAGGGGGATCGGTGAGCAGGCGCCCGGCCGCCACCCGCTGGCAGCGGCTGCTCGCGCTGCTCGGCCTGCTGCTGGTGCTGACCGGGGCCGGCAGCGCCATCGCCCAGGCCGCCCCGCGCCCGGCCGCCACCAAGGCCGCCACGGCCACCCCGACGGCGACCGCGACGCCCAAGCCGAAGGGGCCGCCGAAGAAGGTCGTCACCAACAGCGGCCCGAACTGCTCCGGGCTGGTCGGCCCAGGCCTCAAGTCGTGCAAGTCCGGCTGGACCGAGGTCTGCCAGCCGCCCAACGCGCAGAACGTCGAAACCTGCACGTGGGTCAACGCCGGCAGCGGCGGCAGCGGCGCGGACTGCTCGGTGCTCCAGGGCACCCCGCAGACCTACTGCAAGCAGGGCGAGACGACCGGCTCCGGCAATACCGGGTGGCTCGGCGACCTGACCGGCTCCTGCAAGTCACCGCCCACCCCGGAGGAGCCGACCGACGGCCTGATGGGCTGGTTCGTCACCAAACCCGCCTCGCCGCCGGCGTTCGTGGACCCCTCCAGCGCGGATGCCGACCAGACCATCTACCAGCAGTACGGCTACGCGGGCCTGTCGTGGGACGTCTACGACCTTGGCTGCGGCGGCGCGCTGATCCGCGATCAGAACGCCGGAGTGGACACCTGGGTCGCAGACAAGACCTACACCGTCAGCAAGTTCGGCGTCGGCCTGAGCAACTCCCTGCACACCTGGGCCACAACCGACGGCGCACTAGACCCGCTGGACCCGCTGATCGCCCAGGCGTCCAAGGCGGTGGGCGCCGCCGTCTACACGCCGTGGATCACGGTCTCCATGCTGATCCTGGGGTGCGTCATCATCTTCGGGGCGCGCCGGCGCGACCTGCCCGGCACCGTCACCTCGATCGGCTGGGCCCTGCTGGTCATCACCCTGGCCACCATCAGCCTCCAGCAGCCGCTGCAGACCGGACACGCCGCCGACTCCATCATCTCCTCCACGGTCGGGCAGATCGACGCCCAGTTCAACGGCACCCCGGGCACCACCAGCCCCGGCACCGCCGAGGCCGACATGATGACCACCAGCGTGCTCTACCAGAACTGGCTGCGCGGGGAGCTGGGCGACCCCAGCAGCGCCACCGCCAAGACCTACGGCATGCTGCTGCTCGACTCGCAGGCCCTGAGCTGGGCCCAGTCCGAGCAGAGCCCGGCCGTCCAGGCCCAGATCATCAACGCCAAGGAAGCCGAATTCATGGGGGTCGCCGCCGCGATCCAGAAATCGGACCCGGACGCCTACGCGCACCTGACCGGCCACTCCGCCTCCCGCATGGGGGCCAGCAGCGCCGCGTTCATGTCCGCCGCGGCCACCACGCCGTTCACCGACCTGGGCTCCCTGATCGTGGTCCTGGCCGAACTCGTCATCCGCCTGGTCGTCGTGTTCTTCCCGATCCTGGCGCTGATCGGCCTGCACCGCCGCACCTCCGGCGTGGTCCGCACGGGCCTGAACACCATCGCCGCCGCCATCGTCAACGCACCGCTGTTCGCCGTCCTGGGCGGCCTGGAGATCCTGTCCGTGCGCGAGATCATGGGCGGCACCGACACCGCCCTGCCCCAGTGGATCCAGATCCTGCTGCTGGCCATGATCACCGTCGTGATGTGGCGCATCTCCAAGCCCTTCCGCAAACTCGGCGCGATGGTCTCGCCGAACCGGAACTTCATCGGCGAGGGACTGGAGGGCATCAGCCAGACCCGCAACAAGATCCTCGGTGCCGCCACCAGCCGCTTCTCCCCGCAGAACCGCATGCTGCGCCGCATCTACCGGGGCACAGCCGCAGGCGGGGGAGCAGCCGGGGGAGCCGCCGCAGGCGCGGCAGGACGCCCGGGACCGGGAGCCGGTCCGGAAGCGCTGCCGCTCACCTGGGGGGCGGAGGAGGAGCCCTGGGAGGTACCGGCGGGCTACACCCAGCCGCGGCCACCCGGCGCGACCGCCACGGTCCCCGCGCCCCGGGGCGGCCGTGTGCTGGCGGGCGTCGGCGGTGCCACCGGCCCCGGCGCAGGCCAGGGCCTGCCGGAAGCGGCACCGGAGCCGCTGTACGAGAGCCCCTTCGACCAGACCGGCTCCGGACCGGCCTGGTCCGACGACGCCGCCTCCCCAGCGGCACCCCCGGAGAGCGAAGGGCCGGCCTGGCCGCAGGAGAAGGCCCCACCCGCCCCCAGCAGCAGCGCGGCGACCAGTGCGCCCGGCGGCGAGCAGACGGTGACCCGCACCGTTCCCCAGCGCCCCGGTGGCGGGGGCAGCGATGCTCCCTACTTCCAGCCCGGTGCCACCGCCGGTCCCGCCGTGGTGGAGACCTCCGGCTACCGGGGCGATGACGAGCGGCCGGTGTACGTGGCCTACCGCCCGCCCGAGCAGCCCGCCGGCGGACCGCCGCCGGCGCCGCCGACCACCGGCACCGGCACCCCACCCGCCAGGCCCAGGCCTGCCGGACAGCCGCCGTCCGCGCCGCCGCCGGCACCCCCGGGCGGCTACCTGCCCGAGGCGGAGACCGGCTTCGGCGAGGGGTACCCCTATGAGTGAGCGTTTCGGGTGGCGCTGGTTCTTCTACACACCCTGGCGGCTGGCCGCCGCCGTGGTGATCGTGCTGCTGCTGGCCGGCACCGCCGCCGCGCTGGCCTCCAGCGGCTCCACCCCCGGCTACCGGCCGGACGGCACCGGAGCCGGGCCCAGCGCGACCTTCCCGGCCTCGCCCGACACCCAGATCCCCACCCCCGGGGCCAGCAACACCCAGCCGGCCGGAACGAGCGCGCTCCAGGCCGCCACCGCGTTCGTCAAAGCCTGGGCCGGGCACCAGGCCACACAGAACGCCTGGTTGCAGGCCATGGCCCCCTACTGCTCCGCCTACCTGCTCCAGGAGATGAGCAGCACCACCCCCGACGCGGTCGACTCCACCAAGGTCACCGGCCCGGCGGTCTCCGTCGACACCAGCGGCGGGGACCTGACGGTGGTGGTGGTGCCGACTGACGACGGCGTGCAGTCCGTCAAGATGCAGCTGCTGCCGACCGGCTGGGTCGCCGACGACATCGAGGCCGGCGACCAGGCGGGCAACTGATGAGCTGGCAGCTGGTCATCCTGCTGGCCCGCCGCCGCCAGCGCCGCCGCGCCACCGCCGCCGTCCTGGCGGTCCTGGTCGCGGCCGGGCTGGGCGGGCTCATGCTCCTGGGCGGCATCTCCGCCGGCGTCTCCGGCAGCTCCGCCTCCAGCTCCCAGCAGGACGTGGACTGCCCCGTGGCCGGCATCACCTTGACCCAGCTGCAGCTGGACGCCGCGCAGTCCGCGAACGCCACCACCATCGTCACCGTCGGCCAGCAGCAGAACATCCCGACCAAGGGCCTGGTCGTCGCCATCGCCGGAGCCCTACAGGAGTCCTCGCTGCGCAACCTCGCCCCCGGCCAGGGCGACCGCGACTCCATCGGCCTGTTCCAGATGCGCCCCTCCCAGAACTGGGGCACCACCGCGCAGCTGGAGGACCCCACCTACCAGGCGACGAAGTTCTACTCGGTGCTGACCGCCATCGCCGACTGGCAGTCCCTGGACGTCAACGACGCCGCCCAGGCCGTCCTGCGCAGCGGCCACCCGCTAGCCTACGGCCCCCATGAGCAGGAAGCCACCCAGATCGTCGCCGCGATCACCGCGAACGGCACGGGCGGGGCCAGCGCCCCGCCCGCCACCGGCTGCACCTCACCCGGCCAAGTCGCCTCCGGCCCGGTCGCCACCATGCTCCAGGCGGCGATCGCGCAGATCGGCAAGCCCTACGTCTGGGGCGCGACCGGCCCGAACTCCTTCGACTGCTCCGGCCTGGTCGTCTACGCCTGGCGCCAGGCCGGCTACCAGCTCACCGTCCGCACCAGCGAAGAGATGTACAACGTCGCCGTCCCGGTCCCCGCCGGCCAGGAACAGCCCGGCGACCTGATCTTCAGCGAGTTCGGCGAGGACGGCGTCCCGGGCCCCGGCCACGTGCAGATCGTCGTCACCCCCGGCAAGACCCTGGTGGAGGCCCCAAGGCCCGGGCTGGACGTCCGGGAGACCGGCTACACCGACGGCGCGTCCGGGGTCACCTTCGGCCGCCTGCCGTCGTCGGCGATGACGCCGCTCAGCACGGCAGGGTGACGGCGGGCGTGTTCGAGGTGGAAGGGGGCGACTGGTTCGACCGCACGCCCCCACCCGCCGTCCCGGTCCCCGCCGCCGACCTGCTCGGCGACCTCGACAGCCGCCCGGCCCTCCTGATCCGCAGCGGTGTCGGCGTCCTCAGCGGCCTGCGGATCTTCGGCGAGGCCTACGAGCACCACGGACGCCCCCACGTCGACCTGCAAAGCGAAGAGGGCTACTGGCGGGCCCGGCTGAACCCGGGAACCCCGGCCCCCGCCCTGCGCACACCGCTGGAGCGAGTCCGCGTCGAATACCGCCAAGTCGACGAGCAGGCCCCAGCACCCGCCACCGCGGCTGACGCGTACGAAGTCTGGGACCGGCTGGCACCCGGACCCGATACCCCCGGGCTCCGCGTCCCGGTACCCGCCCGCACCGTGCGCCACCTGCACGGACGACGCATCATCCAAGTCACCCCGCTGGGCTGGGCCTGGGACCTGCGCGCCATCTCCGAGCCCTACGACCTGGACGGCGACATCACCCTCAACTGCTGCTCCGCCCAGGACTACTACCGCTGGCTGATCTTCGGCACTCCGCCGCCGGTCGCGCCACTGCCCCTGTACCTGCTGTGGACCGAGTGAGCAGCGTCGGCGGCACCGGTTCGTGCAGTTCACCGTCTGGTCCTTTGCGGAGCAGCAGGCGCAGCACGTCCATCGCGCGCTCCGACTTCTTGTCGCCGGCCAACACGGCGACGACCGTGCAGAACGAGAGGAGGCCGAAGTACAGGAGGGGCGCGAGCGAGAGATCACCCAGGACGTGAGACATGGGACAGCTCCGACAACATCAAGGAGTTGTCCCGCTACCTACGGCTCGTTCGCCGATCCAACTTCGTAGCCTCACGGGATGACATGTATGGGCGCACCTGGGCATGTGCTTCCGCTGGGACTCGGGCGCGGTCCTGTACTGCGCGGGCGTTCCTACTGTGGCACGGTGACGCGGGCCGCGCACGAGATTCCTGGCCTAGGTAGGCTCTGCCGCTCCCGTGCGCAGTCGGGCAGAACACCTCAGCGATCCTCCGGTGCGAACGATCCGAACGCTCATAGGCCGTCGAGCTGGACCTGGTCCAGGCGCAGCATCGTCCGCTGAGCCTGCCGGTCCCGGCCGGCCTGCCGCCACATCGCGGCGACCTCGTGGCCGATCCGCACGACGTCCTCGACGTCCTCGATCAGCAGCCAGCAGTGGTGCGCGTTGCGCGCAGCCTCCCAGCAGTTCGGCTGCCCGAGCCGCACCCACGCCAACGCCACCTCGATCCACTGCTCGGTTGCCTGCGCTGCTGCGCCCCTGCGGTAGGACAGGTGAGCACGCACCTCCCGGATCCGTGCCCACTGGGCATCGAGCACGCCCATGTCGGCCTCGATCCGCTTCTCCACCTGTGCGGCCAAGTGGTCGGCCGCCTCGAACCCCTCCGCCCCGTAGGCCCGGGCCACCTCGATCAACGGCTCCAGGTACCGCGCTGGAATCCTCTCGGCCGTCGGATCGTCCGTCCCGCGCTCCGCCGCCCCGGGCACGGCTGCTGGAACCGCTACTGCGGCGTCGGCCGCATCCTCGATCCGCCCGGAAGGGTGAACCAGCAACCGCCACAACGCGCCGTCCGGATCACGGGCATCGACGCGCAGGGCCGCACCCGCCGCCGCAGCCATATCCACCACAGTGCGCAGCGCCGCCGCCCGTACCTGCTCTGTGGGACTGCCCAGCGGGGTCGGCACGGCCGTCCCGTCGACCCGGGCCTGACCATCGGCCGTGATCTCAATTCGCAGGACGCGCGCGGAAAGCCTCTGATCCGGCATCGACATCCCCCTCTCCGAACTGCTCACTCCTATCTGATCACGCCACCAGGACAGATATGGGTCACTGTGGCGATCCCGCCAACGACAGGGGGACGACGCGCTCACCTCGAACCGCGACGTCGCGGATAATGCCGCAGCCGCCGACAGTTGCGGTCCCGTCACGCAGCCCGGTCGAGCTGGTCCAGGTGGGCGTGGGCGTCGCGGGCGCGGCCGTGGGCCCGGCGGGCCTCGCGGTCGGTGTTCTCGACCCGGGCGAGTGCGGAGCGCTGGGCGGCGGCCAGGTCCCGCTCGCTGTCCCGGGCCTTTGCCAGCTGGGCGGCGATCTCCTCCACTCGCTGATGCTGACGGTCGCGCTGTGCAGCGGCGCGGTCCAGAGCCTTGCGGGCCCGGGCCGCGTCGGCGTCGGCGGTGCGCGCCGCCCGGTCGGCCTCCACCACCCGCTCCCGGGCCAGCGCCACCCGCCGCCGGCGCTCACTAGCCTGTGCACCGTGCTGCTGCGCCCGGGCCGGTGCAGCCACGGGGGGCGCTTTGGCCGCAGGCGGCATCGACGCCGCAGGTGCGGTGGCCTTGGAGGACAGTGCGCCGGTCAGCCGTCCGCCCAGGAAGGTGGCGGCGGCTCCGGAGTCGGTCAGGACAGCGAGCAGGGTCTGCTCCAGGTCCTCCAGGGCGCCCTCGCTCGGTGGGTCGCCAGCCGCGACCGCCGCCGCACGGGCCTGTCCCTTGAGCGCGGAGACCACGGCCTGCTTCTGAGCCGAGAGCTTGCGCAGTTCGTCGCCGTGCAGCTGCTCGGTGGCCCGCCGCAGACCGTCCCCCAGCTCCAGCAGCCCCTGCACTTCTTCGCCGTGTTCGAGGGCCAGCAGGTTGGCCAGCCAGGCCCCCAGAGTCGGACGGCGCAGGGCACGGATCCGCGCCGCCACGTCCCGCTCCCCGCCCGTCCGAGCCTCATCGGCGGCTGCGTTTCGAGCGGTGACGAACTGGCCTGGCGGCATCCTGTACAGCCGGTCGGCGACCTGGTTGACGTCCACGCGGGCTCCTCTGCTCTTCCCCTCCCACCTCCATCTTCGCCCGATTTCGACTCACCCGGGCGGCTGCGTCTGCCGGGCACGGAAGGCGACTACCATGGCCTTATGGAACAGATGTTCGAATCATGTTCGGTGCCTCCGCTGCGGCTCGTTCCGGCCCAGCCGCCGGGAGCGGACCAGGGGTGGTCTCTGCGCACCCGCGAGGTCCTGGTGGCCGCAGGTGACGGCTGGCGGCCCGCGACGGTCCGCTCCTGGGCCTGGAACCCGGTCGGCCGCCCGGTGCTGTGGCGCTGCCGGATCGAGGCTGCCGGGCAAGACCTGGGCTGGTACACCTACGATCCGCGACTCGTGCGCCCGGAGCGCTGGCCGTGAACAGCGGTGGGTGGGATCGGGAGCGGGCGTTGCAGCCGACCGATGTGCCGACCAGCGGCGAGGCCCCGCTCGCACCGCCGTGGGAGGAGTGGCACCGGGATGCTGAGCTGCAGCTCTACCGCTACGCCTTCGCGCCCATGCTCTACCTCTACGTGCGGGGCGGGTGGCACCTGGCCGGAGTCCGGGCCCGATGGCAGACCGAGCAGTGGATCGCCTACCGCTGCCACTGGAAGTTCTCGCAGGCCGGTCGGCTCCGCGTCGCCACGCAGACGTACCTGTGGGGCTCGGACGCGGTGCGCGTGGCGATGCCGCCCGGCCGGTACCTGGGGCCGCTGATTCCGCCCCGGGGCCAATATCGATGAGTGTGGGAGTCACCCACCGTTAGTCGGTGCGTTCTTCAAGCACTTCGGCCAGGAGAAGTCGTCAGCTGAGTCATCCTGACGCAACACCCAGAAGCACCGGTTGTCGTTCTGGCCGTTGCCGTTCACGCGGACCAGGAAGGACTGCACCCCTGGTCCGACGACCTTGTCGCGTGTGGGGTGCAGCTTCACCAGGTCATGAAGGAATGCGACGTCGTCTGGGTCGTCGACTACCTGTGGTTGTCCCTGGGCCGACACGGGGCCGATGGGCTCATTTCTGCCAGGGTACTTCTTGATGATGTCTCGGCACGCCTGCTCAGCGTTACCTTTCGACGAGTAGCGCCTGTCGCCGATCCAGACTGGGATTGCAGGTGACATAGTGCCTCCAACCGTGTGCCATGACACCAGCTTGCAGGCGGTCATACCGGCGCGCACTACGAATCGCTTCGTCAGGTGGATCGACGGTGAGCTGACCGTGGTCCTGTATCTCGACTGCCACTCTCCGGAAGAGCGGCGACCGTAGGCAGCGTCATGGTCTACCTGCCCAGCCCGACAAGAGCCGGAAGAGCCAGATGCGCGCGACTCTCGGTCGTCGCGACTCACGTACAGAGCCACGACGTTCATCTCCGCGGCTGTCAGCCTACGGCCGCCGCGTCGGCACTCTCGCTGTCCTCGGCGGTCCGCTGGAGCAGTGAGGGGATGGCCTCGACCAGGCGGCCGATCGCGGCCCGCCAGACCGCGCCCGTGGTCGTCACTATTGCTGCGAGGGCCTCGTACTCGGCGAGCGCTTGGTCCTCGTGATCGTCACGGAACGCCCGGGTGGGCAGAGCGTCCGGGTAGCGGTCGCGCCAGTCCCGCAGTTGGCCGATCGCTTCAGCCGAGGTGTGCCAGCATGCTGCCCGTACCCGGGCCGCCAGCTCGGCGGGCAGCCGGACCGGGATCTTCTCCGGGTAGCCGCCGTCCCGCGATCCAGGCCACCGGCCCGGGACCAACGCCTCCGCCGGGAGCGCCGGCCACGGCCGGTCCCAACCACGGCCCCGCAGCTCGGCGCGAACCTCCAGCATCACCACCGCGTCCAGAGTGTCCAGCAGCTGCCCGTCCTCGCGCAGTTCGGCGCGGTGCGCGTACCAGGCGGCACGCCGCTCCACTGCCTCACGCCCAGGCAACCCCCGCGCATCCCAGGGCTCCATCAAGGCCAGCTGCCGGGCCCGCCGCTGCTCCGCCTTGTAGAGCGGCTTGAGCGCTTTGAGCGCGTCCCTTGTGCCGAACGGCACGCGCGCGGTCACGGACAGCACGGCGGCGGAGGTGGGATCGGTCATGGACGACATCATCCCGTGCCGACTCGCGACGGCCGGCCGGGGCGCGTTTCGGTCGGGGCCTTTGTTGGCGCGGGAGATCGGCCAGCAACCGAAGCCGTTCACCCGGCCGTTGCGGTGCCCGCACTGCGAGCACCACAGATCACCCGCTGGACCCGCGACCTCGCCGTTCCGGCGCCCTGGCGCCAGGCTCGCCCGGTACGGGGGCAATGGTCCTCGGGCTGCTGTGCAGCTCCGCCCGGATGAGTTCAGTGACGCGGCGGATAAGCTTCCTACGGACTTCCTCAGCCTCGGCTGCGTCACGCTCAGCCTCGCTCAGATCTTGCTCGGAGAATTTGGTGTTGGGGATTGCCCCTGACTCAACGATGTTGCGGTTGTGATCGGCTTTCGACTTCCAGGCGTTCAACTTGAGAGCCGCTTCGGGGTCGGCATCTGACGCTGAAAGGAACGCTTCCAGCACTTCTGCAGAGGCGTATGCCAGCATGCGAGCATGGACATCGAGCCACGAATCAGACCCATACACCTCGAACAGCTTCTCCATGCCTTCCTGCTCCCGCTTGTTGAGGCGCGAGGGGCGAAGGGTTAGGTCAACCCTCAGGCTTCGGAAGGTTGTATGGGCAAGGACGTCTTCGTAGGCGCGCGCCCGCTTCTCCCACAGATGGTCATCACGAGTCGCGTTCACGAAGTGCTTGGTGTTGCTTGCGGCCGCCGCGTTGGCAGCCGATCCAACCTTTTCAGCAGCCCGGAAGCCGACGATCGCCACGGCGACTGTGCCGGCAAGGCTGACGATCGAGGTGCCAGCTGCTATCCAGGCGGCCGTTACAAGTGGGTCCATTGCCATGGGCAGAGGCTAAGGGTTCAGCGGGGGCCTGAGGAACGGACATCGGTCAGGAGGAGCCAGAGCCGGTCGGCGGTGCCGGGGGCCCAGGGGGTGAGGAGTTTGCCGGTGGCGGGGTCGAGATCCCCGCGCCATCGGGCGACTCGGTCCGCCGTTGCGGCAACCGGCGGGTAGCGGCGTCCGTAGTGGGCCTGCTCCCACGTCTTCGGGCCGATGCCGTCCAGGTGCACCCGGCACCCCAGGGTGTCCAGGCGTTCCAGCACGGGGACCAGGGCCTCATTGTCCCAGCCGACCATCCTGCGGCCGGCCAGGGCCTGCTGGAGGGCCGTTGCGCCCTGCTCGGCGGGTACCGCCTCGGTTGGGGCGCCCTTGGTGCGGGGGCCGGTCAACTTCACCAGGATGTCCAGCAGTCGGGCGCCCGTGCCGTCGACGGCCTGCACGCGAGCCGCCAACGGCGGCCGACGCCGACCGGCCGCCGTCGGTTCCGCCTCCACCACGCCCACCCACACCACGGCCAGCAGCGGGTCGGCGAGCAGCTGCTGGGCCCACTGGGCCAACTCGCTCCGCTCGGCGCGCAGCTCGGCCTGGAAGTCCCGGATTCGGGCGATGCGCCGACACATCAGGCACCGGTGGGTCCCCTCGCTCGACTCTGTCAGTGGCTGCTGGGTGCGGGCCCCGCAGTCGTCGCACACCCGCACCGCGGTGCTGCGCCGTCGGGCGGCGAGCAGCTGCTTGGCGGAGGCATTGGTCGGCACTGAGTCCGCGACGGAGTAGAGGGCGATGTCGATGTCCTTGTCGTTCCAGCCGGTCCCGGTGACCCAGGCGCGTACCGGGCTGCCCGGCTCGCGGGGCAAGTCGGCCTTCGCCAGCGCTGCCTTGGACGCCAGTGTCCAGGGGACGGCTCGCCAGTGCGGGTAGGACACCTGGGCCGCCACGTCGGTCATGGTGCCCACCACCGGGGAGGCGGGCGGCGTGTCCTTCGTCGGCTGTCCGGCGGTGGTGCTGTCCTGAGCTTGGTTCAGTTCCATTTCCTGCCCCGTTCTGTGACGGCCCGTAGGGCTGTCGCTGGTGCTGTCCGGTGGGTTCGACGGTAGCTTCGGTTTGGCTGCCTCAGCAACCGGATGGATGGGTCGCTTATGGGCTCTGAGCCGGTCTGTTCTAGCTTGCAAGCTGCCTTCCAGGAGTGCCTCGGTGTCGCCCTGGGCGTCGTGCTGGGTGTCGCTCCGGTGTCGTCCTGCGGGGCGGGCCTGGCCCTGCTTCTGTGCTTCACTCCCTGTCTGGCACTGCCCGCCACTACAAGGCACTGCTGTGCACTGGAGGGGCACTACTGGTGCCGTTCGACGTCGCCGGCACACTCGCGTCACCGCCCCGCCGAGCCCGGGCCCGAAGGGCTCGGCGTCCACCGCAGCGCGGTCGGCACCGCACCCGGCGGTACAGCGATGTGTAACGCACCCCGGGCTCCACCTCCTATTCCAATCGACCGCATCCGAAGTGATGGCGAATACCATAAACTCTCTGACTGAACATCAGGACAGGAAGTCAACCGTGCACGTCTCAGATCACCAAAAATAGACAGACCGAGAGAATTGACACGCCCCGAATCTCGTAATCAACGAACCCTCGATAAACTGATGCAACACCCCGGCAATCGCCCCTGAAAAGGGGCGAACCATCCCGCCATAAACCCACCTGACACCACCTCACAAAGCGCCGAAGGCGCACCCCAAAACCCCGCCGCCGAAGGCGGCCCACCCCCGCCAACACTCCCACACAGCCGGATATTTGCAGCTTGCAAGCCACCAATTAGCAGGTAGGGACCAATCCCTGACACTACACAGCCTCCGCCATGATGCACCCTCACAGCCCACCCCAACCTACACCCCACCCAGACTCCCTGAAAGGGAGTCACTCTCCCGAAGGGAGGAAAATCCCCCAACAAACCACCTACAAATTCCCCGAAGGGGAATTCGGAAAGACGCCAACGAGAATTCCCGAAGGGAATTCATGCCAGCACAAACGCATTCCCCGAAGGGGAATGCAGCGGGCGCGGGAATTCCGAAAGGAATTCCTTTGGCCCTTTAGGGCCCCG
>Ga0302314_10000672_pt1 | contig 63248 bp, 45 predicted proteins | sample III_Palsa_N2_3_FD_200533 | JGI IMG/M metagenome (GOLD analysis project Ga0302314, IMG submission 200533) | Peat permafrost microbial communities from Stordalen Mire near Abisko, Sweden - III_Palsa_N2_3 | ecosystem: Environmental > Terrestrial > Soil > Palsa > Peat permafrost | place: Sweden...
ATTCGTAGGCGGCGAGGATGGCCTCCTCCAGCAGGCCCCGCCGGATCGACTTCTGCAGGACCGAGCGGATCTCGTCGGCGGCGTAGCCGTTGATGGTCTGGCAGCGGCTCCAGACATCCTCGTGCTGGGGATGGATGGGCGTGGTGGCCGTCGCGTGGGTGGCGGCGGCAGCTTTTTGTTTAGAGCGTGGTTTTGCCTTCATATGCTTCATTGAGGATTTCGTTGGTGAACAAATCAGGGGTGGCGCGGACCCCGCCGGCCGCGAGGGTGTTGATGGTGTCCGCCACGTCGGCGGGACTCATCCAGAACAAGCCGTGCTGGCGCGTGACGGCGTCCTCCATGACGGCGTTGGTTGCGACGCAGGAGGCCTTCTCCACTTGGTATTCCAGGCCGTTGCCCTTGCCGTAGACGTCGACCGTAAGGCGCGCGGCCAGGGCGGGGTCCCGGATGGCGTCCTGCCATCCCCGGATCTCGCCTCGCATGAAAGCCACCAGCTGCGCCCGCCGGGCCGGGTCCTGCAGCGAGTCGGCGGCGACGGAATAGGTGGCGGTGAACATCCGGTAGCCGAAGTCCGAGAACGGGAAAAAGTGGATCTGGTGCCCCGTCGACTGGAGGTGGACCACGTCGTCGTTCAGGTAGCCGAAAAAACCGTCGACCTCCCCGGAGACGAGGGGGCCGAAGTCGTACTGCACCGGCACGGTGGTGATCCGGGCCCGGTCGATCTTGTTGAGCTTCAGGAAGGCGTGCCAGATGACCTGGTTGTTGATCTGGATGCCGATCCGCTTGCCGATCAAGTCCTCCGGCCCCTTCAGCGGGGTCTGCGCCAACGAGATCATGCAGAAGATGGTCTTGCGGTAGTTGGCCCCGATGCACTTCAGCTTCGCCCCCTTGGCCACGGCGTTGCCCATGAAGTCCGGCGAGCTCTGGCCCACCAGCGCGCGGCCCGCGGCCACGATGGGGTCCGAGTTGATGGTCGGCCCTCCCGCCACCAGGTCGACGCCGAGGCCTGACTGCTCATAGTAGCCCCGGTCCTCGGCGATGTATTCGCCGGCAAACTGGAAATTCTTGATCCAGCTGAGCTGGTAGCTGATCCGCCCCAGCGCCGTCGTCGGCGCGGCCCGAAGTCGGCGGAGGCCGAGGGGGGAACCAGCCACTGCCAGGCCGGCGCCCAACAAGCCCAGCTTCCGCACGAACCGCCGGCGCCCCAGATCGGCGAGAGCCGGCGCCGCCTCAGTAATTGTAGGCTTTCGAATTTTCTCCATAGCAGTACTCGGAAGTCACATCGGCAACCCACTGGGCGAGAGCGTCGTAGAGGGTCTCACCGATCTCCGCGGTCGCGATCGAGGGAAAACCCAGGATCCCCCTGAACTCGGGATCGTGGTTGGAGGTTTTCCGCGGGATATAGACTCCGCCGCCGGAGACCACCGGGCCGGCGAAGGGCACCGGGGATACCACGGCCTCGACGCGGTAGTCGCGTTCCGCCGCCTGGTTGACCAGCTTCGGATGCTGCGCCAGCATGCGGGCGGTCTCGCCGGCGCCCCCATGCCCGTCCCGCATCCCGGGCGGCAGGTCGGCGAATGCCTGGGGAAGCGCCTTGACGATGAAGGGCAGCCAGTTGAGCACAATGACCTCCAGCCGGTCGGCGGTCTCCGCGGCCAATTCCCGCGCCGCGACCATGAGGGCGCCGAGGCTCATGTCATGGCCCATGACGAGCACGATCCGCTTCACCCCATCGCGGTGCAGGTTGAGGCATACCTCCTTAACCAGGATGATGAGGGTGGAGGGCTTCAGGTCGATGCTGCCCGGGAACTGGAGGTTGGAGATCGGCGCGAACGGGATGGTGGGCCCGAAGATCGCCCTCCGGCCGGCAGCGTCCAGCTTGACCACCGCGCGGCGGACGATCTCCTCAATCTGGAAGTTGTCCTGGCCCAGCGGCAAGTGGCCCGCGTGCTGCTCGATCGCCCCGACGGGGACTAGAGCGACGTCGGTCTCGGCGAGGAGCGCCGCGAGTTCGCGCGAGGTCATCATGACCCAGGATTTGGGGCCGCGGACCGTGTAGAGTGGGGATTCGTCCATGAGGTTATTTCCGCCGTTCGGCCGTCGGGGGTCGCCCGAGAGGGGGGCGTAGCGGGCTTTGAACGCGAAGCAGTAACCGTGCCCCGCCCCGGCTCCGGCCCGGCGGGATCGCATCGAGGGAGGGCCTAGGCATGCATGTACGGTTTGTCCGGGAGCGGGCGAAAACGTCGTGCGGGCATCTCGTAGATGCCCGGGCCCGGCAGGGCCCGGCCGCGGACCCAGGTGGCCCGGACCATGCCGGGGCGGGCTCGGAAAACCAGGAGGGTCAGGAGCTGCTCCACCCATTTGTCCACGAAGCCGTCCGTGATCCGCAGGGACTCCACATCCACCAGAAACATGTCGCCCTCCTTGCCGACTTCCAGGGAACCGATGCGGTCCTCCAGGCCCAGCGCCCGGGCCCCGGACAGCGTCGCCAGTTCCAGCCAGCGCTGGAGCGAGAAGACGACCTGGCTGTCGGGCACCAGGCGCTGGCGCATCGACTGGCAAACCCAGCCGAGCGCGATGGCATTGAACAGCGAGACGTCGTAGCAGCCGCCGACGTCCGACCCCAGGCCGACCCTCAGGCCCTGGTCCAGGTAGCGGCCCAGGTCCATGACCCCGGCGGTGTTGAGGACGTTGGAAGGGCAGTGGGAAACGATGCAGCCGGTCTCGCGCATCCGCGCGATCTCGTCGGGCGAAAGGAAGACGCAGTGAGCGAAGATGCTCTTGGGACCCAGGCCGCCGGCCTGGTCGTAGACATCCAGGTAGTTGCGGCACTCGGGGAAGGTCTCGCGGATCACGATCAGCTCCCCGGGCGTCTCCGACAGGTGCGTCTGCCAGTAGGTGTTGTATTTCTTCGCGAGCGCGGCCGACTCGCGCATCATCTCCCGGGAGCAGCTGGGAGCGAAGCGCGGGGTGAAGACGTAGTGCAGGCGCCCCTCATCGTGGCCGTTCCACTTCCGGCATAACGCCTCCGACTGGCGCAGCCGGGTCTCGGTGACTTGGGCATCGGGGATGGCATCGTCGTAGCGGAAACGGTCCATCAGGCATTGCCCGAGGAGCAGGCGGAAGCCGTGACGGCTGGCGGCGGCAAAGGCCTCGTCGGTCGCCTCCTCGTCGACCGACCCGTAGAGCACAGCCGTGGTGGTCCCGGAGGCGGCGAAGAGGCTGAGGTATTCGAAGGTCCGCTGCCGGCTGCGGGGTCCGTCAAACTTCCGTTCGGTTGGGGACATGACTTCCACGATCCACGGCATCACCTCCCGGCCGTAGTCGTTCATGCCGGTCATGGGAAACTGCGGCAGGTGCCCGTGCAGGTCGATCATGCCCGGCATGAGCCACATCGGCCGCACGTCGGTCACGGGCACCGTCCCCCGGTAGGCGGAGGCCGGCCCGACGGCGCTGATCCGGCCGGCAGCGTCGACCTCCAGGATGCCGTCCTTCTCGAAGAGAAAGGAACCGTCCGAGCGGGCGCTCGCCAGCGACGCCCGGAGGGCGAACGGCCCGCGGCGGAGATTTTCGGGGATTGGAGGGAGGGGTAATTCCATGGGTGGGTGTTCGGGGAAGGAAAGGATGCGCTCGGCTAGATTCACTCCTTGCCGCCCTCGAAGAGGAGCTCGCTCAGTCGGTCGCAATAGGAATGAAAGGCCGGGCTCCGGAGGTCCTCGGGCCGGCGCGGGCGAGGGAGCTCGATCGGGACGACCTGGCCGAAGCCGCCGGGGTTGGTCTTCATGACCACCACCCGGTCCGCCAGGAAGACGGCCTCCGCGATCGAATGCGTCACCAAGAGGGTGGTCATGGGGTTTTCCGACCAGATCCGCTGGAGCTCAAGGTTCAGCCGATGCCGAATCATCTCATCCAGCGCCCCGAAGGGCTCGTCGAGAAGGAGGAGTTTCGGGTCGATGATGAGCGCCCGCGCCATCGAGACGCGCTGCTGCATCCCGCCGCTCAGCTGGGCCGGTCGGCTCTTCTCGAAACCCTTGAGCCCGAACAGCGCGATGAAGTTGGCGACGGCCCCGTGGTCGATCTCCCGCCCGGCGAGTTTGAGGGGCAGCCAGATGTTCTCCTCCAGCGAGCGCCAGGGCAGCAGGGTCGCCTGTTGGAAGGCGACTCCCATCTTGTGCTCCCGCCGTAGCACGGAAGGCGGCTGGCCATCGAGCCGGATGGTCCCTTCGGTCGGGGTATCCAGGTCCGCCAGCAGGCGCAGGAGGGTCGATTTACCGCAGCCGGAGGGCCCGATTAGGGCGATGAATTCACCCGGGGCGATGGTGAGGGAGACCCGATCCAGCGCCACGAATTCGCCGCGGCCCTGGCGAAAGCGCTTGGAGACCGCTTCGATGGCGACGGCGGTGCCGTGACGGTGGGGTTCGAGGGGGGATGGGGGGTTCATGGTGTCCGCCGGCGGTACCGCCGGCGGCTCAAGCGACTGGGGGTGGGCGGCCGGCTAGAGGCCCCTGATGCCGTTGTAGGCTTCTTCTAGGATTTCATTGGTAAATAGGTCCGGGGTCGCCTTGACCCCACCCGCGGCCAGGGCCGCGATGGTCTGCTCGATGTTCTGGGGGCTCATCCAGAAGAGCCCGTGCGCCTTCGTGTCCGCGCTTACGATGAAGTCGTTCGCCACCCGGCAGGAGGCCTCCTGCCGCTTGAGATCCAAACCATTGTCCCGCCCGTAGACATCAACCGTCAGCTTTGCCGCCAGTGCGGGATCCTGGATCGTGTCGCGCCAGCCCAGGAGATCGCCCTGCATGAACGCCACGAGCTGCGCGCGCTTCGTGCGGTCGGTGAGGGAGTCGGCCGCCACCTCGTACGTGGCGGTCAGCATGTTGTACCCGAAATCCGCAAACAGGAGGCAATGGATGTCGATCCCTTGGGTCCGAAGCTGGACGGCGTCGTCGATGACCTCGCCAAAGAATCCGTCGACCTCGCCGGTGACCAGCGGCGTGAACTCGTACTGGACCGGAACCGTGGTGATGCTCGCTGGGTTGATCCGGTTGAGCCGGAGGAAGGCGTGCCAGATGACCAGGTTGTTGAGCTGAATGCCGATCTTCTTTCCGACCATCTCCGCGGGCTTTGCCAGGGGCGACCTGGCCAGCGAGATGATCGCGCTGACGTTGCGCTGGTAACACGCGCCGATGCACGTCAGCTTCGCCCCCTTGGCGACGGCGTTGGCCATCAGGTCCGGCATGCTCTGGCCGATGAGGGCCTTGCCCGAGACGATCGTGGGTTCAATGTTGATGAGGGGGCCGCCGCTCAGGAGGTCGACGTCCAGGTCGAAGCGCCGGTAATACCGGCGGTAGTCGGCCATGTAGTCACCGGCGAATTGGAAGTTCTTGATCCAACCGAGCTGGTAGGCGATCCGCCCGAGATTCCCGCTGTCGGCGCGCGCCCAGGGTACGAATCCGATGCCGCCAAGGGCCAATCCCATGCCGGTCGCGCCCAATCGCTTGAGGAAAGTCGCCCGGTCCATGCCGTCCAAAATTTAGCAGCTTCCGTACCATCCAGCCATGGCCGGTGGGGTCACTATGGCATGTAAACTGCTTTTCTTCCGAGCTGGTTTTCAACTTTATGGTTAATTCGAAACCGCATTGGATCGGCCTCGTCCGCCGCGCTACGTTCCTGGCTGCCGTCATGGCTTCGGTGGCCGCCGTCACCGCCCAGACCCCGACCCCAAGCCCCACCCCGACGCCTACGCCGACCACTCCGCCAACGACGGCGCAGGTGGCCTCCGGGACCGGCCCCTCAACGTCGACTTCCTCGAGCGATGACACCGTCACGACGCTCGAGAAGTACACCGTCAGCGATGTCCCGGTCTCGCAGCAGATCCTGCCGACGGTGCGGCCGGTGGACAGCGTCATGGGCGATGCGGAGAACGTCTTGGACATCCCGCGGTCGGTCACGACGATCAACAAGGCCTGGATGGATGATCGCCAGATCAAGAACGCCATGGACTTTGGGCAGTTCTCGCCGGGGGTTTATTCTCCGGCCCGCTATGGCGTCCCGGCGACGCCCCTCATTCGCGGCGACAATGCGCAGATGTACTACGACGGCCAGCAGGGTATGTACACGAGCAGCAGCATCTTCCCCAGTTTCAACGGGGTCGAGGGCATGGACATCGTCAAGGGCCCCGGTTCCGCGGTCTTCGGGCCCCAGAGTCAGGCGCCGGGTGGCTATGTTAACTTCGACATGAAGGAACCCCAGTTCGACGGTCCCCACACCGCGATCTCGGCGACGTTCGGGGCCCTGGCCAGCGGCCACGACTATTCGAACCCGGAATTCACAATCGATTATAGTACCCCCATCTCCAATGATCTCGCGGTCCGCGTGAGCTATCTCAGCCGTTATGGCGATGGCTATTACGCGAACGAGCCCAACGCGACCCAGGACATCTACACCGCACTCATCTTCCGACCGAACTCGAAACTGTCGATAAAGTGGTGGGCCCAGTGGTACGGCAGCCGCTTCCTCGACATCACGGGAGCGAACCGCGTGACCCAGAATTTCATCTGGAATGGCACCTACATCGGCGGTTCGGTCATCGCGCCCCCGGATGCCATACCGTACGGCGGAAACGTCGTTGATGGCTCCTACGGCGTCCTTAACCCGGCGACGGCCTACACGGTCAAGTTGCCGGCCTACGACACCGGTCTGGTCCACCCGGGGGACGTCGCGCGGACCGGGCGCTACCAATCGCAGCTCACCGAGACCTTGCAGCTTCCAGGGGACAGCAAGCTCGTGAACAAGACCTATTTCGAAGACGCGAACGACCGCGAGTTCAACTTGCTGGGTTACGACGAGTACGTGCCGCTCCAGGAATCGGCGCAGGACCGCCTGGAATACCATGGCACGTTCCAGACGGGTGCGATCAGCCAGTCGCTCATTGCCGGCCTCGACTTCAAGTACAGCCGGCTGGTGGCCTACCAGGACTATTCGATCGAGCCATTCTTCTACTACGACGAATACGCCTCGCCCTACACGCTGGTCTTCCCCGGTTATGCCGCGGAGGGCAAGAGCTTTGGCGGTGATTTTGCGATTCCGGGGATGCCGGGCTACAGCACGGGACTCGCCGGGGTCTCCGCTCTCCAGGACTCCTTCATCTACGATTCGGCCGCGTTCATCCAGGACACGGTGGGATTGGGCAAGTATTTCTCCGCCGTGGCCGGCTTCCGCCTCGACTACATTGATGCGTCCGACGCGAATCCTCCGATGAATCAGGTCTTTGATCCCACCACCGGAAACATCCTGAACCCCGCCGTACCCTACCGGGAGGGGGCGTTCTTCGACACGTCGGGCACGGGAACGGACCCGTCTTATTTCGGCAGCCTGATCTACAAGATGAGCGACTCCACCTCCTTCTACGTGACCTACGACCGGGTCGATTCCGTCTTGGGCTCGGGCAACTTCGGCGGGGTAAACGTCTATTATGAATACCAGGCGACGCCGAACGATCCGAGCTTCAAGCAGGACCTCCAAACCTCACTCAAGACCCTGAGCACACTCTGGGAGGCGGGCTACAAGTCCAGTTTCCTCAACAACACCCTTTACGTGGCGGCGACCCTGTACCAGCAGGAGAAGACGGAGCCCCAGCTGAACGGTCCTCCCTTCACCGTCAGGGCGCAGGGCGTCGAGCTGGAGACGGTTTACCAGCCCACGAAGGCCCTCAGCATCAACGCGAACGCCACCTACCAGAATGTGGTGGATTTCGGGACGTCGTTTTTCCAGCAGACTTACAGCTACCTCGATGGGTATCCCGTCGGGTTCATTGTCGATGGCAAATCGGGCACCGGGAATGGCAGCCCCAACTTCAGCGCCGTCCCCTCAAACAACTACGCCTACGGGTATGCCCCGCCGAACGGCCGGATGAGGGCCCCCGGCGAACCCGAGCTTCTGGCCAATCTTTTCGTGCAGTACCAATTGCCCAGTGGATTCGGCATCGGCATCGGGCCGCAGATCCAGGGCTGGATGTATGCGGATGACGACGACAACCTCCATATCCCGAGTGAGTGGCACCTGGACGGTTACATCTTCTACCGCCAGAAGTCCTTCGACGTGACCGTCAACGTCAACAACATCAACAACGCGCGGTTGCTCGACCCGATCGACGTAACCTTCGCCGGCAACGACGTCATCTACGAGCGGCAGCCGCTCAACGCCTCGATCACCTTCCGTTTCCGGTACTAGCGGGACGTGGTGTCCGGCCCATTCCGATCGGGTCGGCATTTGCGGCTACGCCCGGCCGGAGTTTGTCGCCCTTGAGGGGTGCGATGGCCCCGGGTAATGCATTGTCCTGCCTTGCCGGATTGAGTTGCTGGGTAAGGCAGCGTGGGAGGTCTGGCCGGCGAGGGCCCAGGATCGATTGGCATAAGGCGAGCTTGGGCCAACGCGGAATGCCCAACCGGTCCGTGCCGTCCTCCTTTTCATGAAATCAACCTTCCTGCTCGTCGGCCTGATTGCCAGTGCCGCGCTCCTAACCGGTGCGGCGCCCTCCGGAACCAGTTCCAGCGCACCGTTCGAGGCCCAGGTCTCCGCGGAATTCAAGGCCCCTGATGCGGCGGCCCATCCCGGGGCGATCGAGGTGGTGCCGCTCGGGGCCCAGCCGTGGTATGAGGCCCCCGATCATGCCGTGGCCCGCCAGATTTTCTCCCCGAGCAATTCCCGGTGCACCACGATGAGTCTGGCGGACATCCGCATCCCGGCCGGGATCGCGGTACGGGAGCATTTTCACAAGCAGCGTGAGGAAATCTACCATATCGTCTCGGGTCGCGGCCTGATGACGCTGAATGGGAAGACCGTCGAGGTGGGGCCGGGGGACACCGTGGTCGTGCACATCGGCGAACGGCACAAGATCCGGGCGTTGAACGGCGTGGACTTGGAGATGATTGTGGCCTCCGTCCCGGCTTGGGCCGAGTCGGACCTGAACTTCACCGAGTGAGCCGGGATGGCGGCGGAGGGGGGAGTAGGGCGGCAGTGCAGAAGCCGGTCTCCTGCGACGGGTTATATTCGCTAAGGGGGGCCCGGAATGAACAATCCCGCCGTGCTCGCGCTGCTGCCCCTCCTGCCGTGGATTGCGGCGACCCTTGGCGTCCGGCGCATGCTGCGGTCGAGGGGCTGGTCCCGGGACGGGGTTTGCGATTGGCGCGACGCCGTGTTGCTGGCCTCGCTTTTCCTCGCGTCCGGCGTGGTCGTTGTCACCGAAACGCTGGGCCTGTTCCACGCGCTGAAACCGGGGCCCCTGCGGATAGTCTGGGGAGTGGCGGCCCTGGGCTCGGCCGGTTGGCTGGCGCGGATGCGGACGCCCGCGCCAGCTTTTCCCAGCCGACCGATTGGACGCCCCCGGTGGGACCTGCTGGTGCTGGGGGGTGCAACCTGCCTCATTGTCCTGCTTGCGCTGGTGACGGCGGCCGCCAGCCCTCCGGCGCACCCCGACGTGCTGGGCTATCACCTTCCCCGCCAGCTGATGTGGCTGCAGCAGGGCGGCCTCGATTTCTACGCGACGAGCGATCAGAAGCAGCTGCGCATGCCCCCGTTTTCCGAGATGGTGGGGCTTCAGCTCCTGGCGCTCAGTGGCGGGGACGCCTACGCCAACCTGCCGGAATTCGCCTGCTACCTGCTTTCAGCGGCCGCCGTCTCCGTGCTGGTGCGCGACCTGGGCGGAGGGAGACGCGCCCAGGTGGTCGCTGTCTTCCTTTGGGCGGCGCTGCCGATCGCCTACCAGGAGGCGTCGAGCGGGAAGAACGACCTGATGACGGCCCTGTGGGTAGCGGTGCTCGCCTGGCTCGCGATCCACTCCTGGCGGGGGTTCGCGCACCCGGTCTGCGGCTGGCTCGGCGTCGGCTGCGCCCTCGGGCTTTCCGGGCTGACCAAGGGAACCGGCGTGGTGTATTCGGCCCCGATCGTGGCCTTCCTTGCGGCCGGGGCACTGCGTCGCGGAGGCGGGCGCCGGGCGGGACTGCTGGCGGCGGCGGCGGTGGCGGTGGTACTCTGCGGGGGCCACTATCTTCGCAACCTGTCCTGGTATGGCACGCCTCTGGGCCACGCCGACAGCCGGGACCGGGACGAAATGAACCAGCGGTACACCCCCGCGGCGGTGGCCTCCAACCTGGTCCGCAACCTGGCCCTGGAGCTGCCCGTGCCCAGTGCCCGGGTGAACCGGGCCCTCCAGACGGCGATCGAGCGGATCCACCGGTGGATGGCGCAGGACGTCAATGACCCGCGGACCTCCCTCGTGCCGACGGCGGGGCATTACGAGATTAGCTATCAGCCCAGTTTCGACTCACTGAGCTCGGCCGGGGTCCAGACGCTTCTCTGCCTGGCGCTTCCCTTTTGGATGTGGGCCCGGCGCCATTCGCTGGACCGCACCGCCTGGCTCCTCCTGGGCTTCGGCGTGGCAGGTGCGGTCGCCTTTGCCGCGGCGGCCAAGTGGCAGCCCTGGGGAGCTCGCCTGCAACTGCCCCTTTTCGCGCTCGCGATCCCGCTCCTCGGCCTGCTCGCGGCCGGCCCGGGCGACCGGGTTGGCGCGACCGGCTGGCTGGCGGCCGGCGCCGCCCTGGTGGCGCTCTTGCCCGCGCTGAATATTTACCAGCGGCCGCTGTGGGGCGACCCGAACATCTTTGGTTCGCCCCGGGAGGAGATCGAATACCGCTTCTGGCCGTCCATCCGTGAACCCCAACGGGCCGTTGGAGACGAGTTGCTGGACCCCCGCATTCGCTCCGTGCGGTTTGCGATGGAGCAGATGAACTGGGCCTACCCGGTCATGCGCCGGCTTCTGGATGAGCGGACGGTGCCGCCGGTCTTCTGGGGCCGCCCCTCTTCCCCCGCGCCGGACGCGGTCGTGGTCTATCCGGGAGACGACACATTGCCAGTGGGCTGGGCGCAACCCGGGACGAGTGAACACTACTGGGCAGTGGGCGACACGGCGCCTTATCTCGTCTATGTGCGGGCCTCGTTGATCGCAGCGGGCGCCGTGCCCGGCGGACTGCCCAGTTTCCTCGGCTGGTCGCGCTCCGAGGGCCTTGCAAAGGTGATGATCGGCACCGGCCGTCGCCATTTCGAGGGCCGGGTCGCCTCTGGCGGCCCGATCAGGCTGCTCGGCCCGTTCGAGGACCGGACGGTACGCCTCCGCGCGGCGGTGCGGGTGCTGCGCCGCCCGGCGGCCCTGCAGGTCGAGGTCAACGGGTCGCCGGTCGCCGAGGTCCGGGTGGTGCCCGGCGAGACCCGGGAGTTCGATGTCGCCGCCCCGGGGGCGCAGGCCGATGGGATTGTCATCCGACCGTCCGTCGCCGAATGGGGCGAACGTGACCTTATCTTCCTCCGGCTGCAGGTCGTCGATCCCGCCGGCCTACCTTCCGCCTGGAGCCGGGGAAGCGGTCCTTAGGGGACGAGACCCAGCTCCCGGGCGAGGCGATCGCTGTTCTGGTGCAGGATGCGCTGCTGCGCGCCGGCCTCGAGCCCGCAGGCGGCAAAAGCCTCCGCCGGGTTTCGAGTGCCGAATTGCGGGAAGTCGGATCCGAAGAGGATGCGGTCGGATCCGAACATCGCCACGGCGTGCGCGATCGCGCGGCCCCCCGGCTTGAGGATGCCGGTGTCCACATGGATGCGCCGGAGCGGCCATAGCGGCAGGCCCGGCTGTTCCTGCTCGCCCGATCGAAAGGCGAGCGTTTCCGCAATCCAGGCGAGATGGCCGCCGAGCATCGAAACATGCACGGAGAGTCCCGGAAAGGCATCGAGCACCGGGCTGCGCTCGAGGGTAAGAGCGGCGGCGCCCAAACGGGCGCCGGTTTCCATCAGCCAGCGCTCGCTGCCCTGGTCGATCCGCAGGAAGCCGACTGGACCGGTGCCGGCCTCCGCCCGGCCCGTGGGGCCGGGATGGACGTACACGTGCCTTCTGGTCCGGTGGGCGGACGCCAGCAGCGGCCGGTAGGCCTCGGCAACCGCGGGAGTCAGAAACGCGTCGACCGGCACGACCACCCCGATCATGCCCCGGAGCGCCCGGGTGCGCTCGAACTCGGCCACGGCGGCGGCCGGATCCGCGGTCGGAACCGCCGCCAGACCCCAGAACCGGTCCGGATGGTCTGCGAGCACCGCCGCGAGGTGGTTGTTGTAGTCCCGGTAAAGGGCCGCGGCCTCCTCCGCTGGCAGGAGTGCGTCGAGTCCGAAGGTTGTTGGCCAGGAGATCACCTGGCGGGCGACTTGGGCCTCGTCCATATACCGCAGGCGGGCGGCGACGTCGGTGAATTCCGGCGCCACCGGGTTGGGGCGCAGTGTTCCGATTCGGGGCGCCAGCTCCGGTGGAATCCAATGGCTATGCCAGTCGACGATCATGGGGCGGGCTGAACGGGACTCCTTAGCCTAGCGCGCCAGCGCCTGCAAATCGTCCGGAAGAAATTCGAACGTCGCCAGTTCCGACACCGTGATGGGCCGCGGGATGGCCTTGATCGCGACCATCAGATCGATCTGCTCCTGCAGGCGGCGGGTGGTGATGAGCCCGGTCCGGTCGCCTTTGGCCGGATCGCCGGCGATCAGGTGGTACTGCTTCATGGCCTTGATGCTGTACGCCTCAAACTCGGGCGTCATCTGGGGATTCAACGACTGGATCATCTTGGCGCCCGGCGTCGGGTCCCCTTGGGCGAAATCATTCCAGCCGCGGATCGACGCGGCCACAAACGCGCGCAATTCCCGGGGATGCTCCTGCGCAAACTTGCGGGTCGTCACGTAGACCCGGTAGGGGTCGTAGCCCGACTCGGCCACCAGCATCGCCCGGGACTTTCCGCCGTGCTGGGCCACGAAGTAGGGCTCGCTGGTGATGAAGCACTGCTGGACGAAGTTTGGGTCGGCCATGAACTGGGCGATGCCGTAGTTGATCGGGATCAGGTGGAAGTCGATGTGGTAGCGCCACTTGACGTAGGCCATCCAGGTCGTCCCGGGGAGGGCCATCACGGTGCGGCCGTTGAGGTCGGCGAAGGTATGAACCGGGCTTTCCTCGTGGACCATGACCGCCACCGGGTCGTGCTCCATCACGGCGGCCACCATGACGAGCGGCAGCCCGCTGCTGACGCGGCTGATGACGTCAACGCTTTCCGCAGTCTCGATGTCGTCCTGGCCGGCCAGAAGCCCGGTGACCATCGCCCGCCCGGGCCCGCCGGCCAGGATCTGCACCTCGATCCCGGCCTCGCGGTAGAAGCCCTTGGCCGCCGCCTGGAAGCAGCCGCCCTGCTCGGGCTGCGGGTACCAGTCGGTCTGGTAGCGCACCGTGGCCATCGAGACGGGAGCGGTGGCTGGCGCGGCCGCGGGCGCCGGGGCCCGGCCGCACCCGCCCCACAGGACGCAGAACGGCGCCCACCACAGAGCGGCCCGTCCGAACCGTGGCCCGGAGCTATTCATCCCACGGAATGCCCCGCAGCTCCGCGGCCGTCCGCATGTGGGCCCGGATCTCGGCCGCCTGGGCGGGCAGGTAGGTCTCCCAATAGGTCCGCCCGAGACGGGGGAGGTCGATGGCCTCGTCCGCGGCGGTGAACTCCCCCCAAGCCCCGTCGGGGGCGATCTTGTCCCACACCATGTAGGAGGAGAACTCCTTCAGGCGGGGCTCGATCGGACGTCCGGCCGTCCCGGGCCGGACGAGCTCCGGCCGGAGGTAGGCGACACTTGCGACCGAGAACAGTCCCCCGTGCATCTCGAAGGGTTTGGTCCAGCCGCAGGCGGCGAGCGCCTTGGCGTGACTGCGCTCGGCGTTGACCTGGGAGGAGATGACCACCAGGTCCCTTCGCCCGTGGTTGATCGTACGGATGAAGGCGGGAAGCCACATCGAGCCGCCGTGGGGACTCGTGATCACGATCTTGTTGTAGCCTTGGCGCGCGAGCTCGGTCACCAGCTCGGTCACGACGCTGGTGAGAAGCGGGGCCGTGAGCGAGATCGTGCCGGGAAAGGCGGCGTGTTCCTGGGAGGTGTTGAACGGGAGGAGGGGGGCCAGGTAGGCGCCGAGGGCGCCCGCGTAGTAGGTCGCGCAGTGCCCGGCAATCAGGCTGTCAGTCAGGCAGGGCAGCTTGGGCCCGCACTGCTCGGTGCCCCCGATCGGCAGCACGGCAACCGTGGCCGCACGGGCCAAGAGTTCGGGGCTGGTGTTGTCGCTCGAGACCGGGGTTGGCATGGGGTAGGGGGGCCGGCCGAGCACAGCATGGGCTGTGCCCCGTGGCACGGTGGCTGCTCAAGGCGGCGGCATGGGTACCCCAGGATTCGTCGAGGTTTCGAGCGACATCGTCGACGAACTGGGAGCGCTCGCGGGCACCGAAAACGTGATCACGGATGCGGCCGGCCTGGAGACCTATTCCAAGGACTACTACTGGTATTCGCCGGTCCTGCTGAGCCGGCTCCGGGGCTACCACGCCGCGGCGGCCGTCAAAGTGTGCACGGTGGAGGTGCTGAGGGACGTCGTGTCGATCGCGGTCGCCCACGGGCTCCCCCTGACGCTGCGCGGCGCGGCCACGGGCAACTACGGCCAGTGTATCCCGCTGTGCGGCGGGATCGTCGTGGACCTGTCGGGCATGGACCGCGTGCTGGGGATCGCGGACGGCGTGGTCACGGCCGAGCCCGGCGCCCGGCTGGTGACGCTCGAGCAGGCCGCGCGGGCCCAGGGCTGGGAACTTCGCTGCTATCCTTCGACCTGGATGAAGGCCTCCCTCGCGGGATTCATCGCGGGAGGGACCGGCGGCGTCGGGTCGGTGACCTGGGGGACGCTCCGGGACAACGGCACGATCAAGCGGTTGCGGATCCTCACGGTGGAGGCCGAGCCGCGCCTGATCGATCTCGAGGAAGCGGCGGCCCTGGCCGCCTTCCACGCCTACGGGACCAACGGGATCATCGTCGAGGTCGAGCTCCGCCTGGCGCCGGCCCGGCGCTGGGACCAGGTCGTCGTGGCGGGCGCGGGGTGGCCGGCCCTGCGCGACTTCGCCGACCAGGTCGCCTTTGACGACCGGATTCCCAAGCGGCTCGTCAGCACCTTCGAGGACCCGGTGCCCTCCTACTTCAAGCCCATCCGCAAGTTCTACCCCGCCGGCCTGCACGTGGCTTTCCTGGAGGTCGACGAAGGTTCGACGGCAGCGGTCCGGGACCGGGCCGCAGCGGCCGGCCTGATGGTCTCGCATGTGATCGCGCACGCGGAGCCGAGGCGGGCGCCGATGCTCTCGGACTACACCTGGAACCACACCACGCTCTGGGCGATCAAGGCCGATCCCCAGCTCACCTACCTGCAGGCCGGCTTCGGCGACAATTTCCGCGAGCAGATTGAGCTCCTGAAAGGGCGATACCCGACGGAGTTCTTCGTTCACCTCGAGTACATGCGGATCGGCTCCGGCCCCCGGGACACGATGCGGCGGGGCTCCGCCCCCCTCATCCGCTACACGACCGAGGCGAGGCTGAAGGAGATCATGGACTACTGCGCCGAGATCGGCGTGGGGATTGCGAATCCCCACAGCTGCTACCTCGAGGACTTCCACCCGCAGGGGGACTACAGCCGCGAGTATGCCCTCAAGCGGGAAGCCGACCCGCGGGACCTCCTTAATCCCGGCAAGCTCCGCTTCTATCCCGGGGCAGTGCCCCCCGCGGACGGCGGCTGGCCCAGGTTTCCCTTCAACTAGGGGCCCGGGGGTGGAGGCGGCACTCCCTCCGGCCGGAAGGCGAAGGTGGCGAGATCCTGCACGGGATAGGGCGCGTCGATCGCCTTGATGTCCGCCATGATCTGGATCTGGCGCTCCAGGCGCTCCCGGGTCATGAGGCCCACCCGTTCCTCCGGACCGCCGGCAATGATCCGGTCGCGCTTCAGGACCGCGAGGCTTTCCGTCACGAAATCGCGGTCGACCTTGGGATTCAGCTTCAGGATCGCGTCGATGGCTGGGGCCGGATCCCCATACTGGAATTCGTTCCAGCCGCGGATCGAGGCGGCCATGAAGGCGCGCACGAGGTCGGGATGGATCCGCAGAAACTCCCGGTTGGTGATCACGACCCGGTAGGGGTCGTAGCCCGAGTCCGAGACCAGGAGCACCCGCGCCTTCACGCCCGCCTTGCTGACGTAGTAGGGCTCGTTCGTGACATAGCACTGCTGGATCACGCGCGGATCGGCGAGGAAGCGCCCGATCTCAAAGCCCATCGGGATGACGTCGAACTGGATGCGGTACTTCTGCTGGACGAGGGCGATCCAGCCCGCGCCGGGGACCCCGACCACGGTGCGGTGATCAAGGTCCGCGAACGTGCGGACCGGGCTCTCGGCGTGCACCAGGAGACCGGTCGGAGTGTGCTGGAGGAACGCTCCGACGATCACCAGCGGCAGGTGGTGCGCCACGTCCATCACGACCTCGTCGCTGGCCGCGAGGCTGAAGTTGATCTGCCCGACCGCGAGGGCCGGCACGGGATGCGACCCGGTCCCCCCTGGCTCGATCGTCACATCCAGGCCGGCATCGCGGTAGTAGCCGCGGGCGAGCGCCTGGTAGAAGCCGCCCTGCTCGGCCTCCGGATACCAGTCCGTCCCGATCGTGACCTTGGTCAGGCTGGGCGGCGGCGAGGGCGCCGGTGGCGCCCCCGGCCCCGGCCGCCCACAGCCCGGCAGCAGCCCGGCCAGGAGGCCGGCGGACAGCAGGGCGGCGGACGTCCGGGAGCGGGGACTCACGGTTCCGGGCGAGCCGGAAAACTCAGAAGTGGTAATGGAACGTGATCGAGGCGTTGACGGGCTCGTCCACGAAGATGAGGTCGTTGCCCGCGAACGTGACGTCGATCGTGTTCAGGATGCGCTGGTTCGTGATGTTGTTGATGTTCACGTGCACGTCCCAGCCCTTCCACTTGTAGTAGATGAAGCCGTCGAGCTCATACTCGCTCGGGATGTGGAGGGTGTCCTGGTCGTTGGCGTACTGGCGGCCGTAGATCTTGGGTCCGAGGCCGAAGCCCCAGCCGGCCGGGTTCTTGTACTCGGCGAAGGCGTTGGCGAGGAACTGCGGGACGCCCGGCGCACGCATCTGGCCGGAGGACGGCTCAAAACCTGTGAAGTTCGGGCTGCCGAGACCCGTGCCGGGCACCCCGTCGATAGTGATCGAGGTCGGGTAGCCATCGAGGTAGTTGCCGGTCTGCTGGTAGAAGTAGCTGCCGTAGTCGGTGCTCTCCTGATAGGTGACGTTGGCATTGAACGTGAACATCTTCGACGGCTGATAGACGGTTTCCAGTTCGACGCCATTGGTCTTCACCAGGAAGGCCGGCCCGGTGATCTGCGGCGACTCCTTCAGCTGCTGGTAGAGCGCGACGCCGTAATAGAGCTTGTTGCCGAGGACCGACTGCTTGAAGCCCGCCTCATAGAGCGTGCTGGCGGTCTTCAGGGAGGTCGAAAGCTGCCCCACCAAGTCTGAGCCGGCGGAGACATTCACACCGCCGAAGTTGCCCGAGCCCAGGATGGCGTCGACCCGGTCATAGGTGAAGTAGAACGACGTGCCCTCGTTCACCTTGTAGACGATACTCGCGAAGTAGGACGGGTCCAACTCGTCCCCTCCGACGCTGTAGAACGTGCCCTCGGGCTCGTAGATGCTCGGCTGGGTGTTGTCGTCGACCACCTTGAGGAACGGCGGGCTCTGCGTGTCCGCCTTGATGAAATCCTCGCGGAAACCGAGCAGGAACGAGAACTCCTTCGTCAGTTGGATGTTGTCCTGGATGAAACCCGCGGTGTCGTAGATGTGCGAATCCTGGTCGCCCGAGCTGCCCGAGGTCTGCCCGCTGTAGCCGGGGTAACCCGGGACGGCATAGCCGCTGCCGATCGTGTCGTTCAGGTAGGTGGAGTAGCCGGGGATCAGGACTTGGCTGGCGGGCTTGGTCAGGTCGAAGTAGAAGAAGGGCTGCAGGCTGAAGTCGTTGTAGGAGACCAACCGTGAGTACCGGAAGTCGCCGCCGGCAATGACCTGATTCTCGATGGTACCGAGCGAGAAGGTCTTGTGGTACTCGAGGCGGTCCTGGAGGGACTGGCTGAGCGGCATCACCTCGTCGTAGCCAAAGCCCTCAAACTGCTTGTAATTCGAGACCTGGAAATACGACCGGTTGATGACCTGGGAGTCGGACCCCAGGTTGATCGTCTCGATCCCCTGGGTCTGGAAGCGCGCGGCCCGGTTCGTGTCCTGGGGTCCCTCGACCGTGACGTAATCCGGCAGCTTGGTGGCGTAGGCGGTCGCCGGATCCAGGAGGCCGAAGATCCCGGCGTAGCTGGAGTTCACCGAACCGGCCTCGTAGGTCCCATTCCAGATGAAATTCTGGGTGGGGCGGTTCGAGCCCGCGATCTCGTTGAATCGCATGTTGTAGTACTGGCCCCACCACTCGATCTTCACGTTGTTCGAGAAGAGGTAGGTCAGGGCCGCGTAGAGGTCCTGGCCCTCGTTCTTGGTATCGAGGTAATAGTTGTCGCCGTACGAGGCATGGTAGCTCACGCGATAGGCGAGTTTGCTCGTGAGCGGTCCGCCGACGTCGATCGTGTAGGAGGGATTGGAATAGGAGTGTCCGCTGGCCCAGCCGGCCATCGTGAAGGTGATGTCGCCGTGATACGTATCGAAATAGGGTTCCTTCGTGACAAAGTTGACGTAGCCCCCCGGTCCATTTCCCTGCGGGCCGTAGATCGCCGAGCCGGGGCCCTTGACGATGTCCATCGACTCGACGCCGTTGAAGGTCGGCAGCACGTTCGTGTAGGTGAAGGGCGTGAGCTGGCCGTTGACGTAGACCTGCGCCAGGTCGCCGCGGATCTGCGGCACCGCCGGGACGCCGTAGTTGGCCGCCTCGTAGACGCCGGGCGAGAACTGCCCGAGGTCGAGGCTGTCCTTGACGCCGCGCTCCTGCATCCAGGCCTGGTTGACCGACGAGACGGAGCGCGGGATGTCGACGATGGTCATCGAGTCGCCGTAGACGCTGCCGATCGGCCGGACGGTCGGCAGGACCTGGTCGGCCAGCGGGACGTCGCTCACGGTGAACTTCTCGAGCGTCGTCACGGGCCCCGAGTCGGGAGCGCCCGCCGTCGTGGTGGGCGTCAGGGTGGTCGTGGTGGTAGTCGTAGTTGTGGTGGTTTCCGGCGTGGGCGTGGGCGTCGGAGCCGGAGTCTGGGCCCGAGTGGGGGCGGCCAGCGCGAGGGCCGCCAGGAGCGCGGCGCCCCACGGGGCAAGGTTGCGGTTAGATCGGGTGTTCGTTTGGTTCATTGGTTTGCTTGGTATAAACCTGCCATTCAGGTGCAGGGGAAAGGGTGGGGGCGGGTCACGGGAGGGCGGCCTTCAGCTCGCGGCAGACCTTGGCGATGGCATCGGCCAGGCCCTGGGTGGACTGCGGCAGCCAGCGCCGGCCCTTCTCGAGGGTGCCGGCCGTGGCGTCGCCCATCACGCCGAAGCGCGACATGTCGCGGGTCACCCAGGCGAAGGTGCCGGGGGCCCGCTCGGCCCGGAGCTCGCCCGGATCGCCGACGTCTCCCGCCCACTCGCAGGTCGCGCGCTCCATCTTCACGTGCCGGCCGGCCAGCGCCAGAAGGTAGGAGGTCTCGCCTTCCTCCGCGTGGTAGCCATAGACCTGCCCCCGGGCCGACACGTCGTTCTTCACCTCCGAGCTGATCACCTCGGCGCGCAGGTCGTATTTCTCCGTGATTTCGCGCAGGGTGTAGCCCACGACCGCGATGTTGCCGCCGTGCGTGTTGATGATGCCGATCGACTTGAAGCCCCAGGCGTGCGCCTGGCGGGCGCCCGCGAGCAGGAGGGCGCGGAGGGTGCCCTTGGAAATCGTGAGGGTCCCGGGGTAGCCGGTGTGCTCGTTGCTCTTGCCGATCGTGATCGGCGGCGCGACGTAGCAGTTGGCGTCGGGCGGCAACCGGTCGATCGCCATGCCGATGATCGCCTGGCCGATCAGGGCGTCCACGGCCACGGGCAGGTGCGGGCCGTGCTGCTCGATGGCCCCGGTGCCGATCAGCATCGGAGCCCACGCCTTGTCCGGCAGGGCGCTGATCTGCTTCTGAGTCATCGCCGGCAGGTAGCGTGAGCGGTAGGCGGGAAAGGGGAAACTCGTCATGGCCAGGACTGCAGCGGGATCTCACCGCCGGCCGCCAGGGCCGGCCGGTCGCGCATTTCCGCAAAGAGGGAGAGCAAGCGGGCGGCGGTGTCCTTCAGGATCTTCTCGCCGGGCGGGTTCTCCGGCCCGCCGAGGCTGGCCAGGACCGAGCGCAGCGCCCCGCGCTGGCCGCCGCGGACCGGATGGAAATCCAGCCCCAGGGCGCTCAGGTTAATGCCAAAGACCTGCAGGCGCCGGTGAATCCGCAGGTCGCGACTGACCGCCTTGCATAGTTCCTCGTTCCACGGGCTGGCATTGACGAAAACCATGCGGGAGAAGCCCGCGAAGGCCACGGAGCCGCCAACTTCCTCCAGCAGGTTGCAGCCGACGTCCGGTTCCACGGCGAAGGCGCAGTCAGGTTGCGGTCCCAACACGTAGCGCAGGGGCGGCAATATGAGCAGGCTCAGGTCGGTGGGCCGGGTCTCGGAGGCCCGCTTGAGGAGGGACATGAGCACCGTTTCCTCGGAGTCGAGCGGTGCGTCCAGGCCATGGTCGGCGAAACCGGCGACCGGCACGATCACCAGGGTGCGGTCCTTCGCCGGCCAATTGGCGATGTCCGGCCAGGTGAACCACGGCCAGAACGTGGCTTCGTCGGCGATGCAGAGCTGTGTATGGGTCGGAACCGCCAACTCCGTCGGGGACGGGCCGGCTCCGCCATGGGGTGTCCAAGGCATGCAGGGGGCCAGAGGTGCAGCCGGGATGCCAAGTCGGACGGCGTCGTGGTCCAATTCGTATCCCGAATGCGTGATTTGGTAGACACGGACGCCCGCCGGCGGGGCGGGCATACCGCCTGCTGGGCGGCATCCGTCCGCCCCTTGAGCATGTCCTCCCCGCTTGTCAGCATCGCCGCGCTGCGAAAGCGCTACGGCCAGGGCGCCGTGATCCTTGAGGATATCAACCTTAAGGTTGACCAGGGAGAATTCGTGAGCCTGATCGGGCCGTCGGGCTGCGGCAAGTCCACCCTCCTGAAGCTGATCGCCTCGCTGAGCCCAGTGACGAGCGGCACGCTCCTCGTCGACGGGATGCAGCCGGAACGCGCCCGCAAGGAGACGTCGTTCATTTTCCAGGAAGCGACGCTGCTCCCCTGGCGCACGGTGAACGACAACATCGAGCTGCCGCTCCAAGTCCTGCGGATGGACCGGGCGGAACGCACGGAAATCTGCGCGCGCATGCGCCGGCTGGTCGGCCTCGACCATGTCCCTGGGCACTATCCCCGCCAGCTCTCCGGCGGCATGAAGATGCGCGTCTCGATTGCCCGCGCCCTCAGTGTCTCGCCCAAGATCCTGCTCCTCGACGAGCCCTTCGGGGCCCTGGACGAAATGACGCGCGACCGCCTGAACGAGGAACTGCTCGCGGTCCGCGAGCAGCTGAACTTCACGGCCTTCTTCGTCACACACTCCGTCGCGGAGGCGGCGTTCCTCTCCTCCCGGATCGTGATCCTGGCCGCCAATCCCGGACGGGTCTACCGCGACATCCCCGTGCCCTTCCCGTATCCCCGGACGGTCGAGACGCGGGAATCTCCGGAATTCCAGCGCTTTACGACCGCGATCTCGCGGGCGCTCCGCGAGGTCAACCCGGAGGGGCGATGAGGAAATACCTGCGTTGGTACCTGCCGATCCTGGCCGGCGTCCTCCTCCTCCTCGCCTGGGTCGGCATCAAGGCGGCGTTTGGCATCCGCAACTTCGTTCTGCCCGGGCCGCTCCTGATCGCGCGGGCGGCCTATCACGAACGCCGGGCGCTGATTCACGGCGGCCTTGTGACCATGGCCGGGGCGTCGATGGGCTTGGTGCTCTCCGCCGTGGTCGGGTTTCTCATGTCGGTCGTAATGGCACTCTCGGCCAGTTTCCGGTTGAGCCTTTATCCGTACATCCTCGTCCTGCAGATGACCCCGATCGTCATCTTTGCGCCGGTCATCGTCATCTGGCTGGGGCCGGGACTCCCGGCAATCACCCTTATCACCTTCCTGATCTGCTTCTTCCCGATCGTGGCCAACACGACCCAGGGCCTGATCTCGGTCGACCGGAACATGGTCGACCTGTTCCGGATGATCAACGCCGACCGGGTGCAGGAAGTCGTCCTCCTGCGCGTGCCCTTTGCGATGCCCTACTTCCTGACCGGCTTGCGGATTGCCGCCAGCATCGCGATGATCGGCGGCACGACCGGCGACATCTTTGCCGGCGACTCGGCCGGGGGCATCGGCTACCTCGTGCTCGTCTACGAGAGCACCCTGCAGATCCCGGAGCTCTGGGCCGCCGGCTTCGTGGCCTGCGTCTGCGGCTTTGTCTTCGTGATCTTCGTGCTGGCCCTCAACTGGCTCCTCCTCCGCAAATGGCACGACTCGATCGTGAAGTCCGACCAGTGAGCCGCTGCCCGCTCCTGTTGGTCCTCGCCGCCGGCCTCCTCCTGGATGGCTGCGCCCGGCCGCCGGAGATCGATGCCCGCACGGGCAAGCCGCTGACCCGGATCATCCTCCAGACCGACTGGTATGCCCAGGCGGAGCACGGCGGCTACTACCAGGCGCTGGTCAAGGGCTACTACCGTGACGCCGGACTCGATGTCACGATTGTGCAAACGGGACCGGAGGTTCCGATCGAGCTCAAGCTGGCAACGGATGTGGTGCAGTTCTGCATCGGCCGCGGCGACGACACCATCCGCGAAATCGCCCGAGACATCCCGGTCGTGATCGTCGACGCCCAGATGCAGCATGACCTCCAGGCGGTCCTCCTGCACCGGGAGAGCCCGGTCCGCACGTTCCGGGACCTCCAGGGCAAGAGCGTCATGACGGTCCCCGGCTCGGCCTGGGTCGCGTACGTGCAGTCCACCCTGCACATCAAGTTCAACATCATCCCGCTCAACTTTGGCATGGCGCAGTTCATGGCGGACCCCGACTTCATCCAGCAGTGCTTCCTCACCAATGAGCCGCACTACGCCGAGCAGCACGGCGCGCCGGCCAAGGTCCTCCTCTTTTCCGACGCGGGCTATGACTTTTACCGGGTCCTGGCCGGCAATGCGGACTGGGTCCACGCCCACCCGGAGGCCACCCGGGCCTTCGTCAAGGCCTCGGAGCGCGGCTGGGCCGACTACATGAGCGGTGACCGGGCGGCCGCCGACGCCCTGATCCTGAAGGGCAACCCCCAGATGAAACCCGAGTTCATCGAATATGCGGTCGCGGCGATGCGAAAGTACCACCTGGTGGAGGGCGATCCGGCCAAAGGGGAGGCGATCGGCGCCCTGTCGCGCCGGCGCCTCCAGGAGCAGATCGACATCCTGCAAGGGATCGGCGCCCTCGATCATCCCGTGACGGTCGACGATATCGCCGATTTCCGCTTCACCCAGCCCAACTGAGAATTTGCCATGATCATCATCTCCACCCTTTCCCCCGAACTGCTGGCCGAGCTCCGCGCGGCCGTCGGCCCCGACAAGGTCATCGAGGGCGGCGAGACCCTCGCCAACCTCTCTAAGGATTTTTACTGGTATTCGCCGGTCCTGAAGCGCCTGCTCGACGACAAGGTCGCGGCGGCGGCGGTGCGGGTCGCCAACCTGGAGCAGCTGCGGACCGTGCTCGCCGCCTGCTGCCGCGCCGGGGTGCCGGTGGTGCCGCGGGGAGCCGGCACCGGCAACTACGGGCAGTGCGTGCCGATCCACGGGGGTGTCGTCATCGACCTGACCCCGTTTGACCGCCTGCTCGAGATCACGCCCGACGGCGTCGTCCGCGCGGAGCCCGGGGCGCGCCTGGCGACCATCGAGGCGGAGGCCCGCAAGCTCGGCTGGGAGATGCGCTGCATGCCGTCGACCTGGGTCAAGAGCTCGTTCGGCGGGTTCTTCTGCGGCGGCTCCGGTGGGATCGGCTCCATCACCTGGGGCGGGATCGGCTCCGCGGACAACGTCAAGTCGGTTACGCTCATGTCCTGCGAGGACCCACCCCGGCTGGTGCGCCTGGAAGGGCGCGATGCCGATCCCGGGCTGCACACCTACGGCACCACGGGGGTCATGGTGGAGATCGAGATGCGCCTGGCCCCGCGCTGCGACTACGAGCAGCTGCTCTTCAGCAGCCCGGACTGGGACCGGCTCCTCGACTGGACCGATGCCGCGGCGCGCAACGAGTTCTGGCCCAAGCGACTCGTGACGATGTTCGAGGACCCCATCCCCTCGTACTTCAAGCCGCTGGTGCGCCATTTCCGGCCCAAGGAGCACGTCAGCCTGCTCGTCGTCGACCAGCGCTTCGCGGCCGAGGCGATCGCCTCGGCCGAGGTGGCGGGGGTCAGCTGCGTCTACCGGGTGCCGTTCAAGGATCCGCCGAAACCTCCGTTCCTCTCCGACTACACCTTCAACCACACCTCGCTCTGGGCGATCAAGTGCGACCCGGTCTATACTTATATCCAGTCGGGCTTCGGCCCCAATTTCCGGGAGCAGTTCAAGCTGCTGCAAGCGCGCTTCCCCGGGGAAATCGTCTTTCATCTGGAGTGGTTCGGCCGCGAGGTCCGCAAGGGGCCGACCGGGCACTTTGTGGGCACGGACGTGGAGGTCGGGGGCATCCCCCTCGTGCGCTACGTCTCGGATGCCCGGCTGCAGGAGATCATCGACTACTGCGCCGAGATCGGCGTGCACGTCTCCAATCCCCACACCTACTTCATGGAGGATGGCGGGTACCACCCCGACATCGCGGAGAAGCGCCGCCTCAAGGCCCGGCTCGATCCCCTCGGCCTGCTCAACCCGGGCAAGATGCGCACCTACCCCAACAACCCTTTTGAGGAAGCGCCGGCGCTAGGCCGCGCTCCGTGAGCGGAACTCGCGGGGGTTCAAGTCGGTGTGGCGCCGGAAGAACCGGGAGAAATACGAGGCGCTGGTGAACCCGAGATGCTGGGCGATCTGGGCCGGTGAGTCGGTGGTATGCAGGAGCAGCCGCTTGCCCTCGTCGACGATCCGCTCGTGGATCAGGCGGCTCGGCGAGCGGCCGGTGTCCCGGAGCACGGCCCGGTGCAGGTAGGAGCGCGAGATCTTCAGGTGCTGGGCGAATTCCTTGACCGTCACCAGCCGCGGGAACTCGGTGAAGAGCGCCTTCTCAAAGCGACGGGTGAGGAGGCCCGGCGCCTCCTCGGGCCGACCGGCCGGCGCGGCATAAATGCCCTTGAGCCGGCCGAAGACGACCAGCAGCAGGGCCTTGATCACGTCCGCCTGGTCGAAATTGGGATGGTTGCCGGGCTGCTCCAGGAGGCCGAAAAAACTGCGGATGTGATCGTCCTCACCGGCGTTCAGCGTAACCACCCGCGTGCCGTGCGGCTGGAGGAAGGATGCGAGTTCGGAAAAGGGCAGGGAGAAGTTGAAGGCGGAGGTGAAGAGTTCGGAGATCGAGAGGATGGCGCCCTCCAGGTGCTCCGATCGCCGCCAATAGTGGACTTCGCCTGGCCCGACGACCAGCAGCGTCCGGGGGCCCACCTCGATCAGCTCCCCGTTGCGATAGAACACCCCGGCGCCGCGGCGGATCCAGAAGATCTCGAAGTGCGGGTGGCAGTGGCGGCCGGCGATATGGAAGCGGGCGCCGTCCAGGCGCACGGAATAGCCGTCGTGGTATTTGAAGTCCCAGTACTTGAAGCCGGCAAGTTCGCCGGGGCTGGGCGGAGGCAGCGCGTAGACCGGGACGTCCTCATGGCCGGACAGGAGGTACAGGCCCTTGCTTCCCCTCCGGGACGCGAGTTGGTACACGGGAATTCTTCCTTCGAGCATCGTGGATCGAAGGTGCGGCGAGAGCCGCCCCGATCCGTTCAGGGATAGCATGGCCTATGCCACCGATACCCGGGCCTACCTCCGCCTCGTCGCCGGCGGTCCCTCCCGGAGGCAACTCGTTTGCGCCGCCGGCCTCAGGGCGGCAGGCTCGCCACATAGGCGGCAAGGTCGACCATGTCCGATTCCGCGAGGTGAGCGCACGCGACCTTCATCAGGCCGGAGGCGCCGGTTCGGGTTCCCGCCTTGTAGTCGTAGAGCTGGCGCATGAGGTAACTCGGCGAGCGCCCCGCCAGCCGGGGAAAATCCGCCATGCCCTTGAGCCCGGGTCCGTGGCAGGCGCCGCACGCGAGCGCGCCCGGGGCGGTCGGATGATTCGCCCGGGCTTCGCCGCGGAGAATGCTCCCCACCGGGACGTACGCGATATAGGGCGTCCGCGAGTCGCGGTTCTCCGCCCGGCTGAGGTCCTCCGGCATCTCGATGATGCGCCCGTCCAATGGCTCGGAGCCGCCGCCCGGCACCACGGCCAGCATGGCCCCGGCGACATACGACCGGGGCACGGTTTCCGACTCCACCACCGTCACGAAGCCGGCGGGTTTCAGCGCGGAAAAATAGGCCACCGCCTGCTCGGCCTCGTCGGCCTTTAGCGCCTTGGCCAGGGCGATCATATAGCCCTGGGGCCCGCGCCGGGGCTCGGAGCCGGCCCGGCGGCCGTCCCGAAAGTCGGCCAGCTGCTGGCGCAGGTAGGCGGCCGGCAGGCCCGCCAGGCTGGCGTTTTCCGGCCGCCCCGCCCCATTCGGCAAATGGCAGTACCCGCAGGCCCAGACCTGCGGCTCGCGGCCCACCCGGACGATCGGCGGCATGACGGGATGCTCCATCGGATGCCAGTCGGGCACGGCGGTGACGTGCGGTGCAAATTGCCGCTCGGTCAGCGTCACGGGACTGCCCGGGACATGCTGCGGGAGGTACGGCTGGTCCGGGGGCGCCGGGACGGGCGACACCGCCGGCGCGACGGGATAGGCCCAGGCCGGAACCTCGGCTCGGGCGGAGGGCGCGAGGCCCCGGAGGACGAGCAGGCAAGGCGTGATCCGAACCAGGAGTTTCATTTACGGGCGTCGGGCCAGGGTGGGCCGGTGTCGCCGGAAGGGGCCACGCCGCCGGGCCAAGCGCACCCGGCCTCCAAAGGTGCCGCCCGGGTCCATGCTCAGCTGGACGGATCGGCCGGCAGGCGCTTAATCCGCTGCGCCAGCGGCGGATGGGTCGAGAACACCGCCTGGGTCCCGGCCGGGGTGCTTTGCAGCTGGATCAGGACGCCTCGGAGTCCGCCCGGGGAGTAGCCGGCCAGCGCCGCGAGGTCGCGGCCGCCGCGGTCGGCGTCATATTCGGTCTGGGGGTCAAAGCCCTTTTCCAGCAGGGTCTTCGTGATGTCGCCGATCCCGGCATCAAACTTGGCGAAGTTGGCGTTTTGCTGGGACGCAATCCCGGAGGCGCCGGCCAGGAATTCCCCGCGGGCCACGATCTTCAGGGCGTGCTTCCGGGTGATATGCGTTATCTCGTGGGCCAGGACGCCGGCCAGCGCGTCGTCCCCACTCAGGCGGTCGTAGAGGCCCCGAGTGATGAAGACATAGCCGGAGGGCGCCGAAAAGGCGTTGATCGTCGAGGAATTTAGCACCCCGAAGCGCCAGGTGAGCTCCGGCCGGTCGGAGTAGCGGGCCAGCGCCTTTCCCACCAGGTTCACCCGGGAGACCACGGCTGGGTCGCGCACCAGGCCGCCGTAGGCGCCCACGATCTCGAGGGCCACGCTGCCGCCGATCAGGTTCTCCTCCTCCGGCCCGATGCCGTTCACTCCCTTGGCCACGCGCCCGAGGTTGGTGACGGTGTCCTGGGCATTGCCGAGGAGGTTGCTCATGCTGAACTGCGCCCGCGCGGCCGCCGGGGCCAGGACGGCGAAACCCATCGCCAGGAGCGCGCGAAGGGCCCTCACTGGAACTCCCCCTTCTTGCTCGTTTTCAGGTAGGCGTCGACCTGATCGGGCGTGACCGCGTCACTGGTCTGCTCCAGCCAAATCAGGTCCGCCTTGGCTTCGCCGAGGCCGCGGCGGTCCCCGTAGTCGGCGGCGCCGGGCGCCAGCGGCCGGGCGGCGGTGGTGGCGGACGTCTCGCTGGCGGAGATCGGCACGCCCGTCAGGTCCGAGGTCTGGGCGGGCTTCGCGGCCGCGAGGTTGCCGCCGAAGATCCAGCCGCTGGAGGCGCCCTCGCTGACGCGCAGCCACGCGCCGCGGACTTCCAACACCTTAAGCTTGTGGGCATAGCCGATCCGCGCGGAGACGTCGGCGAGGGGAGCCGGGTTCGCCAGGAGCGCGGTGGATTGCCGCTTGGTGTAGGCCACGCCGCCGGCGGTGAAGGCCAGCAGCGGGGCGGCGGCGCCGAGGGCCAGCGCCGCGCCCACGAGGGTGGAGGCAAGTTTCATGGAGAGCGGGGGAGGAGGGTCCAGGCCAGCTACTTGGTATCCAGCTTGAGGATGGGTTCCCAATCGGGCGGCGGCGGATTCATGGCAAAGTCGGCCGCCTGCCGCAAGAGCGAGGTCGTCACCAGGTCGCCGGGCGCCAGCGCCAGGGCCCGCTCCAAGGCGGCGGCGGCGGCGGGGAAGCGCCGCGCGCCGAAGTCCGCGTAGCCCGCGAGGTAGGCCTTCAGAAAGCCGCGCTGCGGCTCGGTAAGGTCGGCATGGGCTCCCAGGAGGGTGTGGACCTCGACAGCCTCGTGCTTGCCCTTCACCCTCAGGCGGGTCAGCGGCCGGGTGGCGAACCTTCCCGCCACCAGGCGGGCGGTCGTCTCGCCGAGCAGGATCTCGGTGCCGAACTCCTTGTTCGCGCCTTCGAGGCGGGAGGCGAGGTTCACCGCATCGCCCAGCACGGTGTAGTTCTTCTTTCGCTCCGACCCCAGGTTGCCGACGATCATCGGCCCGGAGTTGAGGCCGATCCGCATCCGCAGCTCGGGCCCCCCGGTGCGGGCCAGCCGCTCGTTCAGGCGCCGCAGGACGCCTTGGGCGGCCAGGGCGCCCGCACAGGCCGCCCCGGCGTGGTCGGCGAGTGGGAGCGGCACCCCGAAGACGGCCATCACCGCGTCGCCGATGTACTTGTCGATGTACGCGCCGTAGTCGATGAGGCAGTTGCTCATGTCGTCCAGGTAGGCGTTGATGATGGCGAGCAGTTCCTCCGAGGAGACCTTCTCCGAGAGATCGGTGAATCCGGCCAGGTCGCAGAAGTACACGGTGGCCTCGCGCCGTTCGCCGCCGAGGCGGATGGCCGCCGGATCGCGGACCAGCAGCGCGACGACCGCGGGATCGACGTAGCTGCCGAACATGGCCTGGATCTCGCGCTTGCGGGCGGCCTCGGCCCAGAACCGGTCGGCGGTCACGCCGAGCAGTGTGGCCAGCGCGGCCGCAACCGGGGTGGCGGGCGGGAAGAACCAGCCGAACGAGAGGGCGGCGTAGGCCGCGGCGATGACCCCGGCGACCAGTCCGAGCGAGGTCCAGCCCGGGGCCCCGAGGCCCGGGCGGCCCATGCCGGCCCCGACGACGGCCAGGAGCGCGAGGGCGCCGGCGGCGAGCGCGAGCGCGCGCGGGACGGGCGTGGTGAAGCCGGTGGTCGCGAGGTTGCTCCAGGCGGTCCACAAGATGAGGACACCCGGCTCCAGCCGGCCGACCGGCATGGGCTTCACGTCGAAGGTCCCGCTCACGTTGACCCCGACAAACACCGTGCGGCCCCGGACCGCGTCGGCCAGCGGTCCGGTTTCGGGCGGCTCAAGGGCCAAGGCCCGGGCGATCGCGGCCGGGTCCAGGTCCGGAGCCCGTTCGCTCACCCGGGCGAGGATCGGCAGTCCGGCGCGGATGTACTGGCCGGCCGAAAGGACGGGCACGCCGAGCGCCCGGAGCTGGCTGATGCCGCCGTGCCAGCGCAGGAGGCCGCGGGCGGGCGGCGCCGCCGCGCCGAGGGCGGCAGTGGCCAGCGAGCCGGCCGGCTCGTAACGCCGGGCGACGCCGTCGCTGTCGGGGAGAAACTCGGTGAAGCCCATCCGCGGGTGGTCGAAATACTGCGGGTGGTCCCGCTGGAAATCCTCGCCCCAGAAGACCGGCACCTCGTCGCGGGTCCGCGCCAGCACGACCGAGGGGATGACGGCGGCCGTGCCGGCCAGGAGCAGGTCCTGCTCGGCGGCATCGGCCTGCTCGAAGAACGTGAAATCGAGCACGATCCGCCGGGCGCCGGCGCGGTCGAGGGCCATGATGAGCGCGGAGAACGCGTTCCGCGGGAACGGCCAGTGCATGGCATAGGGCTCCCGCCCCAAGAGGTCCATCGTGGCTTGGTCGACCAGGACCAGGGCCGAGGAGCCGGGCAGCGGCGGGGCCCGCAGCGGGTGGCGGGCCGCCAGGTCAAGGAAGGCGCGGTCGAGCGTCGGCCCGAACGGCAGGAAATGAAAGGCGAGGACGAAGGCGACGACCGGCAGGAGCCAGCGCCAGCTCCGCGCCAGGGAGGCGCGGACGGGAGGGGACAGGGGCACCGGGTCCGGGGATTCCGCCCTCAGGGCGCAGGGAACTGACGTCGGGGCTCGATCACGATGCCGGCCATGGTGGCGGGCGGGCGGGCGCCGGGCAACGCTCGATCCTCACCCGCGCCCAAACCAGCCCAGGTCGGCGCTGCGGAGCAGGACCGCGGCGGCCGCTTCGAGGCCGGCGGCGTCCTCGGCGTCGAACCGCGCCGGCAGCGGGCTATCCAGGTCCAGCACCCCGACCAGCCGTCCCGCCTGCACGAGCGGCACGACGATCTCGGAGCGGGATGCCGCATCGCAGGCGATGTGCCCGGGAAAGGCGTGCACGTCGGGGACCACGATCGTCCGGCGCGCCTCGGCGGCGGTGCCGCAGACGCCGCGGCCGAGGGCGATGCGCACGCACGCCACCTTGCCCTGGAAGGGCCCGAGCACGAGCTCGCCGCCCCGCAGGAAATAGAAGCCCGCCCAGTTGAGGTCCGCCAGGGACTGGTAAAGCAGGGCCGCCATGTTGGCGACGTTCGCGAGCGCGCTCGGCTCGCCGGCGAGCACCGCCACCAGCTGGGCGTTCATGGCGCGGTAGGCCTCGGCCTTGGGTAATCCGGTGGTGGCGTGGATCTCGTGCACGGGCGCGGTCAGGGCATCGCTAGCTGCCGGCTCCGCGCATAGGCGCGGACCACCTCGGGCGGGATGATGTGGTAGCCGTTTTCCGGGGCGAATTCCTGCGTTTCCCCGGTGGGCACGAGTTCGAGGTGGTGGCCGTCGACCTCGGCGATCTCGAGGCAATCGTCGATGTCGTACAGGTCGTCGGTGTGGACCGCCTCCGCCCCGCGCAGGAGGTCCCGCTTCGCCCGCGACTTTACCTCCTGTTCGCTCTCGGCCACCACGAAGGCGTTGGCATGGACCTCCGTGAACTGGCCCGGCAGGTAGGCGCCGAGGTTGATGAAGTAGAGCTTCTTCGTGCCGGCCGCCGGCCGCTTCCGCAGCCGGACCTCGTGGCCGTCCACCACCCGCAGTTCCACCCACGAGTCGACGTGGAGGCGCCGCGGGTCGCCAAACCACTTGTCCATCAGCTGCTCGTAGGTGGCCGGGACCGATGCGCCGACCACGAACACGACGTCATGCAGCTCGGTGTTGCACTTGGGGGCGCGGCCCCCGAGGTACACCGCGAAGAGCTTGTTCGGGGAAGGGCGGGCCATGGCAATGCTCAAGGCTCACCCGCCGGGTCGTACGGCGTCAATGGCGTCGTCCCGCGGACATAGAGGGGATGGCGCGGATGGCCGCCCTGGGTGCAGCCGAGGTGTACGATCCGAGCGCCCCGCAGGAGGCGCCGGACCCGGGCGGCCCGGTCCCCGAAATCGCCGTGCGCCCCCCAGGCGGCGACCACGAGCTCGCACCGGCGGGCGGTCCGGGCGAGGAAGCGGTCGTTGTCCGGGCCCACCGGCTCCGGCGCCGCCATCATGTCGGCCGGACGGGTGGCCCGGAAGGCGAAGAGGTTCGTCATGACGAAGCCGCCGAAGCCCTCCCGGCGGGAGAAGGCCGCAATTCGCCGGAGCGTGGGATCGAGCTGGTTCTCGTCGGCGGTGCTGGGGTTGAGCCCGATCCACATGACAAGGCGCGACTGGCGCGGGCCCGCCGCGAGCTCGGGCAGCCGGTGATCCAGCGTGTAGCGGTAGCGCCGATCGGCGGAGAAGGCACAGGGATTCTGCACGGCGGCGGGCGGCCTATTCCGGCCGGATGGCCAGATAGGGCCGGGGCTGGGCGAAGCGCTGCGGGTGGTCGGTGTAGCGGGCCGTGGGATCCTCGCCGACAAAGGGTTCCGTTCCGGCGTAGTAGACGACGTAGGCGCCCGGCTGGTGCTCGCCGGGCGGGGGCGCCGCATGCACCACGCGCACGGCCGGGCGGAAGTAGGCCAGCGTGGTTTCAAGGGGGAAGAAAAGCGGGGGCGCCAGGTAGATCGTCCGAGGGTCGGGGCCGGCGTGGTCGACCACGAGCATCGCTGCCTCCTCGGCATCGGTCACCTCAAACGGATAATAAGCCCGCGGCGCCCGCCGGAGGAGCGGCAGGCCGGCGGCGTTGAGCAGCATGTAGAGGAGGCCGCACACCAGGATGGCGCGGGAGGACGGCGAACCGGCCAGCCCCGCCAGATAGAGGACCAGAGCGAGGCTCAGCGCGGGAAGGACGACCATCGCGCGGTGGAGGTCGAACTCGGGCACCCGCTGCCAATAGCCCTTGAGGACCAGCGCCAGGACGACGGTGCCCCCGGCCCAGAGGCCAAGCAGAAGCACGCGGATGTTCCCGCGGCGCAGGCTGTGGAGAAGGATGAACAGGATCCCGAGCGTGAGCGGAGCCGGCACCAGGGACTCCTCGGCGCCCACGGCGGCGTGAAGCCCCTCGGCGAGGCGGTGCACCCATGGGCCCCAGCCGGGGCCGGTGTAGCCGGCGGCGCTGTCGGCGCTGAAGCGGCCGGGCTCGAGCAGGCCGGGCAGGGCTCCGGTGCGCCCGGCGAACAGTGGCGCCAGGGCAAACGTCACGAGGCCGTAGGCGAGTGCCCCCCCGAGCAGGCGGCGTGCGGCCGGCCCGCTCGAACGCACGAGGACGGCCAGGACCGCCATGCCAAGCATCCACGACGCCAGGGCCGGCGTATAGGCGTAGGGCATGAAGCCGAGCGCCCAGGCGAACACCAGCGCCGCCCCCAGTCCCGGCCGGGCCAGGAACGAGGCGAGCCCGGCCAGAAAAAGGAACGTCAGGGCCAGGGGGACCAGCGTCTGCTCGAACAGCCGGGCGTAAAGCAGGGGATAGCTGCCGAGCGCGGCCAGCATCCCGGCCAGGCTCGCCAGCAGGCGGGGACGCTCCGCCTGGCGGGCCTCGAGGAGCTGGCGGGTCGCGGCCAGGAATGCCACGTACCCGACTATATAGAGGGCGCCGTAGCCCAGGCGCAGGGCGGCGAGGCCGCGGCCGAAGACGAGCGACGGCAGCGCCGCCAGCAAATACTGGCGCCCGGGGTAGCCGAGGAAACCGGTGCCGAAGGGGTCGGGTCCCGGCCGGCTGCGGAGGAGACGCAGGCCCTCGGTCACCTGCTGGACGGCCTCGTCGTTGATCGCGGTGTGCGCATAACCCCCGATGCCCCAGAGCACGAGGAGCACCGGAACCAGCAGCGCGGCCAGGTACCAGCCGGCATCAGGTCCCGACCAGGCCGACCGGCGCCGAAGCGGTGCCAGGCTGGCGCCGAGGACGCACGCGAGCAGCAGCGCTGAAACGGCGATCCAGCACCAGCCGGCCGCGGCGCGCACCGCGCTTCCCGCGGGCGCGACGAAGGAGGCCTCGATGCCGAAGAGCAGCACGGCCGCTCCGAAGGCCGCCGGAGACGGGCGCGCGCGATCCGGGCCCGTCATGCGGCCGGGGAGGGGAGGGTGACGCGGGAGGTGGGCATCAGGGGCCTCGCAGCGCCCACGGCACCGGGGCACGGAGGAGCTCCTAAATGGGGGCGACCGCCAAGCCCGTCAACCTTCCGGCGGGGCACCGGGAGCGAAGGGTTGTCAAGGCGGATGCCGCCGCCGATCCTGCGGACTCACCGCTTGCCGTCGCCCTCTGCACCCGGCCCGGATTCCCGGCCCGCCCTCCGCATCGAATTCCCGCCTGAGCTGCCGATCAGCGCCCGGGCCGGGGAGCTCGTGGACGCGATCGTCCGGCACCCGGTCCTGATCGTCGCCGGGGAGACCGGGTCCGGCAAGTCGACCCAGATCCCGAAGCTGTGCCTCGCAGCCGGACGCGGCGGGACCGGGCGGATTGCCTGCACCCAGCCGCGGCGGGTGGCGGCGCTCTCGCTCTCCCGCCGGCTCGCCGAGGAGATGGGGGTCGAGTGGGGCCGCGAGGTCGGCTGCAAGGTGCGCTTCCACGACCACACCTCGCGGCAGACCCGGGTCAAGTTCCTGACCGACGGGATGCTGCTCGCCGAGGCCCAGGGCGACCCGCTGTTGCGGGAATACGACACGCTGGTCATCGACGAGGCCCACGAGCGCTCGCTCACCATCGATTTCCTCCTCGGCCACGTGCGCCAGTTGCGGTCCCGGCGGCCGGACCTGAAGGTCATCATCACCTCGGCGACCATCGACACCGCGACTTTCAGCCGCGCCTTCGGCGACGCGCCGGTCCTGACCGTCGAGGGTCGGATGTTCCCGGTCGAGGTCGTTTACGCGCCGCTCGATCGCCTCGGCTCCGACGCGGCCGAGGGCGACGAGAGCTCCGCCCGGGCCGAGGCGCTGCACTACGTCGACGGGGCGGCCGAGTGCGCCGAGCGGATCGCCCGTGAGTCCTCGGCCGGCGACGTCTTGGTCTTCATGCCGAGCGAGCGCGACATCCGCGAGACCTGCGACCTGCTGTCCGGGCGGCTGGCGGGCTGGGACATCGTCCCGCTCTTTGGCCGGCTGACGAACGACGAGCAGCGCCGGATTTTTGCCGCCGGTGCGCGCCGGCGGGTGGTCGTGGCGACCAACATCGCCGAGACCTCGCTCACGATCCCGGGGATCCGGTTCGTGGTCGACACCGGGCTGGCCCGGATCAGCCGTTACGCGCCCAAGGGCCGCACCCGCCGGCTGCCGATCGAGCCGATCTCGCGGTCGAGCGCCGACCAGCGCAAGGGCCGCTGCGGCCGGGTCGCGGACGGCGTCTGCATCCGGCTGTACTCCGAGGAGGACTATCTCGCGAGACCGGCCTTCACCCAGCCGGAGATCCAGCGCGCCAACTTAGCCGACGTCATTTTGCGGCTGAAGGCGCACGGCATGGGCGACGTCGAGACCTTCCCGTTCATCGAGGCGCCGGCGCCCAAGGCGGTGCGCGCCGGCTACCAGTTGCTCGAGGAACTCGGCGCGATGGCGCCCGGTGCGGACCACGTGCTGACGGACATCGGCCGCGATCTCGGCCGCCTGCCCGTCGACCCGACCGCCGGCCGCATGATCCTTCAAGCCATGCGCGAGAAGGCCGTCCGCGAGGTGCTCGTGATCGCGGCGGGCCTCGCGATCCAGGACCCGAGGGAGCGGCCGCAAGAGAAGCGCGTCCAGGCCGACGCCGCCCACCGCCGCTTCGCCCACCCGGACTCCGACTTCCTGACCCTGCTCAACATTTGGGATGCCTACCACTCCAACCTGGAGACCCTGAGCCAGTCGCGCCTGCGGGCCTTCTGCCGGACCCATCACCTCAGCTACACCCGGATGCGCGAATGGCGGGACGTGCACGCCCAGATCGCCGAGGTGGTGGGCCGCCCGGAGGGCGCGGCGCCCTCGTCGGTCTTTGACGGGATCCGCCCGGGCGCCGAGCGGCCGACGGCCTTCGGGACCCCGGCCTACCGCGCGGTCCACCGGAGCATCCTGGCCGGTCTCCTCGGCAACATCGCGCAGTGGGACGAGGAGAACGGCGGCTACCGGGCGGCGCAGGACCGGCGGGTCGTGCTCTTTCCCGGTTCCGTGCTGCACCGCCGCGAAGCCGCGGGTGAGAAGGGCGGGCGCCCGGGCAACGCCGGGCGCAAGCGCGGCGCCGCGGTGCCGCGCTGGATCGTGGCCGCGGAGATCGTGGAGACGACCCGGCTCTTTGCGCGGACCTGCGCCCGCCTCGACCCGGCCTGGGCGCTCGAGATCGGGGCCCACCTGGTGCTGGCGTCGTACAGCGACCCCTTTTGGGACGCCGAGGGCGGCCGGGTGCTGGTGAAGCGCAAGAGCCGCCTCTATGGACTCGAGCTCGAAAGCCGGGCCGTCAGTTACGGCGCGGTCGATCCCGCCCGGGCCACCGAGATCTTTATCCGGGAGGGGCTGGTGAACGACACGGTCACGTGGCCCTTCGAGTTTCTCGTCCACAACCGCCGGCTGCGGGCCGAGCGCGCGGCGCTCCTCACCCGCCTGCGGAGCGCAGGCTACCTCGGACTCGACGAGGCGGCCTACCGGTTCTACGCAGCCCGCCTGCCGGAAGTGTCCGCGGTGGGCGAGCTGGTGAAGCTGGTGCGGGAGCGCCAGGCGGCGGAGCCGCGATTCCTCATGATGGAGGCCGATGATCTGGGCGGGACGCCGGAGGAGGCGCCCGACCCGGCGCATTTTCCCGCGGCCGTGCCGATCGAGAACCGGGCCCTCCCGCTCCACTATGCCTACCGTCCCGGGCAGGCCGACGATGGTGTCACCCTGACCATCAAGGTGGGGGAGGCGTCCGCCCTGTCGACGGCCGACCTCGACTGGGCCATTCCCGGGCACTTGGCCGAAAAGGTGGAACATTATCTCCGGGCCCTCCCGAAGGAGCACCGGCGCCTCTTCGTACCGCTGGCAGAGCAGGCCCGCGCGCTGGCGGCGAAGCTCCTCGGCGCCCGGCCGGGCCGGCCCCAGGGTGAGACGCTCATGGCGGCGCTGGCCGACCGGATTCGCGTCGAGCGGCAGGTCGTGGTTGACGCGGGGGCCTGGTCCGCCAAGCCGCTGCCCGAGCGGCTGCAAGTGCGGGTGCGGGTGGTGGACGACTTGGGGGCGGAGGTAACGGCGGACCGGGACTTGGACCGGGTCCGGTCGGCGCTCGCCGAGGCGGAGCGAGCTGGGGCCGTCCAGCTGCAGCGGGATGATCCCGCCGCCTGGGCGTTGGCCCGAGAGCGCTGGGAGAAGGGACCGCAAAGCGCCTGGGGTTATGGCGACCTGGCGCCACGGGTGCTGCTTTCCGAGCGGGCCGGCGTCCCGGTCTACGCTTATCCCGCGCTCACGGCCGAGGCCAAGGGTGTGGCCCTCCGACTCTACCGCACGCCGGAGGAGGCGCAGGCGGCCCAGGCTCGGGGACAGGCCGCGCTCCTTGAGCTGGCGCTCCGCCACGATCTCGCCTGGCTGCACCGGGATCTACGGGCCCTCTCGAGCCTTGGCGCCGATCTGGCGCTGGTGGGAGGCGCCGCCGACCTGCGCGACGACGCGTATGCCGGCCTGAGGTCCTGGCTGGTCGAGCGCGAGATTCGGCCGGCGACCGCGGCGGGATTTGCCGCCACGGTGTCGCGGACCCGGGGGGACCTGAAGGGCCTCGTGCCGCGCACCGTCGCCTTGGTCGGAGAGATCGCCCGCCTCCGGCAGGAGCTCCTGGTCGAGAAGCATCCCTATCCCGGACTCGGCGCCGACCTGGAGCGCCTGGTGCCGTCTGGGTTCCTCCGGGATATTCCCTTTACCCAGCTGACCCACCTCCCCCGCTACCTGAAGGCAATGGTGTTGCGTGCCGCCAAGCGGCGCCAACAGCCCGCGCGCGACGACGCCCGCGCGGCCGAGCTGGCGCCCTTGGCCGCCGCGGCCGCGGGGCGCCCGGGGAGCTTCTTCTGGCTGGTCGAGGAGTTCCGCGTGAGCCTTTTTGCCCAGGAACTCGGCACGGTGGTCCCGGTCTCACGGGTAAAATTGGAGCGGGCCCTGGCCGGAACGGCCGAGCCTTCCGACGACGGCCCCCCGGCGCCCGCGGCCAACGCCCGGCCGCTCGAGCGGCCCGCCAAACTGAAGAACCTGCGCGCCCTTGACGGGATCTTTCCCCGCTAGCGGCCGGCCGGCCGGGACTTGGGAAGGTTCTGGCGCAAAGTCCTCAGGCAGCGGGTCTTTGTGCCGATGAAAGTGGGACCAGACGATCCAGGCGTCCGAGCCTGGCCCGCGTGCGCAAGGACCTCCTACCATTCTACCGGGCCCTCGGCCTAAATCCCGGCGCCGGACCGACGGATATTCGCCGGGCGTACCGCCATTTGGTCCAGCAGTGGCATCCCGATCTCTTCAAGCCGGGCTCGCCCATGCAGACGACCGCCGAGGATATCACCAAGGAAATCAACGAGGCCTACAGCCAGCTTTACCGCAAGAAGCTCTACCGCCAATATCCGCCGAAAGAAGAAGCCGCGGTGGACGTCGCCGATGAGCCGTTGGGCCGCCCGGCGGCCGCCCCCCGGCGTTGCCGGCCCACCCCCAGGGCCCGCCCCCCGGCCCACCCGCCCGCGGCGAAGTCAGGACGGAGGAAACGCGCCCGGGATTGGATGCAGCGCCTTTGGCGCCGGCGCGCGGTGAGGATTCTTCTCGGGATCGGGGCGCTCGCGCTCATGCTGCGTTTGGGGGCGGTCCTTTGGAATGAGCTGCCCGCCTTTTCCGCTCCCGCGGAACCGGCCGCCGCGAGCGCGCCGCCAAAAATGCCGGTGCCCGCCTCAGTCCCGGCGGAGACCGGGGTTGCCGCTCCGACACCTCAGGAAAGGGCACCCGCCGGCGCGGCCTTGGCGCCGGCGCCCCAGCCAATTGCGGTTGGGCTCGCCCCAGTCCGCCGGTCCCTTGCCTTCCGGGCACCGCTCCTTTCGCTCCGGGCCACCGCGGCGACGACCTCCGGATTCGAGGCGCCAGGCGTGACGGCCGACCCGGACCGCCTCGCCGGGGCCGCGGCGCTCCTCATCGAACTCTTCGAGAGCGGCGACCCGAAGGCGCGGGTGCTGGCGGTGCAGGGACCGCCGGACGACGCGGGCGACTCGGTTTTCCGTTATGGCTCCTCGCTGGTCTACTTCCGGGACGGCCGGGTCCGGGGATGGGTCGACCGACTGCCCCGCCTGCGGGTGCGGTCCTGGGACGACGTGGCGATGCCGTCCCTCGAGCATTTCTCGGTCGGTTCCTCGCGGAGCGAGGTCGTCCGCGCGCAGGGCCGGCCGGACGCGTTCTCCATTGACCGGTATCTCTACGGGTCGTCCGAGGTCGCCTTCGTGCAGGACCGGGTCGCCGCCTGGAGCACCGGCGATGTGCCGCTGCACGCCTTCGACGTGCCGGCGCTCCCGTTCGGCGAACTCGACCGGGCGCGCGGGTCCGCCCCCTAGCCGGCGCGGCGATTTTGTCCTGTTGCCAGCCGCCGGGGCGGCCGGCCAACTGGGGCCCGACATGGGCATAATTGATCGATCACAGGGGCGGGGGGCGCAGCGCTTCCGCGCCGCCTGAGCCCCGAACCGCCGATGGCGCCGGTCCCCCGTCCTTCCGCCGGCCGCCGCGCTTGGTCGCCCGGAGCCCTGGCGGCCGCGCTGGCGCTTGCGGCGGCAGTGGCCTTTGTCTTTCGGCCGCCGTTTCCGACGGGGGATCCGAATTACACCTTCGAGGCCACCGTCAGTTCCAGCCAGCGCGGCATCGTGCAGCTCTATTTTGATGTGGGGAGGGGCTTCAACGAGGCGGATTCGCGCTATCGCGGCCTGCGGGGCGACGGGGTGCCGCGGCGGATTCGCCTGCCGCTGCCGCTCGGCCGCTATACCGCGCTGCGGTTTGACCCGCTTGACCGCTCCGGCGTCAGCACGGTTGCAAACGCCGTGGTGCGAAACCGCGGCGGGCAGGTGGTGCGGGCCTTCGCTCCCGGCAGCTTCGAGCCGCTGCACCAGATCCGGCGGCTCTCGGTCGAGGGCCCCGTCCTGCGGATCGAGACCGAGGAGCCGGCCAACGACCCCAATCTCTGGATTCGCCTGGACGCCCCGTTTGAGCTCGTCCGCCCGGTCGCGCAGGAGCCAGTCGGTTATGCCATGCTCGTGGCTGCGCTCTGGGTGGTGACCATGCTCGTCGCCTCCGTGGCCGCCCGGCTCGCCGCGCCCTGCGCGGCCGCCGCGGGCCGCCGGCCACGAACGGCGCTGGCCCTCGTGGCCCTGGCGGCCGTCCTGCTCAACTCGCACCCGGTCGCGTTCTTCGGCCGGAGCTTTGTCTCCCCGAACAACGGCGTGCTGCTGCTTTACGACACCATCCCCACGCTTCCCGGCTACGACTGGACCACGGTCGAGGACGTCAAGGGCTCCGACGTCGGGGCCGTCATGTGGTGGCACCTCCCGGTGGCCGCGGTGGAGCGCCGGGCGATCTTCCGCGAGCACGAGTTGCCGCTCTGGAACCGCTACGACCTCGGCGGCCAGCCGCTCCTGGGCCAGGGCCAGAGCATGCTGGGCGATCCCCTCCACTGGGCCACGGCCCTCCTCGGGGGCGGCAGCGCGCTCGCCTGGGACCTCAAGTATCTGGCGGCCAAGTGGGTCTTCGCCTTCGGGACGGGCCTGGTCGTGCTCGAGCTGACCGGCGGCCTGGAAGTCGCCGCCCTGCTGGCGGCGTCCTCGCTCTATGTCGGATTCTTCGGCTTCCGGCTCAACCATCCGGCCATTTTCAGCGTCTGCTACAGTCCCTGGATCCTCTATGCCTGGATGCGCATCGCCCGGTCGGCGGCGCCGCGCCCATGGGGCTGGGCGGCCGCCCTGGCCGCATTCGACCTCGTGGAGATCAACAGCGGCACCGTGAAGGAGGCGTATGTCCTGGCGCTCGGGCTCAACCTTGCCGGCGGCCTGCTCGTGCTGATGGGCGGCGAGCCCTGGGCGCGGCGCCGCGGCCGGCTGGCGGCCGCGGGGTGGGCGACCTTCCTGTTCGTGCTGGTCGCGGCGCCGTTCTGGCTCACCTTCCTCGACACCCTGCGGGTGTCGCTCACGAGCTACGAGCATCCCGAGGCGCAGCAGCTGCCGTGGCCGCGGCTGATCGGTTTCTTTGAGGATCTCTTTTACCGGCAGGGGAGCCCGTCCGAACTCCAGGTGGCGCCGTCCGCCAACATGCTCGTGCTGCTGGGCTTGTTGTGGGCCGCGGTCGAGTGGCGCGCCCTGGCGGCGAGCCGGGCCCCCGCCGTGCTGGCGGCCGCGGCGGCGGCGGCGCTGGCGATCATCTTCGGGGTCGTGCCCGGCACCTGGCTCATCGCCGTCCCGCTGCTGCGCAACATCGCCCACGTCGCCAACACCTTCTCGTGCCTGCTGCTGGTGCTCGTCATGCCGCTGGCCGGTTGGGGCATGCACCGCGCCCTCGCGCGGGCCCGCGGGGAGGGGTGGGCCCGGTCCGCCGCGGCGGTGGCGGTCCTCGGCCTGGTCTTGCTGGCGATCTATTTTCTGGTGGACCGGCCCGCTGGGTTCAGCCCGTTCTTCATCGGGGATGTCGCGGTGCTTCTGGCCGCCGCCGTGCTCCTCCACGCGTCGGTCCGCTGTCTGGCGGCGCCCGCCGGCGGCGGCCGGGCGGCGCCCGTCCTCGTCGCGCTGGCGCTGGCGGCCCTGCTCTGGCGCCACGGCCAGTATCTGCACACCGGCTTCGATGCCTATGTCTTCAATCCCCAGGAACGGGTCGACCTGGACGCGCCGTCGCCGGCGCTCGCCTACACCGAGGGCCACAAGGCCGCGCCGTCCCGGACGCTCGGCCTCGGCCTCAGCCTCTTTGCCGGCTTCAACCAGGAGCACCTGATCGAGGACATCTACGGGATCGAGGCGCTGCGCAGCCGGGAGTATGTCTACCTGGCGGAGGCGCTCGGCTTGAAGCGCGTCGTGGTGTTCACCGAGCGCGATCCCAACGATACCGCGGCGCCGGACCGTGCGGCGTATGACGCCCTGAACGTCGAGTACCTGCTGAGCAGTGCGGAGCTTCCTCCCGCCGCGGTCCCCTCCTGGCAGCATCCGCGCGAGCTGGACCTTTCGGTCTATCGGAGTCCGGCCTTTTGGCCCCGGGCGTTTTTCGTGCGCCAGCTGGCGGGCTATCGCGAGCTGCCCCAGCTGGTTCGGCTGCTGCGCCAGTCCGCGGGCCCGATGGCGGCGGTGCAGGACGGAGAGGCGGACCTTCATCCGGAGATCGAGGCCCTGGTCGGCGCTCCGGTGGCGGGGCCGGCTGTCGCTGCGACCGGCTACGCGCTCACGTCCAACCGCACCGCCTTTGACATCCAGGCGACCGGCCCGGGGGTTGCCGTCCTCCTCGAGTCATGGTTCCCGGGGGATTTTGAGGCGACGGTGAATGGGAGGCCGGCGTCGTATTTCCGGGTGAACCATGCATTCAAGGCGGTCTACCTGCCCGCGGCCGGGACCTACCGCGTGGCGTTCGCCTATTGGCCGCGACACCTGAGCCTCGCCCTGGGCGTGGCCGCGACCGGACTGGCGCTCGGCGCCGGCACCGCCGCGGTGGTGGCGGCCCGGCGGCGGTCCGGGATCGCTGGCACTTGACCGTTAGGCGGTCTTTCGGCTTGGGTGGACGTTCCCATGCCCCGTCCGACGCTAAACGATATCGCGCGCTCCCTCGGATATTCCAAGAACACGATCTCGCTGGCGCTGCGCGGCAGTCCGGAGATCCCGCTGGTCACCCGCGAGCGGATTCGGCGCGAGGCGGACCGCCTGGACTACCGGCCGAACGCAGTCGTCTCGCACCTCATGGCCCAGCTGCGCTCGGCGCGGAAGAGCAACCTGCAGGCGAAGCTCGCGCTGGTGAACGCGAACCTGGACCCGGCGGCGTTCCAGACCCATCCCACCATCCCGATCTACGTCGAGGGCTGCCGGCGCCGGGCCGCCAGCCTGGGCTACGACTTCGACACCTTCTGGCTGCACGATCCCGAGCTGACCGCCGAGCGCTGGCTGCGCATCCTCTTCGCCCGCGGCATCAAGGGCCTCGTCCTGGTTGGCCTCATGGACACGAACCACCTCCCGGCGCGCCTGGCTCCGGTCTGGGAACGCCTGCCGTGCGTCGTGACCGGGGTCCGCACCCGCGACCCCGCGCTGTCCTATTCCTGCGTCGACCATTACAACCTGGCCCTGACCGCCTTCGAGCGGGCGCGGGACCTCGGTTACCGGCGCCCGGGCCTCGTGATCGATGACGTGATCGACGCGCTGGTGGAGCGCCGCTTCTCGGCCGGCTACCGGGCGGCGCAACGGCAGCTGCCGCGGGCGCAGCAGCTCCCGGTCTTCGGCGGCGCCGGCGGCCCGGAGGCTGGCGGGGCGTTTCGGGCCTGGCTCGGGCGGCACCGCCCCGACGTCATCTTCACGCTTTACAACAGCGTGCTCGGCTGGCTGAGGGCGGCCGGCCGGCGCGTTCCGGCGGACATCGGCGTCATCCAGCTCGAGTGGCGGGCGGCCCGGCCGGACATCGCGGGGATGAACCAGCACAACCTCGTCGCCGGGGCGGCCGCGGTCGACATGGTGGTGGGCCAGATCCACCACAACGAGCCCGGCGTCCAGGAGTTCCCCCGGGCGACGCTGATCGGGGCCACCTGGATGGACGGCGCGTCCGTGCGCCGCCCGGCCCCCGCGGTCACAGGTCCAGGACGACGACCGAGAGCGGCGGCAGCGCGACGGTGAGGGCGCCGCCGGAGACGGCGGCCCCCGCGAAGGGCTGGGGCTCGAGGACGTGGGGCGCCTCGAAGGTGTTATGGGCGGTCATGTCGGGTGAGGTGAGGATGCGGCCCGCGGGCGCACCGAGCGTCGCCCCCTCCAGGCGGCAGGCGACCGCGGCGGGCTGGTCGGGGCTCGTGTTGACCAGCGAGAGGTGGATCCGGCCCTGCGCGTCGCGCGAGGCCGAGGCGCTGACCATCGGGATCCGCTCCTGGATCCCGGGGAGGTCGGGGGTAGTGAGCCCGAGCGGGAGCGCCGTCCCCCCCTGGTGCACCTTCAGCATCTCGAAGACGTGGTAGGTGGGGGTGAGCACGGTCTTGGCGCCGTCGGTCAGGATCATCGCCTGCAGCACATTCACCATCTGGGCGATGTTCGCCATCGTGACGCGGTCGGCGTGGGCCTGGAAAATGTGGAGGTTGAGGGCCGCCAAAATCGCGTCGCGCATGGAGTTTTGCTGGAAGAGAAACCCGGCATTGGTCCCGGGCTCGACGTCCGTCCAGATTCCCCACTCGTCGACGCAGAGGCCGACCTTCTTTTTCGGATCGTACTTGTCCATGATCGCCGCGTGGCGCGTCACGAGCTCGTCCATTGCAAGGGTGTTGCCGAGGCTGCTGAAGTAGGCGGAGCGTCCGAAGGTGGTGGCGGAGCCCTTGGCCTTCCAGTCGCCGCTGGGGATTGTATAATAATGGAGCGAGAGGCCGTTCATCTGCGCACCGGCCACCCGCATCAGCGTGTCGGTCCAGGTGTAGTCATCGGCGCTGGGCCCGCAGGCGATCCGCTGCAGGCGCTCGCCGGTGTAGTCCTTGATGAAGGTGTTGAAACGCCGGAAATTGTCGGCGTAGTATTCCGGCCGCATCGAGCCGCCGCACCCCCAGCTTTCGTTGCCGACCGCGAGGTAGTGCACCTTCCAGGGCTTGTCCCGCCCGTTGGCCCGCCGCAGGTCGGCCATGGGCGAGTGGGCGTCGGAGGTCATGTACTCGACCCACTCCATCGCCTCCTGCACCGAGCCGCTGCCGACGTTCACGCACACGTAGGGCTCGATGCCCAACATCTCGCAGAGGTCGAGGAACTCATGGGTCCCGAAGGAATTGTCCTCGACCACGCCGCCCCAGTGCGAGTTGTACATCGAGGGCCGCCGCTCCCTCGGTCCAATGCCGTTCTTCCAGTGGTACTCGTCGGCAAAGCAGCCGCCCGGCCACCGCAGGAGCGGGACGTGCAGGTCGCGCAGCGCGGCCAGCACCGAGTTGTTGTAGCCGCGGGTGTTGGGGATCGGCGAGGCGGGGCCGACCCAGATGCCGCCGTAGATGCAGTGCCCGAGGTGCTCCGAGAACTGGCCGTAGATGTTCGGGTTGATGACCGGGCCGGCTTGGTCGGCGTGGATCGTCAGCTGGGCCTCGGCCGGCCCGGCGGCAAACGCGGGGGCGGCGAGGAGCGTGAGCAGGGCCAGAAGGAGCGGGCGGGGTGGGGTCATGGCGCCCAGCGTGCCCCGCGCCCGCGCCGAAACCATCCCCGCCTTACTTGACGGTAACGCGGCCGGCGGTCAGGCCTCGACCATGGCCTTGATGACTCCGGTCTCCGGGCGGGTCCAGCTCGGGAACACCCCGGGCAGTTCCGCGAGGCGCGCCCGGTGGGTGATCCACGGGGTGGTGTCGATCCGGCCGGCTTCGATGAGGGCAATGATGCGCCGGAAGTCCGCCGGCAGCGCATTGCGGCTGGCCAGGAGCGTCAGCTCGCGGCGGTGGAACTGGGGATCGTCGAAGGAAACCGCGCCGGGGAAAAGCCCAACCAGGACGAGCCGGCCGCCCGGGGCGGGGTAGGAGAAAGCCGCCTGCATCGAAGCCGGGTTGCCGGTGGCGTCGAAAACCGCGGTCGGCAGGTCGCCGCCCGTCAGCTCGCGGAGCGCCGGCTCCGGGTCGCCGGCGCCGGCATCGACGGTCGCGGCGACGCCGAGCTGGCGCCGGCAGAACTCCAGGCGCGCCCGGTTCACGTCCAGCGCAATCACCCGGCCGCCGGCCTCGGCGGCAAACTGCATGACGGCGAGGCCGATCGGCCCCGCCCCGATCACCAGCACGAACTCCCCGGCCCCGATCCCGGCCCGGCCGACCGCGTGGCAGCCGATGCCGAGGGTCTCGACCAGTGCCAGCTGGTCGAGGCTAAGCCGGGCGGAGGGATGCAGCTTGCGGGCGGGCAGGAGCAGCTCCTCGGTCATCCCGCCGTCGACATGGACGCCCAGTACCTCCAGGGCGGCGCAGCAATTGGGCTTTTCCCGCCGGCAGGCGATGCAGACGCCGCAGTTGAGGTAGGGCTCGACGGCGCAGCGGTCGCCCACCTGCACCGGTTCCGCGCCCGGCCCCACTGCCAGGACCTCGACTCCCAGCTCGTGCCCGAGGACCCGCGGATAAGTGAAAAAGGGCTGCCGGCCGCCGAAGGCGTGGAGGTCGGTCCCGCAGATCCCGATCCGCCGGACCCTGACCCGGGCCTCCCCCGGCCCCGGGGCCGGCGGGGCGGGCAGGTCGGCCGGCTGCAGGCGGCCCGGAGCTTCAAGGCGGATGGCGTGCATGGGCGCGGGGCGAACCTAGGCGGCCGGCCCCGGCCGGATTTGGCATGGACAAGCCGGAGCTCCGTGCGCTTTCATGGCACCGTCATGCAACAGCCGGACAACAAACTGGTCACGCCCACGACCTTGGTGGTCGATGCGGTCCTTGTCATCGCCTTTTTCATCTACATGTACACGGTGGTCTCGACCCATGTGCCGTCGAAGGACCACCGGTGGGTGCTGCTCTGGGGCGGGGCCTGCTCCTTCTGCATGACGCTCGTCTTCTGGCTTACCCTGCAGATGTTTCGCGTGGTGGTCAAAGCGCAGCGCCGGGCCGCCAAAAGCTAAGGCGGACCGGCCCGCTTCAACACCGCGACGAAGAAGGCGTCCCCGTCCGGATCGGGGGGCCGCAGGTTCAGCCCGGGCTGGACGGCCGCGAACCCGGTGGCGCCGGCCAGGAATTTCTGCACCACGAGCTCGTTTTCCGTCCGGCACAGGGAGCAGGTGGCGTAAATGAGGAAACCGCCGGGCCGCACGAGCGGGGCGTTTTCGGCGAGGATGCTTCCCTGCAGCCGCGCCGCGGCCGCCACGCCGGCCGGGGTGGTGAACCAGCGCAGGTGCGGCGAACGCCGCCAGGTCCCCGACCCCGAGCAGGGGGCGTCGACCAGGACGCCGTCGAACCCGCCGGCCGGGTTGCCGCCGCCGAGCACGACCCGATCGGCCAGGCCGGCGCGCGCGGCGCGCCGGCCGAGCTCCTCCAGGGCTGCCGGCCGGACGTCGCGCGCCTCCACCCGGCCGGCGGGCCCAAGGAGTCCCGCCAGCTGGAGCGTCTTGCCCCCGGCGCCGGCGCAGGCGTCGAGCCAGTGGCCGGCCGGCGGGAACCGGGCGGCCGCGAGCACGAGCTGTGATCCGATATCCTGGACTTCCACGCGGCCGTCGCGGAAGGCGCGGGTCTTCGTGATGTCGGTCCCGGGCGCGAGCTCGAGGGCCGCCGCGGCCCGCGGACTGCGCCGCCAGGCCCATCCCAACTCGTCCAGCTCGGCGAGGATCGGCGCCGGGTCCGCGGCCTGGACCCGCAGCCAGAGCGGCGCCCGCGCGAGCAGGTGGTCGCGCAGCGGCGGGAGCAGGGCCTCCGCGCATTCGGCGGCCAGCCAGGCCGGGTTCAGGTCGGCGGCGGCGGCGCCGAGGACGCGCGCCTTCTCCTCGGCGGGAAATGGGCACGGGGGCAGCCCCGCGGCCACCTCGGCGCGGAACGGCTGGATCGCCGGCAGGTCGGCCGCCAGCCAGGCGATCCGGCGCGTCGCCTCGTCCGGCCGCTCGTCGAGCAGGGGCTCGACCCAGGGCAGGTAGCGGAGCGCGGTGTAGATGAGCTCGCGGAACAGCCGCCGGTCGCGCGAGCCCAGGCGGCGGTCGCGAGAGAGGAGCGCCTCGATGCGGCCGGGCAGGCCGGGGTCGGTGGTCAGGTGCGGCCGCAGGCGGCCGAGGAGGCCGAGGAGGGTTCGCTGCTGGCTGCCGGCGCGGCTCACGGGTCGCGGGCGGGCGGTGCCTAGAACCGGATGATGTTCAGGCTCACCTCGACCCCGAAGTGCCCGTCGCCGTTGTTCGGGCCGTTGGAGATCACGACCGCGTATTCCAGCAGCCAGGTGTTCGCGATCCGCTGCACCACGCCGTAGTACTGGTCGACGAAGATGTGGTCGCGGGCGTCGTAGTCGCCCCGGGTGAAGGCCTCGTAGACCTCGTTGATGCGGACCCGCAGCTCGAAGTGGTAGGTGTCGACCCCGACGATCGGGTTGTAGCCCAGGCCGGGCACGTAGTAGGATCCGTAGTTATCGGACAGATACCCGAGGCCGAAGCGGGCCATCCAGAGGTCGCCCTCGTGGACGGTGATGTCGGAGTCGAGCGCGCGCTGCGCCGCCCGGCGGGTGGAGACCGTGTCCTCCACCCGGATCTCCAGCCAGTGCGCCGGGGTGGCGACGATATCGGCGAACACGTCCGAGAAGTCGGTCTGGCCGGCCGCCCGGGTGAAGCGGAAGTCCTCGTCGACGTTGAAGCTGAGGAGGTCGCGCGAGCCGTAGGTCGGGTCCCGGGTCTGCAGGGTGTTGTTGAGCCCCAGGCGCAGCACGTTCTCGGACTGGAGCTGGTCGAGCGCGCGCATGTCGCCGAGCTCCATGATCGGCAGGTAATTCGTGAAGGTGTTCCGGTCCACCGGCGGGATCCAGTCGGCCGACTTGTCGGCGCCGGGGATATAGCGGTAGCTGAGGGTGGGGGTGATCAGGTGGCGCAGCCCGTCGATGTGCCAGAGCGGGTTGTCGTAGTCGAAGACGGCACTGCCCTTCAGGTCGGCGTCGAAGCCGAGCTCGCCCAGCGCGCGGCCGGTGCCGCCGGTCTCGGGCGCCCCGAGCGTGTCCCAATACTCGGTGAAGCGGCCGCCGACGACGGGCGTAAAGTCGACGATGCCCTTGTAGGTGAACGGCCGGCTGATCCCGAGGAACGTGTCCCAGCGGTCGCTCGCCAGCTCGAGGCCACCGGCCGGCGGGTCCTCCTTCAGCCGCACGATCCCGGAGTCGAAGCGCACGTAGATGCCGCCCCCGAGCTCGAAGGGCAGGAGGTCGAAGCGCAGCTCCGGGAGCCGCTGCTGCACCGGGTAGTACGGGTCCGGCTGGAAGCGGCTGAAGAGCGAGGTGATGGTGTCGTCCTTGGTGTAGTCCGCCTCGATGAAGTTGTCGGGCTCCTGGACCGGCACGAAGTCCTTGGAGTGGAACTCCCGGATCACCTCGGAGTCGGTCGACCAGTTGACGTCGCCGGTGATGGTCAGGTCCGGCGTCACCTCCTGCTGGTGCTGCCACTCGGCGTACCCGCGGTCGGTGGGGGTCGGGTTGCCGAGGATGTCGTCGTAGCGGGTCCCAAAGTCATGGATGTAGCCGGACTTCAGGAAGCCGACGGCGGTGTCCTGACCGCTGGTGATGTCATAGTTGGCGACCGGCCCGAGCATGAGCCCCCGGAAGGTGTAGACGCCGATGTCGGGGCCGAGCGTCGCCCCCTCGAAGACGGGGATGTGCGTGGCCACGTCGGCATAGGCGCCGAGGGAATGGCGGTAGCCGCCGTCCATGGTGACGTTGTAGGCGCTGCTGCCGCGCCCCAGCTCCTGGCCGGCCCGGTAGACGGGGAGGGGCCGGTATTTGCCGACGCCGACATTGGCGCCGGCCAGCCGCAGGTAGTGGCCCGGGGAGTAGGTGAGGGTCCGGGCGCGGATGGTGGGCTGCCAGGCGCCCGGCTCCTCGTAGGTCACGACGGCATCGTGCACGATCACCTGGTCGCGGTTGCCCTCGGCCGTCGCGCCCTCGATGTAGTACGGGAAGCGGCCGATCCGCAGGTTCACGGCGGTGAAGCTGCCGTCCGCCTGGTTGAGGGTCAGCTTGTCCGCCAGCAGGCGGTCGCCGATGCGGGTCATGACGACGTGGCCGGTGGCCCCGGCGACGCGGGTGCGCTGGTTCAGGCGGATCTCGTCGGCCGTCAGCAGGGTGTCGGTATCGATGATCTTGGCCAGGCCCGTCATCACTATGTCACCGTTGGGCTCGTAGCTGATGTGCTCGCCCGAGAAGTCCGCGTTCCCGGCGGGGGGCGGATTGGCGGCACCCACCAGCAGTACCGCCACCGGCAGGGCAGCGAGAAGGGTAAAACGGCGGATCACTGCGCGAGAGCAAAGGGTTCGCCCCGCGGTCAAGCAAGCCTCGCCCCGGCCAAAAAACCCGGCTTATTCTTGCGCCGCGCGCACTTTTGTCTTTTTCGCCGACGGTGCCGACTCCATCGTGCACGCCGCCATGCCAAGGAAACAACCGGTCCGGATGTCCAAAGCCGTGCGGGACATGGCGCCCCTGCGCTCGGAGGTCCGGGCCCTGGGCGTCGCCCTCGGCCGGGTGATCACCCTCATCGAGGGTCCGGCCACCTTCGACACCGTCGAGGTGCTCCGCCGGCTGGCCAAGGGCCGGCGGGCCAACGAGGCCGGCGCCGAGCGCCAGCTGGCGCGGACCGTGGCCGAGCTGGCGCCGCAGGCGGCGTTCAACCAGGCGATGGCGTTTACCCTCTACTTCGAGCTCGTGAACCTCGCGGAGGAGAACTTCCGGATCATCCTGCTGCGCCGCCGCCGCGTCGCGGCCGCGCTCGGCCTCGACGCGGGCCGGCCGATCCGCGAATCGATCGAGGCGGCGGTCCTCGAGCTCAAGGCCGCCGGGGTCGGCGCCGAGGAGATGCAGCGGCTGGTCGACCGGCTGGCGATCGAGCTCGTCTTCACCGCCCATCCGACGGAGACCAAGCGCCGCACCCTGCTCGCCAAGCTGCGGCGGCTGGCCGCGCTCCTGCGCGCCCGCGGCCAGCCCGAGTCGACGCCGGATTCGGCGATCCTGGACGAGGCGACGATCGACCGCGAGATCGCCTCCCTCTGGCTCACCGACCGCAGCCGCACGACCAAGCCCGAGGTCCGGGACGAGGCCCGCACCGGCCTCTGGTATTTCGACACGACGCTGATCGAGACGATCCCGCGCCTCCAGCAGGACATGGAGCGGGCGCTCCGGCGCCACTATCCGGGGGTGCGGCCCCCGACGCGCTGGCTCACGTTTGGCTCCTGGATCGGCGGCGACCGTGACGGCAATCCCGAGGTGACGGCGGCCACGACCGCCGACGTCCTGCTCCTCCACCGCCAGCTGGCGATCGACAAGCTTCGCGACACGGCGGGCGAGCTGGGCAAGGTCCTCACCATGAGCGACCGCCGCGACGCGGTGGTCCCGGCGCTCAAGCGCGAGCTGCAGGAGGACCGGCACCTCACCCGGCACCTGGACGAGCTGGAGAAGCGCTTCCCCCACGAGCCCTACCGGCTGATCCTCGGCGTCCTCGCGGAGCGGCTGACCCAGGCGCGGGACGAGTATTCCGGCGGCGGCGCGGCGCTCCTCGCCGGCGACGCCGCGCCGTCCGCCCTGACCCGCGCGGCGGTGGCGGCCACCCTGGGCTCGATCCGCGAGGGCCTGGCCGGCGGGCGCGGCGGCCTCCTGGGGGCCGGCGACCTGGCGGCGGCCCTCAACCAGTTCGAGGTGTTCGGGCTGCACACGGCCAAGCTCGACCTGCGCCAGCACTCCTCGCACCATGAGGCGGCGGTGGCCGAGCTGCTGGGCCGGCCCGACTATCCGAAGCTCGGCGAGGCCGAGAAACGGGGGCTGCTCCTGGCGGCGATCGCCGCCGCCGTCCCGCTCGAGCCGGCCGCGCGCGCGCGGCTGGGGGCGCCCACGCGCAACGTCATCGACCCGCTCGTCCTGTCGGCCGAGGTCGTCCGGGTCCTCGGGCCGGAGTCCCTCGGGATTTACATCATCAGCATGACGAACGAGGTGTCCGACCTCCTCGAGGTCGAGCTCCTGCAGAAGCTCGCCGGCGCCGCGCTGCCGATCGCCCCGCTGTTCGAGACCCTGGAGGACCTGGAGAACGCCCCCAAGGTGCTGACCGAGCTCTTTGCGCTGCCGGGCCGGCGGCCGGTCCACCAGCACGTGATGCTCGGCTACTCCGACAGCAACAAGGACTGCGGCTATATCACCGCCAACTGGGCGCTCTTCCAGGCCCAGGAGGCGATCGCCCGCGTCTGCCGGGGCGCCGGCGTCGCCGTCACCCTCTTTCACGGGCGCGGCGGCAGCATTGCCCGCGGCGGCGGACCGGCGGCCAAGGCCATCCTGGCCCAGCCGGCCGGGCTGCGCGACGGCGCGATCCGCGTCACCGAGCAGGGCGAGGTGCTCTCCACCCGCTATCATGATCCCGACCTGGCCCACCGGATCCTCGAGCAGATGGCCTACGGGGTGATGCTGGGGATCAGGGCGGCCGGCGCGGAGCCGCAGATCGCCCCGGGGTGGCGGGAGATGATGGCGGAGATGAGCCGGGCGGGATTTGCCGCCTACAAGGGCCTGGTGCACGACGACCCGGAGTTCTTGGTCTTCTGGCGGCAGGCCACGCCGATCGACGAGATCAGCAACCTCAAGCTTGGCTCGCGCCCGACCTACCGCCGGGCGACGACCAGCGTCGGCGACCTGCGCGCGATCCCGTGGGTCTTCTCCTGGATGCAGAGCCGCTTCAACTTCCCGGGCTGGTTCGGCCTGGGCAGCGCGCTCGACGCCGTCCTGCGCCGCGGGCCCAAGGCGCGGCAGGAACTGCGGGCGATGCACGCCGGCTGGCCGTTTTTCCAGACCCTGATCGACAACGCCCAGCTGACGATGCGCAAGGCCGACATGGGCATCGCCGCGCTCTACGCCGGGCTGGTCGAGGACCCCAGGATCCGCCGCCGGATGCTCGGCCTCCTCCAGGCCGAGTTCGAGCGGACCGAGCGCGCGATCCTGGCCGTCACCGGCCAGAAGCGGCTGCTCGGAGGCGAGCCCGTCCTCCTGCGCTCGGTCGAGCTGCGCAATCCCTACATCGACCCGCTCAACTACATTCAGGTGGAGATGATGCGGCGCCTGCGGCGCGGGAACCTCCCGCCGGCCGAGGCCGACGCGGTGCGGGCCGTGATCGAGCTCACGATCAACGGCATCAGTGGCGGCCTCAAAAATACCGGTTAGGCGCGACTCGTTTTAAGTGGCGTGCTGTCAGTCATAAGGACACCATGGACTCCAGCAAACCCCCGCAGTGATCCTCTCTAAGTCTGACCTCGAGGCCATCCTGCATGGCGCCCACGGCTCGCCTCACGCCGTGCTCGGCATGCACCCTTGCACCTATCGCCGGAGCCGCGGACTGGTGGTCCGCGCCTTTCTCCGCGACGCGGCCGCCTGCTCCGTCGTGCTCCTGGATGAGCCCGTCGGGGTCTTCCCGATGGCGCAGTTGGCCGCGGAGGGCCTGTACGAGGTCTTCATCGCCGGCCGGAGCGCCGTCTGCGCCTACGCCCTGCGGGCCACCTCCTACGGCGGGGCGGTGCGCGAGTTCCGGGACCCCTACTGCTTCCTGCCGACCCTGGGCGAGCAGGACCTCTACCTCTTCAACGAGGGCAACGAGCACCGGATCTTCGAAAAGCTGGGCGCGCACGTCCGCGACCTGGGCGGGGTGGTGGGGGTCGCCTTCGCCGTGTGGGCCCCGGCGGCCACGCGGGTGTCGGTGGTCGGCGACTTCAACGGCTGGGACGGCCGCTACCATACGATGCGCAGCCTCGGCGCCTCCGGGGTGTGGGAGCTCTTCGTGCCCGGCCTGGGCGACGGCGCCCTCTACAAATTCGAGATCCGCGACCAGGCGGGGGGCATCCGGGTGAAGACCGACCCGTACGGGACCCGGTTCGAGGGTCCGCCGGGCAACGCCGCCATCGTCTGCGACCTTTCCGGCCTCGTCTGGAACGACGGCCCCTGGCTCGAGCGCCGGCGGGCCCGGGCCGCCCAGGGCGACGTGCCGATCTCGATCTACGAGGTGCACCTCGGCTCCTGGCGGCGCAAGCCCGAGGAGGACAACCGGACCCTCACCTACCGGGAGGCGGCGCCGCTCCTGGCCGACTACGTCGTCGAGATGGGCTTCACCCACGTGGAGGTGATGCCGCTCGCCGAGCATCCCTTTGACGGCTCCTGGGGCTACCAGGTGACGGGGTTCTTCGCACCCACCCACCGCTTCGGCTCCCCGGCGGACTTCGCGTGGTTCGTCGACCACCTGCACCAGCGCGGCATCGGGGTCATCCTCGACTGGGTGCCGGCCCACTTCCCGCGCGACGCGTTCGCGCTGGCGGAGTTCGACGGCAGCCACCTCTACGAGCATGCCGATCCCCGCCAGGGCGCCCACATGGACTGGGGCACGCTCATCTTCAACTACGGCCGCAACGAGGTGCGCTGCTTCCTGATCGCGAACGCCCTCGCCTGGATCGAGCGCTACCACCTGGACGGCCTGCGGGTCGACGCCGTCGCCTCGATGCTCTACCTCGACTATTCGCGCGGGGCGGGGGAGTGGGTGCCCAACCGCTTCGGCGGGCGGGAGAACCTGGAGGCGATCCAGTTCCTGAAGGGGGTGAACGACCTCGTCCACCAGTACCACCCGGGCACCTACATGATCGCCGAGGAGAGCACCTCGTTCCCCGGCGTGACCAAGCCGACCTTCGAGGGCGGCCTCGGCTTCGACTACAAGTGGAACATGGGCTGGATGCACGACACCCTGGAGTACTTCTCCAAGGAGCCCATCCATCGCCGGTTCCACCAGCATGACCTGACCTTCGGGATGCTCTACCAGTATGCCGAGCGGTTCGTGTCGGTCTTCTCCCACGACGAGGTGGTGCACGGGAAGGCCTCGATGCTCCTGAAGATGGGCGGCTGGCACATCCCCGAGAAGGCCGCCAGCCTGCGCTCGCTCTACGCCCACATGTGGGCCTATCCCGGCAAGAAGCTCCTCTTCATGGGCAGCGAGTTCGGGCAGTCGCAGGAGTGGAGCCACAAGGGCAGCCTCGACTGGCACCTCTGCCAGTACATGGACCACGAGGGCATCCGCCGGCTGGTCGCGGATCTCAACCGCCTCTACACTTCCGAGCCGGTCCTCGGCGCGAACGACTTCAACCCGCACGGGTTCCGCTGGATCAACTGCACGGACGCCGACGCCAATTTGATATCTTATTTACGAACCGATTCCGCCGAGCAGGTGCTCTTCATCGCGGTCGGCCATTTCGGGGGGGCGACGCGGCGTTATCGCATCGGCGTCCCGCGGCGCGGGTGGTGGCGGGAGGTGATCAACTCCAACAGTGAATTCTATGGGGGATCGGGCCTCGGGAACGATGGTGGCCGCGCCACCGATGACGAACCGCGCGACGGTTACACCCAGTCCATTGATGTAACGCTGCCGCCACTGACGACGGTGATTTTTAAGTGGAGCCTATCCAGTTAGAAGCCGATTCGTCGTGGTCAGTAGAAACCGGGGGGTGTTTTTGACTCGCGGAGCGTGGGGCACCCCTCACATTCTGAGAGCATAAGGGTAGTCCCGTACCTCATTCATGGCGCGTAAAATCAGCTTCATCAACTACAAGGGCGGCGTCGGAAAGACGTCGCTGATCGTAAACACCGCCGCCGCTTTGGCCAAGATGGGCAAGCGGGTATTGCTGTTCGACCTCGACACCCAGTCGAATGCGAGCATCTGGCTGCTGAAGCTGGATCGGTGGAACAAGATCAACATGAGCGGGGAGGGTTCGATCTACTCGATTTTTGACCCGGGCAAGTGCCACATCAAGGACCTGGTGATCAAGGACGTGGTCGAGGGCAAGTCCGGCGAGAAGCTGCTGCCGGGCCTCGACCTTGTGCCCACGACCTTCAACCTGGTTGACCTCGAGGCCGAGTTCGGGGGCGACCCCCGCCGCCCGGCCTACCTCGTGTTCTGCGAACAGGTGGCCGCCCTCGAGCAGTCCTACGACTTCATCCTCTTCGACTGCCCGCCGAACATCCTGCGGGCCTCGCAGTGCGGGGTGTTCACCTCGAACGAGATCTACGTGCCGTCCAACCCGGACGCCCTGAGCCTCATCGGCTTCACGCTCCTGGTCGACAAGCTCCAGAAGTTCCACGCGATCTCCGGCAGCTTCCGCCGGGCCTCGATGGGCCCGCCGGCCCAGGTCCAGGGCATCATCTTCAACTCGATCCGCACCGGCGTCGATATCGAGGTCCCGAAAATGAGAATGCAGCTGCGCCTGAACCAGTTCCGGGCGGCCAAGCGGGCCGCCCCGAGCGCCAAGATCTTCAATACCCAGATCCGCGATGCCATGGTGGTCCGCCGCTCGGTGGCCCTCGGGCTGCCGGTGATCCTGGTCGGGACCGAGGGGGCCGATGCCGCCGACTCCGTGACCAACGATTACCGGAAGCTTGCAACCGAGCTCGCCCAACACGAGATCGCCTGATCTAGTTTTAGCACATGGCCGAACCCACTTACACTGAGAAAGACTGGGACGAGGTCCGCACCGCCTTTGCTAGCTCCATCATGGTGGACACGCAGGTTTCGAGCCTGGCCCAGAACCTGGACGGCCCGGTCTGGCCGGTGAAGTCAAAGGACGAGACGCCGGCCAAGTACATCGACCTGAGCTACGACGAGGCGCTGGAATTGCTGGCCCTCAAGGGCCAGACGGCGGACAAGCTGGACCTCCTGATCTCCATCATGAAGGAGACGCTCGCCTTCGACAGCCCCTTCGGCGACATGGTGGAACAGACGGAGGCGGCCTCCACCCGCGACAACCCGCTGCTCAAGAACATGGCCCGCAATGGGATCCCGGAGAACTTCCCGATCTCGCTGACGGCGCTCGGGACGGACACGATCGAGTTCTGCAAGCTGGAGAACCTGAAGACCCTCGGCGAGTTCGCGGTCTTCGCCCAGGGCATGTCCCAGAATGTCATCATCGGGGGCGATTTCCGGAAGCTGCTGAACGCCCTTTCCAACCTGGACGAGGTCACCCTGGGCGAGATCATCCCATTCCGGCGCGGCGCCAAGGGCCTCCACCTGGTCGAGGCGCTCGGCCAGGCCACCCGGCTGCCGAACCCGCTCCCGAAGGCCAAGGAAGCCTCGGTCTGGTTCGTCGAGGAATTCGCCCAGCTGAAGAAGGATTTTTCGGACGGCACCGGGGTGGCCCGGCACCTCGGGGTCCTCCACAATGTCGATCTTGAGAAGAAAGTCTCCGATCTCGTCCGCCAGCTGATCAAGCCCGGTTCAGGCGGCGACTCCCCGGAGTCCAGCGGCAAGCCCGGCTTCTTCAAACGATTTTTCCGAAAATAGCCCCCCCTCCCGGCTGCCCAGCCCATGGCTGACCCGTCCAACATTCGGTTTCCCATCAAGCGGACTGAATCGTCCGGGGGTCTGTCGCTGCGACGGGTGCCGACCCGACCCGAGACCCAGTCGCCCTTTTCCGTTTCCGCCGCCACCGCGTCAGCGCGCGAGTCGATCCGGGCGATCGTCTCGGCGACCCGGCCCCCGATGGGCGCCCGCAGCGGTGACGAGGACTCCCGGATCGCCGAACTCGAGCGATCGCTGCGCCAGCTCGAGCTCAAGCTGGTCGAGCGCGAGCGGATCGTCCAGGAGAAGGAGACCCGCCTGCGGGAGTACGAGCGCGAGCTGGCCGAGGCGGAGGCCCTCCTGGCCGCCCGCGAGCAGCTGGTCGCCGCCTCCCGCAAATCCATGCCGACCTCGGTCAACGTCTCCGCGGAGGAGAAGCAGGCCCTCGAGGGCCTGCGGAGCGAGCTCGAGCGCCAGGAGATGGCCCTGAAGGAGGCCCAGAACTCGCTCCACGAGCGCGAACGCTTCATGGACGAGAGCGAGACCCGTCTGTTCGAGAAGGTGCAGAGCCAGCAGGAGCGGGAGATCGAGCTTGACCAGCGCGAGGAGGACATGAAGTCCCGGGCCCGCAAAGTGCGCGAGGCCGAGGCCTCCGTCGACCCGTCCGCCGCCGCCGCCCTCAAGGCGGAGGATTCCGCCGCGGCCGATGATCCCGAAATGCGGGCCTGAGGCCTTGACGGCCCCGCCGCCCGCCCGCTACTTTGATGAAACTTTTCCTTGGACGCCGCGTCCAAGCCAGACTTCCCATCGCTGCATGAGACTCCCCCGCCTCGCCCTTTGCGCGCTCCTCCTGACGGTCCTCGGCGCGCGCGCCCGGGCCGACGACTCCAAGGACGATTCCTCGGAGCACCAGCAGGCCCCGGAGGAGATCCCGAACTTCAACCAGCTGGACGAGTACATCTACGTCCCGAAGTCGACCATGAGCCTGGGCACCCGCTTCTTCCTGCACGGCCCGAAGGCGAGCTACAGCGGCCAGGGCGACAACCCCTCGACGGTTGATCCCGGCGCGGAGAACGTGCCGAACGTCTCGCACACCTATTTGGACGGCACCGTCTCGCCGGACCAGCGGACGGTCACGGTCCAGGCCGGCCTCGGCGGGACGAGCTCGCAGCCCATCGCCCCGGACGGCCGCACCAACACCTGGAGCTATGACTACGCGACCCAGCTCCTGCCGAACGGCAACATCGCCTTTCACTCCTACGACGAGGAGGTCGTCGACACGGCCACCCACACGACCACCGCCGCCCCCAACCTCGGCCTGGAGCTCATCCTCGACCGGGACATGGGCAAACTGGGCAAGCATTTCAAGTGGAGCCTGACGGCCGGCTTCTCGATCGGCGACATCCACGCCAGCACCTACCAGTCCGTGCCGACGCTGCTGACGACCACGACCGACACCTACGACCTCTTCGGCCAGGTCCCGCCGGCCGCGCCCTTCACCTCGCCGAACACCATCACCCAGACGGTCTACGGGCAGGGCAGCTCGGTTACGCTCCAGACCGGCACCTCCACGGCCACGCAGCAGGCGACCCAGACGATCCTGCTGGGCAACGAGCCGATCAACCGCACGCCGACCTACACCGATACCTACAGCCTCAACCGGTACTACACCGAGGGCGCTTACTACACCCTCCGGGGCGGCCCGACCCTCGACGTGCCGATCGGCTCCAAGTGGAACCTCACGCTGAGCGCCGGCCCGGCGCTCATCTACGCCGGCAGCATCATGAACGTCCTCGAGGATTTCCAGCTCGTCGCCGGCACCAACTACTACCAGCTCTACCAGAAGGAGAACAACCGCATCCTGCCGGGCTACTACGTGGACGTTAACCTCCAGTATGCGCTGACCGAAAAGGCCGGCCTCTACCTCGGCGGCATGATCCAGGGCGCGGGCAGCTTCACCCAGACCACGGCCAGCGGCACCGGCGTCAACGGGGCCTATGCGGGCGTGGGCACCGAGTATTCGTCGAAGATCAACTTTGGCGACCAGCAGGGCCTCAAGGGCGGCCTGACCGTCCGCTTTTAGGCGAGGAGCGCCAGGTCCGAAAGGACGGAGTCGACCTCGCGCAGGGCGGCCGAGGGGTAGAAGGTGTTGATCCGGGTGATCACCTGCTGGATGATGCCGTCGGGGCAGGAGGCGCCCCCGGTCACGAGGATCCGCCGGGGAGCGGTGGGATCGCGCCCCGGGGCGTCGTTCCAGAGCGGGCGTCGCTCGAAGTGCCCGACGTGATCCGGCAGGCCCTTGGCCGGGAACACGTAGTGCTCGGCCTCCGACGGGGAGAGGATGTTGGCCTCGCTCTGGATGAAGAAGGCGCGCGAGCCCAGGCGCTGCTCGCAGAGCCGGTACAGCTGGTAGGTGTTGGAGGAGTTCTTGCCCCCGACGACGAAGGCCGCGTCCAGCGGCTCGGCCAGGGCGCGGGACAGGGCGTCCTGGTTCACCTGGGTGGCGTAGCAGAGGGTGTCGTTGCGGCCCTGGCCGCCGACGCGGGCGGGGATGCCCGGGGCGTCGGCGCCGTACTTCTCGGCGTAGAGGTCCCGCAGGAAGGCGATGATCTCGCGGGTCTCGTTCATCAGGAGGGTCGTCTGGTTTACGACCGCGATCCGCTCCAGGTCCCGCCCGACGTCGAAGCCCTCCGTGAACTTGCCCCCGAAGAGGGCGTGAAAGCGCTTGCGGGCCCCCGGGTCGCGGTCGAGCCCGAGGATGATCTCCCCGAGGGAGCGGGCCTCGTCCATGTTGCGGACGATGAGGGCGGGGGCGTAGCGGCGGGTGTTGGAGAAAGTCGCCTTGGTCTCCTCGTGCTCGTGCTTGCCATGGATGACGACCGTGTAGCCCTCGCGGCCGTAGGCCCGCGCCGCCTTCCAGACCTTCTCTACCAGCATGCAGGTCGCGTCGTGCTGGCGGATGGCGATGCCCTTGCGGACCAGGCGCCGCTTGTCCTCGTCAGTGGCCCCGAAGGCCGGGACGATGACCACGTCCTCGGGCGTCAGCGTGTCCCACAGTTCCGGCCCGTCGGGCGTGTCGCGGTGGGGCACGCCCTTGTCGCTCTGCAGGTACCGCAGGCCCCGGCGCAGGAGGTCCTCGTTCACGAAGGGGTTGTGGATCAGCTCGGAGAGCATGAAGACGCGCCGGCCGGGGTTCTCGGCCAAGGTCTCGTAGGCCCGCTCGATCGCGTTCTTCACCCCCAGGCAGAACCCGAAGTGGCTCGGCATCAGGTAGCGGACCGGACCGAAGTCGAGGACCACCGGTGCCGTGGCGGAGCGCTCGTGCCGGCGGGCGAGGGCCTTGATGGCGGCGCAGAGCCGGGACTGGTAGATCGCCCCGCCCTCGGCGTCCCGGGTGTAGATGGCGGCGTTGCGCTCCCGCTCAAGCCGGAACTTGTAGATGAAATCGTTCTCACCCAGGCCGAGGTAGGGCACCTGGATCAGGTGGGGCTCGAGGGCCGCGAGCATGGCCGCCAGGACCGGGTCCAGGTCCTGGGTCCGCAGTTCCAGCTGCTCGATCGCCTCGAAGGCCAGCTCCGGGTCCGACGACTCCCCCTCCACCCGGGTCAGGCGGACCCGGTAGGAGCGACCCTCGGCCACGGCACTGAACTCCGCGGTCGGTGCCGTAAGGGCGCTGAAGGCCCCCTCCAGGCCCAGGAGCGCCTCGGCGCGGTCGTCGCCGACGAACGGCAGGGTGACCCGGGATCCGTTCCGGCGGACGGCCAGCCGGTTGTTGGCATCAAAGGCCAGGATGCAATCGAGCGGCGGGAACGGGTCCGCTGTGGGCTGGGACATACTCCAAGCTTATCGCTTCCTAGGCCTTCGGCAAGGGTGCGGCCAGCACCTCGGCCAGGCGCGAGGCATCCCGGCCGCCGCCCATGGCGAAATCCGGCTTGCCGCCGCCCTTGCCGCCGAGCGCGAGGCTGAGCGCGTTCACGAGCCGACCGGCCTGGTGGCCGGCCTTGATCGCCGCTGGCGAGCAGAACGCCACCACCGAGGCCTTGTCGCCGAAGGCGGCCCCGAGGCGCACGACGCCCTCGCCGATCTTCCCCAGGACCTGCGAGCCCAGGGACCGGAGGGCGTCGGGCGAGTCGGCCGGCACCACCGCGGACACGAACCGGAGCCCGCCCTCCTCGGTCGCCTGGGCGGCGAGCCCGGCCGCGAGGTGCGCGGCCGCCCGCTGCTCGAAGCCGCGGAGCTTTTTCTCCGCCTCGGCCTTCTCGGCCAGGACGGCGGCGAGCTTCTCCCCCAGGCCCTCCTTGGGGGCGCCCAGCCGGGCCGCGACCAGCTCCACGGTGTCAAAGGCGTGCCGGGCGTGCTCGTAGGCACCGAGGCCGGCGACCGCCTCGACCCGGCGGGTGCCGGCGGCGATCGCGCTTTCGTGCACCACCCGGACCAGGCCGACCTCGCCGGCGGTCGCGACATGGGTGCCGCCGCAGAGCTCGCGGCTGTAGCCGCCGATGTCGACCACGCGCACCACCTTGCCGTACTTCTCGCCGAAGAAGGCGAGGGTGCCCTCGGGCTTCTGGTCGAAGTCGACCTCGTAGGCGCGCACGGCGGCGTTATCGAGCACCTTCTCGTTCACCAGCGCCTCGATCTCGCGCAGCTGCGCGGGGGTCACGGCCTCGAAGTGCGAGAAGTCGAACCGCAGGCGGTCGGGGGCGTTGAGCGAACCCGCCTGGCGCACGTGGGTGCCGAGGACCTTGCGGAGCGCCCAGTGCAGCAGATGGGTCGCGGTGTGGTTGCGCTGGATCGCCCGGCGCCGGACCGGGTCCACGGCGAGGTCGGCGGCCGCGCCCGGCGCGGGCAGGGTGGTGCCCGCCGCCACCCGGTGCAGGTGGCGCCCGGACTTGTCCTTGACCGTGTCGGTGATGGTCACGGCCTGGCCGCCGATCAAGGCGTGGCCGGCGTCTCCCAGCTGGCCGCCCATCTCGGCATAGAAGGGGGTGCGGTCGAAGACCACGAAGGCGCCCTGGCCGGTCGTGAGGGCATCGACGACCACCGCGGCCGTGCCGGCCGCCGGGTCGAGGGCATAGCCGGTGAAGACCGTCGGTGGGTAGGTGCTGGGGCCCGACCCCTCGGTCGCGGCGACGATGACCTCCTTTTTCTGGGCGGCCCGGCCCCGCTCGCGCTGCTGCTCCATCAGCGCTTCGAACCCGGAAAGGTCGAGGGTGATGCCGCGCTCGGTGGCGATCACCTGCGTGAGGTCGGGCGGGAAGCCGTAGGTGTCGTAGAGCTCGAAGGCGACCGCGCTCCCGAGCGACCCACCGGCGGCGGCCTCGTCGAAGCGGCGCAGCCCGCGCTCGAGCGTGCGGCCGAAGCTCTCCTCCTCCCCGCGGACCACGCGCCGGATCGTCCCCTCCTGGCGCTGGAGCTCGGGAAACACCGCGCCGAGGGAGGCGACCACCGGGGCGACCAGCTGCTCGAAGAAGCCCGTCTCCAGGCCGAGGTTGCGCCCGTAAAGGGCGGCGCGCCGCAGGATGCGGCGGATGACGTAGTTGCGGCCCTCGTTGCCCGGCAGGATGCCGTCCGAGATGGCGCACGCCACGCAGCGGGCGTGGTCGGCCAGGACCCGGAAGGCGACGTCGGTCTGCTCCTGGGCGGTGAGGCCGCGGCGCTGGGCCGGGAGGGTGCCGTGGTAGGACTTGCCGGAGAGCTCGGCGATCCGGGTGAAGAGCGGCGCAAAGACGTCGGCGTTGTAGTTCGACGGCTCGCCGGAGAAGTTGGTGAAGCCGAGGGTGGTCGCGAAGATCCCGGCCACGCGCTCGAAGCCCATGCCGGTGTCGACGTGCTGGGCGGCGAGCGGGGAGAAGGTGCCGTCGGCGTTGGCGTTGTACTGGATGAAGACGTGGTTCCAGATCTCGATGCAGCGGGGCGAGCCCGAGTTGACGAGGGCGCGGCCGGCCGCCTCGTCGTCGGCCGCCAGGAGGTTGACGCTGATCTCCGAGCACGGCCCGCACGGGCCGGTCTCGCCCATCATCCAGAAGTTGTCCTTCTTGTTGCCGTTGACGATGTGGACCGCCGGGTCGAGGCCGGCGGCGCGGAAGAGTCCGGACCACAGGTCGAAGGCTTCCCGGTCGAACTCCGACGGGTCGCCCGGGCCGGGCGCGTACACGGTGGCGAAGATCCGCTTGGCCGGGATGCCCCAGACCTGGGTGATCAGCTCCCAGCCCCAGCTGAGCGACTCCTTCTTGAAGTAGTCGCCGAAGGACCAGTTGCCCAGCATCTCGAAGAGCGTGTGGTGGTAGGTGTCGAAGCCGACGTCCTCCAGGTCGTTGTGCTTGCCGCCCGCGCGGATGCACTTCTGCGTGTCCGTGGCGCGGGTGTCCAGGGCCGGCCGGGCTCCCGCCCAGTGCGACAGGTCCGGCGAGCGGTCCCCGAGGAAGATCGGGACGAACTGGTTCAT